>ERZ1031211.2-NODE-2-length-30464-cov-33.099280_pt1 | contig 30464 bp, 15 predicted proteins | sample MGYA00518739_ERZ1031211 | MGnify/ENA primary metagenome ERZ1031211 (study PRJEB33719, sample SAMN04261181) | wastewater metagenome | biome: rural village; feature: human; material: feces | host: Homo sapiens | place: El Salvador | collected 2013-01-07 ...
AAGCTACGGCTGCGATAAGAGTAAAGAATTTCTTCATAATCGTTTTATTTTAAGTTTATATATTATTAATTAGTTGATGAATAACTTTATTTAAGTTTGATTCATTTACCAGTTTGTTTCGCTGGCAAATTTAGCAAATCATTTTGAGAATCTCGGAAAAATGTGAACCAAAATGAGCTAAAACTACGAAAACGATTACGTAAATCCAAACGTCAAGTACCAGAATATAAGAGAGTTTTAGCTAGCAGAAACCAAACGGGCTGAAGAGACAGCAGCCCCTTCAGCCCGTTGCAGAACTATATACTAAAGTACAGTATTTTATCCTTCCTTTATCTTCCAATCACTAATTGTCCGCTGATTACTATCGTAATTAACACCAATTTTGAACAAGCGTTTACCATCAGCAGAATATGGAATCAGATATCCCTTTTCATCTATCTGTTTGATTGCTTCTTCGGCAGAACCATCATACTTCAATTCGAAAACAAATACAGCATCAGGCATATACACCACAGCATCAGCCCTGCCTATTGCACTATCCTCCTCTACCCTCATATGGGCGCCCATCAGGTTGAAGATAAGATAGAACACCGTCTGGAAATCCCGTTCGTTCTTATTGCTCAAACGGTTGGAGATGCTGGCAAGATACGCTTTCAATCGAATCATTGCTCCCTCTACATCTCCATCATAAAGCATTTCCAGGAAATCACCCACCAGGCTGTTATTATCCAAAGATATTGGTGAAAGATAGTTAGGTGCAAGACTCTTGAGCATGCCAATCTTTACCTCCCTGTTAGGATATTCCAAAGTATAACGATGCAGCATCGGATTATACTTCTTGATGGTGAGATAACCGCTCTGATAGAGCAACGGAAGCGCAGAAGTCATCATTTCCGGCGAAACATCAAAATCATCCACATCACATGATTTCTTCTCAATATCCATCACATTGACGTGATACTTCTGCAATGTCTTAATAAGATAAGACGGAGTACCCGAGCCAAACCAGTAAGGAGCAATCTTTCGTGCATTCAGTGCCTTTACCAGACTGAACGGATTGAAAACATCCTCTGATTTCTCACTGAAATGATAACCGTCGTAGAATCTTGTCAGCTCTGCCAGGCACTCCTCATACGTCATACCCAGGTCTTCTCCCAATGCCTCAATATCCGGTTTCATCTGAGTGGTAAGTTCCTTTTTGCTGATACCGCAGATAGCCGAATACTGGTCGAACATGCTGATGTTATCGAGGTTATTCAGTTCGCTGAAGATGCTGAGCTGCGAGAACTTGGTGATACCCGTGATAAAGGTAAACTCCAGATATGGGTCGAGCTTTTTCAGAGGACTGTAGAAGTTCTGCATGATACGGCGGAGGGGCTGCAGGTTCTCCTTCTCATGTACCACATCCAGCAATGGGGCATCATATTCATCGATGATGACAACCGCCTTTTCGCCCGTTTGCTCATAAGCACGCTTTACGATACCATCCAGTCTTTCATTAGGATATTTTTCACCTTCTCCCTTACCGTATAGCTTTTCATAGGGCAAAAGCTGTAGATTCAGATAACTGTTCAAGGCATCAGCATCAAAGTGCTTGGCACCGCTCATATCAAAATGAAGAACAGGATGCTTCACCCAATCCTTCTCATAATCAGCTATTGCCAATCCCTCGAAGAGTTCCTTTCTACCCTCGAAATAAGCTTGAAGAGTAGAGGCAAAGAGCGACTTTCCGAATCGTCTTGGACGACTCAGAAAGACATACGACATCTGCTTTTCTCTGAAATCCACGATATATTGGGTCTTATCTACATAGAGATAACCTTTCTCACGGAGTTTTTCGAATGTCTGTATCCCCACAGGGTATTTATTTACTATTTTTGCCATAATCTTACAAACTTTACGTTTTGCGCGGCTAAATTACAAAGAAAATCTGAATTAACCAAAGAAAAAATCAAATAACTTAACTTTCACTTATCAAGAAATGAAAGGAGATAAGGAAGTACTGTAAAGATAGCAAGAGGGTGCGCCATAACTTATGACGCACCCTCTATATATCTTACTGAACTTTAGCAAGTATTGCCCCACACGCCCTGGGCTAGGAGCTTTTGGGTCTTCAGCCCGTTCTTGAACCACTTGCGAAAGTTCTGTGATTTATTATTATAATTTGGTTTGAATTTCGTTAGTTTTCGCCTGCAAAAGTACAACACAATTTTCATTTGGCAAAACGAAGAAGAGATAAAAAGGCGGAAATGTACGAAAACGATTGCGTAGCTTTTACAAGAAATTCTGAAAGAATTGACACGAAATAGAAAGAATAAGTGTACTTTTGCAACCATAAACTTAAAAAGACCAAAGTATAAACATTATATAATAACCTAAAAGGCAAACAAATGAAAAGAAATCTACTAAGATTGGGGCTTCTCAGCCTGTTGCTTGTCTTTGCATTCATCGCAAAGGCACAAAATGTCACTGCTGTTTGGGACTTTCAGAACAATCTTCCTGAAGGTATCAACACTGCAGCCAACTTCCAAGGTAAAGAGGGTGACCTCGCTTCTACCGTAGAAGGCATCACCATGCACGTCAACGCTACACAAGGCAAGTTGAAGGGCAGAACATCTGATGCACAGTTTAACGCAGGCGCCATCCTGCAGATTCCGGTAAAATCAGCCAATGATGTGGTTACCGTAACGACTCATCCAACCTACCACAACCTCACTGTAGGCGGAAAGGCTGCTACTGAAAACGTAACAGAATACAACGCTACATCTGCTGAAGTGGCTAAGGGATATGTAGAAGTTGTAGCTACAGGCGTCTGCTACCTTTATCAGGTTAAGGTGGTACACGTAAGCGCCATCCAGGAGAAGGCACTCTACACTACCAACTTCACCAACTGGGAGAAAATAGACAACACAAAAGCTACAGATGTAAAGGTAAATCTCAAAACCCTTTACAGCAAGGAGGCTTTTACCTTTACATTCAACGGAGTGGGTGTTGACCCTACGGGAAATCAGGCTAAGTTCTCTGACCGTACTGGATATATGATTACTGCTAAGTATACAGACCAATACACTACAGCAGAACCTAGCGTAGTAACCTCTCCATTGGCAAGCATCACCAAGATTACGCTCCACCAGGCTGCTACAGGCGGCAAACGTGGTATCAAGGTATCAGTAAAGGGTGACGGCGATGCAGACTGGGTAACTATCCACAACGTATCCATTGTAACCACAAGTGGTGAAGATCTGACACTCGACGTAAACCGTACCAACTGCCAGATCAAGTTCGAGAACTTTGCGCTCAATCAGAACGCTTACGTTACCGACCTCGCCATCTACGGAAACGTAGATATGAGCAAGACTCCAATGCTCGGCACTTTCAGCCTCAACGGCACCAAGCATTCAGCTGTTGACATCTTCAAAGAAGACGCATCAGGCAAGCAGCTCGCTACCCTCCTCATTTCAAAGAAGGCAACACTCATCAGCGAGACCAATCCGCTGACAGACCTCGTTGCTGCAAACGGAACCATCAAGAGCACAACATACACTACCACCGGCGAAGGTGCAGACCAGAAGACCGTGGTAACCATCGTTGTAGAATCTAAGGGAGATGAAGTAACTTACGAACTCACCGTAGGCTTCAAACCAGACTTCACCCTCACCTATTATAATATAGACGGCACAACAGTGCTCGGAACCCAGAAGGTGGAGCAGGATGCCAACATAGAGAAATTCCAGGAAGGCATGGAAGAGAAGGTAACCGTAGCCGAAGGAAAGAAATTCCGCGGTTGGGCTAGCAACCAGAAGAAAGACAGCAAGAAGTTCACTACCTCTTCTGTCATCACAGCAGATGCTCAGCTCTATGCACTCGTTACAGATATTGAGACCATAAACGAAACAGCACGTTACGACTACAACTTCCAGAAGGAAGGTTTCGACATCAACGACCACGAGGCAATCTCGGTAGAAGGCAACGGCAAGTGGCATGATACCACTCACGGCTGGAGCTTCCAAGCAACCGATAAGCTCAAGGTTAAGATGGGCGGCAAGGGTTACATCAAGATGAATCTCTGCCAGTATTCTAAGTCGGGCAAGATTACCCTCCTCGACCCTCAGGGAAATGAAGTAAGTTCTATTGATGCAAAGGCAACAAAGGACGGCAACCTCGGCATTCTCCAGAACGAATCTACCGAGAGCGGTGAGTATACCATCACCTTCGATGCTGACACTTACATCCACAGCCTCAGCATCGTAAACATGACCAATCCTGCCTTTGCTCAGAACGGTAACTGGATGGAGGTAAAGGCTGGCGATGCACAGAGCTTCATCACAGCCCTCGAAATTGCAAACGGAAACAATGCAGCAGCCAACGCTGCCCGTACATACATCTTCTTGCCTAACGGCACATACGACCTCGGCGACATGTGTCTTACCACAATCAGCGGTAACAATATCTCTATCATCGGCGAGGATATGGATAAGACCATCATCGTGAACAAGCCAGAGGTAGAGGGAATCGGTGTTTCTGCAACATTGTATAACACCAGCACAGGTCTCTACATGCAGGATCTCACCCTGAAGAATGCTTATCCATTCGACATGAGCACCGGTCGTGCCGTTTGCCTCCAGGACAAGGGTACCCAGACCATCTGCAAGAATGTGAAGATGCTTTCTTATCAGGACACTTACTACAGCAACAATAATAATGGTCAGTACTACTTCGAAGGTTCAGATATCCACGGAATCGTAGACTTCATCTGCGGCGGTGGTGATGCATTCTTCAACAAGTGTACACTCACATTGGAACCAGGTAAAGGTTCATACATTACTGCCCCTTATACAGACGGCACCAAGTATGGTTACGTATTCGACGGATGCAAGATTGTAGGTTCTGCTACAGACAGCTTCACTTTCGGTCGCTCTTGGAACGGTACAGCCAACTGTGCTTTTCTCAACACCATCCTCGATAAGAACGCAGCAGCCAACATAGCTTCAACCCGCTGGACAGAAGGTGGTATGAACGTAGTTGCCAAGAACTTCTTCGAGTACAACACACTTGATGAGGACGGTAAGGTGATTTCTCCAGCCGAGAACATCGTGAAGTTTACCAAGGATAAGGAAGTAAGCGAGTACAACACCATCATCACAGCAGAGAAAGCATCAGAGTTCAGCCTCGACAAGGTATTTACCAGCTGGAAGCCAGCCGTTCTCTCTACTCAGGCAGCAGCTACAGCGGCTACATTGAGCAACGACAAACTCTCATGGACAGGTGATGCGCAGATGTATCTCGTAGCAAAAGACGGCAAGTTCTTCGCCCTGACCACAGAGAAGTCAGTAAACCTCAACGGCGAGGAGGGTACATTCACCGTACGTGCAGCCAACCAGATGGGCGGTTTCGGTGCAACAGCCAATTCAGTAAGCACCGGCATCCGCAACATCACCTCAGCTACAGATGCAGCAGCCATCAAGACCGCCATCTTCGCTGCCGACGGCACCCAGCTCTCAAATCTTCAGAAGGGTATCAACATCATTGTGAAGACCCTGGCAGATGGCAGCAAGAAGACAAGCAAAGTCATCGTAAAGTAAAGAAACAGAGACATTAAATAGATTGACAGATAACATTCGGAGTGCAATATCCCCATCCTCGTTCAGAAGGGTGCCGGATATTGCACTTTTTTTGTTCCCTCAACTCCCGAAACAGCAGAAACGGGAACTGAGAAAACAGACCGTCGAAATGTAAAAAACAGAGTATTTACTCAAAAATCTGTAAACGTTTACGTAATTTTTTACCCCCAATATACCTATATTCTCATATTTTTTATATACTTTTGCAACAAGAAAACCAAGACTTAGCTATTGCTACGCATCTAGGTTGCCCCATCGGAGCCTTCGGGTTCCAAGAGGAACATCCCTTCAGCAAGCATCTGCTCAGAACTGGAATTCTACTTAAAAACATTAAGAAAAAACATTAGAATATTAGTAATTTAGAATAAGTTTTATCTAAACCTAAAGTGTATGTCTGGTAATTTTAGAAAAAAGAAAATTGCTTTGGCAGGCGCACTGATGTTCATAGTAACAAGTGTATCTGCACAAACAGTAAAAGGCGTTGTTACTGACAATACGGGCGAGCCAATCATCGGCGCATCTGTCATGGAGGTAGGTGTAGCTGGCAATGGTGGCGTGACCGACATTGACGGTAACTTCACAGTAAACTTAAAAGGCAAAAGCAAGAAACTGAAGATTTCATACATTGGTATGAAAGCTAAGGAAGTAAGCGTTGCAGGTAAAGAAACGATCGATGTAAAGCTTGAGGATGACAACACCACCCTCAACGATGTCGTAGTAATCGGTTACGGTACTGTTAGAAAGAAAGACCTCACAGGTTCTGTATCTTCTATCAGCGACAAGCAGATTGCCAACATTCCTGTATCTAACGTGAGCGAGGCGATGACCGGTAAGATGGCGGGTGTGAACATCACCACCACCGAAGGTTCACCTGATGCTGACGTGAAGATTCGTGTGCGTGGTGGTGGTTCTCTTTCACAGGACAACTCCCCTCTCTACATCGTAGATGGTTTCCCAGTTAGCTCAATCAGCGACATCGCTCCTAGCGAAATTCAGAGCATCGACGTATTGAAGGATGCTTCTTCTACAGCTATCTATGGTGCCCGTGGTGCTAATGGTGTTATCATCGTAACAACCAAGAGCGGTTCTGAGGGCAAGACTCAGGTGAACTTCAATGCTTCTCTCGGCTACAAGAAAGTATCTAAGTTGGTAAAGACTATGTCTCCATACGACTATGCATACTATCAGTATGAGTTGGGTAGCACTGACTATGGTAACTACAACGACCTCGACATCTGGAAGTCTATTGAAGGACGTGACTATCAGGATGAGGTATTCGGCCGTACAGGTAACCAGAAGCAGTATAACGTGAACGTAAGCGGCGGTACCAAGGACCTGAAATACAACATCGGTTTTTCTCACAACGACGAGAAGAGCATCATGCAGGGTTCTGGCTATGCCAAGAACAATGTAAACGCCAAGATTAATGCCAACTTGAACAAGTGGTTATCTCTCGACTTCAATGGCCGTATGGCTTTCACAAAGCTGGATGGTTTGAATGGTGGTGCTGATACCAACGAGTCAAGTGCAGCAAACTCAGTTGTTGCCAACACCGTAAGATGGAACCCGGTAGAGCCTCTCTCCAGCGCATCGGACGAGGATGAGGAGAACAGCACATCAACACGCCGTAACCCAACAGAGCGTATCACCGATACCTATAAGTATCAGGAGCGTTTCCAGCAGAACTACAATGTAGGCTTAAACTGGAAGCCATTCAAGAACATCACATTCCGCACTGAGTTCGGCTATGGTTGGAAGTATAACAATACCGACCAGGTTTGGGGTTCTAACGCAACAACCAACTCTAAGTATGGTTACAACGGTCAGCCACAGGCACAGTTCGTTCGTTTGGAAAACAAGAACTGGCGTAATGCCAACACCCTGACTTACGACAACAAGAAACTCTTCAATGGTCGTGACCGCCTCAATGTATTGGTTGGTCAGGAGTGGAGCAGCAGCCAGGACGTAACCCGTACCAATACTTCTGTAGCTTTCCCAACTTCATTCTCAACCCATGAGGTTTTGGCAAACACAGCAGCAGGTACAGCGCTTCCTAACGAGGGTAACATCAAGGCTGAGGAGAACATTCTCTCTTACTTCGGCCGTATCAACTATACGCTCAACGACAAGTATCTGGCTACTATCACACTTCGTGCCGATGGTTCCAGCAAGTTTGGCAAGGACAACCGTTGGGGTCTCTTCCCATCAGCTGCCTTGGCTTGGCGTATGTCTGACGAGAAATTTCTGAAGGGTGCTTCCAGCTGGCTTTCTAACCTGAAGGCTCGTCTGAGTTTCGGTACTGCCGGCAACAACCGTATCAACTCTGGTTTGCTGACTACCACCTACTCAATGGCAGACAACACTTCAAAGGCTCCATTCTTCGATGAGAACAGAGTTTCTATGCTTGAGCATGGTAAATATCTCTATAATCCAGACTTGAAGTGGGAAACCACAGTGACCCGTAACTTCGGTATCGACTACGGTTTCTTCAATGGACGCATCAGCGGTACATTAGACTTCTACTGGAATACAACCAGGGACCTCTTGATGCAAAGTATCGTTCCTGCCAACACAGGTTACTCTTACCAGTTCCAGAACTTCGGTAAGACCTCTAACAAGGGTGTTGAGCTGGCGCTCAACGCAGTAATAGTAGACAAGAAGAACTTTGGTTTGAACTTCAACTTCAACATATCTTACAACAAGAACAAGATTAACGAGTTGAACATGGAGAACCCATGGCAGAGTTCTAATTGGAGTGGTTCTACCATTGCCAAGTACGAAGACTTCCGCGTAGAGCAAGGCGGTCGCCTCGGTGAGCTTTGGGGCTACAAGAGCAATGGTTTCTACACCGTGTATGATGCCGCAACAGGCAAGGGAGACTTGGTATTGAATGCCAACGGCTCTTGGGCACTGGCAGAAGGCGTAAAGGACAACAGCTACAAGCTCTTCGGTGGTAACCTCTATCCTGGCGTTGCTAAGGTAGAAGTTGATGAGAATGGTGATGCAGTGAAGCAGCGTCTGGGCAACACCGTACCTACCACAACAGGTGGTTTCGGCTTTGACGGTCACGTTGGTAACCTCGACTTCAACCTGTTCTTCAACTACTCATTGGGCAATAAGCTGGTGAACGGTACAAAGCTTGCCAACTCATTCTACGCAGGTTCAGCCAAGAACTATAACCTTGTAGATGATTTCAACGTAGGCAACCGTTACACATGGATTGACCCAGCCAACGGAGAGAACATTGGTCGTCCATCAGCTAATCTGATTACAAAATACGGTGGCGTAGAGAAGGTAATGAACCGCTTGAACGAAATCAATGCCAACGCCAATATCTACAATCCAGCAGGCGTATCAACCATGCAGCTCATCAGCTATGCTGTAGAAGATGCATCATTCCTGCGCCTGCAGAACGTAACAGTGGGTTACACGCTGCCAAAAAAGTGGGTAAACAAGTGCTACATCCAGAATGTACGCATCTACTTCACAGGTTACAACCTGCTTTGCTTCACCAACTACTCAGGCTACGATCCAGAGGTTGATACAAGTTCTAAGAGGAACCCAATGACCCCGGGTATCGACTATGCAGCTTATCCAAAGAGCCGCACCTTCGTAGGTGGTATTAATGTTACATTCTAAAATTTATAAGATAATAACAATGAACAAGATATTATATGCATTTGCATTGGCAGGCGTATTAGGATTGTCTTCATGCTCAGACTTTCTGGATCAGACATCTCCATCAGAGATGACTGCAGAGAATACCTACGCCTCACCTTATTATACCAATCTTCGCGTCAATAAGCTCTATGGTAGCATGGGACAGGACCGTACCTACGCACAGGACTTGTCTATCGTATGGAACCTGAACAGCGACTGCGAATTGATTGACGGTCTTGGAAGCAATGCTACCAATACCTCAAACGAGCGTGGTAACATGAACTACAATATGGACCCAGGATGGAGCAAGATTAGCGGTGTATGGGATGCTGAGTATGGTATCATCGAGGATGCCAACCAGATTATCGAGGGAATCCGCAGTAGCGCTACATTAAAAGCTGGCGGTGCTAACCAGAAGTCGATGGAACGCAGCCTCGGCGAAGCGCTCACCATCCGTGCCATGGTTTACTTCGACCTAGTTCGTATTTTTGGTGATATTCCGTTCAAGAGAGAAGCATCAAAGTCTGACCTGAGCAACGCTTACCTGGAGAAGACCGACCGCGACGTAATCATGGATTCCCTGATGAACGACCTGGATGAGGCTATCAAGTATCTGCCATGGGCAGACCAGGTATCAGGCTATACCACAGAGCGCACAACTAAGGGTTATGCTCACGCACTCCTGGCGCAAATTGCCATGACCCGTGCAGGATATGTAATTCGCGAGAAGGCTAAAGACGGATATGAGACTGCATCTTACAGCGATGCAACCTATCCAACACAACGCCCAGGTGCTGCCGACCGCAAAGCTCTCTACGAGCGTGCCTTGAAGCACTGGTCAGCCATCATCAATGACAATACCCACAGCCTCAACCCATCTTTCGAGAACGAGTGGTATCTGATTAACCAGCTTTCTCTCGACAAGACATATCACGAGAACCTCTTCGAAATTCCTTTCGGTGAGAACGTAACTGGTGAGTTGGGTTACACAGTAGGTGTCCGCATGAATGGTGTTACTTCAGAATATGGCTATGGTAACTCATCTGGTAAAATGAAGGTTACAGCTCCTCTGCTCTATTCCTACGACAAGAAGGATACACGCCGTGACATCACATGCGCTAACTTCGAAATCAAGCAGGACGGCAGCAATACAGTTGAGAACATGCTGAAGAATGCTCCTTTCGGTATGTATGTAGGTAAGTGGGATGCCCGCAAGATGAACAATACTTGGTTGCAGAACAACCTGAAGGCAACAGCTAAGCACACTACAGGTATCAATCCTGTGAAGATGCGCTATGCTCAGGTATTGCTCTACTATGCTGAGTGTATGAACGAATTGGCAGGTAATCCAGATGCTAACTACGAGGGTTCTGCCAATGGTATGACTGCCCGCCAGGCTTTGGAAGCTGTACATACCCGTGCCTTCAACAAGGCTGACAAGGACGAGGCAAAGGCATACGTAAACAATATCGCTTCTGACAAGGACGCATTCTTCAAAGCTCTCGTTCAGGAGAACATGTGGGAGTTTGCAGGTGAAGGTATCCGCAAGTACGACTTGATTCGCTGGAACCTCCTGGTAGAAAAAATCAACGAGTTCAAGCAGACTTATCTGGCTGAGCTTGCAGATGGTACTTACCAGAAGACCATTTACTTCAACTATCTGGATGAGAAGAAGACAAAGATTGACTTCTCTAGCGTAACATGGTATGGTATTCCTGACGGAAAGACAGCTGCTGACTACGATGGCAACATCGACTCATTCGGCGCAGCTAAGTTGGATTCTGGTAAAGATACACAGGTTGACGTAAACCTGCCATCTATCAGCAGCGGTTTGGTTGGCGATAACGTAGAAGTGAAGAACCGCTATCTCATGCCAATCGCTTCTACAACCATCTCTGCAACCAACGGTAAGATTCACAACTCTTATGGTTATGCAGACTAATTCATCTTTAATCAAAAAAGACAAGAAAATGAAGAGCATTAAAAACATATTGGGCACAGCATCTATGATAGCATTGACTCTGTCGGCTACATCTTGTACCGATGGCAATGACTGGGACGTAGATGGCAGCCTGTCAAGATTGTTCGGTCTCAACGGTGACAAAATCACCGTTGAAACTGCCGAAACATCAGCTACGGTTACATTCTCTGCCTTCACATCAAAAACAGTTCCTTCACCAGAGTACTATGTATTCGAGGTAAGCAAGGATTCTCTTTACGAAGGTGTTGAGAATGCTAACATCATCAAGTTCGGAGAAGATAAGACCTTGACTTCTTCTCCAGTAGTTCTCTCTGGTCTCGATGGCGACAGCAAGTACTACATGCGTGTAAAGGCTATGTCTTCTACTGTTAACGAGTCTAAATGGGTTTACTACAAGGAAGGTTCATCTTTCAAGACAAAGGCTGAGCAAATCTTCAACACTGTAGAGGCAACCGACCTCTTCGAGGATCACGTGAACTTGAGCTGGACTCCAGGTGCTGAGGTTACTCACATCACTTATGCTAACGCTAACGATGCAGAGAACATCCAGACTATCAATTTGACAGATGAGGTAAAGGCAGCTGGTAAATATACTCTTACAGGCTTACAGCCAACAAGCACTTATACCATCACTATCTATAAGAATGACGTAAAGCGCGGCCAGTTGCAGATTACAACTCCTGCTGCCATGCCAGCAGCTAACTATAAGTATTCTCTTTCCAGCGATGTAACAGTCATCTCACAGACTCTCATCGATGAGATAGCAGAACAGGCTAAGGCTAAGGCAGGCAACGCGACAAACTATAGCGCAACCATCGGTATCCCAGCCGGTGCCAAGGTAGCTCTCTACGGCACAAATGATACAGACGGTGGCAAGACCAACGTAACCATCCCAGACGGAATGTCTGTTACATTCTTCGGTTTGGCAGGAGGCGAGACACCAACCATCACCCTCGACAAGAACTTCGATATTGCAGGTTCTCATGCATTCATCAAGTTCCAAAACGTGAAATTGGAAGATAATGGTGGTGGCTACTTCATCAACCAGAGCAAGGCTTGTACCGTAAGCGAGTTCACTTTGGAGGATTGCGAGGTTAGCAATATCAAAAATTCATTCTTCCGTTTCCAGAAAAGTGATGCTAAGTCTGTCGGCAAACTTACCTTGAAGAATAGTATCTTCACCAAACTCTGTGCAGGTTATGGTTTCATCAACATTGATGCAGGCAGCGGTGCAGGTCATCTCGACAACGTAGAGATTGACGGCTGTACATTCAACAGCATCTGTGTAACAGGTAAGGTATTCATCTTCAGCAAGTTGACAAATATGCAGGATATCACCATCAAGAACAGCACATTCTACAACTGTAATGGTAACGGTCAGTACTTCGTTGACTTCAACGATGCCAAATTTGGACCAAACACATTCACAATTGAAAACTGTATCTTCGGTAAGAGCGCAGATGAGAGAACCGACAAAAACATCAGAAGCAAGACTCCAGCTACTGTAGCAAACTGCTTCAGAACAACAGACTTCTTCAAGGTGATTAAGGGCGTAAATGATACAGAATTCAGCTCAGCTCAGTTATTCACTGACCCAGCCAATGGCAACTTCACCATCAAGGCTGGTACTTTGAAGGAAAAGGCTGGTGACCCACGCTGGTATGTAGTAGAGGATTAATCCATAAGGATTAACATCTAATATAAATTTAAGAAAAGTGCAATGCTTATATGGAGCATTGCACTTTTTTATTCTGTTCAATCATGACACTATGTTAAATAGTATTGAACAACATAAAATATTGAACAAAAAGCTCGTTCGTTTAAGTTTTGTTCATTATCTTTGCAGTGTTCAATAAAATTGAACATAACTGATATGTTGAACAAATAATAAAAATAATGGCAAACAATAATATAACTGAACTTTCGCATATCAGGAAGTTCAGTCAATTATAAATGAAGGACGATTGCCAATCCGTATCGAAGATCTGGAAGATGACGCATCCTGCATTCTCATACAGTTGCACAACCGTTGATACAATAAGAGACATGGCAGAAAAAGTTGTTGGCGCCCAATTATCCATTAGTTCAGAAAGTAAAAAACGCAAGCCCGCTAGGCGTAAAAAGAACGCCTGGCGGGCTTGCGTTTATGGTTGTACAACTAAATGGGTTATCGTTGTACAACTAAATGGGTTATGGTTGTACGACTATAAGGGTTACAGTTGTACAACTAAAGGGTGTATGGTCGTACAACTATAAGGGTTGTAGTTGTACGATTAAAAGGTATTGTCACTAGGCTCAGCAGACCTGCTGACTGCAGTCGGCAGAGCTGCTGACTAGGCTCAGCAGAGCTGCTGAGCCTAGTGGCAACCTTCGAGAAGCAGTCTCTTTCAACTCAAGAAGTAGTCTCTTTCAACTCAAAGAGACGTCTCTTTCAACTAAAAGAGACGTCTCCTTGAACCCAAAGAAACGTCTCCTTTTGCTTATTTAACCACATTCTTTCGTATGAACTTGCGCTATGAAGTATTACCACGCCCCTATGGTAAGCGGATCCGCTTACCTAGGGCTGCTGAAATTACGTCACGACGTAGCATTTGATGCGTCCCGACGTAATAACCAGTGCGTCGCGACGCAGCAACAGATACGTCGTGACGTAATTCCTGCTACCTCCTGCCCCATCAAATAAGCCTCACTTGCAAGCCAGAATCAACACCATTAAAGGCTATATTGTAAAAACAACACTTCCGAAAACGTTTACGTTAGATTTTTCGTTTATTTTATTCAACATTTAAAAATTTTAATTACCTTTGTAGCAGAAATCTAAGATTATAACCAAAAATCGAAGATTCCTTATGATCTATTGAGAATCAAACACGACAACAACTAATCGCTAGTAAGTTCAATTAGACCAGAGAAACTTAACAAGATTAATAATAACCTACAAAACAAACATCGTTATGTATCAACAACTGAAACGTGCCAGCATGGCACTGACCTTGAGTTCGGTTTGTTTCCTCGCCTTTGCGCAGAAAACAATCCAAGGTACCGTTAAGGATGCTAATGGCGACCCAATGATTGGTGTAACCATTACTGACCAGAATGGTAAGGCAGGTGGCATCACCGACCTTGACGGTAAGTTTACCATTCAGAACGCAGACCCTAATACGGTCTTGACTTTCAGCTACATCGGCTGCAAGCCTAAGAAAGTAAAAGTAGGAAGTCAGAAAACATGGAACATCGTACTTGAAGATGACAATGCAGCCCTTGACGAGGTCGTTGTCGTTGGTTATGGTACTATGCGTAAACGCGACGTAACCGGCTCTATTGCATCTGTCAACTCAGAAAAGATTGCCGCTCGTGGTACTACCAATCTTGCAGAGTCTCTGCAGGGTTCTGTTCCTGGTGTCAACATCACCCAGTCTGGTAGCCGCGCAGGTGCAGGCTTCAATATTCAGGTTCGTGGACAGGCTTCTATCAACAAGCAGGCACAGCCATTGTATGTTATCGATGGTGTAGTTTGCGACAACATGGACTTCCTCAATCCTGATGATATCGACCGCATCGATGTATTGAAAGATGCATCTTCTACCGCCATCTATGGTTCCCGTGCCTCTGCCGGTGTCATCATGATTACCACCAAGGGCAGCAAGGGTGCAGACAAGGCACAGAAGGCAACTATCTCTTATGACGGATATTATGGTATCAAGAAGTTGGCGCGCATGCCTGAGTTTATGGATGCCAACGAGTTTATGGATTATCGTTTTGCCAGATATACCACGCTCGATGGTAAGAGCTACGATGGCTCTAGCCGCAAGGGTGTTGATGCCGAAGGACATCCACACTACATCATCAAGAATACCGACTTGAATTCTGCCTTCCTTGCCCGCAAGGGAGCAACCAGCTACAAAGACTCCAAACTTTATGAACTGATGATGGATCCAAGCTTCGACGGTTACGACTGGAAGAAGATGGTTACCCGCACTGCCGCCCAGCAGAACCACTTTATCAGTGCTGCCGGTGCTACAGACAAGATCAACTACCGTGTAGGTATGGGTTATCAGGGAGAAGAGAACGTATTCAAAGGCAACGACTATGAGCGTTTCAACTTCAAGGGAGCAATGGATGCCAAGCTCTCCAAGATATTCGAGGCAGGTTTCTCTACCAACATGTCAATGAGCCGCACCCAGGACGTATGTACTGATGGTACTTATTCTCCATACGTGAATGCATTCTATTTTAACCCATTCGTATCTCCAACAGATACAGATGGCAACCTGATTCCTAACCCGGGAGCAAAGGCAGCCTTTGGTTCAGATGCACAGTTTACATCTACATATAACCCACTCATCGATTTGAATGACGGCAACTACACCAATGAGACTAAGATGTACCGACTGATGGGTAACTTCTACCTGCGTGCCAACATCATCAAGGGATTGAAGTTTACAACCACCTTCTCCCCAAACTACTCTCACAAGCGCCAGGGTATCTTCTATGCAACAGGTCTGAACGAGGGTAACGACGTAGGTTCAACTTACTACCAGAAGAACAAAACCAACTTCGGCTCTGTTGCCAATACAACCCGTGTAGACTGGACTTGGGACAACCAGTTTGACTACAACCGCACATTTGGCGACCATACCGTTGGCGCCATGGCACTGTTCTCACTGTACAAGAGTAACACAGAATATCAGTACGAAGAAGGCAAGGGTATCGCCAGCGACCACACTACATTCCACAATCTGGGAACAGCCAGTGGCGACAAGACGCTCTCAAGTTCTTATACTGAGTCATCACTGGAGTCATTCGCTTTCCGTGCCAACTATTCTTATAAGGGCCGTTACATGGCTACAGCTACACTCCGTACCGATGGCAGTTCACGCTTTGCAGACGGCAACCGATGGGGCTGGTTCCCTTCTGTAGCTGCAGCATGGCGTATCTCTGATGAAGCTTGGATGAAGCAGTTCAACAACTGGTTAGACAATGCTAAACTCCGTCTGTCATATGGTGTTACCGGTAACAACAATGTGGGTGACTATGTAACTATCGCTTCTGCTACAGGTCCATCTTATGTAACCATAGATGGCAAAGAGGTACAGGGTTATTATCCTAACGGATTGGTAAATACAGAACTCATCTGGGAGAAGGTAAAGGAATTTGATGTAGGTCTCGACCTGAGTTTCCTGAAGAACCGCATCAATGTAACAGCCGACTTCTATAACCGTCTTTCTGATGGTCAGATTATGTCACGTTCAGTGCCTATCGAAACTGGTGAGAAGACTTCAACCTTCAATGTAGGTTCTGTCCAGAACAGAGGTATTGAACTCGGTTTGAACTTTAACATCATCAACAAGAAAGACTTCTCCTGGAGTGCGAACGTAAACTTCGCCCGCAACTGGAACAAGATTAAGGAGTTGAGTAATGGTAAGGTTGATGAGGTAGCCAACAACTGGTTTATCGGCGAGCCACTGAACGTACTCCGTGACTATACCCATACCGATGTCATCACCGACAAGGGTGTAACCATGCACACCATGAATGGTGACAAGCACTATACCCTGAAGGAATTCTACGAGAAGTATGGCACTAAGTATAAGTGGTATGAAGGTCAGGTAGCCGTAAACGACTGGAACGATGACGGTAAGATTGACGACAACGATAAGCAGATTTATGGCTGCACAGATCCTCGCTGGACAGGTAGTTTCTCTACCAATGTTTACTTCAAGGGCTTCGACTTCTCTATCATGTTCTACACCAAGAGCGGATTCTGGTCACGCAGCTACTTCCACGAGAAGTATATGAAGTATGGCGACCGTGGTAATGCCCACATGCAGTTGGATTACTACATACCAAAGGGAGCACCAATCATCGATCATGCAACAGGTGAGATTACAACCGCCACCGAGACCCACTACGGAAAGTATCCTTATCCAAACAACAGCGATGCTTCGATGGGTGGTTACTTCAGCGACAAGGGTTCAGCCAAGGGCGAAGGCTTCCAGTATCAGAAGACCTCTTTCACCAAGGTTAAGAACATCACCCTGGGTTACACCTTGCCAAAGAACGTAGTGAGCAAGGCTGGTATCAGAAACCTCCGTGTATATGTAAACGTTCTGAACCCATTCTGCTTCACCAACTACAAGGGCTTCGACCCTGAGTGGGCATCACAGAATCTGCAGAATGGCGGTCCATCATCTGTAACCTATCAGTTTGGTGTAAATCTTAAGTTCTAATCTCATTAAATGAAGTAAACAATTATGAAAAAGATATTATATAGCGTAGCATTGGCGGCCTGCTGCATGGGAACCATGACAAGTTGCAGCGACTTCCTGGATGCGAGCAACAAGTCGAATGTAACTGACAAACAGACATTTGCAACAAAAGAGGGTTTCAATAGCCTCGTCAATGATGCCTATCAGCATCTGCAAAACGTTTATGCAGCACCTCTGTTCACAAGCTGTTTTTCAGCAGGTACAGATATGTATGCCGATGCCCGTAACAAGATGAACGAGGCATTGAACACTTACGAGACTCTGACTCCAGAAAATGAAGATATAACGGATCTCTATACTTACCTCTATGCAGGTATCCGTGCTGCCAACTCTGTGTCATATTATGCACAGACAGCACAAGTAGATGAAAAAACGAAGGGTCAGCTTGTAGGCGAAGCCCGTGTATTGGCAGCCTACGAGTATTATCTCCTGGTAAACAACTTCGGTGGTGTGCCTATCATGAAGGGCTTCCTTACCACAGCAGGTACAGGATACCCGAAGTCTTCTGCTGAAGATGTATATGCCTATATCATCAGCGAACTCGAAGATGTTATCGGCAAGAATGTGCTCCTGGCTTCTACAGCTACCAAGGGTGGCGGCAGAATCAGCCAGGAAACAGCCAAGGCTATCCTTGCCAAGACCTACCTTTCTGCTGCATGGGACCTCAACAAGCAGGAATACTTCTCTAAGGCAGCAGCTCTAGCCGATGAGGTGATTGCGGGCAGAAAACTGACTACCCCATTTGCCGACCTCTGGAAGGCTGATGGTTCTGGCGATGACAATGCAGAGTTCCTTTGGGATGTGGAGTATGATCTGGCTACAGCCAACAACACCACATCAGGCGGTACAGAATGGAGCGGTTACTACTGCAACTATCTGGGTGGTGCCGAGGATCCTATCAAGGCTACAACCTCCAGCTATGTGCCAACCCTCTATGCCTTGCATTGCTTCAAGAAGGGCGACCTGCGTTACGACGCTACCTTCATGAAGGAATTGCCAGATGTTAACAAGGGCAATGCTGCCGGCACAGGCTACTGGACCTGGTATAAGAATGGTGAGAGTCTGGTAGGTAAGCCAGTAACCCGTTACTATTCAGCATGGTATGAAACAGATGCCGACTTCGAGGCTTGGAAGGCAAAAGATCCTGCTAACAGAGCAAATACCTATCGCATTCCGATGGATTCACAGAGCAAGGAGTCACAGAACATGGACGGCAGAGATATGGAATATTACGACAACCAGCAGTTGGTATATGCTTCCAGTCCTTGCAAGAAGTTCGACGACAGTCAGACAGCTTCCAATCAGAAGAATACCTGCTATCGCGACATCCACATCATCACTTTGCCAGAGATGTATCTCGTAGCAGCAGAGGCTTATCTGAAGGCTGGTGATAACCCTAAGGCATTGGCACGACTCAATGAGGTTCACCAGCGCGCTGGTCTCCCTGCACTGACAGGAACAGTTACCATCGACAACATCCTTGATGAGAATGCCTGCGAGAACTTCGGTAATGAGGCTCGTTGGATGGATCTTCGCAGAACCCAGACTCTGGTAGATCGTTGCACCAAGTATAACCATGAGATGGGAGACAAGGCTGCCCAGTATATCGGCAAGAAGCTTCTTCGCCCTATCCCACAGGCAGCAATTGATGCCAACGATAATTTGTCATTAGCTGACCAGAATCCTGGTTACTAATCAAAGTCATTATGTTGATAACAAAACCTATCAGGACATACGTTAATCATTAGGTTTAAGACCGTATCCTAGGGAGATGAATCCCGACGGATGCGGTCTTTCTTTTTGCTATATAGGCAAGGTGCACGTAATCGTTTACGTAGTTTTTCGCTCACTATCTGCATGCAGTAAGTAAAAATGTCGTAACTTTGCACCAAATCTTATAGAAAAAGAAAATAATAAAATAAATAAACCTAAGAAGAAATGAAGAAATCAATCATTAAGACAGTCGTGCTTGCGGCTCTCATGGCTCTGCCTATGTTCGCTAAAGCACAAACTTTCGCGGGTATCACAGCCGAGCAGAATGCACAGAACACTCCTGAAGGATGGACTGCTGTTGCACTGCCACAGTTGCCTGCCATCACATCGGCTAACACGTTCAACATCAGGGATTATGGTGCCTCTACATCTGCTGCAGACAACACCAAGGCTATCCAGAAAGCACTCGATGCAGTGCCTTCTACAGGTGGTATGGTCGTGATTCCTACCGGTACATGGATGTTTGGTAGTACAGACCAGATGACAAGCAAGACCGAGGTACTCAGCATCAAGTCAAAGACTGTGCTCCACCTTTGCAAAGGTGCTACATTGAAACTCGTGGAATATGGTAAGGCACCTAACAATAAGAATAAGATTGTCTTCATCGGCGGAAAGAACAAGGGCAAGAACGTTACCGACATTGTTATCGAGGGTGAAGGTGAAACTTCAGTCATCGACGGTCAGGGTGCACGCTGGTGGCTCGCAAGAGAGAATGGTGAAACCTTCAATCCTGGTGCAATGATCCGCTTCGAGCAGGGCAAGCGCTTCCTGCTCCGCAACCTCAAGATCCAGAATACTCCGGGTGTAAACATCACCATCAGCAACAACGGTAAGGCTAGCCATGCTACCATTCATGATGTAACAATTAGCGAACCATCTTCAGAAGCAGGAAAAGGCAAAGCTTCACATAACACCGACGGCATCTCTATTTGGGGACCATACGTCAACATCTACAACTGTAATATCAGCAACGGCGATGATAACGTGGTTTGCGATAACGATGCACAGTATATCCATGTATGGAACTGCGACTTCGGTACAGGACATGGTGCTTCTATCGGAAGCTTTACCGAAAACATCAAGCATGTATGGTTCGACAATATCACCATGAACGGTACTACAGCAGGCATCCGCATGAAGACGGGTATCAACAGCGACGGTACGCTTCGTGGTGGTGGCGAGGAAGACTGGAAGTTCACCAACTTCACCATGACAAAAGTGAAGAATCCGCTCTCTATCGACTGTTTCTACGACAAGAACTACAACAGCGACCCTGCCGTAGATAAGAAAAACGCAAGAGCTTTGGATAGCACTACCCCAACCTACACCGACATTCTGCTCCAGAACGTGAAGACAACAGATGTTTGCGAAGGTAACGCTATCTTCCTGATTGGCCGCCCTGAGAGCCATATCAAGAACGTGACTCTCGACAACGTGCAGATTTCAGCCAAAAAGGGCATCGATATCCGCTTCGTAGATAATCTCGTGTTCAAGAACAACTCTAAGATTACATGCCAGTCTGGCAAACTCTGGATTCGCCAGTACGATTCTACAGTAGACGACCAGTGTGATGCTACAGGGGCAGGTACAAATCCCAATCCAGGTGAGACAACAGAAGTAAGCTATATTCTGGATGCATCAACCAGCACTTCTTCAAGCACAGATCCATCTCCATGGACGTTCAACAATGGTTGCAGCATAGAGAGCAGCAAAGGTTACGCTACAGCTAAAAACAAGACCATCAAGTACAGCAAGGGCGTACAGTTTACCATCAACCTGCCTGAGAATATTACCATTACATCGGCTACATTTGCAGGATATGCCAATGAAGACAACAAGACCTGCTATCTCGGCGAGCTGAACGGAACAACCTTTGCCAGCGATAAATACGTATTCCCTAGCCGTTCAACCCAAACGGATACGAGCACAAAGTTTGATATTACACTTGACACTCCTGCTACTGGCGTTCTTACCTTCACACCACAAGGGGCACAAGCCGCCTGGGTTATCACTCTGAAAGGTGTAAAGGTAACAAGTTCAGGTATCAACAATGTTGTTTTAACCGCCAAGGTAAACAATAACAACATTTACGACCTCAACGGTCGCATGGTGAAACTCAATGCCAAGGCAGAAGACCTGCAAGGCCTCAAAAAAGGCATCTACATCTACAACAACAAGAAATACGTAGCTAAATAATTCGTTTAAACATCGGTAACAATGAAAATAAAATCGCATTCACTCCTGTGCATTCTCGCCACCATCGCATTGAGTTCTCCGCTCTCTGCACTGAGCGTGAATGCCCAGAAAGCGGTATCCAAGACATGGAATCCGAACCTGAAGAACGGAATGTACCGCAACCCGGTTATTGACGCCGACTACTCAGACCCTGACGTATGCCGTGTGGGCAATGACTACTATATGACCTCCTCTTCCTTCCAGTGTTTCCCAGGCTTGCAGATTCTGCACAGCACCGACCTGGTGAACTGGGAGATTATCGGTGCTGCCCTACTCGATGACTATCCGGTTTTGCCAGAATACCAGGGCACCGAACTGGATTGGCGCAAGAAGGTTCAGCATGGTAACTACGTGTGGGCACCATCTATCCGCTACCATGACGGATGGTTCTACATCTACTGCGGCGACCCTGACCAGGGTCTCTTCATGACCAAGACTCAGGACCCACGTGGTCCATGGGAACCTATCACCTGGGTGATGAAGGAAAAAGGTCTTATCGACTGCTGCCCTCTCTGGGATGAAGACGGCAAGGCTTATCTTTCGCATGGCTGTGCCGGTTCAAGAGCCGGCATCAAATCTGTGCTCTTCGTGGCTCCTATGTCACCAGATGGAACCAAGGTGATTGGTCCTTCACGCATCGTATATGATGGACACGAAAATCAACCTACCATCGAAGGTACCAAGTTCTACAAGCGCAACGGCTATTATTACATCATGAGTCCTGCGGGCGGCGTGAAGTATGGCTGGCAGGTAGAACTGCGTTCCAAGAATCCATACGGTCCTTACGAGGAGTATGTAGGTATGGCACAGGGAAAGAACAAGAAGGTAAACGGCCCTCACCAGGGTGCCTGGATAGATACGCAGAACGGAGAAGACTGGTTCCTCCACTTCCAGGATAAGCATGCCTACGGTCGTGTGGTTCATCTGCAACCAGCCAAATGGGTGAACGACTGGCTCGTCATCGGTGACGACAAGGATGGCGATGGCTGCGGTGACCCTGTTCAGCAATGGAAAAAGCCCAACCTGCCATCAAGCGGTAACTTCCAGCCTAAGGAATCGGATGATTTCAATAGCGTAGATTTAGGTCTGCAATGGCAGTGGAACGGTCCTTACAGTCAGTACTGGTACTTCTGTGATGCCAAGAACTCCAAGTTGCGTCTCTATGGAGTGCAGCAGGCTGAAGATGTAAAGAACCTGTATGATTTGCCAAACCTCCTGCTCCAGAAACTCCCTACCGAGAACTTTACTGCTACTGCCAAGGTGAAGTTTATTCCGAACCGCACCGAGGCTTACAAAGAAAAAGATAAGGTACTGGGCGAAAGTGCCGGTATGATTATGCAAGGCATGGACTATGCGGCACTCAAGTTTGTTGATACCAAGGAAGAGGGTGTTGTATTGCAATATGTAACCTGCGAGAAGGCTGAGAAGGGAAAGGCTGAGAAAGTGGTAAAGCAAGTTGCCATCAAGACAAGCAAGCAGCCTCAACCTTACACCGTAAAGTATGCCGTAGATGATATTCCTTCTTCCCGCATCGCTACCCAGGATGTATGGCTCCGCGTGAAGGTTCATAGCGAAGGCATAGCCAACCAGATACAGGCTATCGCTGAATGGAGCTACAGTCTGGATGGTAAGAAATTCAACAAGATAGGCAATCCTTTCACTGTGCGTGAAGGCAAGTGGATTGGTGCCAAGCTCGGTTTCTTCAACACCCGCACAGCCAAGAAGAACGATGCAGCCTTCTTCGACGTAGACTGGATTCATTTCGAAAAATAACGCTTTCCAGCTAACGCATTATTTCAGAGAATATTTTGGGAAACAAAAAAATCCCCCTCATTGCAAATCAATGCAGCGAGGGGGATTAATCTTTATGAATAATCTAAAAATTCTAATCTTTCTTTTCTTCTGCAGGCTCTGCCTTTGTTGTCTTCTTAGCTGGAGCCTTCTTAGCAGGAGCCTTCTTGGCTGCAGGCTTAACTGCGGTCTTCTTGGCAGGAGCAGCCTTAGCAGGCTTCTCGCCATGTTGCTTCTCTGCCTCCTTCTCTATCTTTTCAATCTTAGCCTGAAGACGGACAATCTCCTTGTCCTTCATCTCAATCTCTTCATCCTGATTCTTGATGGTAGTAAGCAGGCTCTCAAGCTGATCGTTATCAACATCAGTAGGATAGAGGTCGTTTACTCGGGTGATGAAGTCGCCAAGAATGTTCATATAGTTAGTGAAAGCATCGAAAGGACTTGAATAGATACCTCTGTCAAGACCCACATTGCTTGGCTTGGTAGTCATGAAACGGAAGTTGTTACTTGCCTGCAGGTAATCCCAGTCCTGATTGATACGTGGATCGTTGGCGATACGTACACGGTCTGCCACACTGTAAAGCTTGTTGAAAGCCTCACGCTGCATCGGGTTACCCAACCATGAACTTACATCACGCTCCTCGTCTACCCAACTCAAGGTATCAGGCACATTCACCTCGCCTACCGACTTGATCTTCTTGCAGATTTCTGAAGGTGTTGAGAAGGTGATGCCACGGTCCTTGGCACACTGAGGCAAAGCCTTCATAAACTCGAGGATGTTGCTTGACAGAGGCTGGGCAATACCAAGAGCAGAAAGCTCCATGAAGATATTGATAACCTGCTCCTCCTCTGGGAAGGCAGCAATCCGGTTCATATAGTTGTCGGCAAAGAGTGGATAACCGTCCCAATCGCTGTTGCTGAAGCGCAGAGAGATATCATCGCTCAGGTTCACATCGCGCAACAGGAGTTTCAACTTAGGGTTTAGGGCGCAATGGTAAACATAGTGAGGAGACTTCCAGCCGAGCACGTGCTTGGCACCCTCGGTGAGCATACCAATGAATCCCATGTTGGCAACATCGTTACCGATATCATCGCTGTAGATGAGCGAAGAGTTGCGCAATACGGTAGGTTTCTTTCCGAAATATTCCTCAATCTTAGTACACTGGCGCATCACCTCATCCTTGAAACTTGCCTCATTAACCAGAGAAGCAAGTCCGTGAGAGTAAGGCTCAGCCAGGAACTCTACACAACCCGTATTGTTGAGCTGCTGAAGCTTCTCCAGTACCTGAGGAGCATGAAGTTCCAACTGCTCCATACCCACACCCGAAAGCGAGAAAGCTACCTTGAAATACTTGCCGTTCTTTTCTATCATCTCCTGAAGGGCATTCAAGGCTGGCATATAAGAGCGCTCAGCAATCTCATTGATGCTACGGTCGTTCTCGTAGTCATCATAGTAATAATGGTCGGTACCGATGTCGAAGAAGCGGTAGCGTTTCAGATGGGTAATCTGATGTATCTCGAAATATAAACAAATTGTTTTCATAATTATTAATTATTAATTTTTAATTATTAACTGCCCATTACTTCCACCCTAAGGTCTTGAGGTACAGGTCTTTGATGCGGGCTCCCACTTTTTCCCAGGTAATCTGGTCTACTTCTTTCTTGCCTTCCTCTGAGAGATAATCGAAAAGACTCTCGTTGTGACAGATGCTGTAGATGGCATCGGCAAGGGCATGGATATCCCAGTAGTCTACCTTGATACAGTTGGACAGGATTTCTCCACATCCACTCTGCTTGGAGATAATGGTTGGTGTGCCGCACTGCATAGCTTCCAAAGGTGAGATACCGAACGGCTCGCTCACAGATGGCATCACGTAGACATCACTGTCTTTCAGACATTCATAAACCTGTTTGCCACGCATAAAGCCAGGGAAGTGGAACCGGTCGGCAATGCCTCTTTCGGCAGCGAGATAAATCATCTGATCCATCATATCGCCCGAACCTGCCATACAGAAACGCACATTGCGAGTACGGTGCAATACCATGTTGGCAGCCTCTACGAAATATTCAGGTCCCTTCTGCATGGTAAGACGTCCCAGGAAGGTTACTACCTTCTCCTTGCCCTTATGATTTGGGCGTGGAATATCCTGCCACTCCTGCTTCAATGGGTATACGGCATTGTGCATGGCGAAACACTTGCGTGGATCCTGATGATACTGGTGAATCACCGTCTGGCGGGTCAGTTCGGATACACACATGATGCAGTCGGCATTATCCATACCGTCTTTCTCGATAGCGTAAACGGTAGGGTTCACCTTTCCACGGCTACGGTCGAAATCAGTAGCATGAACGTGGATGCACAATGGTTTGCCACTCACGCGCTTGGCATGAATACCGGCAGGGAATGTAAGCCAGTCGTGAGCATGGATAATATCAAATTCTTCTGAACGGGCTACAACTCCGGCAATGATGCTATAGTTGTTGATCTCATCATGAAGATTTGACGGATAACCACCGGCAAAGTCCATACAGCCGAGGTCATTTACATGCATATAGTTAAAATCGGCATAGATGTGGTCACGGTAGCGGAAATAATCGTCCGGATTCATGATATTGCCTACGCGCTGCTGCACATAGTCGTGATTTACATCTCGCCAGGCGATAGGCACACTGTTCATTGCCACAATCTTGCAGGCACTGCGGTCCTCATCACCGAAAGGATGAGGCAGACACAATGTGATATCAACATCGCCCTGGGCATGAAGTCCCTGGGAGATACCAAAGTTGGCAGTTGCCAAACCACCAAATACGTGAGGAGGATACTCCCATCCAAACATTAAAACTTTCATATAGCAGTCCTCCTATTATTAATATTGATATTTTTCAAGTAACTCGAGCGCACGCAGAATCTCAGCCACATTCATGGCGAAAGAGATGGCACCACGACCTGCGAATGGAGGGTTTCCATCGAAGAGTTCGCTGATGGTACCTAGACAGTGGTAAGACATTTCGTCCTCATAACCTACCATCTGGCGTTCGATAAAGCTCAAGCGGGTACGCTTATAGAGTTTCAGACTTGCCTCCATATAGAAGCCGCCGAGCCATGGCCATGCCGTACCCTGATGGTAAGCATAGTCGCGCTGGGTCTGCGGACCTACATAAACAGGATTATATCCACCGCTCTTTGGCGAGAGTGAACGCAATCCCTTAGGAGTAAGAAGTTCGCGTGTACAGATATCAAGAACCTGCTTCTTCTGGTCTTGCGACAATGGAGAATAGTCGAAAGCCACTGCAAATATCATGTTCGGGCGAACGCTCCAGTCCATCATATTTCCATCAACATAATCGTAGAGATAGCCATATTCATTGAGGAAGGTGTCGAGGAATGCCTGCTTGGTCTGCTCAGCCTGAGCCAGAAGTTTCTGCTGGTTGTCTTCCTCGCCTACTGTTGCTGCAAGAGAAGCACAGAAGCACAAAGCGTTATACCACAGCGCATTAAACTCTACGATATAACCTGTACGTGGAACCACTGGTCTGCCATTGGCTGTAGAGTTCATCCAGGTTACAGCCTTATCCTTACCGTCAGTATAAAGCAATCCGTTCTCTTCGAGCTTCAGGTTCGGATGCTTGTTATCCTGGATAAAGGAGATGACATCCTTGATAAACTGTCCATACTTCTTGAAGCATGCTTCCTTGCTGGTTTCCTTTGCATACTGCTGCAAGGCCCAGATAGCCCACAATGGTACATCAGGCTGTTCAATCTCTGCGATATGAACGCTGAGCGGTTTATCTTCCATAAACTCGTAGTAACCTTTCATCGCAGTCTTCATCACCAGTTCGAAGTAGTCATCCTCCTCGATAGAGAGGGTGAGACCCGGAAGAGCGATGAATGTATCGCGGGCACGGCACTTGAACCAAGGGTAACCAGCCAGGATATAGCGGTCATCGTTCTTTTCACGACGATGGAACTGATGTGCCGCATTGACCAGACAATGGAAGAAATTGTCACGAGGAGAACGCTCATCCACTTCTTTGTCGAAGAGTTTCTTCAGGCTGACCGCCTTGATTTCAGAGGTAGAAGCAGCAAAGACGATGGTTTCGCCTTTCTTGATATCCATTTCAAAATAGCCAGGAACATAGAGGTCTTCGTTAGAAGCATAACCTCTCTCCTGCTCCTTTGGATATTCCACGCCACGATACCAATCTGGACAGAATTTAAACTCGTTCTTCTTGGAGAACTGCATGTAGAGATCTGGATAACCTGCATACATACAGGTCTTGATGCCATGATCAACCTCAGCATAATCACGAGATGCGGTAGCATTCTCATGAGTAAACTGACGGACACTGCGGAAAGCCAGAAAAGGACGGAAGCGAAGGGTTGTAGCCGAATGGCCGTCTACCAGCGTATAGCGAATCAGAATGCGATTCTCATAATGCTGGAATACAACTTCCTTTTTCAGGATAACACCACCTACGCGATAAAGGGTAGTTGGCACTTTATCACAATCAAACTCACGAATGTACTTGTGGCCCATCGGACTGTAGTTGTTGCCCTGGTACTTGTGCAAGCCGAGGTTAAACTCAGCTCCATGCTGAATCACCGTAACATCCAGCGAACTCAAGAGCACGTGATTGTCATCGTCCAGTTCAGGAACCGGCACGACAAGTAATCCGTGATACTTGCGGGTATTACAGTCTACAATCGTTGAGCACGAATATGCACCCGAGCGATTTGTTCTCAACAACTCCTTAGGCAACGACTCTTGAAGATTCGTCATAAGGGCCTTTTCGAATTTTAGATAACTCATAGATCTATATTAAGGTTCTATATTTTTGTTGACTAAATTAATTGCTTTCAAAGGTAACACTTTTTTGTGGTATAACAAAGCTTTTTGTATGCCATTTTTAGAAAAAATTGTCTTTTTATGTTTTAAAACATATTTTTAGACAAAAATGCTTGATTATTTCGAGAAAAAGCATTACTTTTGCACTCAGTTTTCAGTTTAAAAGATTTGTACACATGGCAGCTAGAGGAAAATACGATAAAGAAAATATAGCAATGCTGATTGCTAAGCTATGGGGAGGCATCACTGATGACCAGTTCGATTTACTGAAAGAACATCTGGAAATCAAGAAGTATAAGAAGAACGAAATCATCTACAAGAACGAGGGTACTCCCGAATATGCACTTTGTCTCATAGCGGGAAAAGTGAAGATATACAAAGAGGGTATTGGTGGGAAGAGCCAGATTATCCGTGTCATCAAACCGATTGAATTCTTTGGTTTCAGAGCCTATTTTGCGGATGAGATATACAAGACGGCAGCCATGTCGCTGGAAAACTGCGTCGTTGCCCAGTTCCCGCTGGCAGTTCTCATGAAACTGATCTCCAAGAGTTTCAACATCGGCTTCTTCTTTATCAAATATCTCAGTGTGGAAATAGGTAAATCGGACGACCGTACCGTGAACCTCACCCAGAAACATATCCGTGCCCGACTTGCCGAGGGACTGATATTTCTGAAAGACTCTTATGGGTTAGAAAAAGACGGAAAAACTCTTGACATCCGATTGAGTCGTGAAGATCTGGCAAATCTCTGTAATATGACAACGAGCAATGCCATCCGTACGCTCTCAGCCTTTACGGCAGAAGAACTCATCAAAACTGAAGGAAGGAAAATCAAAATCTTACAGGAAGAAGAAATCATAAAAATAGCAGAACTCGGATAAAGTTCTGCTATTTTTTATTTATATGTTTTACATTATACGTTTTTCTTGATACATTTCACTTATTACGGACATACTGGTTATACGGGTATCAGGAAGTTGATAACCTCCTGAATTACAGTAATCTGGAATGGGCCTACCGGTGTATTCATCAATCTGCCATCAATACCTATCAGGGCATGCTGGGCATCGAGCACCTCTACCTCTCGGGTACGGTAAGGATGCACACTCTTATGGTTGAGGAACTTACCTTTCACAAAAAGATAGATTCCCTCGAAGAGCTGGGTTGTCTTAGGATGAGATACCACCGACACATCGAGCAGTCCGTTATATGGCACAGCATTCGGAGTCTGTCCATATCCTGTTCCATTGCCTATACACATCGTCATCACTCTACGCTTGATAACATCCGAATTGATTTTCACATGCATCTTATAGTCCAGACGCTGGAATATCATCAGGATGAAGGAACAGAGAAACGACAGGGTACGTGAACCGAAGATATGATGGGTTTTTCGTCTCAGGTTCATGATGGCGGCGATGAGTCCGATATTGATACAGTTGAGGAAATAGCGACGGCATTTCTCCCCCTTCTTGTTCACATAGCGGATACAACCGAGGTCAATCTTTCTGATACGACGTTTTTTCAGCGACGCCACCGTCTTCTCGATATCGCTGTCGCTGAATCCCCAGAAGTGAGCAAAGTCATTCATCAGTCCGTTAGGAATAACACCCAGTGCCACATCTTCTCTTTCTTTCGAATCTATCTGCATCAGACAGTTTACGGCATCATTGAGCGCAGAATCTCCACCAACGATGACAATGGTCTTATAACCATTGTTGATAAACATTCTGATGAGCCGTTCTACGCTCTTCTGATTCTCGCTCTGCACAAAGTCGTAATCCACGCCCTGCTGCTTGAGCACCTTCTCTATTTTTTCCCAGCGCTTGTTACTTCGCCAGCCTCCTCTAGGGCAATAAAGCAGCCCCCATTTATTCACGTTTACCATTGTCTCTTCTTTGTAATTTGAAAGTTGTAGAAATATCACTTCCGCCTAGCCACCGTTGCATCCGATTCCATCGGATGCCAGCCCTAGCCAGATTCCAGGCCGCAGCCTAGCTCCTCATCAGCTCCAAAACCGTCTCCACCTTTTTCTCCATTGGCTGCAATGCATCTACCCAATGGATAGTAAAGCCTCTGCGCTCCATACCTCTGAACCACGTCATCTGCCTTTTGGCAAACTGATGGATTGCTATTTCCAGACCGCGATACATCTCATCGTATGAAGTCTTACCGATCACATATTCTGTAATAAACTTATATTCCAAACCATAATAGATGAGATTTTCGGCAGGAATACCACAATCTAGCAGTCCCTTGATTTCATCTACCATTCCCTCATCCAATC
>ERZ1031211.20-NODE-20-length-17309-cov-36.496696_pt1 | contig 17309 bp, 11 predicted proteins | sample MGYA00518739_ERZ1031211 | MGnify/ENA primary metagenome ERZ1031211 (study PRJEB33719, sample SAMN04261181) | wastewater metagenome | biome: rural village; feature: human; material: feces | host: Homo sapiens | place: El Salvador | collected 2013-01-07 ...
CCTTGGTGGTTGGGAAAAAGATAACGACTATGTGGAGTACAAGCTCTATGTGCCAGAGCAGATTCCCGAGAAGTATGCTAAGGTAGCTCAGATGATTCAGAAGCGTTACAACCTGCACATCAAGAAGATTAAGAAAGACGAGATTTTCGGCGAGAACGGATATGGTCAGAAGATATTCGAGGTTATCAATGCCACCTTCGGTCATCTATACGGATACTCAACGCTTACGCAACGACAAATCGACCAATACGTCAAGATGTATCTGCCTATGGTAGATCTAAGCCTCGTGTCGCTCATCGAGGATTGGAATACGCCCGACCACAAGCTTATCGGCGTGGGCATAACGCTACCTTCGCTTACGCGCGCTTTGCAGAAGTGTCGCAAGGGTCGACTCTTCCCCTTTGGATGGGTTCATATCCTGCGTGCTTTGAAGCGCCATAAAACCAACATCGTGGACCTGCTGCTCGTGGGCATCCTGCCCGAGTATCGTCCAAAGGGTGCCAACGCTCTACTCTTCTACGACCTCATACCGCGCTATCAGAAGTACGGCTTCGAATGGGGCGAAACCCATGTTGAGATGGAGACCAACGAGAAGGTGCAAGGGCAATGGCAGTATCTTGAGCGAGAGTGTCACAAGCGCCGCCGCTGTTACAAAAAGAACATTAAGTAAAAATGGAAGAACAAAACATTCAACCCACAGTCCAATACACCGACGACAACATCCGCCACCTGTCCGACATGGAGCATGTGCGTACCCGTCCTGGTATGTACATTGGTCGTTTGGGTGATGGAAACTTGCCCGAGGACGGCATTTACGTGCTGCTTAAGGAGGTAATCGACAACTCTATCGACGAGTTTAAGATGAATGCCGGACGCCGCATAGAGGTCGACATCGACGAGCGTCTACGCGTGTCTGTGCGTGATTACGGACGCGGCATACCTCAAGGCAAACTCGTTGAGGCTGTTTCCGTGCTCAACACAGGCGGCAAGTACGACTCCAAGGCATTCAAGAAAAGTGTCGGTCTGAACGGTGTTGGTGTTAAGGCTGTAAACGCTCTATCCGCCCACTTCGAAGTAAAGTCGTACAGAGACGGCAAGGTTAGGGCGTTGAAGTTTGAAAAAGGCAACCTTACAGACGACCAAACTACTAATACAGAAGACGAGAACGGTACATACATATTCTTTGAACCAGACCCTACTCTGTTCATAGGCTACTCGTTCCACGATGACATTGTAGAAACGATGCTCCGTAATTACACCTATCTTAATACGGGGCTCACAATCATGTATAACGGTCATCGTATACTCTCACGCAACGGTCTTGCCGACTTGCTGACTGACACTATGACCACCGACCCGCTCTACCCCATCATACACGTTAAGGGCGAGGACATAGAAATTGCCTTTACACATACCAACCAGTATGGCGAGGAGTATCATTCGTTTGTCAACGGTCAGCACACCACTCAGGGTGGCACACACCAAAGCGCCTTTAAAGAACACATAGCACGCACCATAAAGGAGTTTTTCGGCAAGAACTACGAGTTCACCGATATACGTAATGGACTTGTGGCTGCCATTGCCATTAACGTGGAGGAACCAATGTTTGAGAGTCAGACTAAGATTAAGCTCGGCTCTTTGCAGATGTCTCCTGGCGGCGAAAGCATCAACAAATATGTTGGCGACTTTGTAAAACTTGAGGTTGACAATTTCTTGCATATACATGCCGATGTGGCTGAGGTTATGCAACAAAAGATAACAGAGAGTGAGCGCGAACGCAAGGCCATGGCTGGCGTAACTAAGCTAGCTCGCGAGCGTGCCAAGAAGGCAAACCTTCACAACCGCAAGTTGCGTGATTGCCGCATACACTACTCTGACACAAAGAACGACCGCAAGGAAGAATCATCAATATTTATAACTGAGGGCGACTCGGCGAGTGGTTCTATCACAAAGAGTAGAGATGTCAATACTCAAGCGGTTTTCTCGCTACGAGGCAAGCCGCTCAACTCAATCTGCTACAAGCGGCCCTTGATATAGAGGAAGGCCTCGATACGCTGCGTTACAATAAGGTTATCGTGGCAACAGATGCCGATGTCGATGGCATGCACATACGCTTGCTCATCATAACCTTCTTTCTACAATTCTTCCCCGACCTCATAAAGAAGGGTCACGTCTTTGTGTTGCAGACACCTCTGTTCCGTGTACGCAATCGCCGTACCAAAATACGCAACAAGGCTGTTATAGCCGCTGCAGACGAACGTCTTACGGGAAAGGAGAAAAAGAGCGACTTTATTACTCGCTACTGTTATAGCGAAGACGAACGTCTAAAGGCTATCAAAGACCTCGGTCCTGACCCTGAGATTACCCGATTCAAAGGCCTTGGCGAAATTTCGCCAGATGAGTTTGTCCACTTTATAGGTCCAGACATGCGCCTCGAACAGGTAACACTACATAAGAACGACCAGGTGCAGAAACTTCTTGAATACTACATGGGAAAGAATACCATGGAGCGTCAAAACTTCATCATAGATAATCTGGTGGTGGAGGAAGATTTGCCAGAGGAGAATGTAATAGAAGAGTAGTAAGTAGATGTGGTTGATTTGCTTGGCATTCCTACAAAACAACCACACCTACAAAACCTACCACACCACCATAAAAGCCAAAGAAATCAATGAAAAAAATCAGTCTAATAGTCCCCTTACTATTTATTGCCTGCATCCTCTTAGCTCAAAGGAGCAACCCTCTACGCAAGCTGCAAATAGCCGAGATGGCCATTTCACAACTATATGTCGACACAGTTGACCAACAGAAACTGGCAGAAGAAGGAATAAGAGGGATGCTCAAGTCTCTCGATCCCCACTCTACCTACACCACAGCCAAAGAGACAAAGGCTATGAACGAACCGCTTGAAGGCTCGTTCGACGGCATAGGCGTGCAATTTAACATGGTGGAAGATACACTACTCATCATACAGCCTGTATCCAAAGGTCCATCCGAAAAAGTAGGCATACTTGCCGGCGACCGCATCATTACCGTCAACGACACAACCATTGCTGGTGTCAAAATGCAACGCTCCGACATAATGCAGCGTCTACGCGGACGACGTGGTACAAAGGTAAAACTCGGCATAAAACGCCGCGATGTCAACGAACTGCTATACTTTACAGTTACACGTGGCAAGATACCAGTACACACACTCGACGCCTATTATATGATTCGACCACATCTCGGGTATATCCGTATTGGATCATTCGGCGCAACAACTTACGGCGAGTTTATGCAAGCTGTCGATTCGCTTCGCCGTATTGGGATGCACGATATCATCATCGACCTGCAAGATAACGGAGGAGGATTTCTACAAGCTGCTGCCAAGATAACAGAAGAATTTCTGCAGAAGAACGACCTTATTGTATATACAGAAGGTAGGGCTCAGAACAGACGCAACTACCGTGCTGACGGCAACGGAAGTCTGCGCAAAGGCAAAGTTTACGTGCTTATCAACGAGTATTCAGCATCGGCTGCCGAAATTCTTACAGGTGCCTTGCAGGATCAAGACCGTGCAACAGTCATAGGCCGGCGCTCCTTTGGTAAAGGACTCGTTCAACGCCCCATCGAGTTTGATGATGGCTCTATGATTCGTCTCACCATAGCCCACTACTACACACCATCAGGCAGATGTATTCAGAAGCCATATGCCAAAGGCGACCGCGAAGACTATGCCATGGACATAGAGAAGCGCTTTAAGAATGGCGAGTTATATTCGGCCGACTCTATCCACTTTGCCGACTCGCTGAAATACCAAACTCTGCGACGTCATCGCACAGTATATGGAGGTGGCGGCATCATGCCCGACGAGTTTGTACCATTAGACACCACACAGTTTACAAAGCTCCACCGACAGATTGTGGCACGCTCGCTCATCATCAACGCCACCTTGCGTTATGTAGACCAGCATCGTACAGAGCTCAAGAGTCGTTACACAAACTTTGACGACTACATTGCCAACTACAAAGTGCCGCAGGCCATGATAGACAGTATCTTTGCCGAGGCGGAGCACCTTAAGCTCAAGCCATACACAAAGGAGGAACGAGACAAGACGCTACCTATGCTTACCTTGCAGCTCAAGGCTTTGATAGCACGCGACATCTGGGATATGAACGAGTACTATCGCATCATGAACGAGAGCAACCGCATCGTGGCAAAGGCTGTAGAGATTGCCGGCAAGTAGAGCCACATCCATACCCAATACACCCTCCATATTATCCTTATAAATATCCTATTTAGCCCAAAGCGGAAACTTTTAACGTATAAATAGTTTCCGCTTTGGGCTTTTTTGTATATCTTTGCACTTTTAGTAATGCAAACTTTAGGCTATCTATCTGATAGTAAGAAAGAAATAAGTGTTGTTTATAGGATAAACAATAAAGAATATGATGTATGTAAGTAGAAAATTGCGCTGGGTGGCATTGGCTGCCGTGCTCGGTTTAAATGTTCCCGTCATCGCCAACGGCGATGGCAAGTTTGTTCCTTTTAAATATGGCAATTTCGATACCTGGGTAACACGTCAGATACACGAGTCGGCTGTAATTGGAGGCAAGACCAAGACCCTCTACGAGATAGGTCCTAACCGCGCGCTCAAAGGCAACAATCCCTACACCAATCTTGGAGGTTCGCCTTGGGGTACCAGCAATGTCATGGCAAAGGTCATGGGCATTGTGAAGACCAACAACTCGGTATACCGCGACAACCGCGGCTCGGGCCATTGTGTAAAGATGACTACCCATATAGAGACCTGCAAGGTGCTTGGTATGATGAATATCAAGGTGCTTGCGGCAGGCAGCATCTTCCTCGGCGACATGAAGGAGCCTATAACCGGAACCAAGGAAGGACCCAAAGCCCTCAACTGGGGCATACCCTTCACGCATCGTCCAAAGGCTCTACGCTTCGACTATCGTGTGCAGGTGCCGGGCAACAAGAACCGTATACGACAGAACGGGTTTTCAAAAGCCACCACAGTTGCAGGTCCCGACTACTGCATAGCCGTGCTCTATCTGCAGCGACGCCACGAGGATGCAGCCGGCCACATAACGGCGCAACGTGTAGGCACCATGGTTGTAAAGTATGGCGCATCTACCAACGGATGGGTTAATGGCGCCACCTACAAGATACATTACGGCAACATCACCCACCAACCATTCTACGATGCTGCGACAATGGGCTTGCGCTCTACCGACTATGCCCGCAACTCCAAGGGACAAAGCGTAATTGTGCACGAGACGGGATGGGCCTCAGCAGATGCCGTGCCTACACACATTCTATTGCAGTTCTCGTCAAGTCATGGCGGGGCCTATGTTGGGACAGTAGGAAATACATTGTGGGTTGATAATGTAGGATTGGTTTATTAAAAAATAAACATTAAAAGCCATACAATACAGTTGATTTTAATAACTGAGTAATATAATATACAATATGAAACTTCGCCCCATACTACTTGTCGGCATGTTATTCGTCTTTCTACACATAAGCGCCGTAGAAAAAGCCGATACCATCAGACGCCACGGTTTTATAACCCGACTGCTCGACTACTTTAACGATGCCAACAAGGAGAAGAAGGACAAGCGGTTCGACTTCAGCATCATAGGCGGACCACACTACAGCACCGACACCAAGCTCGGATTAGGCTTGGTGGCTGCCGGACTGTACCGTTCCGACCCCAACGACACCCTGCAGCCGCCCAGCAACGTGTCGCTCTTCGGCGATGTGTCGACAGTAGGCTTCTATATGCTTGGCGTGTCGGGCACGCATATCTTCCCTGGCGACCGCCAACGCATCGACTATACCACCTACTTCTACTCCTTTCCGTGCTACTATTGGGGCATGGGCTACGACATGGGCAACAACAACGACAACAAGAGCGAGATGAAGGACTGGCAGGCGCAGATGAAGGCGAGCTGGCTGTTTGCCACTGCCAACGACCTCTTTATCGGTCCAACCATTACCTTCGACTATATACACGGCAGCCAGATAGAGCGTCCCGAGCTGCTCAACGGGCAGCGCGCGACAACCTATAACATCGGCGCCGGATTTACATTGCTGTACGATACACGCGACAACCTTACTGCACCCAAGCGAGGTGTGTATCTGTCGCTGCAGCAATTATTTAGACCCCGATTTATGGGCAACAAGTATGCCTTCAGCACAACCGACCTGCACACAAGCGGATACGTACCCTTGTGGAAGGGAGCAACCCTTGCTGCCGACTTCCGCACGCTGCTCAACTTTGGCAATCCGTCGTGGGCAATGATGGCGTTGCTTGGCGACAGCTACTCGATGCGAGGCTACTACGAGGGCCGCTATCGCGACAAAAACAAAATTGAGACACAAATAGAGCTGCGCCAGCATATATGGCGACGCAACGGTATCGTGCTTTGGGCAGGAGCTGGAACCGTATTTCCCAAGTTCTCGGAGATGCGCATGAGCCACGTTCTGCCCAACTACGGACTGGGCTACCGCTGGGAATTCAAGAAAAACGTAAATGTACGTCTCGACTATGGATTCGGCAAAGCCGGACAGAGTAGTTTTATATTCAATATCAACGAGGCTTTCTGATATTATCAACGAGGCATTCTGATATTCTGGTAAACAAGCGGACAAGCAGACGAGTGGACTCGTCAACAATTATAAGAATAAACTAACTTTATAAATATGGAACTAAACAAGAACCTAATCGTGGCAATGCTCGCGACGGGCATAAGTGCAAACACGTTTGCAGCCAACGATTCTACAAACCCTGAATCTGTTGGAACACGCCGCGACACGCTCAAGCTTAGCGAGATTGTGGTAGTGGGTTACGGCAAGATGCGCCGCAAGGACATCACCAGTTCGATAACCACCATCCAGTCGTCAGACCTCAATCAGGGTGTCTACACCTCGCCGGCACAGCTGTTGCAGGGCAAGGTACCGGGTCTAACTGTGTCGAATAGTGGCGACCCCAATGCCGCTCCAAGCATTACACTACGTGGCGCGTCTACCTTACGCACCGGTGCAGCCATGGAGCCTTACTATATAGTCGACGGTGTTCCAGGCGTCGACCTCTCTCTTGTAGCTACCGACGACATCGAGTCGATAGACATTCTGCGTGATGCCACAGCCACAGCCATCTACGGTTCGAAGGCTGCCAACGGCGTTATAATCGTAACCACAAAGCACGGACATGCTGGCACAGCCCGTGTAACCTACAACGGCTACATGGCTGTAGAGTCGGTATCTAAGAACCTCGACCTTGCATCGGCTGCCGACCTACGTGCCTATGCCGCAAACAACGGCTTTGAGCTTACCAACGATATGGGGGCCAACGTCGATTGGCAGAAGGAGGTACAGCGCACCGGTATTTCCCACAACCACAACCTTGCCGTGTCGGGTGGCAACGCCCGCTCGGGATATAACGTGTCGCTCAACTATCTCAACCACGAGGGTATAATACGCTCGTCCGAGATGGAGCGATTCGGAGCACGTGCTCTTGCCCACTCAAAGGTGCTTAAGGACCACTTGCAACTGTCATTGGGTGTAAATGCAAGCCAGACAACAAAGAAGGGCATCGAGGCTCAGGAGCAAGGCATCAGCGTTACCGACGCTATGGTTTACTATTCGCCATGCCAGGCTGTACGCAACGACAACGGCACATGGACCGAATCTACAAGCACCACCCAATACTACAACCCACTGTCGATGATAAACGAGGACACCCGACAGACCGTATACCGACGTATGCAACTCACGGGTAAGGCCGACCTCAACCTGCTTAAGAACCTTACATGGACCGCCCAGTACTCGTATATGTACGACCAGAATGTGCTCTCCGAGTATCATTCTACAAAGTCGCAGATTGTTAAGAACAACGGTCAGGCAACACGCTCTACATACATGAACAACAAAGAGGTGTTTGAAACTTTTGCCAACTACAACCACAGTTTCCCTGGATACCACCGTGTGGGCGCCATGATAGGCTATTCGTGGGAGCAGACTAACCAGGACGACGGCTTCGGCTTGACGGTCAAGGATTTCTACAACGACGCCGTTAAGTACTACAACCTCTCGTATGCCAACAAGATTGACGGCATGGATGGTGTGGAGAGCGGAGCCGAATCTACCCTCCGTATGATTTCGTTCTACGGTCGTCTAAACTACTCTTATGCCTCACGCTATAACTTCCAAGCCACGCTGCGCCGTGACGGCTCATCAGCATTCGGCAAGAACAACCGCTGGGCTACATTCCCGTCGGTATCAGCAGCATGGCGTATAGGCGAGGAAGAGTTCATTCGCAACCTCGGCATCTTCTCCGACCTTAAGCTGCGTGTGGGTTATGGCGTATCGGGCAACTCGCTCGGCTTTGACGCCTACTCGGCACGACGTACCTACGGAGTGTCTGGATGGTTCCAGTATACCGATGAAAACGGCGTTACAACCGACAAGCATACGCTTGCCGCTACCAACAACGCCAACCCCGACCTGAAGTGGGAGCGTACCGGAATGTTCAACATCGGCGTAGACTTTGGTTTCTTCAACTCGCGCCTTACGGGTACCATCGAGTATTACGACAAGCGCACATCCGACCTTATCTACTATTATCCCGTGTCGACCAACCGCTATCCATACGGCACAATGACAGCCAACGTAGGCGACATCTCCAACCGAGGCATAGAGCTTACCATTAACGCCATACCCGTACAGAACGATGACTGGCAATGGACTACAACCCTCAACCTCTCGCACAACCGCAACCGTGTTGAGAAACTGTCTAACGCAGCCTTCTCGGTTAAGTATCAAGACCTTGGCTATCCTTGGATTGCTGGCAACACCAATGTGGCTGTACAGCGCCTTATGGAGGGCTGCCCGATAGGCCAGTTCTATACATACGAGTTTGCCGGACACGACGAGAACGGCATCTCGCAATTCTGGGTACACGATCCCGCAACTGGCAAGCGTACCGGCGAGAAAACAATCAAGCCCGAAGATACCGACCGCACCAAGACGGGGTCGGCTCAGCCAAAGCTTACATTAGGTTGGACCAATAACCTATCGTACAAGAACTGGTCACTCAACCTTTTCTTCCAGGGTATGTTCGGCAACAAGATATTCAACGCTCTGCGTGCCCAGTACAACAGCGTTACATTGATAAAACAAGGCAAGAACGTGCTGCGCGAGGCTCTTACAAACCAAAACTACGGCGACGTCAACTCGCAGTCGCCCTCCGACCGCTATATCGAGAACGGCTCGTTTATGCGCCTTTCGTCTATGACTCTGAGTTACAACTTCGGCAAGCTTAAGGGTTGGGTAGACAATCTCTCTGTATATGCCACATGCAACAACGTGTTTACGCTTACCTCTTACAAGGGTGCCGACCCTGAGGTGTCGCTTGGCGGACTTACCCCGGGTATCGACTGGCGTAAGGATTACTATCCACACACACGCACATTCATGTTCGGCATGAAGGTTAGTTTCTAATAAAACCCTAAACAGATTAAAAGCAATGAAGAAGTCAATAATATACGCGTTGGCATCATCGGCACTTGTGCTTGCCACAAGCTGTACCGACCTTGATGTAGACGTAAAGTCGAAATATACCGAATATCCCAACGAGTCGGAGATAGCGCTTGAGGCTAAGATGTCCGACGTCTACTATGCCTTCCGCACACAGTTGGGCAACAACTACAATCGCACGCAGACCTTTGCGTCGGACGAGGCAGCAGGCATAAGCTTTGACGGCGACTACTACGACAGCGCCGAGAACGTAAACCCAACCTTGCACAACTTCAACCCCGAGAACAAGCCACTAAACTATTGGGCCGACCTTGCCTCGGGCATAACCAAGTGCAACCAGTTTATAGACGACCTTGCCGGCAACAACAGCAAGGCTATGCAGATAGCGCAGGCGCGCACCATGCGTGCCTTCTACCACTTCATTCTTATGGACAGCTTCGGCGACGTACCCGTGCTCGACCGTGTGCCCGACGATGGCGAGGCTGTAGAGCGTAAGCCACGTGCCGAGGTGGCTGCCTTCATAGAGAAGGAGCTTAAGGAGTGCTTGCCAATACTGTCCGACAAGAACAACGCTGCAACCTACGGCAAGCCTAACCGCTGGATGGCTGAGGCTCTGCTGGTGAAGCTATACATCAACTGGGGTGTGTACACATGCGCCAATGTAGCCGACTATGATGCTGCCACTACCGTCAACAACAAGCTCGACGAGTGTGTGGCTATGTGCGACGACATCATCAAGAGCCATCTGTTTAATCTTGACGATGCCTACCGCAAGAAGTTCCTCTACAACAACGGAGTACACATCAAGGACTTTATCTATGCCATGCCATACGATAAGGTAAGCGCACAGGGACTGAAGTACGGCCAATATCGCACCTTCCGCAAGGTGGATGGCGGCGACTCTATGGGCTATCTTGGCGGCAAGATGAACAAGTCGTGTGCTGGTATATGTGCCATGAACGAAGAGTTTGCCAACCTCTTTACTCTACCCGGCGACGACCGCAACGACATAATCCTAGGTGCCACAACCGACGGCAAGGTATACATACACGACGCCTTGACTGGCGAGCCTACTGCCAATCCGTATATATACAAGGGCGAGCAGCTGGTGCTCTCAAAGAAGATACAGCTTAAGGACGACAGCGAGACAGCCCGCCAACAGCTCGACTGCGGCGCAACCCCTAAGGGTTGGAGCCAAGGTTACCGTTCGTTGAAGTTCTATCCCAACCCCAACGAGTATGCCGCATACGAGCGCAACCAGAGCAACGACGTGCCAATCTTCCGCTATGCCGACATCATCCTTACCAAGGCAGAGGCTCTGCTGCGTGGCGCACAGAAGACCAACGACGACACTCCACAGTCGCTTCTCAACCAGATACGTAGCTATGTGCACGCTCCGCAGTTTATTGGCACACCTACATTGCAGGACATCCTCGACGAGCGTGGCCGCGAGTTTGTAGACGAAAACTGGCGTCGCAACGACATGATACGTTTCGGAACATTCGAGAACGAGTACGGATTCCACCGCAAGGGATTCCCTGGCGCACGCTTCGACAAGTCGTGCCGCATCCTCCCTGTGCCTAAGGCTATAATGCAGGAGAATAAGAACTGGAAACAAAACGAAGGTTATTAATAAAGGGAGTTAGCCAATCATATTTTATGCAATACATTCTTTCACCCCTCTTCCTATACTTCTACACCATCCTTGGTCTGCTTGTGCCCAACGTAGCCCTTTGCTTTACCGAGCAAATGCCGTTGACGGCATGCGTAGCCAATGTGTTCCTGCCCTTGTTTGCCTATTCGTTGTTGATGTCTATGTCGGCAAAGATAGGACGTCAGGTGTGGATACTCTTCTTGTTGGTGTTCTTCGCTGCCTTCCAGATGGTGCTGATATATCTGTATGGCAGCGGAGTGATAGCTGTGGATATGTTTCTCAACCTGCTCACCACCAATCCTGGTGAGGCAATGGAGCTGCTTGACAATCTTGTGCCAGCAGTAGCCGGAGTGTTCATACTGTATCTACCGCTGCTCGTGATAGCCGCCATTCAGTGGACCAAACACATCATGTTGGACGATAAGTTCAGGCATACGGCACGCCGCCTGTCGCTTATAGGCATCCTCGTCTTTGCCACCCTTACCAAGCTGTGCTACTATCAGTATCCTGAGGGCAACGAGAAGGAGGGCAAGTTTGAGTATCGTCTGTCGGACAATATGTACCCCGTCAACGTGTTCTACAATCTCGGTCTTGCCGTAAAGGAGAGTTGGCGGTCGGCACACTATCAGCAGAACGTGGCAGACTTCAAGTTCAATGCCCGTACAACACATGCCAAGGATTCTGCCGAGGTGTATGTGCTGGTGATAGGCGAGACAGCACGTTCTGCCAATTTTCAGCTTTACGGATATCAGCGCCCCACCAATCCGCAGCTTATGAAGACGCCTGGACTTATTGTGTTCCGTAACGTGCGGTCGCAGTCGAACACCACACACAAGAGTGTGCCAATGCTCCTATCTGCCGCCACAGCCGAGGACCACGACCGTCTGTACAGCGAGAAGGGATTGATAGCCGCCTTCAGAGAGGCAGGATTCCACACCGTATTCTTGTCTAATCAGCGCCGCAACCACTCGTATATCGACTTCCTTGGAAGCGAAGCCAACTATTGCCACTTTATACGCGACGACTATGCTGGAGATAATGAGGACGATAAATACAGCGACGAGCTGTTGCTGCCGTACGTACAACGAGTGCTGGACGAGCGCCATAACAAGCTGCTCGTGGTGCTGCACACATACGGCTCGCACTTCAACTATCGAGACCGATATGCCCAAAGCAATGCCCGCTTTCTGCCCGACACACCTACAGAGGCAAAGGCAAAGAACCGACCGCAGCTGCTCAACGCCTACGACAACACCATATTGCAGACCGACCGCATACTTGCCAAGCTCATATCAATGCTTCGCGAGCAGGGTTGTGCCTCTACCTTGATGTACACATCCGACCACGGCGAGAACATCTTTGACGACCATCGCCGCTTGTTCCTACATGCCTCGCCACGTCCGTCGCAATACGACACCGACGTGCCGCTGATTGTGTGGACATCAAAGACGTATGCCACTCAGCACCCTATAGAGTTTAGGGCCATGCTTGGCAACCGAAATAAGGGTGTGCAGAGCAATGCCTCCGTATTCCCAACGCTGCTTGGTTTGGCAGGTATTGAGACCCGTGCACGTGTCGACAGCCTCTCGCTCACCAACCCACGTTATCGTCTTGGCACACGCCATTACCTCAACGACCATAACCATGCTGTGCCCTTGGTAATGTATGGCATCAAGTAGAAAGGCTGTACCTCTACAAATAATATTCGGTTCATCCGGAATTTGGAGTGATAGAATTGTAAATTGCAGTTTATCGGGGACAAGCTCTTATACTTGTATCACCTTTGCTTGTAGTTCCCACAGAATGCACAGATCACACTCTAAGTTTGCAGAAGAAAGCAATTAGGCTAAATAATCAAGGTAAAACTATGATTGCTAAAGACAGTTTCGTACCTTTGTTGTAAAAAGGTAGAATCGGTCTGTCGAAGAGGTAAACCAAAGATCGCACAAGTCTGAAGACTATGTTCTGTTTCGGACCTCATCGACATAGTTGCAAAGACCAGATAGAAAGTTATCGGCTCTGAGCCTTGTTAGAGTGTTAGTCCATACAACTATTGACCAATTCTACATAACTAAAATCGTACAAAGATATGAAGAATTTATTTATTGGAGTTGATTTTTCGAAAGAAAAAGTTGATGTGGCTATCATTTTTGCAGATGGACTGACAGAAACAGCTGCACGAATGTTTAACGAGTTCAAGACAACTGTGTCTGGCTACAAGCAACTGGTCAAGTGGGTGGAGCAGAATTCCTACGGCATCGACTCTTCCCTGTGGCTCTTCTGTGGAGAGAATACGGGCGACTACAGCAAGGGACTGTGCAACTTTATCTATGGTAAAGGCTACGACATGTGGCTTGAGAATGCCAAGAGCATCAAGGATGCATCAGGTCTCAGACGATTGAAGTCGGACCGCGCCGACGCCTCGATGATTGCCGAATACGCAATGAGGAATTACGACAGAGCCATTATGTACGAGCCACTTAGCGAGTCACTTGCACAACTGCGCGAACTGTTTCTGTATCGTCAGATGGTTATAAGACACAGATGCAGCTTTCAAGTGCGCAGAGGCGAGAAGAAACTCACAATGGAGAAGTCTCCTGTCAAGACAATGATCTCGCAGAGCGGAAGGCATATCGTGTCTGAACTCAACAAGGAAGTAGAGAAAATAGACAAGCGAATCGCCGAGCTCATCAAGTCAGACGAGGAACTCACCGAGGTGTTCACCATCGTGACCTCTGTGCCTGGTATAGGAACGCAGAATGCTGTCTGTCTGATGGTATACACCGACAACTTCCGTCGTTTCAACTACGATTCAAGGAAGATTGCCTGCTACTACGGCATAGCCCCATTCGGCAAGGATTCGGGCACCAGCGTGCATTCAGATCCTCGTGTGCACTATATGGCGAACCGTCAGATAAAGTCCATGCTGACGCAGGCTGCACTGGCTGCCGTGAACTTCAATCCTGTTATTGCAAGGTACTATATGCGTCTCGTGGAACGTGGAAAGAAGAAGCAGGTTGCACTGAACAATGTGAAGAACAAACTCGTGCATTTGGTCACTGCCATGGCCAGAAACCGCCAGCTTTATACCCCAGAATATAAAATCTCAGCTTAAAATGAAAATAATGGTCAAAACATTTGGATTTTAACATAGAAAGCAGAATTGATAGCTTGTGTAGCGTCGCCGAGGTTAAATATGGTTCGCCGACTTGGCGGCGCAAGCAATCATTTCTGTGGATTCTTGCATCGCGAAGCGTAGGCCATTCTGTGGATTCGAAAAGCTTAAGCCCGTAGGCTTCTGTGTTATCTGTGAATTCTGTGGGAACTACATACAAAAGAGCTACAAGTAAAATTATACGTCCATTATACGAACATCAAGACGCCAACCTCCACGATAAACTCCAGCTTGTATCACTCCAAATATCGGATGAACCAAAAACATTTGGTAGACCGTACCTCCTACTGGTACAGCCTAATGTTTTTTTATGTTTATCGCCCTATTGTGGACAAAGTGCAGCTTGCTGCACCAATAAAAGGTATGACGTATGGGTGTTGAGAGCTTGCTCTCGAAAGGCCATATGTCATACCTTTTATTGAAACCCGAAGGGTTTTGTCCACAATAGGGTGTTTTGTCAGTTTTTGTTAAAGCCCTGCCTGTGTGAACAATACAACAGTCAATTTCTATTGCTTTATCAGCGAAACGGCGAAGCCACCACCTCGTGCCTGCTTTACTTTTATCACGTCGCCCTTCTTTACTGTGCGGTGTATGATGGTATATGCTTTAGGATTGGTTTCGTAGTCGGCATCCTTGCCGTCCTGATAGATAGCACACTTATACTTAGCTCCCTTGTCGAGGAAGTCGAGCTTCACTGTTGTCTGGCGTGCGTTGTTTGTCTTGCCTCCTACAAACCAATTGTCGGTGCCTTTTGCCTTGCGAGCCACGGTGATATATTCTGCTGGCTCTGCCTCAAGGTAGCGTGAGTCGTCCCAATCGCATGCTACATCGCGTATAAACTGGAATGCATCATCGTACTTTTCGTAATGTTCGGGCAGGTCGGCTGCCATTTGCAGTGGCGAGTACATTACGAGGTATAGCGACAGCTGTCCGCATAATGTGCTGTGTACATACGACTTGTTGTCGCTCCATTCCGATAATTTTGTTTCGAAGATACCCGGTGTGTAGTCCATCGGACCGCCTTGCAGACGTGTAAACGGAAGCATTACGGTGTGGTAGGGCACAGATCCGCCAAAGGCTTCGTATTCGGTTCCACGTGCCGACTCGTTGCCTACGAGGTTAGGCCATGTGCGGCAAATGCCTGTAGGACGTGTAGCTTCGTGTGCGTTTACCATTATATGGTGTTTGGCTGCTTGCTCGATAACGCGCTGGTAGTGGTTGTTCATAAGCTGCGAGTAGTGGTATTCGCCACGTGGAATAATGTCGCCTACGTAGCCCGTCTTTACGGCATCGTAGCCGTATTTGTTCATCAGGTTGAAGGCGTCTTCAAGGTGGCGCTCGTAGTTGAGTGCAGCTGACGATGTCTCGTGGTGCATCATCAGGCGCACGCCTTTAGAGTGGGCATACTCGTTGAGATACTTGATGTCGAAGTCGGGATATGGTGTAACGAAGTCGAATACGTCGAGCTTCTGGTGTCCGAACCAGTCTTCCCAGCCTTCGTTCCAACCCTCTACAAGCACTTCTTGCAGTCCGTTCTTGGCTGCAAAATCGATGTATCGCTTTACCTCGGCTGTTGTAGCGCCGTGTGTTCCGTTAGGCTTGCACTTAGAATAGTCGGTCTGGCCCAGGCGTACCGAGGGCAGGTCGTTGGTGTAGGCCCATGTCTTGGTGCCCACAATCATGTTCCACCATACTCCACAGTATTTTGTAGGGTGAATCCATGACGTATCCTCTATCTTGCAAGGCTCGTTGAGGTTGAGTGTAAGCTTCTTTGAGAGCATGTCGCGTGCATCATCGCTAACGAGTATGGTTCGCCATGGTGTGTTGAAAGGAGTTTGTATAAATCCCTTGCGTCCTACTGCGTCGGGTGTGAGCCACGACTCAAAGGTAAGGGTCTTTTCGTCGAGGTTGAGGTGCATTGTAGGATAGTCGAGACATGCAGCCTCGTGTATGTTGATGTACAATCCGTCCTTGGTCTTAAGCTGAAGTGAGGTCTGCACACCAGTATCCGAGAATACTGTTGTAGACGAATTGGCTTTATATGCCTCGCGGTTCTTTGCTATAACCTGACGAATTCCGGTAAGTGGAGTAATCTGATATTCATATTCCTGGGTGTCGTAGTCGCCAGGAATCCAGTAGGCAGTATGGTTGCCAGTCATGGCAAACTGGGTGTGCTCCTCTTTTATCACGAAATAGTTGAGTTCGTTTTGCTGCGGAAACTCGTAACGCAAGCCCATTCCGTAATCGTATACGCGGAATCGCAAGGTGATGTTGCGGTTGGAAGATGGCTGGTTAAGGTCAACCTCCAGTTCGTTGTAATTGTTTCGGATGGTCTTTGTTTCTCCCCAAACAGGTGTCCAAGTCTCATCGAACGATGTGGTCTTCGAGTTTGTCTGCTTGAATCCGTCCATAAGGTCGGTCTCCTGCATACCTTTTGATGCGTGCTTGTCCTTGGCAAGCTCGAGTCCGAGATGCGAGGGGTTAACAACTTTCTTTCCCTTGTAAGTCATTTCGTATGTGGGTTTGCCACCCTCTGTGAGCGAGAAAGTGAGGCTCACATTACCGTCGGGCGAGCTGACGGTTTGTGCCGATGCGAACGCAGGAATGAGCGCAAGCATAGCAGCGATACTCTTGATGTACATATTGCTTAATGTTTGATTTTTATGATTAAGGATGTTTTGGCGATGCTAATTTACTAATAAAAATCAAACGGATAGGAATGGGGGAAGGAAAAAAAGAAAAAGAGGTATATGTAAACGTTTACAAAATTTATTATAGCTCATTTTTTGAATATTTCCTTTACGCTTTTTATATCGTTTTCCTTTTCGTTAGCAAAAGTCCTTATTTTACATTGTCACTCCATGTCAAAGAAGTTACAATGTTGTTTCAATAGTTTCGATTTGAAACTTTATAGTATTTTATCTTACTAATTAATAGTTA
>ERZ1031211.38-NODE-38-length-13433-cov-27.444685_pt1 | contig 13433 bp, 8 predicted proteins | sample MGYA00518739_ERZ1031211 | MGnify/ENA primary metagenome ERZ1031211 (study PRJEB33719, sample SAMN04261181) | wastewater metagenome | biome: rural village; feature: human; material: feces | host: Homo sapiens | place: El Salvador | collected 2013-01-07 ...
AGGAAAAGTAGCCTGAAAACGGCTCAGAAATAACTCTCGTTATAACTTTATAACCCTCGAAATAACCGCAGGGTTATTTGTTTGGCTCGTATCGGTTTTTGCCGTACTTTTGCCCCGGATTTCAGAACGAGCCGTGTTCTGGGATTCGGGGCTTTTCCGTTTCCTATCGCCAGGGTGCTGGCATAGATTTCGTGCCATGTTGTAGTTGGCGCAGCGTATCAGCCCATCGTTCTTTGACAAGGCTGATACAATTTTTTAATTCCTATTTTTTATTTACATTAAATTTTATTCGTTATGATGAAATCAATGAATCAGAAGGCGGAGGGCAGCAAGGCTGCTGGCTCTGCCAAGTGTGGTGCACAGTCTTCTAATAATAAGAAGGCGGCACCGGTATTTGTGTTTGAAAATCCGGAGTTCGGAATGGTTCGCACGGCTACTGATGAGAAGGGCGAACCTTGCTTCTGCGCTAAGGATTTGTGTGATGCACTGGGATATAAAAGAGCGGATTTAGCTGTAAAACAGCATGTTAACCAACATGATGCAGCGAAACGCTGCGTATGGGTAGAGGTGGGAAAAAAGAAGGATGGAACTCCTGCCAAACGTTTAACGCAGATGATCTTCGTTAACGAGAGCGGCTTCTATGCTCTGGTGCTGGGTTCCAAACTGCCATCGGCTCTGATGTTCAAGGATTGGGTTACCTCGGTGGTGCTGCCGCAGATTCGCAAGACGGGCGGTTATATCCCGGTGAATGAGGGGGAGAGCGAGGAGGAGATGATTCGCAATGCCGAACAAATTCTCCGTGCTACCCTGAAGGAAAAGGAGAACCTGCTGGAGAAACAGAAGAAGCTGCTGGAAGAGCAGAAGATTCTCATGGAGGAGCAGAAATCAAAACTGCATCAGCAGGAAGTGCAGATGGGACTCGACAAGAAGCTTATCGGCGAGCAGGATGAGGAGATTCATCGTCTCAATGAGGAGGTGAACGACCAGATGGTCCGCATGGCTATCCAGGGACAGAATGTGGTGGCTCTGGAGCGTCAGGTGGACGGACTTCTGCCGAAGGCGATGTATTCGGATAATGTGCTGGATTCCGTTTCGTGCTTCACCACCACCCAGGTGGCGAAGGAACTGGGCATCACGGCGCAGGAGCTGAACCGCTCGCTCTGTTCCCTGCATGTGCAGTATTACCAGAGCGGACAGTATATGCTCTATGCGGAGTATGCGCACATGGGGTTGGCGAAGAGCCGAACCAAGTATCGTGCCTTTATGGCGCCTGCGGGCGACGGAACGAAGCGTAAGGTGGGCAAAGTGGTGACGAGCACTTACTTGGTATGGACCGAGAAGGGCAGAAAGTTTATCCACGACCTGGTGCATCGTTTCTGGGAACTCGCAGAAATGTATGAGGTGAAGAATCTGGGATAAATTATTAATTATTTATTATTCATCTATTATTCATCGGATTACGCGGAATAAACGGAACCTAAACCACCTTCCTCGGATTACTCACGGATTTTAAACGGAAACTCGACCTGACGGTCGTGGCGATACCCCCTACAGCTGGAAAAAGCTAGCTATTACTGGGCAATCGCAAGCTAGCCTATACGGCGCTAGCCCAATGGCCGCAAGGCCAAATCCGTTTAAATTCCGTGCGTAATCCGGGAAGCAAGAATGTTCCGATTCCTCCGTGTAATCCGATGAAGAAAAATGATGAAGAAAATCCGATGAATGGAAATCCGATGAATGAAAATTCCGCAAGTGAGAAGAATCTCATAGCTTTCGAACTCTTCAAGGAGGCGGTGGGATTGAGCGGAATGGATATCGATACCGTGGGGTCTAGACATTCCTCTCTGCTCGCTATTATGAGCGCAGGAGCATCTAGAGTGATGAGCGAGGACGAGCTGATGAAGGTGGTGGCTAAGAAAATGCCGAGCTATTATGAGGAGCGGGATTGCCACCAGCTGATTCATGACTTCTATGCGAAATATGGGGATAGCTCCAAGCCTTTCTCGCGTGATGTGATTCGTATCAATGCCACGGCAGAGAAGGCTGCCAGCGGCTTGGTAGGTGGTACTGTTATGGGGGATGCCGCCTATCAACTGGCGGGTAATCATAAAGTTCAAAGTTCCAAGTTCAATGCTCAAAGTAACGACGACGATGAGTATCCTGCTCCGCCACCCATGCCCAAGAAACTTCCCAAGCTGGTAGAACTCCTGGTATCTCAGACTCCGGATGTCTACAAGCCTGCCGTGGCGCATGCCATCTTCCCTCCTCTGGCCACACACCTCTGGAAAACAAGATTCAGATACATTGATAATGTGGAGCATGAAGCTACGCTAATGTGCTGTCTGTTAGCTGGTACGGGCGCAGGTAAGAGCTGCGTGCAGATGCCGATTTCGATGATTATGGAGGATATCCGTAAGCGTGATATGGAAAACCTGAAGCGTGAAAAGGAGTGGAAGGATGAACTGATGCGCAAGGGCGCCAACAAGGATAAGCGCAAGCGTCCCGAAAATCTGATTATCCAGACCATTGATGCCGACATGACCAATCCGGCTTTCGTGATGCGTACCGCTGAGGCGCAGGGGCATTTTCTCTATACCTCGCTCAACGAGATAGATCAGTTTGACGCCCTGAAAGGCATCGGCAACCAGCACTTCCGCATCATGTGTCTCGCCTTTGACCCAGGTAATGAATATGGACAAACACGAGTGGGTTTGCAGAGTGTTACGGAGCGTGTTACCATCCGTTTTAACTGGAATGCATCCACCACCATCGAGAAGGGCAAGCGTTATTTCTCGAGGGTATTGACGGATGGTCCTATCAGCCGTATCAACTTCTGCACCATCCCCGAGCGTCTCATCGGCGAGGATATTCCCATCTACGGCAACTACGACGATGAGTTCAGGGCACAGTTGAGGCCGTACATCGAGAATCTTTGCAAGGCTTCGGGACTGGTGGACTGCCCGGAGGCTTTCAGTCTTGCCATGAAACTGAAGGATGAGAATGCCGAGTTTTCGCGTCTGTCGCAGAACCGAATCTACGAGAATTTCACCTTCCGTGGCAATGTGATAGGTTATCTGAAGGCGTGCGTGCTTTACGTGGCTAACGGGTTCAGATGGGAGCCTGAGATAGAGGAGTTCATCCGCTGGAGCGAGCAGTATGACCTGTATTGCAAGATGCGATTCTTTGAGGATGGCATCAAGACGGCGTCGACGAGTGCCGAGAAGAGTACGAGTCATGGTCCCAGCAATCTGCTGCAGCAGTTGCCCGATGAGTTTATGTATCAGCAGGCTGTGGAGGTTCGCCAGAAGAACGGCTTGAGTGCCGACGGCACCAAGAACATGCTGTATGCCTGGGCGCATCGAGGCTATATTGAGCGTAGAAAAGCTGGAAATCAAGGCGGTGCATCTGGCGGAACATCAGGCGGAACACCTGACGGTTCTTACAGTTCTTACAGTTCTTACAGTTCAGATTGCTTCATTAAACTGAAATTCAGAAAGGATGGGGGGATTGAAAGTTAAGAGTTAATAGTTAAAAGTTTATAGTTGATAGTTCCACATTATTAATTATACATTATTAATTATACATTATCATGGAGATTGTTTTAAAGAGAATTGCCAAGAAGAATGATTATACCATCGGCCGACTTTACGTGTTGGCCGATGGTGACGTGAAGCACAAGGTGCATAGCGGCAAGAATGCCGGCGACAAGTGCAGTTTTGAACATACCTTCGATAAGAAGTTGTTATCCCAGGATACTTACTTCTGCGATACGCTGGAGCCTACGTGGCGCAACCTGAAGGGCATCAAGCTATCGCCCGAGGAGGAGAACAGCAAGTATAGCCGAGTGAGCGGCAAGGTGGCGAGAAAGATTCCGGGGCATACCGCCATCCCCGAGGGCACGTATCATGTGTTCATCACCATGTCTCAGAAGTTCAAGAAGTGGCTGCCTTATCTGATGGGCGTGCCGGGCTTCGAGGGCATCCGCATCCATGCCGGCAACAAGGCGGAAGATACCCAGGGCTGCATTCTGGTGGGCGAGAACAGGGTGAAGGGCATGGTGGTGAACTCCCGCATCTGGCTTCATCGGTTGATGAAGAAAATGAATGAGGCGCAGCAGAAGGAGGAGGACATCTGGATAACCATCATCTGATGCAGGAAAAGAATATCAGGATTACCATCATCTGATATATTTGTACCATATCTTTTAGTGTTCTTGCGAGTGTAGTGTAAAAAGTGGCACTGCACTCGCTTTTACTTTGTAGCCTTAATAGAGCTAATTCTATCTTTTTTTTATCATTTTTCCTTTTTTTCTTACTAAAAATATGAAAAAGCGCATATTTTTGCAGATTTTATGCAAAAAAAGATAATATTTCATATTTTTATTGTAATTTTGCAGCCGATATCACATTATTACATAATAATTTTAAAATAAGACGAGAAATTATGGAAAAAAGACTCTCGCTCTTCTTTGTTTGTCTCTTGATGAGCATCGGAGCTGCGTTTGCCCAGATTGACGTATCTGGAACCGTAATATCTGCGGATGACAATGAACCGATTATCGGTGCCTCTGTCCTGATTTCAGGAGGAGCTGCCAGTAAGGGTACAGTCACGGATATTGACGGTAAATTTAAGCTGAATGTTCCTAACGGAACTAAACTCGTGTTTAGCTACGTGGGAATGAAAAGTCAGACATTGGCTGCCACTGCCAACATGAAGGTGGTGCTTCGTCCTGAAGCGCAGTTGCAGGAAGTGGTTGTGACTGGTATGCAGAAAACAGACCGACGTTTGTTTACCGGTGCTACCGACCGAGTAAACGCCGAGGAAGCTAAATTGAATGGTGTTGCCGACATCAGCCGCTCTCTGGAGGGTCGTGCTGCCGGTGTATCCGTGCAGAACGTGAGTGGTACCTTTGGTTCTGCTCCGAAGATCCGTGTGCGTGGTGCAACATCTATCTATGGTTCTTCCAAGCCTCTCTGGGTTGTGGATGGCGTTATCATGGAGGATGTTTCCGACGTGAGTGCAGACGACCTGGCTTCCGGTGACCCGGAGACCCTGATCTCTTCTGCCATCGCAGGATTGAACTCTGATGATATCGAAAGCTTCCAGATTCTGAAGGATGGTTCCGCTACATCTATTTATGGTGCGCGCGCGATGGCAGGTGTCATCGTCGTTACTACCAAGAAGGGTAAGCAGGGACAGGCTCATCTGAACTACACCGGTGAGTTTACTACCCGTCTGATTCCATCTTACGGCAATTTCGATATTCTCAACTCTCAGGACCAGATGGCCATCTACAAGGAGCTGAAGGATAAGGGATGGCTCAATCTTTCTGATATCCTCAATGGCAGCGACTATGGTGTATATGGAAAGATGTATGAGATGATCAACACCTACAACAGCACCACTGGTATGTTTGGTCTCGCCAACACCCAGGAGGCTCAGAATGCCTACCTGCAGCAGGCAGAGTATCGCAATACCAACTGGTTTAAGCAGCTTTTCTCTTCTGCCATCATGCAGAACCACTCTGTTAGCTTGAGCGGCGGTACCGAGAAGAGTAACTACTACGCTTCACTTTCTGCCATGGTTGACCCAGGATGGTACAAGGATAGCAAGGTGAACCGTTATACCGTGAGCATGAATATGACCCATCATATTCTGGATAATCTCTCTGTCAACCTGATTGGTGGCGGTTCTTACCGTAAGCAGAGAGCTCCAGGTACTCTGGGACAGGATGTGGACGTGGTATCAGGTCAGGTGAAGCGTGACTTTGATATCAACCCATATTCTTACGCCCTGAACACATCACGTGCGCTGGATCCTTATACTTATTATCATGCCAACTATGCAGCATTCAACATCCTGCATGAGCTGGAGAGCAACTACATCGACCTGAACGTGGCTGATGCCAAGTTCCAGCTGGAGTTGAAGTGGAAGCCTTTCAAGGATCTGGAGCTCTCTACACTGGGTGCCATCAAGTACAGCACTTCTTCGCAGGAGCACAACATCCTGGAAGATTCTAACCAGGCGTTGGCTTACCGCGCCATGGACAACTCGCTGATTCGTGATGCCAACAAGCTGCTCTTCACTGACAAGGACGACCTCTATGCCCTGCCAGTATCCGTATTGAAGCAGGGTGGTATCTATCAGCGCACAGAGAACCGTATGTTGGACTATGACTTCCGTGCCACAGCCAACTACAACCATACTTTTGCGCATAAGCACATCGTCAACCTCTTCGGTGGCCTCGAGACTACCAGCATCAGCCGTAACCGCAGCTGGTTTAACGGCTGGGGCATGAACTACCGTGGCGAGACTGCTTACTTTGAGTATCTCTACTTCAAGAAGCTGGATCAGGAGAACTCCAACTATTACAGCTTGCGCAACACCGATTCACGCAGTGCGGCATTCTATGCCAATGCCACTTATTCGTTCAACGGAAAGTATGTAGTGAACGGAACATTCCGCTACGAGGGTTCTAACCAGATGGGCCGTACCACCAAGGCACGCTGGATGCCTACATGGAACGTATCTGGTGCATGGAACGTACACGAGGAGAGCTTCTTCCCTAAGCTCAAGCCATTGTCAAGCCTCACCTTCCGTGTGTCTTACAGTTTGACAGGTACTCCTCCTGATGCATCTTACTGCAATGCGCTCACCAAGCTCTCTATGAATACTCCTTACCGTCCTACTACTACCGACAAGGAGTTGGGATTCGTGGTAGCAGCACTCGGTAACGACGAGCTTACCTACGAGAAGAAGCACGAGTTCAACTTCGGTGTGGATGCAGGTTTCTTCAATAACCGTCTGAACGTTACATTCGATGTATATCAGCGTCGCAACTTCGATGAGATTGCTCCTACCGTTACCCAGCTCTATGGCACAGCCTATGCCAATGTGGGTTCCATGAAGTCATGGGGTGAGGAGTTGAGCATCTCTTCTACCAACGTGAAGACCAACGATTTCAGCTGGCAGACCAGCCTGATCTACTCTCACAACCGCACAGAGATTACCAACCTCTACAATCAGGGTCGCGTCATCGACCTGGTTCAGGGTAACGGTTTTGCGAAGCAGGGTTATCCAGCCCGTGCCTTGTTCTCTATCCCATTCGTGGGCATCAACGAGAAGGGCAATCCTGTATGCTTCAACGAGAAGGGCCAGGCTACCGTGGGTGACCTCAACTTCCAGGAGCGTAACAATACGGACTATCTGATTTACGAGGGTTCTACAGACCCTATCTACAATGGTTCCCTGGGTAACACCTTTAACTATAAGGGTTTCCATCTGAACCTGTTCCTTACATACGCCTTCGGCAACGTGGTGCGCCTTGACCCGGTTTTCAAAGCCAAGTATAACGACTTGACATCAATGAACCACGATTTCAAGAACCGCTGGATGCAGCCTGGTGATGAGAATGTTACCAATGTGCCTGGTGTAGTGAGCCGTTATGAGTATGAGCAGAACCGTACATTGCTGAGCACTGCCTACAATGCTTACAACTATACTTCTGTTCGCACAGCCAAGGGTGACTTCATCCGCCTGAAGGAGATTTCACTGGCATACGACTTCCCACACCGCTGGTTGGAGAACTCACCAGTGAACAACATCTCATTGAAGCTTCAGGCTACCAACCTCATGCTGCTCTATGCAGACAAGAAGCTGAACGGTCAGGATCCTGAGTTCATGAATGCGGGTGGTGTGGCTTCGCCAATGCCAAAGCAGTTTACTCTTACATTGAAACTTGGACTTTAATTATTGTAGAAAAAAAAAATGAAAATAAAGAAATTATATATCGCCATTGTAGCGTTGGCACTGTCGGCTGGCATGACTTCCTGCAACGATTATCTGGACAAGCAGCCAGATAGCCGTCTGGACCTGCAGAGCCCTACCGATGTGTCGAAGCTCCTGGTTAATGCCTACCCACAGGTGCATCCAGCCTATCTGCTGGAGATGTATTCTGACAATACCGATTGTAACCTGAACACCGGTTGGGATGCTGCCGACCGCTTTCAGCAGCAGGCATACGAATGGGCCGACATCACTGAGACCAGTGCTTACGAGGCTCCTGCTACTTACTGGTCTACCTATTATGATGCCATTACCACAGCCAATATCGCTTTGGAACACATCAACAGTCAGAAAGACCAGAGCTCTTATTCTGCCCAGAAGGGTGAGGCTCTCCTGTGCCGTGCCTATGCCATGTTCCAGTTGGCTAACGTATTCTGCATGGCTTACGACGAGACCACAGCAGCCACAGACCTGGGTCTTCCTTACCCAGAGGTGGTTGAAACCAATGTACACGTGAAGTACGACCGCGGTACCCTTGCCGAACTCTATGCCAAGATTGACAAGGATTTGCAGGAAGGCTTGAAGCTGGTAGGTTCTACCTACGACAAGCCTAAGTTCCACTTCACATCTACTTCTGCTGCCGCTTTCGCAGCCCGTTTCTACCTCTATTACCAGAAGTATGACAAGGCTGTGGAGTATGCCAACAAGGTATTGGGCAGCAACGCCAAGGGTATGCTGAGAGACTGGAACACCTGGGGTGCTCTTTCTGCCAACAAGCAGATTCAGCCTAATGCCTACATCAACTCATCTGTGAAGGCAAACCTGCTGCTGCAGGTGGTTGTTTCTGAATGGGGAGTCATCGGAGGTCCGTTCCAGTATGGTGACAAGTATGCACACAGTGCCATCGTAGCAGCCAAGGAAACCGTTCAGTCAGAAGGTCCTTGGGGCATTAGCGACAAGGTGTTCAACTACACCGTGTTCTCTAATGCATCTCTTTCAAAGTATATCGTACGTAAGGTTCCTTACGATTTCGAGTATGCTGATATCCAGGCAGGTATCGGTACTCCTCACGCAGTATATGCAGAGTTTACAGCTGATGAGACCCTGCTCGTAAGAGCTGAGGCACAGGCATTGCTCGGTCATTATGCAGAGGCTCTGAACGATTTGAACACCGAGTTGGCTGCCTTCTCAAAGACGGGCGTGCAGCTTACCCTGGATGACGTGAAGAAGTTCTACAGCGATGCAGTTACCGCTTATTACACTCCTGAGAAGCCAACTCCACGCAAGGCGCTGCACACCAGCTTCGCCATCGACAAGGATACAGAGGAGCCTATGCTGCAGTGCATCCTTCACCTGCGCCGAATCATGACCATTCACGAGGGCTTGCGCATGCAGGATGTGAAGCGCTACGGCATCACCATCTATCGCCGCGACGTGAAGAGCAACTACAAGATTACAGACGTCACCGACACCATGGAGGCACGCGACCCACGTCTCGCCATCCAGTTGCCACAGGATGTAATCACTGCGGGTGTTACACCAAACCCTCGCAATAAGTAAAAAAACATAAAGTAATAGTAAGAAATGAAACATAATATATATATGTTGATGTTGACATTGGTGATGGGCCTGGGCTTCGTGTCTTGCTCAGACAATGACCCGGACGATCCAACCATCTTCCCTGTCACCTCTCCACAGAGAGACAGCCTGGACTTGTGGTTGCAGAAGAACTACACCAGTCCTTACAACATCGATTTCAAGTATAAGATGGAGGACATCGAGTCTGACTATACTTATACCCTGACTCCAGCCGACTCGGCAAAGTCTGCCAAGCTGGCTATCATCATCAAGTATCTCTGGCTCGATTCATACGCCGAGGTGCTGGGTCCTGATTTCGTGAAGCACAATGTGCCAAGAGTGATTCACCTGATTGGTAGTCCGGCTTACAACAGCAACGGAACCATGGTATTGGGTACTGCCGAGGGCGGCTTGAAGGTAACACTCTACATGGTGAACAACCTGACCGATGCCATGCTTGAGAGCTATGCATCGATGACTCAGTATTACTTCCACACCATGCACCACGAGTTCACCCACATCCTGAACCAGAAGAAGCCTTACGATACATCTTATAATAAGATTACCGAATCGGGCTACGTGAGTGGTAACTGGTATCAGATAGCAGATTCTGTGGCTCACGGCAAGGGCTTTGTTACTCCATACGCCATGTCAGAGGGTTTGGAGGACTTTGCCGAGATGCTGTCTACCTATATCACTTATACTCCTGAGCAGTGGCAGGCTATCCTTGACGATGCCCAGAAGGTAGGTGGCGACGAGGCTGTGGCTGCATTGAACCAGAAGCTTAACATCGTGAGAAACTATATGCTGGATTCATGGGATGTGGATATCGATGTATTGCGAGCAGCCATCCTGCGAAGAGGTAAAGAGTTGAGTTCTTTGGATTTGGAACATTTAAAATAGAATAGATTTATGAAACATATATTTATAGCTATCGTTTGCTTGTTGGGCAGCATGAGCTTGCAGTCGTGTCTGCACGATGACAAGGAATTCTTCGACGAGTCGGCTGCCAACCGCATCGAGAGCACCGTTGAGAATACCCAGAAGATTCTGGAATCTTCTGAAAACGGATGGCAGCTTCATTATTTCACAGGCAAGGGAATGACCGGTGGCGGCTATACCTTCCTCATGAAGTTTGCCAATGGCAAGGTGACCGTGGCTGGCGATACAGCCGTTGCTGCACCTACCGAGCGTGCCACATCCAGTTATACAGTTGACCGCAGCATGGGACCTGTGCTCTCTTTCAACACCTATAACGACATCTTCCACTTCCTGGGAGAGCCTACATACGGCAATATAGAAGGTGAGCAGGGCGACTGGGAGTTCGTGATTACCAAGCTTACAGAAGACAGCATCTTCGTAAAAGGTAAGAAGTGGGAGAACGAGATGGTATTCACCCGTATGGCTGACGGCGTAGACTGGACTTCCTATCTTGACAGCATCGCCGACGTGCAGAAGCGCCTGGGCGTGAACTACAGCGTGGGCAATTCTTCGGATGCCAGCAAGATGGTGGAGATTAATTCCGCCACACGCCGCATTCTTTCGCGCACTGCCGACGGACAGATGGTAGAGCAGCCTTTCTATGTTACTCCTACCGGTATCCATGCCGTTAACGAGCCTGTGGCTCTGGGTGAGGATAAGGCACAGGACTTCCTGGTAAGCAAGGCAGGTGTGTTGACAGCAAAGGACAACGAGAATCTGACCTTGAATTCCTATGCTCCTGGCATCGATACCTGGGTAGGCAACTGGACACTTTCAGCCATGCAGGGTTCCTGCGATATGACCATCTCGAAGGTGGAAGACCAGGAGAACATGCTGAAGGGTACATTCACCACTGGCGGATATACCTATAATATCGGCTTGAGCTACAATCCGGAGACGGGTGCCCTCAATCTGCCTTCTCAGCTGATTGACGACCCTAGCGGCAGATATCCTGCCCTGTGGCTGATGAACGCCGACCTGAATAAGGGAACATTGCTCGGAAAGGGTGGTATGAACGTGGTATGGCACGGCGTATCTCAGGAAGGTGACTTCGAGGACGATGGCACACTGGCTTCTGAAGGCTATGCTTCTGATACATTCATTGCCCTGGCTTGTACCGCAAAAGGAGAGCCTATCAAGGAGAACAATCAGTATGTGTTTGTCATCGAATGGTATTATCTTTCTAATTTGACTCCAAACAAATAATCAAGTAAGATGAAGAAATCTATATATATAATAGGTATGGCTGCCATGGGGCTGATGGCCTCATGCAGCAGTGACAGCGATTATCAGGCTGTGGCCGAGAGCACTATCAACGTGCTTTCTGCCCAGACTTCGCTCGGACCTAATGCCAGCGAGGGTGAAGTAACCGTGGACTGTACTCCTGCCAAGGCTTACACCGACGAACCTTCATGGCTCAGCGCCAGCATCGAGGGCAGCACCGTGAAGCTGGCTGCTCTTGCCAACGACTCACGCCAGTCGCGCAACGCCAAGCTGGTTATCAAGAAGACAGAGGCTGACTCTGTGGTAATCAATGTTTCCCAGTATGGCCTGGTGCTCGAGATGAACAAGGCTGATATGATTTTCAGCAACGACGAGGCTACGGAGTTCGTGAAGGCATACAATTCCAACGCTGATGTGAAGGTTATCTATGCTCCTGAGTGGGCAAAGGCTTCGGTTGATACAGTGAGCAAGGAATTGAAGGTATCGCTCAGTGAGAATACTACAGGTCATCTGCGTGCCGACTATATCAAGTATCAGGTGGCAGCCGTTACCGACTCTTTCGTGGTGAAGCAGTTTGACTTCGACAAGGATATTGCCGGAGAGTATGTTTATTCTTACTACGATTTCAACGAGGATGACAAGCTGGAGCAGCAGACCGTGCATGCTACATTGAGCCGCACCGAGCTTTCTATTCCTGAAATGGGACTGGTATTCCCAATCACTGTGAATGAGAAAACAGGTAGCGTGGAGACCCGCAGCAGCCAGTGCCTGGGTAAGGTGGGTAAGTACTTTATCTACGATACCTTCCTCGACGAGGAGGGCGCTTACTTCATGGGTTCAGAGTCTGGAGTTATTTCTGCCACATTCAAGTATAGTAAGCAGTATGGCACTTACGGATTCTTTGGCGGTACAGCCTATAATATCAAAAACCAGTCGGGTAACTTCCTGGCTATGATTCTGCAGGTGTTCAAGGCGAAGAGTCCTTCCAAATCTAACTACGTGCTCGATCAGGGTTGGATGGTACAGCCATTCCTCATGGATATACCAAAGGATGCTGATGCATCTTCTGCGAAGCGTCAGGCTCCAGCCCTGGCTCGCCAGATGGGTCCATCTGCCAGCAGTATGGCAGCCAAGCTTGCAGTATGGCAGTCGTATCGCAAATCATCTATCATAAAATAAACTTGATAAAATAAGTAATCATGAGATTATTATCTACACTTTGCCTCTCTTTGCTCCTGGGAGCAAGCGGCACAGCGGCGATGGCCTCCAGCAAGGCATCGTTTGCCAAGAAGTTTAAGAATGCTGATATCCATCGCCTGGTTTCTGTGCCAGGTATGGTGGATCGCAGCAACAGTGCTTACCAGATGCGCCAGGCTGGCTTTGCCAATATCAGCAATGCTCCTACACGCGTAGGCGATACTCCTACCAATTCGGCTTCGGGTGAGGCTTACGGATGGGTTACCGGTTCTGACGGCGGCAACTGGTATTTCACCCAGAGCATCGTTTCTAGAGACTCAGTATTTAGCGAGTATTATACTGCTCACTTCCATGAGTCTTCAGAAATCACGCTGTTCGATAACAACCACAAGCAAGTGGGCTCTTTCAGCGTCAAGGTTCCTGATGGATGGAAGCATGTACAAAACATCACTCCATACGGTCCTGTTACCAAGAAACTTTTCGATAAGGACGGGAAGTCTAACGAAATCCTGGTGGAGTTCCACGATGCCTTCAACGGCGAAAACAAGTATCTGACTCGTGCCTACGATGTCAATACCGGTGAAATCAAGTTCGAGATGGAGGGTACCGGTCTGGTATTCGATGCATCTAAGGGCTGGAACAGCTACCAGCGCCTGATCATGACTCAC
>ERZ1031211.41-NODE-41-length-13212-cov-32.306149_pt1 | contig 13212 bp, 9 predicted proteins | sample MGYA00518739_ERZ1031211 | MGnify/ENA primary metagenome ERZ1031211 (study PRJEB33719, sample SAMN04261181) | wastewater metagenome | biome: rural village; feature: human; material: feces | host: Homo sapiens | place: El Salvador | collected 2013-01-07 ...
AGAAGGAACTCGGCTGGGAGCCATCTCTCCAGTTTGAGGAGGGTATCGAGGAAACCGTGAAATGGTATCTCGATAACCAGGAATGGATGGATAACGTAACATCGGGTGATTATCAGAAGTATTACGATAATATGTATTCAAACCGATAATAGCTTTTGGAGTAATCGGAACATGTTTCTAATGTAACCGGTGCCATGTCTCTATTGTAACCGGTGCAAGAGATTCTGTTTTGTATATTGAATCAGGAGTTCTGTATTTGTTTATAACAGCAAATGCAGGACTTTTTTGTTTTATGGCAATTAAAATGCAGTAAATATATTATTATTTCTTAATTTTTTATGCTTTATGTCGAAGAAAACTGAAAACTAGAAAATATTTTTCTATCTTTGCAGCCTTAATAATATATAAAAGAAACAGATATGAAGAAAATAATAATGTCAGGCATCGCTATGGCGGTTGCTACCTTGTCGTGCCTTCCCGTTAAGGGACAGGAAAAGGTGGTTCCTTTTAAATATGGTAATATGGACCACTGGGTAATCAGGAATATCAAAGAATCAGGCATTATCGGAGGAAATCAGAAAACAGTTTATGCCGTTGGGCCTAATATGACTATCAATGGTAATATTCCTTATACCAATAAGGGTGGTTCGCCTTGGGGTTCCTCTAATGTCCTGGCACATGTATCGGGCATCTATAAGACGAATAACTCTGTGTTTCGTGATAAACATGGTAGTGGATATTGTGCCAAACTGGTAACCCATATTGAGAAAGTAAAAGTGCTGGGACTCATCAATATCAAGGTCTTGGCTGCCGGTTCTCTCTTTCTGGGTAATGTTCGTGAACCGATAACAAGTACCAAGGATGGTCCTAAAGCCATCAACTGGGGTATACCATTCACCGCACGTCCTAAGGCTTTGCGCTTTGATTATAAGACATCTCTCCCTCATGCAGCCAATCGTATCAAGCAGAATGGATTTAGCGGAGCCTCTACGGTTGCAGGTCGAGATCATGCTATAGCTGTGCTCTATCTGCAGAAACGGCATGAAGATGCTAAGGGAAATATAACAGCTAAACGTGTGGGTACGATGGTAGTCAGATTCGGAAAGAGTACCGATAGATGGGTGGAAGATGCTACCTATACAATCCATTATGGCGATATCCGCCACATGGCAGGTTATCAGGCTGCTACTATGGGACTGCGATCCACTGACTATGCCCGTAACAGCAAGGGTAAGAGTGTGCCGGTAAAAGAAGTAGGATGGGCGAGTGCTAACGAAAAGCCTACTCATCTGATTCTTCAGTTCTCCTCATCCGATGGTGGAGCCTATATCGGAACTCCAGGCAATACCTTGTGGATTGATAATGTAGCATTGGTGTATTAAAATAATAAAATCGACAAAATGAAGCATATTCTGACAATACTTATTATGATGTTGGCATTGGGCAGCTATGCCTCTGAGCCTTCTGTAACCGATAGTATCTCATCTGCAGAGAAGGTGGATACGACGACTTTACATGCCGGGAAATCATGGGTGAACCGGATTCTTGACTACTTTAATGATTCCAACAAAAACAAGAAGCATAAGCGTTTCGATTTTAGTGTGATAGGTGGCCCTCATTATGCCTCTGATACCAAGTTTGGATTGGGATTGGTGGCAGCAGGACTATACCGTACTGATCCGAATGACAGTATTCTTCCTCCTTCTAATGTCTCGCTTTATGGTGATGTCAGTTCTGTAGGTTTCTATATGTTGGGTGTCCGTGGTAACCATATTGCTCCTAAAGGAAGATATCGCATCGATTATCACCTTTATTTCTATTCTTTTCCCTCTGATTTTTGGGGAATAGGCTATGAGATGGGCGATAACGATGCCAATAAGAGTGACATGAAGCGTTGGCAGGCTCAGGCTGAAGTTAGCTTCCTGTTTCGTGTAGCAGATAATTTCTATATCGGACCGATGGCGAGTTATGACTATGTAATAGGTAAACATATTGAGCGTCCGGAATTACTGCAAGGCATGGATCAGCATACTTGGAATGTAGGAGCTGGCGTTTCTCTGGTATATGATAACAGAGATAATCTTACGAATCCACATCGTGGTATCTGTCTGAATATCAATCAGATGTTCAGACCTGGATTTATGGGAAATGATTATGCTTTCAGTACGACGGCATTTCGTTTTGATGCCTATCAGCGACTGGGTAAGGGAACGGTTCTTGCCGAGGACATTGGGGCTAACCTCAACTTTGGTAATCCTTCGTGGGGAATGATGGCTGAATTGGGTGGTACTCATTCCATGCGTGGCTATTATGAAGGCCGTTATCGTGATAAACATTCTCTGGAAGCTACGGTTGAGTTGCGCCAACATGTATGGAAGCGTAATGGCATCGTAGTGTGGGTTGGAGCAGGAACCATCTTCCCGAAATTCTCGGCATTGCGCTCTAAACAGATTTTGCCGAATGCCGGTGTAGGTTATCGCTGGGAATTTAAGAAGAATGTAAATGTACGTCTGGATTATGGATTCGGTAAGTCGGGACAGTCTGGTTTCCTCTTCAATATCAATGAAGCGTTTTAGTAATAATGCTCTTTATGTAGTTTGATAATGCTCTTTAAAAGTATTAATGAAAAAGTAGAATGAACAGTTTTACGGATATATATAAGGATATATATAATAAGGTGTCATCGGGCGCATTCCTTTACGGGTATGCTGTGGTAGCATTGTTGTTGCCTAATATAGCTCTGTGCTATACCGAATGTCTGGCTCCTTGGGCTTGTGGTGCCAATGTGTTGCTACCTTTGGCACTCTACATGTGGTTCTTTTCGTTAACCAGATGCCCGGGTAAGATGATCTGGTGGGCTTTTCTTTTTGTTTTTTTCGCTGCCTTCCAACTGGTATTGCTTTATCTCTTCGGGACGGGAGTGATAGCGGTAGATATGTTTCTGAATCTTGTAACTACCAATCCTGGCGAGGTGAAGGAACTGCTTGGTAATCTGTTGCCTGCTGTGGTGGGTGTTTTTGTGGTTTATCTTCCTTTGCTGGTTCTGGCTATTGTCAATATCAGCAAGAAAGGGATGATAGTGGTTCAACTCCAGCATCGAGTGCGTCGTTGGGCTTTGGAGATAGCTGCTGTCGGTTTATTCTGTCTGCTGGCTTGCTATGTGGCTGTAGATGATTATCGCTTGCGCAACCAGCTTTATCCTGTTAACGTTTGCTATAATCTCTATCTTGCTTTCGAGCGTGATGCGGCTTCAGAGAATTACAGGGAGGCAAGCAGGAATTTCAGGTTTGATGCCAGGAGCGAGCACGATGCTGAGGCTCCCGAGGTGTATGTGATGGTGGTGGGAGAGACGGCGAGAGCCCACAATTTCAGTCTCTATGGCTATCCGCGCGATACCAATCCTTTGCTTTCCAAGACTCCTGGAATCATAGCTTTTCCCGATGCTACAACCCAGAGTAATACTACGCATAAGAGTGTTCCTATGCTCCTGTCGGCTGCATCAGCAGAGGATTTCGAACGTCTCTTTCATGAGAAAGGTATCCTGGCTGCTTTCAGGGAGGCGGGATTTCATACCGTATTTATCAGCAATCAGCTGCCTAATCATTCTTTTATTGATTTCCTTGGCGAACAGGCTGATGAACATTACTTCCTGAAGGAAGGTGCTTCTGCAAAAGATAATCATTATGATAGTGATTTGTTGCAGAAGTTGGATGGGATATTGCCTGCGGCAGATGCTTCTTCATCCAAGCAATACCGTTATCGGAAACTCTTCGTGGTACTTCATACTTATGGTTCTCACTTTAATTACCAGGAGCGCTATCCCCGTAATTTCGCTTTCTTTAAACCTGACAGTAAGAGCGAAGCGAAGCCGGAGAACCGGCGTGACCTGCTGAATGCATACGATAATACCATCCGGTATACCGATTATATCCTGCATGGTGTTATAGAACGTCTGCAGAAATGGGAGAAGACTCAGGCAAAGACGGATGGGGTATATAGCCAACCTACATCGGCGATGCTCTATACCAGCGACCATGGAGAGAATATCTTTGATGATGACCGTCGCCTCTTTCTGCACGCCGCCCCGAAGGCATCTGATTATGAGCTGCATGTTCCTTTCATCATCTGGACATCAGATGGTTATGGAAAACAATATCCGGGAATACTGAAAACTTTGTCTGGTCATCGTACCCAACAGGTACAGACGAGTCTTTCGGCTTTTCATACGATGTTGGGGATAGGAGGCATCCTGACCCGTTATCGCCAGGATGAATATTCTGTGGCAAGTGAGAAGTATCATCCTGTGAAGTTGTTTTATCTGGATGATCATGATAAAGCGATTCCACAGGAAAATGCCAAATATTAGCATCTGATTTTAAGCGTAAACGCGCTCTTTGTGTAAAATACATGAAAAGAGTTTTCGTAAATGTCAATTATTTGCGAAAACTCTTTGTCGTATCTATAATTTGCTGTATCTTTGCACCCGGATTTAGATAATAATAAAAATACAGTTGTTATGGAACCAACTCGAAAAATCGAAAAGGTAGGCATGCGCAACCTCCGTATGGAGGATTATGATCAGCTTGCCAAGTCATTTAGGCGTATTTACGCAGACTCAGATGTATTCTGGACAAAAGAACAGATTAAGAAACTCATTACTATCTTCCCTGAGGGACAGGTGGTTATCATCGTGGATGATAAGATTGTGGGCTGTGCCCTCTCTATCATCGTTAACTATAATATGGTGAAGGGCGATCATACCTATGCTCAGGTTACGGGTAATGAAACCTTCAATACCCACGATCCTAATGGAAACATTCTTTATGGTATCGAGGTATTTATCCACCCTGATTATCGTGGTTTGCGCCTGGCTCGCCGTATGTATGAGTATCGTAAGGAACTCTGCGAGAAGCTCAATCTGAAGGCTATCATGTTTGGCGGTCGTATACCAAACTATCACAAGTATGCCGATAAGATGCGCCCTAAGGAGTATATTGAGCATGTAAGAAACCGTGAAATCTATGACCCGGTTCTTACCTTCCAGCTTTCTAATGATTTCCACGTGCGCCGCGTAATCCGCAACTATCTTCCTAGCGATGAGGAGAGCGAACACTGCGCCACCCTCTTGCAGTGGGATAACATCTATTATCAGCCACCTACGGATTCTTATGTAGACCGCAAGCCAACCGTAAGAATCGGATTGGTACAGTGGCAGATGCGCCCATACGCTTCGGTGGATGACCTCTTCGAACAGGTAGAGTTCTTCGTTGATTCTGTGAGTGATTACAAGAGCGATTTTATCCTCTTCCCAGAGTATTTCAATGCGCCTTTGATGGCTCGTTTCAACGACTTGGGTGAGGCACAGAGCATCCGAAAGATGGCGCAGTATACAGAAGAAATCCGTGACCGTTTCCGCGAGTTGGCCATCAGTTACAACATCAATATCATCACGGGTAGTATGCCTTATCTTAAGGACGATTCCCTCTATAATGTGGGCTTCCTCTGCCGGAGAGATGGTAGCGTGGATATGTATGAGAAGATTCATGTTACACCAGATGAGCAGAAGTGCTGGGGATTGAGTGGTGGTAGCCATATCCAGACCTTCGATACCGATTGCGGTAAGATTGGTATCGTCATCTGCTATGATGTGGAGTTCCCTGAGTTGTCAAGATTAATGGCTGAGGATGGCATGCAGATTCTCTTCGTTCCATTCATGACCGATACCCAGAATGCTTACTCCCGAGTAAGAGTCTGTGCACAGGCGCGTGCTATCGAGAACGAGTGCTATGTAGCCATTGCGGGTAGTGTGGGCAACTTGCCACGTGTTCACAACATGGATATCCAGTATGCCCAGAGCGCCGTGTTCACCCCTTGCGACTTTGCTTTCCCTAACGATGGCAAGCGTTCAGAGGCAACACCTAATACCGAGATGATTCTCGTATCAGATGTTGACCTGAATCTCTTGAATGAGCTTCATACCTACGGTGCTGTAAGAAATCTTCGCGACCGCCGCAAGGATCTGTATGAATTGAAACAGAAGAAGTAAGTGAGGAAGGATAATTCAACACTCAACACTCAACATTCAACATTTAACATTTAAATAAAGTGTATAAGATAGAAATCTCGGAGCGCACGCTCCACTTCAAGCAGCCGGCAGGCACGTCTCGTGGCGTATATACCACGAGACACAGTTATTATCTCACTCTCACCTCTGATGAAATGCCGGGAGTAGAGGGAGTGGGAGAGTGTGCTACGCTCCCTGATCTCAGTTGCGATGCCAAACCGGAATATGAGATGACCCTGCGACAGGTTTGTCAGATGGTAGAGCAGATGGGACGCATTCCATACGATATGATTCGTGCTTACCCTAGCATTACCTTCGGTTTGGAAACAGCCTTCGCTTCGTTCTTCGATGCAGCGAAGAAGTTTTTGGAGATTGTTCCTGCTGAAGGAGCATCTTCTTCTTCAGAAATGTTGAAGCAGAAAGGGGTTTCTGTTCCAGTCGGAATGGAGAATCTTGTCAATCTCTTCGATTCTCCTTTCGGAAGAGGAGAAGAAGGTATCACCATCAACGGATTGGTGTGGATGGGAACCTATGAGGAGATGCTGGCCCGGTTGGAGGAGAAACTCCAGGCGGGTTTCCATTGCGTGAAACTAAAGATCGGTGCCATTGATTTCTTCAAGGAACTCGATCTCATCAAGCGCATCCGTGATGTGTATACTAAGGAGCAGGTTGAGTTGCGTGTAGATGCCAATGGCGGCTTTTTGCCGGAGAATGCAATGAGTCAGCTGGAGGCTTTGGCTAAATATGACATTCATTCGATAGAGCAGCCTATCAAGCAGCATCAGTGGCCTAAGATGGCCCAGCTCTGTCGCGAAACACCGCTTCCTATCGCCCTGGACGAGGAGCTGATTGGTGTGAATGTCCGGAGTATGAAGCAGGCTTTGCTCGATACGGTCCGCCCTCAGTATATCATCCTCAAGCCTTCACTTCATGGTGGCATCTATGGATGCAACGAGTGGATAGAACTGGCTAACCAGCGCGGTATCGGCAGCTGGATTACTTCTGCTCTTGAGAGTAATATCGGTCTGAATGCTATTGCTCATTATGCAGCTAAAGTATATGGTCCTAATGTCAAGATGCCGCAAGGCTTGGGCACCGGACAGCTCTTTACTGATAATATACCGATGCCTTTGGAGATTCGTGGTGACAAACTGTTTGTAGTAAAATGACTTTAGAAGATTTCTTTTCAGAATGGAATAACGGTAGCGACCGGGTGCTGGTGCATACCAGTGGCTCCACGGGCAAGCCCAAGCCGATGATGGTAGAGAAGAAGCGGATGCTCAACTCGGCCCGCATCACCTGTGATTTCCTGGGATTGAAACCTGGTGATAGCGCCCTGCTCTGTATGTCGCTCGATTATATTGCAGGTAAGATGGTGGTGGTGCGGAGTATAGAGCGCCATCTCCATCTTATTTCTGTATCCCCAAGTGGGCATCCTTTGAAAGATGTAAATGAAGAGATTACCTTCGCTGCGATGGTCCCGATGCAGGTTTATAACACCCTGCAGGTTCCTGAAGAGCGGGCTCGTCTCTGCCGCATCAGGCATCTTATTATCGGTGGCGGAGCCATAGATGAGGCTCTCGAACAGAAACTGAAGGCTCTTCCCGGCGATATTGCCATCTGGAGTACCTACGGAATGACCGAAACGCTCTCGCATATTGCCCTGAGAAGAATTAACGGTGCTGAGGCTAGCGAATGGTACCAGCCTTTCGATAGTGTCAGAATCAGTCAGACCGATGAAGGATGTCTGGTGATAGATGCTCCGCAGGTCTGTGCAGAGCCCCTGGTAACGAACGATATTGTGGAAATAGAATCCTATATATATAATAAGGTGGGAAAACTCCGTTTTCGCATCAAAGGCAGAAAAGACAATGTGATTTGCAGCGGAGGCATCAAGATTCAGATAGAAGAGGTTGAGGCTCTGTTGAAGCCTTATCTCGAAAAACCTTTCATGATAGCCAAGAAGAAAGACGGGAAGTTTGGAGAGATTGCAGTCCTCCTGACGGAAGATGAGGAGATAGAAAAAATAGAGGCGACTGTTCGCCGCCTCTTATCTGATCATAAATATTGGATTCCAAGGGAATTCCTTCATGTAGAGCATCTTCCGCTTACCGAAACCGGAAAGCCGAAGCGCTCTATCTTTCTTTAAAGGGATTCTCTGAAGAAAGATTCTTTAGCTGAATTATCCTTCTCTGAAGAAATCGAGTGCTTCCTTGATCTCTTCTGTCGTAGCTGTCTGGTTGATACGGATATCGCCTATGCCGCCCAGCATCGTGAAGTTGATGATGCCATTCTGGTTCTTCTTGTCATGATGCATCAGTTCGATGAGCTCATCATAGTCATCGCAGGTAATATCCAGTGTACCATAGAATTCCTTGATGAAGTTTACGGTCTGGCGCATCTTCTCAGTAGGGAATCCGTTTTTGGCAACACTCAGATAGAGTTCTGGAATCAGACCGAATGCCACAGCGTAACCATGCAGGATAGGCTTGCGCTTCAATGCCCAGCTCTCAAATGCATGACCGAAAGTATGCCCCAGGTTCAGCGCCTTGCGGATGCCCTGCTCGTGAGGATCCTGCTCTACAATGCGCTCCTTTACCTTCACGCTGTCGCCTACCATGCGCTGCAACTGCTTCAAATCAGGCTTGTCGAGGTCGAAACTGACCAGTTCTTCCCACATTGCTTCTGTAGAAATCAGACCGTGTTTCAGCATCTCTGCATAGCCCGAACAGATGTTTTCTGCATCGAGCGTCTTTAAGAATTCTGTATCGAGAATAACGAACTTAGAATCGTTGAACACACCTACTTCGTTCTTCAGTCCGCCGAAGTTGATGCCTGTCTTTCCACCTACCGATGCATCTACCATAGCCAGCAGGGTGGTAGGAATATTGATAAAGTTGATACCTCTCTTAAAAGTGCTGGCAGCAAAGCCACCCAGGTCGGTTACCATACCGCCGCCCAGATTAATCATACAGGAGTGGCGTGAAGCTCCTCCCTCCTGCAGTCCTTTCCATACCATCATCAGACTTTCGATGTCTTTATGGCTGTCGGTAGCCGGAATAGTGATGATATGGGCTTCCTTCATGCAGTAAAAATTCTGCAATACAGGCATGCATAGTTCCAATGTCGTAGTATCTGTAAGCACAAAAAGCTTGTCGTGCTCACATTCTGAAAGTGCACTTACCAGTTCGCTTTCCAGTTGGGTTGATATGATTACTCTTTGTTCCATAACATTCTAACGTATTAATTTTTGTGCAAAGATACATTAAAATGGAGACAATACAAAAAAAAAGTAGCTAAATTTGCGTTTTTTATCTCATAATGCATTAAACCTTGGCGTATTTAACGCGTCAAAACAATCGAGTAACAAAAATGATAATAAAATATCATAACGATTGTGTGTGAAAACAATAATTGATAGAAATAATAACAAATTAAAAATAGGAATGAAAAAATCGATTCTGACGATGCTGCTGCTGTTGATGGCAATAGCATCCTTTGCTCAACAGCGACTGATATCGGGTCAGATTACCGACCGCGATACCAAGGAGGCCATTGAACAGGTAACTATTCAATTGCTTAAGAGCGACAGCACGTATGTGGCTGGTGCCATCAGTAATGAGCATGGACTCTTTCATGTCACCGCTCCGGCAAATGGCAAGTATCTGCTCAAGATTTCGAGCGTAGGATACAAGTCTACCGTGAAGCGTATCCAAATTTCTGATAACAAGGATCTGGCTATGGGTAAGATTGTGCTGGGTGCTGAGGCTATCATGCTGAAAGGCGCAGTGGTAACAGCTATGGCTCAGAAGGTAACTCTGAAGGAGGATACTTTCGTGTACAATTCTTCTGCCTATCGCACACCGGAAGGCTCGGTAGTTGAGGAACTCGTAAAGCGTCTGCCGGGTGCAGAGGTGAGCGATGACGGTACCATCAAGATTAATGGTAAGGAAGTAAAGAAGATTCTCGTAGATGGCAAGGAGTTTATGACCGGCGATACCAAGACTGCCCTGAAGAACCTGCCTACCAGCATCATCGAGAAAATCAAGGCATACGATGAGAAGAGTGATCTCTCTAAGGTGACAGGTATTGATGATGGCGAGGAGCAGACCGTGCTCGACTTCGGTATCAAGAAGGGTATGAACAAGGGTTTGATTTCCAATATCGACCTGGGCGTGGGCAACAAGAGCCGCTACAATATGCGTGGCATGGGAGGTTATTTCAATGATAACAACCGATTCATGCTCTTTGCCAATGCCAATAACACCAGCGACCGTGGTTTCGGAGGCGGTGGCCCCGGTAGAGGTTTCGGAGGTGCTAACGGTTTGAATGCCAGCAAGATGATTGCCGCCAACTACAATTACGAACTGAAAGATAAATTCAAGTTCAATACTTCACTTCGCTGGAATCACAGCGATGGCGATATTTGGAGCCGTCGTTCCAGCGAGAACTTCATGGGTAGCAGCTCTTCGTTCAGCAACAGCTTGACTCAGAATTTCTCCCGCAGCAACAGCTGGAACGGTAACATCCGATTGGAGTGGATGCCTGATTCCATGACCAATATCCTCTTCCGTCCTTCCATCTCCTGGAGTACCAGCGATGGATTGAGTGGCAGCCAGTCGGCTTCTTACAACAAGGATCCTTATACCATTACCACCAAAGACCCTCTTTCTGAGGAAGGTATTGATGAGTTGGAGAAGGCTGAGGCTATGGTGAACAGTCAGTTGACTAACGGAATCACCTATTCTGATAATAACAATATCAGGGGTATGCTGCAGGTGAACCGCAAGTTGGGCAACAAGGGACGCAACATCACCTTGCGTATGGATGCTAAATATACGGATAATGACAGCAAGAGCATCTCGCTCAACAATGCCAAGCTCTATCTCGTGCAGACAGCGGAGGGTAAGGATTCTACTTATCAGACCAACCGCTATAACCTGACTCCTTCGAAGAATTACAGCTATGCGGGCCAGTTGACCTATAGTGAGCCACTCTGGAAGGCTACCTTCCTGCAGTTCAGCTATAAGTTTACTTACAGCTACTCCAAGAGTGACCGCAGCACCTACGATTTCAGCAAGTATGCCATGAATGGCGATCATGAATATCGTGGTTGGGACAGCTACCTGAATCCGTTTGCCGGTCAGCTTGGTAATTACAGAAATGATGAATTGAGCCGTTTCTCTGAGTATCGCAACTACAATCACGATATCCAGGTGATGATGCGATTCGTCCGTCAGAAGTATAACTTGAACTTCGGTGTGATGATTCAGCCACAACAGTCGAAGTATATCCAGGAATATCAGGGAGTGCATGTAGATACCGTTCGCAACGTAACGAATATCAGTCCAACCCTCGATTTCCGTTATCGCTTCTCCAAGATGAGTAACCTGCGCGTGAACTACCGTGGTACCACCTCTCAGCCAAGCATCTCGCAGTTGCTTGATATCACAGATAACAGCGACCCGCTGAACATCTCGAAGGGTAACCCTGGATTGAAGCCATCGTTCACTCAGAACTTCCGATTGTTCTACAACAATTTCGTGCAGAACCACAACAAGGGTGTCATGACCTTCATCAACTTCTCTACCACCAACAATAGCATCAGCAACAAGGTGACCTACAATGAGGCGACTGGTGGAAGAATCACCCGACCTGAGAATATCAATGGCAACTGGAATGTGATGGGAGCCTTTATGTTCAACTGCTCTATCGATAGTGCCGGTGTATGGAACTTGAATACCGACACCTACTTGGGTTACAACAACTATGTGAGTTATCTGAGTCTCGACAAGCAGTCTGATTCCCAGAAGAATACCACCCGCAGTACTACTTGGAGAGAGCGCCTCTCTTTCAGCTATCGCAACAACTGGCTGGAGCTTTCGCTCGATGGAACATTGAATTATAACCATGCTACAAACAAGTTGCAGCCAAACAGCAACCTCAATACCTGGCAGTTCTCTTATGGACCAAGCATGACGCTTACAGCGCCTTGGGGTACCAGTCTGAACTCAAGCCTCTCTATCAGCAGCCGCCGCGGTTATAGCGACAGCAGCATGAATACAGATGAGTTTGTATGGAATGCGCAGCTCTCTCAGGGTTTCCTGAAGGGCAAGCCTCTTACCATCATGCTGCAGTTCTACGATATTCTCCGCCAGCAGAGTACCTTCTCTCGTGCCATTTCTGCTACATCCCGTACGGATACGGAGTATAATGCCATCAACAGCTATGCGATGCTGCACGTGATTTACCGCCTGAATCTCTTCGGAGGCAAGGATGCCCGTAGGGGTGGACCTGAAGGTCCTGGTGGTCCTGGTGGCCGTCCAAACTTCCATGGCCGTCCATTCAATGGCGGTTTTGGCGGTGGTCGTCCAGGCGGTAGAATGTTCTAGAAAAGAAAATGAAGTAAGCTTCATTTTAAACGATAGTAAGTCTCACTTCATGTTTACGTGAGGCTTATTTCAAACAGATATGACGAGAAAAAAAGAAATCCCCGCTCTTCGTAATGAAGAACGGGGATTGTTATTTTGTCTTATCAAGAGTTCTCGATTAGAGAGCGAACTTGTAACCCAATGTAATCTGGAATACAGAGTTGCAACCTGCATCGTCAAAGTCTGCAATCTTTGTTACGCCAATATTGTAACGAGCATCTAAGCAAACGTTCATATACTCGTAAGAAAGTCCAACAGGAATAGAGAAATCAAAAGACTTGATTTTTGCTCCGTCTGGTGCATGTTTATCGTAATCTACTGTAACGCCCTCAACACTAACCTTGTTGCTAAGATTAAATGCTGGCTGGATACCAGCCTTTAATGCAAGACCTGGAGCTACATAAACGTTGGCAAGAATAGGGATGTTAAGATAATCCATCTTCATCTTCACGTCGCTATCTTTAACCTTTGCACCCTGCATAGAGTAGAGAAGACCACCGCTAATACCAAACATTGGTGATACATGATACTCCAACTCAGCACCTCCAACGAAGCCTGCTTTGTATTCTGCATCATCCTCTGTAACAGATGAAACGTTCAAACCTACCTTAGGCTGAATTGTAACATCGCCTGCATTGTACTGTGCGAAAGCACCTACTGAAGACAGCACCATAGCTGCCATAACGAATAATTTTTTCATAATCTCTAATATTTTAA
>ERZ1031211.48-NODE-48-length-12359-cov-38.073878_pt1 | contig 12359 bp, 2 predicted proteins | sample MGYA00518739_ERZ1031211 | MGnify/ENA primary metagenome ERZ1031211 (study PRJEB33719, sample SAMN04261181) | wastewater metagenome | biome: rural village; feature: human; material: feces | host: Homo sapiens | place: El Salvador | collected 2013-01-07 ...
GGTCAGCTTTACACTGTAAACAAAGCTGATGCAACTGAGGCTACTGTTATTGATGCTCTGCAGATCCAAGCATCAGAGGTTAGCAGTACTATTACAGGTCGCAACGGTATTGTCCTGACACCTGCTACTACAAATACAAATATTACAACAATCCCGACCGAGGACGGTAAGAACGTTTCTGTTACAGCTAAAACTACTGCTATGTTCACAGCTAAGACTGCAGCAACATACGCTTATGTATATCTGAACGAAACTCGTACACCGTCTGATATCTATACACCAGTAACTTATGCAGTAGGAAAAGAACCAACTGCTGGTGAGAACGAGTATTACTTGGATCCTTCTGGCACTACAGCTGTTAATGTAGGCACACATCTTACAGCAGGCACAACTTACTATAAGAAGTGCACCTACAACAATAACGTCTACGGTGTAAAGGTTGTTAAGATATACTAATAATTGAATATACAATAGGCACAAAGCCTTATATCCCTTAATCGCCGAGGGTGCATCAATCCAAGATATTGACGCACCCTCGACATTGCATTTTTAATAACCACAAGAAGTCATGCTTTCATCACGCATTCTTTCTTTGTTGCTTTGCTTTTCATTATGCCTTTGCTTCTCCTGCTCTCCATCGGCGCAGGACGACCCCGTCGTGCCCAATCCAGACGCGCCAACAACGAGCATTGCCTTTAGCAGCAATAACAGCAAATGGCAGGATGCGCAGACAACACGAGGTGCCGGCAACGGCCTCGAAACACTTTTCACTTCGTTCCGCGTCTGGGGATATAAGACCGTATCAGACGTTTCCGCCTTATCGTCTTCACAGATTGTGATGGACGGCTATAAGGTTGTTTTCACTCAGGGCAGCGCGGGCAACACCGCCTCCAACACAGCCGACTGGGAATACGTGGGCATCGAGAACCCTACGCTCCCCACTCCACAAACCATTAAATACTGGGACCATTCAGCCACAAGCTATCGCTTCTTTGGCTACAGTCCATTCCGTACCGACGTCACCGTCACCACCCCGACAACCGCTGAGCCCAACGTCAGCCTCAGCTTTCCATTTGACTATTCCGATGTTGCCACCGCCACATCGACACCATACACAAGTCGTCTATGGCTTGCTACCCCATCTTCCGACGCCACATCAGCTGCTTACGGCTCGTGCGTCAAGCTTACCTTCGCCCCAATAATAGCCAAGGTGCGCTTCCGCTTTACCTACCCCAACGGCACAAAGAGCGTCACAATGAGGAACATACAGTTCGGCGACAGCCGCTTCCTTGACGACGCATCCAAGGCAGACACCCCTCTATGTGGCATCATCACAGCCACCTATCCCCTCACCGGCATACCGTCGAGCCAGCAGCCCGTCATCACAATGAAGCCAACTGCAACCGATGCCACAGGCAATATCATCCTCACCATACCCTACGAGGAAGCTGCAGACGCTGTACACATCCTCAAAGACCCCACCCTCTATCAGAAGTGGTACTACGTTCCGCCCCTTGCCAACATACCCTACGAGCAGGGCGCCTACACCATAACCGCCAACATAAGCGGCAAGAAAGTGTCTGCCACCGTTCCCGCACAGTACATGCAGTGGAAGACAGGCTGCCAATACACATACATCTTCAAACTGTCTGACGTTGGCGACAACATCACCTTCGCCGACCTGCAAGTGGAGCAATGGCTCCCAGGTGCCGACATCCAGAACGATGGCAACGGCACACACGACTGGTAAGAAACATATATATAATAAAAGCATGAAGCATCTCAGTTCCATAGCAGCTATTATCTACCTCGCAAGTCTCAGTGCTTGCGGTTCTTCCGACATGCCCGTTCAGTATGCCGACAGCTACGGCTACATCACCTTCTCGGCACAGTCGCAGAAGATACTCACCCGCACCAATCCCTACGAAGCATACAATCCTGAGCGCCATCCTGCCACGATGGGTGTCTTTGGCTATCAGGACAACGACGCCGCCAACCCCATCTTCCATAACGAGACAGCCACATACAACGCCTCAACGCAGAGCTGGCCTACGGCGACGCCTAAGCGATGGGCAGATTATCCCAACGCTTCCTCGTTCAGCTTCTTTGCATACATGCCTTATTCTGCCGCAGCTACGCTGACAAAGACCCTCGACGGCACCTGCACTATAGCCTTTCCATTCTCTATGGAGAACGCAACGGCGCCCGTAATATTCGACACCAAGGCAGCACCCATTATCTGCGCTCTACCCATCAACAAGGCAGGAATAGATGTGGAGAATGTAGACCGCTTGGTCGACTTGAAGTTCGACCAGACCCTTACAGGCTACAACCTGTCCTTCCGACTCGATGCTAAGATGAACGCCATACGACATTTCCGCATACATAGCGTCTCGCTCTCGGGCTATCTCGCCACATCGTGTACCATCGCACGCTCTTACACATGGAACAACGGCACCAATAGTTGGACAGCCACAGCCATAAAATGGAATGACGTAAATCGTGCAACGTTCGTCGATACGCCCATCCCTTACAAGAGCTACGACGACAGCAAGGTGTACGACGATGCCACACAGTCTGCCATCGTAAACTCCACAGGCTACACTCAATGGGGCGCCAACTTCTACACCATACCCGACGACACCTTCACTCCCGAAATAAAGGTGACATACGACGTGGAGATGATAGCCGAGGACGGCTCTACGGTGGTAACACGAAAGGACGTAACATCCAAGATAACCCTTAACAAGGACAACTTCGGCAACCTGACAACGGGCAAGACAGCTATGCTCAACCCCATACGCATCCTCATACAGCCACGCTATCTGTATGTAATGGCAGACCAGGATGCCTATACGGGACATCTGCTGATAGACTGATTTAGAACATAGAAAACAGTTAAAACTTCAATATAAGTACTTGAAAATGAACTTACATTTATCAAATTGCATATATCGTAAACTATTCTTTCTACTTATCCTCCTGCTTGTCGGCACCCAAATGGTGTTGGCGCAGCAGGACTCCACCGTCGACGCCGAGCCTAAAGTGTATGGCAACGTCTATGACGGCACGCCATACTATGCCGAGAGCTATGAGTCAGGCGACGGCTCTAAGGACAAGCCGTACCTTATCAGCAACGACATGCAGCTGGCTAAGCTTGCACACGACGTAAACAACGGAGTGTCTTTCTCCGGCAAATACTTCAAGCTTACTAAGGACATCGACCTTAGCAAGGCGTTGTGGACTCCTATCGGCTCATGGAATCCAAAGACACCTAATTTCTTTGCCGGTAAGTTTGATGGCGACGGCCATAAGATAAGCAACATGCACATCTGCTGGACCAATGCAGACGGTCAGGAGGCATCATGGGGTCTCTTCTCACGTCTTGCAGGATCAGCTGCCAACGAAGCTGGCTTTGCCTGCGTCACCAACCTGGTAATCGAGAAAGCCTGCGTGGAGAAGACAAAGGGTTATCGCCCAGTGGGCAACCATACCATAAAGCTTGGCGTCGTAGCCGCCGACCTTACCAAGAACGCCGAGATAAGCAACATCATCATACGCAACTCAAAGGTTACGGACAACGAGGAAGCGTATGACGCTAACGGCGTATACCGTATAGGCGGTATCGTGGGCTACATCAACGGCGGCTATCACCGCATATTCAACATTTCCGCCGACGTAAGCATGAATATGCACAAGAACGCCACATGCAAGAAAGCGGTAACCATATCTGGTGGTATTGGTTGTGCCACCAGCTTCTCGACCAACTCTTACACCATTCTCCCCACCAACATTTATGTGCATGGTCCGGGCATCATAACAAACGGCAGCAACATCAAGGGAAGCGTCATTGCTTTCTATGGCAGCTCGTACCAGAAGAATTTTCCAGCATCCAATAAGGCTACATTATATTACTCTCATGCCAATGCTGTATCCAGTTCTACCAACTACAGCGACGGAACGGAGCACGAACCCACCGACACCGACCCCACAACGGGCAAGACGTTCGGCAAGACCTTTACCGAAATAGCCAACACTTACATCAACAACAAGAAGCTCGACCGCAAGACATGGGCTTTCTCCGCCACGTCCAACGGCTTTGCTTTCAGCTCCATAGCTCTGAAGATGAAGCGTGGCAAGAAGGACGTGCTCACCGTCGTTGACGAGGAGGGCAATGCCATGACTGACGTTTACGACTGGTATGTGGCGCACGGCAATGCCGATCCGGTTAAGGTTAATACCGACAAGCTCAATCCCTTCACCCTACAACGTCAGACATACACCCAGTCGGTGTATGCCACCGACGGCAACTCCACCACCAATACTCTCATCGTAAACCCCATCACGCTTACGGCAAGTCTTACGACAAGCAAGCGCGAGTTCACCGTCAACGTCTCCAACGACTCGGAGGACGGGCTTACCAACGACGAGCTCGGTCTCGACATAACCTACGAATGGTACAACGGTACGGAGAGACTAAGCTCTATCCCTACTTCGCAGAACATCGTAACGCGCCCTACTGACAGTTCCAAAGGACGCAAGTATTACTGTAAGGTTACGGTCAAGAGCGGCTCATCGGTATTGCTTGAAAAGACGGTGAGCGTATCGGTGGTGGTTTATCTCTGCCCCGCCGGTGTAACCACGTCTGACGGCAAGACATACGCCAAAGGAACAGACAATCTTACGGACGACTCATGGGGCTACACTCCCGACAAGCCTATGCTTACATGGAAGGGAGCCTACAGCAAGCTGTCAGCCAAAGGCTCGTGGGACGAGAACACCATTGTGCTTATGGGCACCAGTTCGCCGGACGTCACCTATGTCGGATTCTGCCTCACCCCCAACTATCAGGGCGAGAACCTTCTTACCTACAACGATTGGGCAGGGGCTAAAAGCAACAATCCACAGCTCTTCCGCAACACCACCATTACAGGCGAATGGGATAAGGACTATAACGGCTGCATAGAGATAAAGGGTTCGTCGAGAGGTCTGCCTATATGGGGAGACACACGCTTCGAGAATCTTACATTCAACAAGAACAGTATAGAATCCTATAACATCATCTTCTGCCAGTACAACAACATCATTATGGATAAGGGCATCAAGATGACAGGCTTTGATGTCAACTCGCCCGACTACGGTACCATCGACGGCGCCGTAACCAACGCCCTGCACATCTTCGGCGGCATCAACAACGACGGTCGCTTCTATCCGCTCAACAATCCGGACAGCATCGCAGCCTACAACAAGGCTATGCCTCATGGCAAGGAGGGATTCAGCATCAGCGTCAAGTCAGGCTTCTATTCCTGTATCAGTGCCGGAGGTCGTCAGTCGGTCACCATAGTAGACAACGAACCTGCCAAGCAGAACGGCATTATGGGTACACCCCAACAGCCCATAAAGTGTACCATCGACATCGACATTGACCGTACATGGAACGACCTCCACAACGAGCGACGTATGGTGACGATGAACGACAGCACAAAGAGGCTGAGCGCCAACGACTATGACGCTGGCGTTATACTTGCCGGCAACCACGAGGGCGCAATGTATGCAGATGTCAACATCATCATCAGAAGCGGCAAGGTGGCTCGTGTTGTCAACGGAACATTGGGTGCTCAGACCGAGCTGACTCTGCCTTACGATGACAAGACATACAACGTGCCTTGCAATACGTTTATGGGAAGAGCCAACATCACGCTCGACCCTTCGTCATCCGAAAACAACAAGGACGAATACACCGACAAGCGTGTCATCGTAACCGAGCTTTACGGTGGCAGTACCGGTCGTGGACATACGGGCAACGTGGTTGTCAACAATCCCTTCTACGGCATCAGCACCGTAACCATCAACGGCGGCACCTTCGAGATTCTGCCTGAGAATAACGACAAGAAGGACAACATCCTATGCGGCATCTTCGGAGCCGGAGCGGGCGGTATGAACGGCATCGGATATGGCGACGACACTGCCGACACACACACACACGACGACCGTATACCTTACTGGAACGACTCTAAGGACGTGATGCTCTACGGACCGTACAGCACAGCCAAGGACCGACTGGTGACATACCACTGCTACAACGCTGACACCCAAGACTTTAAAGATATTAATCCGAAGGACACCCGTTCTGTTATTGTAATCAATGGCGGCGAGTTTGGTTATGCATCCGCCCCTATCGATGGCATCTACGGCGGCGGCAGCGGCTTTATGAGCAAGAGTCTGTGGACCAAGAGTGCAGCCACGCCGAGCCAGTACGGCGGCAACGTGTATGGCAACGGCAATGAAACGGACGTCGTGACATCTCTGACCATTAATGGCGGCGAGTTTTATTGCAAGAAGGGTGTGTTCGCTGGCGGACGCGGCACCGACTATTTCTTCTCCACTAACGCTTACGGCGGCAAAAACATCAACTATAAGGAACTGGGCAAGACCTACGGCAACGTGGAGCTGACCATTAATGGCGGCATCTTCCATTGCCCCGTCTTCGGCGGAGGCTACGGCGTGGCAGACGCCCAGCAGCACAAGACTAACAACATTGAGACCCTCTCACGCATGGCTCGCGTATATGGCAAGTCTGACGTGAACATCCAGGGCGGCGTCTTCTTTAATAATGTATACGGTGGCGGCGACATGGCTGTGGTGGAGAACCGCGGCGCCGATGCCACCAATGTCGTCATCGGCAACAACGCCGACATCCGCGGCTCCGTGTTCGCAGGAGGCAACGGTCGTCGCCGTCGTCCTGCCACACAGTTATTCGCTGCGGACGACAATATGACGCAGCATCCCGACTCGGTTGGCTTGGTTATTGGCAATACCAACCTCAGTCTCACCGGCTCGGCAGAGCAGGCACCATACGTATATGGCGACATCTTCGGTGGCGGCAATCTGGCTCAAGTCAGCGCCAACACAAACGTAAGCGTCTTCGCTGGCAACATGGCAGGTCAGATATTCGGCGGCGGCAACGGCTACATCAACGGCAACACCATCACCTCTGCCGACGTTCTCGGCAACACCAACGTTATGTTGGCGCAGGACGAAGGCGGTATGAGCGGCGAGGGCGGACCCAATAAGAATAACGAGTTCTCCATCAATGTGATATGGAACCGCAAGTGGGATGCCACGAATAACCTCTTCTACGTATGGGATTCTAACATAGAGGACTCCTCTGACGAGCCTGCCATTGAGGGAGCTGTATACAAGAAAGACGAGTTCTTTGCCAACGGTAAGTTCCTCAATCCTCATAACATCTACGGCGGCGGCAACCTTGCCTGCAACGTAGGCACTTATACAAATGCCAATGACATTCCTGCCGAGGGCACCGGACACACCACCGTACAGGTGCAGAAGGGTACTACTCCATACGAACTGCTCAAGACAGACGAATGGAAGAAGGCTTATACGGACAATGACAATCCCCACTTCAGCGTATTCGGCGGCGGTTACGGTGCTCTGACCAAGGTGGGCAGCACCGACGTTACCGTCAACGTGGACGGCGACTACAGCAAGTACGACACTAATGTGGACACCAACAGGCAGCTCGTCCATAAGAAGAATCAGAGTACATTGCCTGTGTTCGACAGCTCAATGGGCATCCCTAACTTCACAGTTTGGGGCGTGCTTGGAGGCGGTTATGCAGGCACCGTGGCAGACAGCACCAAGGTTACGGTAGACGGCAACACCTTCGTACACCGTGTGTTTGGCGGTGGCTTCGGCGACCCGACATCCACAGAGGACAACACCACAGGACAGATTGGCGGCAACACGGAGGTGTATGTACGCGGCGCACGCACACACGGCGACGTGTTCGGCGGTGGTGCAGGTCTTAAGCCGGCATCAGCCTCATCAGTACACTTCGTCAATGTGGCTCGCGTTGTAGGCACCACCAAGGTTGACATCTCTGACGATGCCATTATTTACGGCAATGTGTATGGCGGTGGCGACAACGCAAACGTGGGCGAATACGTCTCAACCAAGCCTGCCACATATTACTCAACCGACTCGCTTCGCAGCATAACAACACTCAATCAGACCGACGGCACATTCATCAGCTATAAGGCTGTGGGCTACCGCTCGTTCGTCAACATCTCCGGCGGCTCCGTATTCGGCAATGTGTATGGCGGTGGCAAGGGTCTGACGAAGGCAGAGGCTGACCATTATGAAAACGTCGGACGCATCAACGGCAATACGCTCGTACACATCACCGACAGCAAGCCAGGCAACTATACAGACAAGGACAACATCGTGCCCTACGTATGGAGCAACGTATACGGCGGCTGTGCCTACGGCACGGTTGACGGCAACACGCTCGTACACGTCGAGGGCGGCATGCTCGGCAACAGCGTCTACGGCGGCGGATATGGCGACGTGCGCATCGACAACGAACAGGAAGCAACAGACGAGGTGCTCGGACGCAAGGACACAGACAGCAATGGCACCTATGCCAACATCCTTGGCAACACTAAGGTGCAGATGGACGGAGGCTCGTGGATATGGAACCGCAAAGCCGACATCCACGGCAACATAACCACATGGACCTCGGCAGACGCTGACAGCAAACGCGTATGCAGCAATAAGGAAGAGTTTTCGCATCTCGTCTTTACAATGGTTGCTGCCGCATCGCTCGACAACATAACCGATGCTGCAACCAAGGAGGTGATAAGCCGAATAAGGAACGACAAGAACACGAGCCTCTTCTTCGATTTGGACAGACGCTCCTTCACCAACAACCATAACATCTTCGGCGGCGGAAACCGTGCCTGCAAGGTGGGCATCGACGCCGATGTCAACACGGGCAAGGCTGTGGTCATCGTCAATCATTCGCCACTTGAGGACATTAAGGACTCGAAGGGAAAGACCATAAGCATGTTCGACATAACCTCGCTTCAAGGCATGTGCTGGTACTTATGCGGGGCGGATGCCTCACGTCCACAGTTCTCAGTGTTCGGTGCAGGATATGGCGCCAATACAGAGGTAGGCAAGACGGAGGTGTATGCACAGCCTGGAACCAAGGTAGACGACAGCGGCGTTCTTACCATTGACGGCATCAAGTATCGCTATCTCAATCAGAACAAGGACTTTCAGACATATCTGAATTTAGAGTATTCCATGCTTAACGACTTCCAGAAAGTGTCGAAGGAAGACAAGAAGCTCTATTACGGCAGCTATGACGGCAGCGACAGCGATCCTAATACGTTCCGCCGCTACCATGCCAGTCGTTTAGGATGGATGACAGGCGCAAGCGGACTGACATTGCTTCAGATAAACGGCGGTGGCTTTGCCGGCTATGTCAGCGGCGACACCTACGTCGAGACCGACTGCCAGCTCACAGCGCATGACATCTACGGAGCCGGATTAGGCGCCCTTCCTTACGGCGACTATGCTGACGGCAGCGCCTACGACTTCGGTAAGGTGAAGGGCAAGTCCAAGGTTTTCGTCAAGGCTGGCACCATCGAAGGCAACATCTATGGAGGCGGAGCCGGCATAGAGTCGGCATGGAAGAACGGCGCTTACGTCGACTTCCCCAATATGGCTCGCGTGGAGAAGACGGAGGTGCATATTTACGGCAAGATGTTCACTTACAATGACACGAAGAGCCGCATTGACCGTACGTTGGTGCTCGGCAGCGTGTATGGCGGTGGCGACGTGGCTAACGTCGGATACGTGAAGGCAGACTCAGCCACGTTCTCACGTGACAACTACATCAATCCCTCCAACCGCACCACCCTGGTCAACATCCGTGGCGGCTCTATCATGGACGGCGTGTTCGCAGGAGGCAAGGGACGTATCGCCTCGGAGTGTGCAGACTATAAGACATTGGGCGGCATCTACGGCAACACCTGCCTCATCATTGACCGTCCCGTCATACACTATCCTTACTGGGACGACACGAAGAAGCAATATCTCTCGCCCTCGGACGACGCCAACATGGCTCATCCTGCGGACGATAACAACAGGGATGTCTATTCCTTTTTCATGGAGCGCATCTACGGTGGCTGTCAGAACGGCACCGTCTATGGCAACACTCTCATGACACTCTATTACGGTTCCATCGGACATAGCATCTATGGAGGCGGCTTAGGCAGCTCCAGCACCGCCGACGTGGAGGGCAAGAGCGTGCTCACCACCACGTCAGCCGACGTAACGGGCAACACCAACGTGTTCATCCTCGGCGGCGAAGCCCTTATCCATTCGTACTGGCGACCACGTACCCGCTCATGGGAACCTGCCAGCATCATCGACGGCGTGACTTACTCTCCGCAGTACGACCACGAGAAGCTGAAGTTTAAGATCAATCATAACATCTACGCCGGCGGCAACGTGGCATGTAAGGTTGGTGGCAACACGCACCTCACCATGACGAAGAGTCTGCTCCATGACTACACCATGCTGTTATCGGGAAGAAACGACAAAAACTTCTTTGAGAGCAACGAGTGGAGAGAGATTTACGAGAAGGTGGGCTCGCCCCACTTCTGCGTCTTCGGCGGCGGCTATGGCGACAGCGCCATCGTCGTAGGCGATACTTACGTTAATGTGGATATGGGGAGTCGCGGAAGAAACCACAGCGGCATGGGCGTCGTAGAGGGTGAAGAATACAAGCACTTCCTTAGCGGCTATGCGGTTATGGACATCATGGGTGGCGGCTATTCGGGCAAGGTCATTGGCGACACGCACATCGTAGGCTCAGGTGGATTGTTCTGCCGTCGTATGTTCGGCGGTGGCTCGTACAGCTCCGTGCGCTCCACGGACGTGGAGATCAAGGCTGTGGACTGCCATGACGTCTTCGGCGGCGGATTTATGGGCGACGTGCTTAAGGCCACCACGGTGCGCATAGGCACCAACACACCCGACGCCACGTCGACGTTAAACAATTCGGACATCTACATCCACGGCAACATATACGGCGGCAACGACGTGTCGGGATACGTGAACGTGGTGCTCAACAAGGACGGCTACTTCAAGGACAACGGTGGCAAGGGCACTAACATCCAAATATTCGGCGGCCACATCTATGGCGACGTTTACGGTGCCGGCAACGGCAATTATCTGTATGCCAACGACCGCAACGGCAACAAGAAGGTGACCGTCAACGAGTATTATCCGCTCAATCCTGACGACCCCAAGTCGGAGACCGTACCGTTGGTCTATACTGTGCCGATGCGAAGCACAATGCCTTCTCTTGGAGCAGCCACCGATGCAGCGAAGATTGTGAACATCAATTCATGGCGTCCGCTTACCAACAGGGTGAGCATCGACATCAACGGATCCGCCACGGACACCATCTGCATAGACGGCAACGTGTATGGCGGCGGCAATTCGGCTACCGTACAGAAGGTATTGGCACCCGACGAGGAAGACAGCACAGAGGTTTCGGACGAGATGGTCGGCGACGTGAGCGTCAACATAGGCAGTCATGTCCGCATCGGTGGAGTGTTTATGGGTTGCAACGGCGACGACATGTTCGTTACGTCGGAGGACAACGACTACATGAACATGTTCCAGAAGCTCAACGGAGACGTGGACGACCACTCGAAGGAGCTTAACCTTGCTGACTCCATCGACTGGACCAACGACCCTGCCAACATGGACATCAGCACCGTGTATCTGCCTACGGAGAGAAGCAAGCGACCGCTGGTCTATCCGCACCTCATCGACCTCTACTTCCAACCTGTGGAGACCGACATCCAAGGCAGCCTGACATGGAACGGAAGCGTGGACGGCGAGGGTCTTGAAGACTGCATCATCGGCACATTCTGCTGCGGCGGCAACCGTGGCAACATGAACGTCATGCCTTTGACAGCAGCTGACAACGACCGTAAGATAGGCAACGTGGTGGACTACGTCTTCCCCGAAGGTCTGACCATCACGGAGAAGATTGTGGGCGGATGTAACAACGCCAACTATGACTATAAGGGCAAGGCGTTCCATGAGGGCGGTTATCTGCTCGGCATCGCCCACTCCATCTATCCCTTCATCAACCTCACCATCCGCAACCGCTTCCAGCCTAAGGAGAAAGACGGAGCGTACGTAGGAGGCAGCGTGTATGGCGGCTGCTTCAAGAGCGGCACCATCAGAGGCGATGTCACCATCAATATGCAGACTGACATGCTCTCCGGCAAGGAGAAGAAGAAGCTGGAGAAAGCCAACAGTCTGCTCACAAAGGACGCAGAGTATTCAGCTCTGAACGTGTATGGCGCAGGCTATGGCATGGAGAGCTACGTATATGGCAACACGGAAATAGAGTTCGGCGATGACGTGAAGTGCTCTGACCCAAAGATGGACGGAGGCAAGTTCCTGCCGTGCGGCGTATCAGCCAACTTCGTATACGGCGGCGGTCAGCAGGGTAACGTCATCGGCGT
>ERZ1031211.51-NODE-51-length-11884-cov-35.511793_pt1 | contig 11884 bp, 9 predicted proteins | sample MGYA00518739_ERZ1031211 | MGnify/ENA primary metagenome ERZ1031211 (study PRJEB33719, sample SAMN04261181) | wastewater metagenome | biome: rural village; feature: human; material: feces | host: Homo sapiens | place: El Salvador | collected 2013-01-07 ...
GACATCACTACCTTTCTACCAATAGATGAATTGATTAACCACATAAATGATTGAAATTTAATTATTTAACTGTTTGAAACTAATTTATATTCCACATTTTTCGTCCCTGCAATACCTATTTTTTGGCATTCTGCAATCCTCATTTCTAGGTATATTTTCGCAAGTCTGCTGCAAAATTACTATATTTTAATGATTTATCAAAGTATTTTTGCTAAAATTTCGATTTTATTTCTTACTTTTGCCGAAAATTAGAAAAAATATAGATTAAACGAAGTATGAAATTCAATTATGACGTGCTCGTTATCGGTGGAGGACATGCCGGATGCGAGGCTGCTGCAGCCTCTGCAAACATGGGTGCCAAAACCTGTTTGATAACGATGGATATGAACAAGATTGGTCAGATGAGTTGCAACCCCGCCATCGGAGGTATTGCCAAGGGACAGATTGTGCGCGAAATCGATGCATTGGGCGGACAGATGGGTATCGTAACGGATAAAACCGCCATCCAGTTCCGAATGCTCAACATCGGCAAGGGTCCTGCCGTATGGAGCCCCCGTGCCCAATGCGACAGAGGAAAGTTTATCTGGGAATGGAGAACCATCCTCGACCATACCGACAACCTCGACATCTGGCAAGACCAGGCTGACGAACTGCTCGTAGCTAACGGAGAAGCCATCGGCGTAAAAACCATCTGGGGAGCCGAATTCTATGCCAAGAGCATCATCATCACCGCTGGAACATTCCTCAACGGACTGATGCATGTAGGAAGAAAGATGGTAGAAGGCGGAAGATGCGCCGAACCTGCCGTACACAACTTTACGGAGAGCATCACCCGATGGGGTATCACTACTGCCAGAATGAAAACCGGAACTCCGGTCAGAATTGACAAGAGAAGTGTTCATTTCGAAGATATGGAAGAACAGCGGGGCGACAGCGATTTCCACCAGTTCTCTTACATGGGAGAACATCGGGTTCTGAAACAATTGCCTTGCTGGACTTGCTATACCAACAAGAAGGTACACGAAACTTTAAAAAGCGGTCTCGCTGACTCACCTTTATATAATGGTCAGATTCAGAGTACCGGTCCACGTTACTGTCCGAGTATAGAAACAAAGCTCGTCACCTTCCCCGACAAGGATCAGCATCCGCTCTTCCTGGAACCGGAAGGCGAAGATACGAACGAGATGTATCTGAACGGTTTTTCTTCGAGCATGCCGATGGATATCCAGCTGAATGCACTTCACGAGATTCCTGCTTTGAGAGATGCCAAGATTTACAGACCGGGATACGCCATCGAATACGATTACTTCGACCCTACCCAACTCAAACATTCACTGGAGTCGAAAATCATCAAAGGTCTCTTCTTTGCCGGACAGGTGAACGGAACCACCGGTTATGAGGAAGCAGGAGGACAGGGAACCGTGGCCGGAATCAACGCAGCCTTGCATTGTGTTGGCGACAAGACATTCGAGATGAACCGCGACGAGAGTTATATCGGCGTACTCATCGATGATCTCACAACAAAGGGAGTTGACGAACCATACCGTATGTTTACCTCCAGAGCCGAATACCGCATTCTGCTCCGTCAGGACGATGCCGATGCCCGACTCACCGAAAAAGCATACGAACTCGGAATTGCCAAGCGCGACCGTTACGACTGGTGGATAGAGAAAAAAGAAGCCATCGGAAGAATCATCGAATTCTGCGCCAACTATCCTATTAAGAAGGATGAGATAAATCCAAAACTGGAGGCGCTCGGCACTACTCCACTTCGCGCCGGCTGCAAGCTCATCGACCTCATCGCTCGTCCGCATCTGAACCTCACGAATCTTTCGGAGATTATTCCGGACTTGAAGGCTGCGCTGGATGCACCAGCTAACCGAAAGGAAGAGATAGCGGAAGCTGCAGAAATCAAGATGAAGTACAAAGGTTACATCGAACGAGAGCGTCTCATTGCCGACAAGATGCACCGTTTGGAGGACATTAAAATCAAGGGCCGTTTCAACTATTCCGAGCTCCACGAAATCTCCACAGAAGGACGCCAGAAACTCGAGCGCATCGACCCGGAAACCTTGGCACAGGCAAGCCGAATTCCGGGCGTATCGCCAAGCGATATCAACGTGATGCTTGTATTACTCGGAAGATAAGCCGTTTCACAGCGAAACACAAGGGAATTTCAAATGTTTCACGTGAAACATGTTGTCAACAAAACATTTGATGCTCAACCGCTTAAGAAAGGTTGCATCAAGTGTTTTGCGGTTAAAGTAAAACTTCAGCAATTCGTGAAACAAAAGCGGATAAAATCGAGTAAAAGGCAAAAACAAACGGGCAAAAAGCCTATAAAAAGGAACAAGAAAAAAGAACAAAATAAGTATCAATTTAAAGCATAAAAAGTAATGAACAATCAGCTATTATTAGACAATCTGCGTTGCATTCCAGATTGGCCAATCAAGGGTGTAAACTTCCGCGACGTTTCAACCCTTTTCAAGAATCCTGCATCTTTAAAAGAGATCAGCGATGAGATGTACGAACTCTACAAAGACAAAGGAATCACCAAGATTGTAGGCATCGAATCACGCGGTTTCGTAATGTCTTCTGCCCTTGCTATTCGTCTCGGAGCCGGCGTAGTTTTATGCCGCAAACCGGGCAAACTTCCATGCAAAACCGTACAGGAAAGTTATGCTAAGGAATATGGTATCGACACCATCGAAATCCACGAAGATGCCATCAATGAGGACGACATCGTACTCCTCCACGACGACCTCCTTGCTACCGGCGGAACCATGAAAGCAGCATGCGACCTGGTAAAGAAATTCCATCCGAAAAAGGTATATGCTAACTTCATTATCGAACTCGTAAACGAGAATTTTGAAGGCAGAAACTCCTTTGATCCAGACGTTGAAGTAACTACTTTATTACAGTTATAAGCAGCAAAAATACTGCAAGAAATACTGCGAGAATGCAGCAAGGAATCAGTAAAAGACACTAGAGCGTTGCCGTTTCACGTGAAACAGTAACGCTCGTTTTCCCTTTAAAAACAAGTAAAAATATGACGAAACAAGAGAATGAGGAGCGCTTGGCAAGGCTTAAAAACATCGTTTTAAGTATGCCGGAAAAGCCAGGAAGCTACCAATATTACGACGAAAATCATACGATTATATATGTGGGAAAGGCGAAAAATCTGAAGAGAAGAGTATCTTCATACTTCCATAAAGAGGTAGACAGATACAAGACAAAGGTGCTTGTTTCTAAGATTCACGACATATCTTATACGGTCGTAAACACAGAAGAAGACGCACTTTTGCTTGAAAACAGCCTGATCAAAAAGTATAATCCAAGATACAATGTCCTGCTGAAAGACGGCAAGACATACCCCTCTATATGCGTAACAAACGAGTATTTTCCACGCATTTTCAAGACTCGTCATATTAATAAAAAGGTGGGAACTTTCTTCGGTCCTTACCCTCATATCGGTAGTATGTATGCTGTTTTAGAGATCATCAAAAAGCTCTATAAGCCCCGAACCTGCAGAATGCCTATCACCAGAGAAGGCGTTGCAGAAGGCAGATACAAGCCGTGTCTGGAGTATCATATCCACAACTGCGGAGCACCCTGCATCAACAAGCAGAGCTATGAGGAATATCAGGAAAACATGCGCCAGGCACGCGAAATTCTGAAGGGAAACACGCGGGAAGTAAGCAAATATCTCTACGATTTGATGATGAAAAATGCCGAACTTCTACGTTTTGAAATAGCCGAAGAATATAAGAAAAAGTACCAATTACTGGATGAATTTGAGGCAAAAAGCGAGGTGGTAAGCCATACTATTACGGATGTAGATGTCTTCACCATCGTAAATGATGATGCCAACAAAAACGCCTTCATCAACTATATTCACGTAAAAAACGGAACCATCAACCAGAGCTTCACCTACGAGTATAAGCGCAAGCTGGAGGAGAGCGATGAGGAACTTCTGATTACAGCCATTCCTGAAATCAGAGAGCGTTTCCACTCCACATCGAAGGAGATAATCGTGCCCTTCGAAATGGAATGGAAGCTGAAAGATGCAACCTTCTTCGTACCCCAGAGAGGAGACAAAAAGCACCTTCTGGAGCTGTCGGAAATGAACTGCAAGCAGTATAGATTCGACCGTCTGAAACAGGCAGAAAAACTCAATCCGGAGCAGAAACAGACCCGATTGATGAAGGAATTACAAGCAAAACTAAAGCTTCAAAAGCTGCCTTATCAGATAGAATGTTTCGATAATTCCAACATATCCGGTACTGATGCCGTGGCAGGTTGCATCGTATATAAAGGTATGAAACCATCCAGAAAAGACTATAGGAAATACAACATTAAGACGGTAGAAGGGCCGGATGATTACGCATCCATGCAAGAGGTGGTAAGACGCCGGTACAGTCGCATGATAGAGGAAGGAACTGCACTTCCAGACCTCATTATTACCGATGGCGGAAAGGGTCAGATGGACGTAGTAAGAGAGGTTATTGTTGACGAATTACACCTGGATATTCCTATCGCAGGACTTGCCAAGGACGACCGGCACAGAACCAACGAACTCCTCTACGGATTCCCACCTCAAACCATCGCCCTACCACCAGAAAGCGAGCTGTTCAAGGTTCTGACGCAGATACAGGATGAGGTACACAGATACGCCATCACCTTCCATCGCGACAAGCGCAGCAAGCATGCTCTTCACTCAGAATTAGACGACATCAAAGGCATCGGTCCGAAGGCTAAAGAAGCCCTGCTGAGCAAGTTTAAGAGCGTGAAAAAGGTGAAAGAAGCATCCTTGGAACAACTTTCAGAAGTATTAGGCCCTCATAAGGCAGAAATTCTTTCAAAATATTTCGAAGAAAAAGGCGAGAATATGAAATAAAAGTTGTATATTTGCAGTTCAAACTATACTATATATATTAATAATAAGAAGAAGAACAGAACCGAAGTAAGCATTCCACAAATGCTATTCATAAAGTTCTATGTTCAACATTCAAAGTTTAAAATAGTAATATGAGAATCGTAATACAGCGTGTCTCTCACGCCTCAGTTACCATCGAAGGAGAGGTTAAATCTGCCATCAGGCAAGGCTATCTGATCCTTCTGGGAATAGAGGAAAGCGACACTTCAGAAGATGTAGACTGGCTGGTCAGAAAGGTAATCGGACTCCGTGTTTTCGACGACGAAAACCACGTTATGAACCGCTCCATCATGGATATAAATGGTGAGATTCTGGTCATCAGCCAGTTCACCCTATTCGCCAGTTATAAGAAAGGAAACCGCCCAAGCTGGCTCAGAGCAGCCAAGCACGAAATCAGCGTTCCGCTCTATGAAGAGTTCTGCAAAAAGCTATCCGATGCACTCGGAAAACCAGTAGGAACAGGCGAATTTGGTGCCGATATGAAGGTAGATTTACTGAACGATGGACCGGTAACCATCATGATGGATACTCACAACAAGGAATAATGCCCTACCCTGAAAGAAAGGCATCTTTCCCCATAAAAGAATTAGGAAGATGACAATAAAAGAAGCACAAGAAGCTGTAGATCTGTGGATTAAAGAATATGGCGTACGCTATTTCAGCGAACTGACCAATATGGCTTGCCTCACAGAAGAAGTGGGCGAACTGGCACGCGTCATTGCCCGAACATACGGCGACCAGAGTTTTAAGAAAGGCGAGAAACCTAACTTAGGCGAAGAAATGGCCGATGTTCTTTGGGTGCTTATCTGCCTGGCAAATCAGACAGGGGTTGACTTGACAGAAGAACTCCAGAAGAGTTTTGACAAGAAGACCAAAAGGGATTCTGAAAGGCATAAAAACAATCCAAAACTATCTGAGCATCAGGAAGATAAAGAACGAGATAACAAGAATTAAAATTGCTATTCATATAAAAACTTAACTTTAATAATTATATAAATAACATTAAGTATGAGCAGTATTAAAGAACAGGTTCTTGCACAGCAGGGACAGTATAAAGAGTCAGACGACAAGTATTTATCAGTTTTGAAGCAGTACAACTGCGACCTCAATGATGAGGAAGTAGCTGCTGCAGTAAAGAAGATTCTCGATGAAAAGGTAGCAGAGAATGAGACCATGGAGGTCAAGAAGTTCCTCTTCGGTAGCATCGAGTTGACTTCTCTCCATACAGAAGATACAGAAGAAAGTATCCTGAAGATGATTGAAAAGGTGAACCAGTTTGCCAAGGATTATCCTCAGCTTCCTCACGTAGCAACCGTATGTACCTACCCTAACTTTGCCGGCCTTATCAGCCAGAGTCTGGAGGTTGACGGCGTAGAAATCGCTGTAGTAAGTGGCAATTTCCCATCCTCTCAGACCTTTATCGAGGTAAAGATTGCAGAAACCGCTATGGCTATCAAGGATGGTGCTACAGAGGTGGATATCGTAATGCCTGTTGGCAAGTTCTTCAGCGAAGATTACGAGGGGCTCTGCGATGATATTCAGGAACTCAAGGAGACATGCGGAGAACATAAGATGAAGTGCATTCTGGAGACAGGCGATCTGAAGAATTGCAACAACATCATGAAGGCTTCTATCCTCGCAATGTACTCAGGTTCTGACTATATCAAAACCTCAACAGGCAAGGAGAAGGTCTCAGCTACCCCTGAGGCAGCATACGTTATGTGCCAGGCTATCAAGGCATATTACGAAAAGACTGGCATTCAGATTGGTTTCAAGCCTGCTGGTGGTATCAATACCGTTCATGATGCCGTAGTTTACTACACCATCGTGAAGGAAGTTTTGGGCGAGAAATGGCTGACCAACCAGTGGTTGCGCCTCGGCACATCACGCCTGGCTAACCTCCTCTTGAGCGAAATTCTGGGCAAGGAAATCAAGTACTTCTAAAGATAATTTCAAAGTAACATTAAACATACTTAGAAAGATGGTTTTAAAGAACCATTTAAGATACTTCTAAAGAGAATTCTAGAGTATTGTTTAAAAGAAAAAATTAAAGAAAAGTAACTGATTATCAATAGAATACAAAAAAAACAAAGGGTTGATTCTCTCTGAGAACCAACCCTTTTTATATTAAGCTTTTCTTTCAATCACAAAATCCAAGTAAGCCTTCAAGGCATTGTAAATATCCTTATCCTCCACATAAGTATCGAGGAAATTCATGGCTTCGGCATGGAAATCCCACATGCGCTTATCCGCATATTCAATACCTCCGTTTTCCTTTGTAAATGCCACTAACTGAGCTATTTCATCAGCCGTCACAGTATGAGCCTTTACCTTTCTGGCAAGCTTCATCATCTCCTCATCACCGGTAGACTTCAAAGCATATATTACAGGCAAAGTCAGTTTTCCTTCAACCATATCATTACCAGTAGGTTTACCTATCTCCTTGGAATCATAATAATCAAAGATATCATCACGGATCTGGAAGATGATGCCCAAGTTCTGTCCGAAACGCTTAGCCTCTTCAATCTGCAGTTCTGAAGCATTGGCAGAGATCGCTCCGATACCGGCGCAAGCCTCAAAGAGAGCTGCAGTTTTCTGCTTAATCACCTGATAATAAATATCTTCCGATATCTCTTCATTACTGATACTGTTGAGCTGAAGAATCTCACCATTAGACAGGATACGTCCCAACTCAGCAAGATAACGCACGATTTCCTCTGAATGCGAATAAGATACATGAAGCAAGGCGGTGGAAAGAATGAAATCGCCCACAAGCACAGCCACCTTATTATTATAAGTAGCATTCACGCTAGCCTGTCCGCGGCGCTCCCCACTCTCATCAACCACATCATCATGTACCAGCGAAGCGGTATGAAGAAGCTCCAGACCCACAGCAGAATGCTGGGTAACACTGGAAACCTTTCCAAAATTACGTGCCATCAACAAGATGAGTATAGGGCGCATACGTTTTCCAGCGCGCTGACGGATGTGGTCGAGCACCTGGGAAAGGAGGCCATCGCTATGCATAAGAGACTTGTTGAACAAATCTATAAAATCTGCTAATTCTGCCTCTATAGGCAGCTTGATAAGTGATAAATAGTCCATTATATGTGAGTAAATCTACTTAATTTCTGAAATTTGTTACAAAATTAATCAATTCTTCTTGAAATATCGCATTTTTTTAGTAATTTTACACCACAAAAATGAATATTATGGATAAATTGTTCCTTTTAGACGCGTATGCGCTCATTTATAGGTCGTATTACGCCTTTATGAAAGCCCCTCGAATCAATTCGAAGGGACTCAATACTTCGTGTGTAATGGGTTTCTGCAATACCCTCAACGAGATACTTACCAAGGAGAAACCTACCCATATTGCGGTGGCTTTCGACCATGGCAAGACCTTCCGTCATGAGGCTTTCCCTGCATATAAAGCTCAACGAGAAGAGACACCGGAAGACATCAAACTCTCTGTTCCTATCATCAAAAATATCCTGGAGGCATATCATATCCCTATCCTTCAGGTAGATGGTTTCGAGGCGGATGATATCATTGGAACAGTTGCCTTGAAGGCAGGTGAAAAGGGGATGGAAACCTACATGCTCACACCCGACAAGGATTACGCACAACTGGTTCGTAACAATGTTTTCATGTTCCGTCCTCGTCATGGCGGTGGATACGAAAAGTTGGGCGTACAGGAAATTGAAGAGAAATACAGCATCACTTCCCCACTCCAGGTTATCGACCTCCTTGCTCTGATGGGCGACTCAGCTGATAACTTCCCAGGCTGTCCGGGCGTGGGAGAAAAGACAGCCATCAAACTTATCAACGAGTTCGGTAGTGTAGAAGGTCTTATCGAGAACTCTTCTCAAGTGAAAGGCAAGCTCCGCGAAAAAGTGGAGGGTGCTGTAGAAGATATCAGGATGTCAAAGTTCCTGGCAACCATACGAACTGATGTTCCGGTAGAGGTCAAGATGGAAGATTTGAAACGGGTAGAGCCAGACAATACAAAATTGGATGAAATCTTCACCGAGTTGGAGTTTAAATCGTTTGCCAACCGAGTTCTTAACAAACCTAAAAAGGTGCAAACAAAGCCTACAGGAGAGCTCGATTTATTTGGCGCACAGCCTGCCGATGGTAAGGAAGAGTCAAAAAACGCGAGTTTTGAGACCCTTAAAACGACACCTCATTCATATAAACTCATTGATACAGAAGGAGATGTAAAGAAACTTTATGACTATTTATTGACATTCAATATTCTCAGTCTAGACACAGAGACCACATCTACCGCTGCTATTGATGCAGAATTGGTGGGTTTGAGCTTTGCCGTAAAGGAAAAAGAGGCTTTCTACGTAGCAATTCCGGCAAATCGTGAAGAAGCCTTAAAAATCGTAAACATCTTCAAACCTCTCTACGAGAACCCGGAAATTCTGAAAGTGGGGCAGAATATCAAATACGATTACGAGGTGTTGATGAACTACGGCATAGAGATTCAGGGCAAGATGTTCGATACGATGCTCGCCCACTATCTCATCCAGCCAGAACTTTATCACAACATGGATTACTTGGCAGAAGTATTCCTCAACTATCAGACCATCCACATCGAAGAACTGATTGGTCCGAAGGGAAAGAACCAGAAGTCGATGCGCGATCTCGCACCATCAGACATTTACGAATATGCTGCCGAAGATGCCGACATCACCTTGAGATTGAAAAATGTGCTCGAACCAAAACTCAAAGAGATTGATTGTGAAGATCTGTTCTGGAATGTAGAAATGCCGCTTGTACCTGTTTTAGCCCACATGGAGATGACGGGAGTATGCATCGACACCGACACCCTGAAGGAAACATCCGAGAAACTCACCAACCGCCTCAATGAGATAGAACATCATATCTATGAGTTGGCAGGCGAATCGTTCAATATCGCTTCCCCACGCCAGGTTGGAGAAATACTCTTCGGAAAGATGAAGATTGTGGAGAAGCCTAAGAAGACGAAGACGGGCCAGTACGTAACAAGCGAAGAAGTTCTTCAGCAGCTGCGCAGCAAGAGTCCAATCATCGATGAGATACTGAACTACAGAGGTTTAAAGAAACTTTTGGGAACCTATATAGATGCCCTTCCAAAGCTTATCAACTCTCGCACCGGTCACATTCATGCCTCTTTCAACCAAGCCATCACAGCCACAGGACGTCTTTCTTCAAGTGATCCAAACCTGCAGAATATTCCTGTACGCGATGACGATGGCAAGGAGATACGCAGATGCTTCATCCCAGAACCAGGCTGCCTGTTCTTCTCTGCCGACTATTCACAGATAGAACTTCGCATCATGGCACACCTGAGCCAGGATCCAAACATGGTAGAGGCATTCCGTGAAGGCTCTGATATTCATGCAGCTACAGCTGCCAAGATTTGGCACGAAGACATCAAAGAAGTAACAGATGCACAGCGCAAGAAGGCAAAAACTGCCAACTTCGGCATCATCTACGGCATCACGACCTTCGGTCTTGCCCAACGCATGAACATCGAAAACCGAGAGGCAAAGCAGATCATAGAAGACTACTTCCGCACCTTCCCTGGTGTTCAGGCTTACATGGAGAAGGCAAAGGAAATGGCAAGAGAGAAAGGCTATGCCGAAACCCTCTTCCACCGCCGTCGCTACCTGCCAGACATCAACAGCAAGAATGGTACAGTAAGAGGATTTGCCGAGCGCAATGCCATCAATGCCCCTATCCAGGGCTCTGAGGCAGACATCATCAAAGTGGCTATGATCCGCATCTTCAACCGATTCAGAGCAGAAGGCATCAGGAGCAAGATGATTATCCAGGTGCATGACGAACTCAATTTCTCCGTATATCCGGAAGAGAAGGAAAAGGTAGAGAAGATTGTGGTAGAAGAGATGCAGAACGCCTACCAGCTCAGTGTGCCTCTGGTTGCTGATGCCGGATGGGGAAACAACTGGTTAGAAGCACATTAGAAAAAACAGAAAGCGGCCGCAGAAACCGCAAGGCAACTTAAATACAAAGAAGCTCGCAAGATACCAAACAATCATCTTGCGAGCTTTTCTTTTTCGAGATGTTTCACATGAAACAATCAAACCTTCTATCAAAACACCACTAAAAAGACAAATAACTCCTTTATTCACAAGTACATCTAGAAATCTTTGTTTATTTAGATTAAAAAGGATAATAAAATTATAATATTTTCAAATTTATTTGGTTCTTACAGAAATAAAGTGTATATTTGCATTGTAAATCAGAAAGATATGCAAACGCACCTGTCTGATTAAAAGTGAATAGATAACACTAATCAATCAAATTAAGAAAGAAAGGAACATTATGAAGAAATATGTTTGCGACGTGTGTGGTTGGATTTATGATCCAGAAGTAGGTGATCCAGAGGGCGGCATCGCTCCAGGTACAGCATTCGAAGACATCCCAGATGATTGGGTTTGCCCTCTTTGCGGAGTAGGCAAGGAAGATTTCAGCCCTGTAGAGGAATAAGGCTCTTTTGGAGGAATCACCCGAAGGATATCCTCACAAAGGAATCATCTGAATGAAATACCTGATATTCAGGCAACACATTCATAAAATAATAGGAGGAACCATTATGACAAAAGTTAGAGAAATCTACCGCTGCCAGATTTGTGGCAATGTAGTAGAAGTTGTAAACCCAGGAGCCGTGCTCAGTTGCTGTGGCGAGCCGATGAAGCTGATGAAGGAAAACACCAGCGATGGCGCCAAAGAGAAGCACGTGCCTGTGATAGAACCTATTGAGGGCGGCTATCGCGTAACAGTAGGAAGTGTGGAGCATCCGATGCTTCCAGAGCATTACATCCAATGGATAGAATTGCTCACCCCTACCGATGTGCTTCGTCACGAGTTGAAGCCAGGCGAAAAGCCTGAAGCTATCTTCCTGACCAACGCAGAAGCCAAGGATGTTACGGCTCG
>ERZ1031211.54-NODE-54-length-11730-cov-28.317602_pt1 | contig 11730 bp, 9 predicted proteins | sample MGYA00518739_ERZ1031211 | MGnify/ENA primary metagenome ERZ1031211 (study PRJEB33719, sample SAMN04261181) | wastewater metagenome | biome: rural village; feature: human; material: feces | host: Homo sapiens | place: El Salvador | collected 2013-01-07 ...
ATATCGGCTATACTCCCTACCCTAACGCCAACAGAGCAGGAAGTATGCCGACTGATTATCGGTGGAAAGACAATAATAGAGATTGCCTCAATCCTACACAAAAACGCCAACAACGTAAGCTCTGTACGTATACATATACGCAAGAAGCTGGGGCTTGCTACTGGTAAAGACCTAAGAGAGGCTTTGCTGGAAGTAATGCAGAAATAGTTTTACTTCTTGTGGACGTTGTACGATATATTCTCTTCCTTAAACTTGTCCTTGGGCTGCGGATGTTCTGCCGGATAAAAATAACAAAAAAGGAAGAATGAAGCAAACATGGCTTTCATTCTTCCTTAAAATTATATGTTTGTGACAAAATTTCACAACACACTAACTAAGTTATTTGACCTCAATCTGACGTGTTGTCTTCTCCTCTTTCTTCTCAACCTTAGGAAGGGCAACAGTCAAGACACCATCGTTGACATTGGCTGCAATGTGCTCCTTGTCGACATCGTCAGGCAAGATAAGAGTCTGCTCGAACTTTGAATAAGAGAACTCGCGACGAAGATAATGCTCCTTCTTGTTCTCGTCCTTCTTCTCGTTCTTCTGCTCCATCTTGATGTGCAAATTACCATCGTTATCTATATTGATGTTGAAGTCGTCCTTCTTCATGCCAGGAGCTGCAAGCTCTACTGTATACTCGTGTTCGGTCTCCTTAACGTTGATTGCCGGTGCCGTAGCATTTGTACGTGGCATAAAGTCAGTGTCGAAAAAGTCGTTGAAAACTTCAGGCATCCAAGAATTTCTCATTACTGGTAACATATCAAAAACCTCCAATTATATTTTAGTTGTTTATTTATCGTTTTGCTTGCCTCCGAACTTGTCGCTCTCGGCTTGCACTATCCTTATCGCAACTTACATGCCAATAATAAAATGATGGCAGAAATGTTAAATAGTAAGCAAATTTGACAGATTTTAGACAAACAGACACAAACAATTGACAATTTGTCAATTCGCTCGGTTTGGCAGTTTGCTTAGCAAGAACTTCACGAGCGAAAGAAGTTAAGGAGTTAAGGAGTTAAGCCAATTGTCCAAATGGCCTGCATAATACAGCGGAATGTTGTAGAGAATGAATGCTCGGCCGTCGGTTCGGGTGATGACATCGGAGGTCAGCGGACCGTTCCACAATCGTAGGGCGATATTCTCACGCGACTCTTCCATAAACTGATGCAGGGAGCGGAGCTTTGAATTGTTGCCAGTCTTTACCTCGATGGGCAGCAGATGCGACTTATAGCGTATCACGAAATCTACTTCTGCCTGAGAGTTGCGAGCATCGCGCACCCAGAACATACGCTTCTCGCCAAACATAGTTGTAGCGCCGAGAAGTTCCTGAGCTACGATATGTTCAGCAATGTCTCCGTTCCAGAGTTCGTCGCTGTCGGTAGTGAAGAGCAGTTCTTCTTGCATTCCGGCTACGTAATTGACCAGACCGGTGTCAAGCCATAACAGTTTTGGACTCTTCTTCAGGTCGGGCAGTATGGGGAACGATGTTGACGTAAGAGGATAGACAAGTTCGAGGAGCAGAGTCTTCTCAAGCGTACGGAAAGCATTGCTCACATCAGCCGACTTAAACGAGGAGTTGGTGAATTTGGCAAACTGTATGCGATGGGCAGCCGATGTCCAGCCATAATTAAGAATATAGCGTATGGAGTCTTGCTCCTTCGGCTTGGCGGCATACTTCTCCACATCGTCGCGATAGCCCGAGAGCAGCGAATTGAATATGCCTCCAAGCCGCACCATGTCGCGATACTGTGCATAGTTGGCAACAACTTCTGGCAGTCCACCTATTATCATGTATTTCTTGAAGAGGTCGAGCGTATAGCTGTGCAGCGACTGAGGTACCGACACAGCCTCAACCTGCTCGGCAAGAAGCTGCTCGCCTATAGCCGAAAGGAACTCTACAAACGTGCAGGGATGGAGAGCCATATACTCTACTCTACCCACTGGAAACGATATGTGACGGTCCATCAGACTCTCCAATAGTGAGCCAGCAGCTATGACATATAAGTCGGGACGCTTCTCATAGAAGTAGCGCAACGACTGCACAGCCTTAGGTTCGTTCTGTATCTCGTCAATGAATATAAGTGTGCGGCAGTTGTCCTGACGTACATTTGCCTTGAAGAAGATGCCCGACAGCAAATCGTCGAAAGAATAGTCGGCTGCAAACAATGCAGCGTTCTCGTTCTCCTCAAGATTAAGGTAGATGTAATTGTCGAATTCCTCGGCAAACATCTTGACAAGCGTTGTCTTGCCCACCTGGCGGGCACCACGCAAAACCAAGGGCTTACGTTCGTCCTTACGTGCCCAGTCGCGAAGATAATTGAGTGCTATTCGTTTGAACATATCTAAATGGTTATAAATCAATCACAAAGATACACAATATTTTCAAATCCAAACCAAAATTCGACGAAAAACCGAGCAAATCCAAACCAACTTTCGCTGATTTTCGTGTCAAATCCAAACCAACCAGCAGAAAAACCAGTATCAAATCCAAACCAACTGGCAAAGAGAAGGACTTTCAGTACACATCAAACCACCCACTCCATCCAATTGTCTGGCGTAATAACAGCTGTCTCCTTTACATCATACGCATTAAGGAATGATGATGGAAACTGAGTATTGGCGCGACGCGGATTCCACTTCATCTCAAAGACAGTGAACTGCCCATCACACTCTTCTATATAATCTATCTCCTGCTGTTGTGTAGTGCGCCAGAAATAACTATTAGCATAACGACCCGAATATTGATTAGTCTTAATGCGCTCGCTTATGATGAAGTTCTCCCACAAAGCTCCAGTGTCTTGGCGCAATGATAAGGGCGCAAAATTCTGAAGAATGGCGTTGCGTATACCATTGTCATAAAAGTATATCTTCTTACCCTTCTTCAGTTCGGTGCGCAGGTTGCGGTTGAAACCATTTAATCTGAACACAATATAGCACTTCTCAAGCAAATCAATATATTTCTCTACCGTCTTATTGTCGGTGCCAACGGTCTGTGCAAGTTCATTATAAGATACCTCGCTACATACCTGTAGCGCAAGAGCCGTGAGCAACTTGCCAAGCAATACCGGTCGGCGTACACTCTCAAGCGATAGCAAATCCTTATAAAGATATCTACCGGCAAGGTTTGCAAGCAACTCTTTTGCGTCATCGGCATGGTTTATAATGTCTGGATATGAGCCATATATAAGTCGTTGCTCAAGAGTTTGCCTCACTCCTAACAATCCCTGGCTATTAAATAGCTCTGCTGTTGATATCGGATATAAATGATACTCGAACTTGCGCCCGGTTAGAGGCTCATTGAGCTTGTCTTGCAATTCAAACGACGAAGACCCCGTAACAAGCAACTGCACCGTAGGAAAATTATCGGTAATAAGCTTTAAGGTCATTCCTATATTCTCCACTCGCTGCGCCTCATCAATGACAACAATCTTGTTATCGGCTATTAGAAGACGTAGTTCGGAGGTATTGATATTAGTTAGCATATCTCTTACCTCTGGCTCGTCACAATTCAAGTACAGTGTTTTGCAGTCCTGCTTTTCAAGTATCATCCTGAAAAGCGTACTCTTGCCAACCTGCCGTGCTCCTATAACGATAATTGCCTTACCGGCAAACATACGCGATTCTATCTTTTTCTGAAGCTGTCGTTCTATCATTGATGTATGTTTAATTAGTTGGGGCAAAGATAAAGAAAAAATGGAATAATCCCAAAATTCCTACTAACTTTTGGGATTACAATCCTAAAAGTTAGTAGGAATTTTGGGATTAGGACGATTTTAATAGCCTACACCATCAACGCTTAAAACCTCTAAGCAATGTGCCCGTTGGGCATACATACCTGCAATAAGGACGCGGAACCCAAACCGACAAGACAAGGAACAGCACAGCAAGCACTATCACCCATACGGATGCAGATGAATATAGGAAGGCTGTAAAGAGTTCATAATCTATCCACGCAGCCCACGTGCCAGTAACCAACAATATCATAAGCACAGCCCAAAGAAGGGTGCGAAATAGATTCAAAGCCTTGTTCAATTGCACAGGAACGCGAAGCTTGCGGCGTGTAAGCTTGCCGGCAAGCTCTTGTGCCGAACCAAAGGGGCATATATGGGCACAATAGTGTCCTGGCTTGCCTGCCAAAGGATAGAACAGAGCCACTACTACCATAAGCAATGGAGCGGCAAGCGTAGCGAGTGTGACAAGGCTTATGCCTCCCGAAAAGAGTCGCATAAAAAGCGTAAAAGACACAAAGGTACCCGTCCATAAGCCAAGCACAACGACATTGAGCACGAGTTGTACAGTATGCCAACGTCTGCTCTTATAGAACAAAGGCACTATAGCGCCCAACAGAACCACAATAATGGATGCTATGCCACCAATAGTCCATGCGCTCGCAGATAAAGAGACTGAACCTTCGGCATTGGCTACAGACTCATCGGCAGCGACTTTGCTTTGAGCCGCATGTCTGTTGGCGTAGGCAAGCCCGCGCTGCACGTTGGCTATAATGGCCTTTGACGAGAAGGTTGCGCCCGACACGGCATCCACATTATCCGTCTCTGCAATAGCCTTGTCGATGGTCTTGCCTTGCCAGCGGGTAAGCAACGACTTTGCTTGGTTGAAGAAGTCGGGTGTCTCGGCATTAGGCTCAGCTTCTATCGCTGCCACTACCCCATCCTTGCTTACGTGTATACGGAGCGGCACGGGGCCACCATAGCCTTGCACATCCTTGGCAAGCAACTTGGTATTGACTATAAAGGAGCCATCGGGCTGCACGCTGAGCGTGTCGTTATTGGAGGCAACCGCAGTAGATTGCTTATCAGCCTCGCCAAGATCGTATCCAAACAACTTGTTGTCGCGATTGATTGCGGCAATAGAAAGCATGCACACAATAAAGAATAGCGACATAAGCTTCTGAATAAACGCATTGTTCTGTTTCATATTATCTTGAATGGTTTGAATATTATAAAACAGCTGCTATTCTACGCACATTTGCCAGTTTCTCCATAAATGCACTATCCTTACGCACTTTCTGCATATTATATCGCATCTGAAGCTTCAACAAAGGTTCTGCATTAACACCAAGCGCAGCCTCAAACAACAAGGCTGTTTTCTCCGTAAGTGGACGACGCTCATTAAGAATCTCATTGAGCGCAGAATATGCTATACCCATATCCTTTGCCAACTGACATTGAGAAATACCTCTATACTCTATCTCATCCTTAAGTATTGAACCTGGATGTGTTGGAAAAGCAGGGGTTAGGTTGTTTGCTTTGAAATTAATTACCATTGAGTTAGGGTTTTATATGGTTGCAAAGATAAATAAAAATGTTTTTCTTCACAAATTTTGTGAAGAAAAACATTTACTTGTTTATTTATTATAGCTCTGCTTTATGCAATTCGGCCAACAGCTTAACGCTTTGACAATGGAGGTCGATGTGTCGTTGCAGCTTTTCGTAGATGCTGTTTATCTCGACATAATAGACAAGGGCGGTTATTTCGCCCTGCTGCAAAGCCTTGGCAAAGAGCGTGAGCGACTCCTGTAGGAGTTTCACATCGCTGTGGTCGATAACCTGCTGCAAGCCCTGCAACTGCTCGTAGTTGGTGCGCATGGAAGCCTCAGCCTCATTCTGTGCCTGCATCACCTGCAACTCGGCACTCTCACGGCGCTGCCTGGCAGCCTTGACATTGTTGCTGTTGCTATATAGAGGGAAGCTTACACCTACGAGGAAGCCGTTGATGCCTTCGCCCTGCTCGGTATTACGACGATAGCCAAAGGAGATATTGGGCAACCACTCGTTCTTTTGCAACTTTAGGTTCATGTCGGCTGCGCGTAGTGCCGTCTGCGCCACAGCCACATCTGCATCAGAGGCAAGTGCAAGAGCACGATACGATTCAAAGTTGGTTATCTGCGGATATTCGGGCAGCACGGTATCTATAACGTCTATTGGCTTGCCACCATTGAGCTGCCTAAGTTGCTGCAGAAGAGATGTGCGCTCACCCTGCGCCTCGTTAACAAGGGTGCGCACCTCCATACAATCAAGCTTTACCTTGTTAAGCTCAAGGGCGTTGGCATCGCCTGCATCCATACGCTTCTGATACATCTGCAACAAAGTCTCGCTGTTGGCAAGTCGCTCGTGGAGCATGGACAGTGTCTGGTTGAGACGTATAAGATCGATGCAAAGGAGCTGTGCCTGAAGCAATATGTCGCGACGTTGCTTGATAAGAAGTTGCTCTCCTACGATGTTCTGCATCTTTGCTTGCTTGTTGCGTGCAGCATACTTTGTGGGGAAGTCGATTTCCTGGCTAACCACAAGCTCGCTCTCTGCCACGCCTGAGTAGCCTTTGGTAAAGAACGGACTATACTCTACAGACGGGCCGCCAATACTGTTGGACGCCTTGATGTCGAGCACGTCGGCTTGATTGTCGTGGGCGAGAGCCTGGAGGGTGAGGTTGTTGGATGCTACTTGCTTGAGCACGTCGCCAATGTTGTCGGCGAGGGCTATGCTATACGTGCTGAATGCCACGATTGTGGCGATTAGATATCTTTTCATATATAATAGGTACGATGAATGCGTTGAGTAATGTGGAACTTATAAGTCCACCGAGTATAACCTTTGCCATTGGCGACTGTATCTCGTTGCCAGGCAAATCGCCTCCAAGTGCCAACGGCACGAGGGCGAGAGCTGAGGTAAGAGCGGTCATGAGGATAGGATTAAGACGAGAGAGCGAACCTTCGATGATGGCTTGGCGGATGCTCTTGCCTTCCTCTGTGCGCAGGCGTTTGTACTCGGTGATAAGCAGCATACCATTGCGTGTGGCGATGCCGAATAGCGATATGAAGCCTATGACAGCTGGGATGCTTATCTCACCCGTGGTGAACACTATTGCAAAGATGCCGCCAATGAGAGCCAATGGGAGGTTTAGAAGTATAACTCCGGCTTCCATAGCGTTGCGGAACTGCATGAAGAGGAGACAGAAGATTACGATAATGGCAAGGATGCAGGTAAGATAGAGCACACGGCTGGCACTCTCCTGACTCTCAAACTGACCGCCATATTCTACATGATAGCCTTCGGGCAGCTGCACCTCCTCTGATACGGCTTCCTTGATGTCTGCCACTACATCGCTCAAAGCTCTGCCGCTGGTATTGGCAGATATTACAATCTTGCGCTGTACGTTCTCGCGGTTGATGGTGTTGGGACCGGCACTCGATATTATATCTGCCACATCGCTAAGCGGAACCTTACGTCCATCCTGGGTGTCGATAACGAGATCGTTTATCTCGTCGTAGTTGGCGGCCTTAACAACGAGGTTAAAGGCTCGTCCTGCCTCGTATACCTGAGAAACAGTTTCGCCTGCAAGGTTGACAGCAAGGAACTCGTTAAACTCAGGAAGGGTGATACCGTTGCGTACAAGTAGCTCGCGACGTGGCACAATCTTAAGCTCGGGACGTTCTATCTGCTGCTCGACGTTGAGGTCGGCTATGCCCTCTATGTCCTGACAGGCATTCTTTATCTGATTGCCTATAGTGAACATTCGGTTGAGGTCGGTGCCGAACAGCTTGATGGCTATGCTCGCCTGGGTTCCAGAGAGCATAGCGTCGATGCGGTGAGAGATGGGCTGACCTATCTCGATGTTAGCTCCTGCGAGTACAGAGAGACGCTTGCGCACGTCGTTGAGAACTTCTTCATGACTGCGGTCTTTTAATGCAAATGGGGCTTCTATCTCGCTGACGTTTACGCCAAGGGCATGTTCGTCGAGTTCGGCACGTCCGGTCTTGCGCGCCACGGTCTTAATCTCGGGCACCTGAAGCAGCAAGCGTTCGGCACGTGCACCGATAGAATCGCTCTCTTCGAGAGATATGCCGGGTAGTGAGGAGATGTTGATGGTGAACGAGCCTTCGTTGAACTTGGGCAAGAAACTGCTGCCTAAACAGAAGAATACACCTATGGCTGCAACGAACAAAATGGCTGTACCTATTATCACCTTGCGTGTGTTGGCAAGCACCCACTGCAATGCACGCTCGTAATATGTCTTGAGCCATACTGCCAAGAAGGCTTCCTTAGGCATCTCGCCCTTGCTCTTGCCAAGCAGGTAGCTACATAGCACGGGGGTGAGCGTGAGGGCTACAATGGTTGACGCAAAGAGGGCGGTGACGAAGGCTATGCCAAGGGGTATGAGCATACGGCCTTCCATGCCGCTGAGGAAGAACAGCGGCGCAAAGCTTACTACTATTATCAACGTGGAATTGAGTATAGGCATACGCACTTCGCGTGATGCGTTATACACAAGCTCTATTATTGGCATACGCTCTGACTCGGGCAATTCGCGGTTTTGGCGTATATGTTTGTACACATTCTCCACATCCACAATGGCGTCGTCGACAAGCGAGCCTATGGCAATGGCAAGTCCGCCGAGGGTCATTGTGTTGATGCTTATGCCAAGAGCATTGAGCACTATCATAGCTACGAGGAACGAGAGGGGTATGGTGACAAGCGAGATGACCGTGGTGCGCACGTTGGCGAGGAAGAGCATCAAGATTATCACAACGAAGATGGCACCCTCGATGAGCGACTTCTGTACGTTGTCAATACTGCTCTCGATGAAGTCGGCCTGACGGAAGATGTCTGTTGATATATGCACATCCTCAGGAAGAGTCTTGTGAAGGTCTTCCAGAGCAAGGTCGAGGTGCTTGGTAAGGTCGATAGTACTGGTATTGGGCTGCTTGGTTACGGTGAGGAGTACGGCTGACTGGGCACGCTCGCTTGCCACACCGAGCTTGGGCGACTGATTGCCCACCTTTATATCGGCTACGTCGGCGAGGGTTATGACGCTCTCGCCGTTCTTCTTGACGATACATGTGCCCAACTTCTCTACGTCGTTGGTAGAAGTGATGCCACGGATTATATACTCGTTGCCGTACTTGTAGCGCACGCCACCGTTGGTGTTGACGTTCATGCCACGAGTGCTCGCCATTACGTCGGAGAGCGAAACACCGAAGTGCTTCATCTTGCCCGGGCTTACGAGTATCTGATACTCCTTGATGTCGCCGCCATGCACGCTGACCTGAGCCACGCCTCCGGTAGAAAGCAGGCGCGGACGTATCACCCAATCGGCATAAGTACGAAGGTCTTGCTGCGAAGTGTGCTTGCTGGTGAGGCTCACAATGAGCACTTCGCCGAGTATGGACGACTGCGGACCGAGCACCGGGGCACTTACACCGGCAGGCATCTGATCGCCAATAGCGGCAAGTTTCTCACTTACTATCTGGCGATCGAGATATATGTCGGTGCCCCAATCAAACTCTACCCATACAACGGAGAAACCGTTGGTGGACTGCGAACGGACGCGACGCACACCGGTACTGCCATTGACGGCGGTCTCAATAGGGAATGTCACAAGCTGCTCCACTTCCTCTGTCGCCATGCCACCGGCTTCGGTCATGATGACTACGGTAGGGGCGTTGAGGTCAGGGAACACGTCGACATCGGTCTTGCTGGTGGAGTATAAGCCGGCAATGACAAGCAGTACGGACGCCACCAACACGAGGATTCTGTTCTCAAGCGAGAAACGTATTATCTTATTCAGCATAGATTTTTAGTGATTATGATTATGTGCAGGAATAGCGTTAGCAGCCGAAGCCAACTTTACTTGCATGGCACCCTTAGTCACGACGCGGTCGCCCTGCTTCACTCCCGTAAGTATCTCCACACGCTCGCCGTCGCTCTCGCCGAGTGTAACCTCCTGCTTGCGATAGCCCTCAGCGTCCACCTGAATGTACACAAAGTGGATGCCCTGCTCTTCGGTAATGGCTGTAAGCGGTAAGCTTATAACGTTAGGACGATCCTGAGTGATGAGATATATCTCGGCATACGAGCCTTGCACAACATCGCCTGTGTTGTTGAACTCGAATATAACGGGGATGTACGAGTTGTTGACCTCAGCCGAACGACCGTAAGACTGGATATGTCCGCCCATATCGGTGATGTCGTATAGACGCTTGCTGTATCTGGTGCGGAACTTGGCACAGCGTATCTTGTTAAGCTCGTTGAAGTGACGCTCCGGTATCTCGGCACGCAGATAGAGGTGCTTGTTCTGGGTAATAACGGCAAGGGGCTGACCAGCTTCCACATAGTCGCCGCCATTGACCATAGATTGCTTGATATAGCCGCCGCGAGGAGCTGTGACCGTCACACCGCCGGCGCTGCGTGTGCGCTGCATGCTGGTGTAGGTGAGCTTGGCAGCCTCATATTCCGCCTTGGCAACGGCGAGGTCTTTCTCGCTTATTATCTTGTCCTTGATGAGTGTCTTCGCACGTGTATAGTCGCGCTCGGCACGCTCAAAGTCGATACGGGCACGCTGTACGGGGTCGCCGTCAGCCATCTGCATACCTGCGGAAGTGATGGAGAAGAGCGTGGTTCCGGCAGCCACCTTTAGTCCTTCACTCACGTGGTTCTTATACTGCACACGTCCGCTGATGGTGGCAACAACGGCTGTCTCGTCGCATGATGCCGACATCACCTTGCCACTGGTGTGGATGACGCCATGAAACATGCCTGGCTTCACTTCCTCCACCTTCACTCCGGCAGCACGAGCCTTCTCAGGCGAGAGGATAATCTCGTCGGTATGGGCGCCTTTAGCCTCATGACCTTCCTCTTCGGAATCGTGGTCGTGGTGCTCGGTTTCCTCGGCATGCTCATGGTCATGGTCGTGATCGAGATGGTCATGGGACTTGCCTCCGCAAGCGACCATTCCCGCCACGAAGACTACTGATAATAAGTAATAAGTTATTCGTCTAAGCATATTTCATTAAGTATTTATTAATAAGCTAAAAAAAGTCAGGTGCAAAGATAAGGAATAAGCAATGCAACTATGTTGCAAAAGCAAAGATTTTACGCATAAATAGGAACATACGTACATATTAATATATGCGTAAGATAATAAAAGAGAAATAATTTACTCTATTAGGACATAAAAGAAGATGGAATGAGACGTTTGGAGATACAAACAAAGCGGATGCGCCGCACTTCTGAGAGTGCTTCGCATCCGCTTTGTATATTTGTTGTTGACTGAATTAGTCAGCGAGCTTTGCCTTGATGAACTCGCGGTTGAGGCGAGCGATGTTGGCGATAGACTCGTTCTTCGGGCACTCAGCCTCGCAAGCGCGAGTGTTGGTGCAGTTACCGAAGCCAAGCTCCTCCATCTTAGCGATCATTGCCTTAGCACGCTTAGCAGCCTCAGGACGACCCTGAGGAAGGAGAGCGAGCTGGCTAACCTTAGAGCTTACGAATAGCATAGCAGAACCGTTCTTACATGCAGCTACGCAGCAACCGCAACCGATACATGTAGCGCAGTCCATAGCCTCGTCGGCGTCTTCCTTCGGGATGAGGATGGCGTTGGCATCCTGGGGCTGGCCAGTGCGAACGCTTACATAACCACCTGCCTGCATGATTTTATCGAATGCAGAACGGTCGACCATGCAGTCCTTGATAACTGGGAAAGCAGCCGAACGCCAAGGCTCAACAGTGATAACGTCGCCATCGTTGAACTTACGCATGTAGAGCTGGCAGGTTGTGGCACCCTGGTTAGGTCCGTGGGGATGACCGTTGATGTAGAGTGAGCACATACCGCAGATACCCTCGCGGCAGTCGTGGTCGAATACGAAAGGCTCGTTGCCTTCCTCGATGAGCT
>ERZ1031211.58-NODE-58-length-11566-cov-50.257406_pt1 | contig 11566 bp, 10 predicted proteins | sample MGYA00518739_ERZ1031211 | MGnify/ENA primary metagenome ERZ1031211 (study PRJEB33719, sample SAMN04261181) | wastewater metagenome | biome: rural village; feature: human; material: feces | host: Homo sapiens | place: El Salvador | collected 2013-01-07 ...
CTGATACTTAAAGTATCATTCCAACAATTATCTATGCGACTTCATGTCGCACCCACGGTGTGTCCAAATGATGAATAGCAACACACCTTTTTTGTGCATTTACGCCTGTACCTAACATAGATGTGGAGCCGAACAATACTCGTACCGAACCCTCGTTCATGGCTGCTATCACCGTCTTTCTTGCCCTTTCGTTCTTGCATTCCTGAATGAAGCGGATTTCAGAGGACGGTATGCCGTAGTCCTCTATCAGCTTACGCTTGATTTCAGAATACACGTTCCATTCGCCCGGTCGGTATGTTCCCAAGTCGGAGAACACGAACTGCGTCCCCTTGTGATTGTCATAGCGTTTGTAATAGTCCGCTATCATCTTGGCACAATGGCTCGCCTTGTTGTCGGGATGGTCCTCACAAGTCGGGTCTATCATGCGCATGTCGAGCGCCATCTTTCGGGCATAGTCCGTGGCAATGAGCATCTTTGCCTTCTCTTCCGTTTCCGACAGTGGAAGTCTGCCGAGGATGGTAGCATCACCTGTCTTGGCAAACTCCATCAGCTTTTGGATGAAGTCCTCCTGCTCGGGTGTCGGCGGTATGTTATGAAGGATCTCGTTCTTCTGTGGTCTGTCCACGCCAACCGCCTCCGCCGTGCGATAGTCGGTTATCTCGTTGTAGAAAGCAGCAAGCTCCGGTACCTTGATGAAGTATCGGAAACGTTCCTTCTGTACGATGTTGTTGGTGACGTTAAACTCGAAGTCGGTAGTCTTCTTGGCGAAGATTGCCGCCCACGCATCGAAACAGCGGATGTCCTGACGCTCCAGTTCCTTGGGGCGCAGGTACTTGAAAAGCAGATACAACTCTGTCAGTGAGTTACTGATAGTTGTTCCCGACAGGAATGTCGCTCCCAAGTCTCTGCCTGTCCGCTCCTGTATGGTTCGGATGGCAAAGAGCATGTTGAGCGCCTTCTGGCTTCCCTCGCTGTTGCCGAGTCCTGCCACACGGTCGTGACGGGTATTGAACATGAGGTTCTTGAACTGGTGGCTCTCGTCCACAAACAAGTGGTCGATGCCCATCATGCGGAAATCCACCACATCATCGGTGCGCTGCTCGATGCTGTAGGCTATCTTCTGCAACTTTGCCTCCAAGTTGAACTTTCGCTTTTCCAAGCCTTTGAGCATTCCCCGTGACACGTCCTTGCCCTGCGTACGTATCACCTCCAGGTTTTCCTCCACGGTATCAAGCTCCGCCTGCAATATCTGCCGCTGGAGTTCTGGCGATTGCGGTATCTTCCCGAACTGGTCATGCGACATGATTACACAGTCATAGTCGTTGTTCTTGATGTTGTTGAAGAAACTGACACGGTTCTTGGTGGAAAAATCCTTCTCCGAGGCATAGAGTATCCTCGCATGGGGATAAGCCGTCTGATAGGTGGCAGCTATCTCCGCGACATTGGCTTTCAGTCCGATAATCATCGGCTTGTGAGCCATACCGAGGCGTTTCATCTCATGCGCAGCCATGCACATGATGAGGGTCTTGCCAGTTCCCACCTCATGGTCACATATCCCGCCGCCGTTCTGCAGGAGCATCCATACACAGTCCTTCTGACTTGGATACACACTCTTGATGCCATACTTTCCGCCAAGGGCTTTCAAGTCCAGACCGGGGAAGGTCTGGTGAGAACCGTCATACTTCGGACGCACGAAGCAGTTGAACTTCCGGTTGTACATCGTTGTCAAGCGTTCCTTAAAGGAGTCAGACTGCTCTTCCAGCCATTCAGTGAACCCGTTGCGGATTTCGTCAATCTTGGCATTGGCAAGCTGTATGCCCTCGCTGTCACGCACCTTGATGTCGTTGCCGTTCTCGTCCTCACCGATGCTCTTCATCATGTCGGGACAAGTGTTGTGCAAGGCATGTTTCAGAAGACTCATGCCGTCATAGTGGCGGTAATATCCCTTCACCATATACTCATCCGTGATGGCCATGGTCTTCATACTGCATTTTGCCGAATATTTGTCCATGCTGTCGGAATAGACGATGCTGACCTGTGTATTGAAGAGGTGGCTCATGTAAGCGGAATACACACCTGTAGGTATCCAACGCTCACCGAAGTTGAAGTCCAGGTCCTCAAAGGCTATCGGTTCGGGAAAGCTTGCCTTCAAGGCTTCCAACGACTCCCTCACGATTGCATGGTCGGGATTTTCCTTCAGCCATTCTTCTATACGCTCCGCTTTCTCTATGACATTGCCAGCAATGAAGCGGTCGGCTATCTCGTAGCCGTCTATGAGCGGATTGTAATAGATGCGTCCTTTAAGCGCTTCCGTCAGTTCCTGTTCCGGCATATCCGATAATTCAGTCATATACGGCAAGTCGATACGGCCGAACTTGTTGAGCGAGGCGGTGAGCGCTTCCTCTGGAGAATCGACATGACTGACCTCGTCAAGCGAAAAAGAGACCGGGTGGTCGAAGATGTCTGATTTTGTGAAATGTCCGTTTTCCACCCGTTCCAACGACAGCATGTCGCGCCCTGAGGCATCCATGAGGATGAACTTCACGTTCTGCTTGGCATTGAGGTTGCCGAAGCGGATGAAGAAAGCATCATAATAGACATTCAGACTCTCACGCATCTGCTTGTTTTCCGTCTGTTCTTCCGCTTCATAGGTGTAAAGTTTCTGATAGGCATCACGGAGGGCGATATACAAGACTGCCTTTTCTTTCTGCTCCATATTCATATCCAACGGCATGAAGGTAGCACCATACTTGGTAAGGTCTTTCAATACACCGACGTTTCTGGCAGAGTCGAGCACCATAGAACCCTCACGATGAAAACTTTCCAGTTTCTCATCAAACGGACGGGGCTTCATTGCATCCTCTTTCTTCCTTGCCTGCTCTTCCCGCTTTCTTTCTTGCTCTTTTTGTTGTTCCCGCTCATGATTTGTTTCTTCCAATGTGCTCTGAGTCTTGGAATCTGCTTTTGCTCATTCCCTTTCGACTGTCCATACCCGATTTGAGCTTTGAGAACTTCTATCGGTTCCATCGGCGGCTTGAACTTCGGATCAAGCGTATCTTCAACGCCCAAAGCCTTGAGTTGTTCCTGACGGTGCAGTTCCGCCTTTTGGCGCAGCAGCACCCTGTCTTCGGGAGCCATGTTCATCATCATCTCGTAAAAGCCGTTGATTGGCGGATTCTCTTCCCAAGAGATGCTTGCGTATGGCTCATCACCAGGCAGGATTGGTTTTGTCTCCTGTGCTGTTTCCTGCTCTTTTGCATCTGTCAACGAAGGCTTTTCTTCTTTTTCCACAGGCTTTGTCACAACTTCAAAAGTCGGATTGACGTTTTTTACCAACGGACTTGCTTTCTTCCTTGACACTTTCTTGGCGGCAGCACCCACTGTTACCTCTGCTTTCTTCTTCGTTGAATGTACAGCCTGACGGTTTTCTTCTTCCATTCCCCAAAGGTCAAACAGTGTCATTTGGACTGGTGGCTGCTGATGATTGGACTTTTGGGATAGCTCAGCATCATCAGTAGGCTTTTCCTGCTTTTGCAAGGATACTACCGTATCGTTCTGCTTTTCCTCAATGGAAGGCTTCATCTTCTCTGTTTTTTCTATCTTTTCTGTTTCTTCAACCTCCTTAACTTCCTCAGACATTGTTTCCTCAATCCCCAAGTATCGGTTCAAATTGAGGTTCTTCTTAAAGTCTTCATGGAGCATCTTTCGCAAATCCTCTGCAATGCCTTCCACGCCATCCTCATGCGTGTATATCATTGCAGGTTTGCCGAACGGGTCAGTATCCAACTTTGCCGTTGTATGGATAATGCGTTCCGGATGCTCCAGAAAGTAGTTGTTTGTCGGAATACGGTTCTCGTCATTATAGACAGTGTCAAGCAGGTTGTCGTCTCCTCGCAGCGACTCCTTTTGGCTGTTTTTCTGGAGGATGATGAGGTCACTGCCCACTTCCGTATTGGCATTTTCCGTGAACAGGTTGTTGGGAAGACGAATCGCTGACACGAGATTTGCATGATAGAGCATCATAAAACGCGCGGCACTGTTGTTTTTGGCATTCAATACGCCTTGTGAGGTGATGAAGGCAACCAACCCGCCGTCCCTTACCGTATCAAGAGCCTTGACAAAGAAGTAGTTGTGTATGCGTCTGGTGACAAGAGCCCTCATGCCTTTCATGGCTGTATAGGACGGATCAAACACGGCAACATCGCCAAAGGGAATATTTGAGATGGCGAGGTCGAAGTAGTCATTGAAAGGCTTTTCTATCTTCTCGAATCCCTCTATGCGCACTTTCTGCTCCGGGTGCAGATGGCGGAGTATCTTTCCCGTAAGCAGGTCTTTTTCAAACGCCATAATGTCTGCCTTGGGATTGTTATCCAAGACGGAATCGACAAAAGCTCCGATGCCTGCCGAGGGTTCAAGCACCTTTTCGGGGATGATCTGATGCTCTTTCAACACATCCGTCAGAGCCTCCGTAACGGCTGACGGCGTGTAGAATGCCGTGAGGACAGACTGTTTCAGACTGTCCATCAACTGTTTGTACTCGCTTTCATTCTTGCTGTTTTCACGGATAAGTCTATGCAGCTCCACTGTTGGAGCAAACAATTCAAGGTCTGACTTTGCCCAATGGACGGCATCCGCCAGTTCCCTGGCAGGGTTCAGGATGCACTTCAATCCACCGAATCCGCAATAACGCTCCAGAAGGAGACGCTCACGGGCGGTCGGCGTGCGCTGTTCCCTGTCAAGGATGAATGCTGTCTCTATCGCCTTGATGTTGTCGTTCAGACGTTGTTTTCTATTGTACGCCATTTGACTCAATGAAAAGGGCTACGGCTCCCGTCAACTCTGTATAGAGCTGGTCGTAGTCCGGTGACTGGGCAAAATCGTCATCGGTGAGGTCGTAAATGGAATACACGTTATCAACCAAAGGCAGGAGGTTCTTGACAAACGCTTCCTGATCTTCTACTGCTACCTCCAGGGGAAACTCACTGTCAACAACATCATACAGGATGCTGTACTTGGAAAAGCGGAGACCTTTCAGCAATGCTGACATGGCAAGCTCTTGTGCCGCATCGGCAAAGAGGGCATCACGCCGTGCCTGCTCATATACCTCTGCGGCATGGTCTGCACGTTCGCGGATAAAGTCCGCATCGCTGGCTTGTGGAAAACGGTTCTCCCTGAGGTGGTTCAAGAGGTACAGTCCGTAATAGGACAACTCTGTCTGTGCCTGTTTCTTTCTGTTCATTTGTCAGTTGAATGGATTAAGTGGTGAATAATAAACCGTGGATGGCGGTTGATGTTAGTTGAAAGCAAGAAAAAGGCACTCGGTATCCCTCCGAGTGCCGCCACTTAATCCACAGTAAATAAAAGCATCCTGAATAAAGACACCATTTATGAACCATGTTTCGGTGGCAAAGGTACAAACTATTTCTTGTATCTCTTCACATTTCCTCGCTTTTCTGCTGTTTTGCGCTCTGCAAAGACGAATTTCGTGTTGAAATTCTCGTCAAAGGCTATGGCTGCGGAGAATGATTTGCCTTGCTTGCTGGTGAAACCATTGAGCGTTCTGGTCTTGCCCTTGGTAAGCAAGTCGGTGATGTCGGCATCAGTGAGCAACTTTCCTGCTACCTGCTTGAACACTGGCATACCGCACTCCTTGTTGCTGCATCTTACTACCTTTCCGAAGAACTGCATGGTACCTTGCTTGCATTTAGGACACTGGCAGCCGGAATCCTTGTGGCTGAAAAGTCTGTCACAACCTAACAATTCCGCAGTGATTTCACGGGTATAGCCTTCGATACTATGTGTGAACCCGTCTGCACTTGCTTCACCTCGTTCTATCTTGGCAAGTTCCGCCTCCCATTTGCCCGTCATCTCCACATTGGCAATCGCCATGTTCTTCACCACGGAATGCAGGGCGAGTCCTTTTTCCGTCGGCACAAGTTTCTTCTGCTGGCGCACCATATACTCTCGTTTGAGCAGGGTTTCGATGATGGCGGCACGTGTGGCAGGTGTGCCAATACCGCTGTCCTTCATTGCCTGGCGCATCGTATCATCTTCTATCTCTTTGCCTGCGGTCTCCATTGCTGCAAGCAATGTGGATTCCGTATGCAATGGCTTTGGTTTGGTCTTGCCCTCCGTGATGGTGCAGCCAGAAAGAGTGATATGCTGTCCTTCTTGCCAGTTGGGAATGACTTGATCCTTGACCTCATTGTCTGTTGCGTCTGCATCCTTGTCCTGCCTGTTGTTCTTTTCCTTGAGCGACAACGCTCGCCAGCCTGTCTGTCGGATGATGGAGCCACTGATGCCAAACTCAACTTCATGATCCACTTGCGCCGATACTGATGTGATGTCCTTGATGCAGTCTGCTGAGAACGCTTCAATCATCCGGCACAATATCATGTCATAAACGATCTTCTCGTCCTTGAAAAGACCAATGGCTGCATTTTCTGTGATGAGCAGGGCATGGTGATCGGTCACCTTGGCGGCATTCACGCTGTTCTTGCTGTAGTCCTCACTGCCAGGCAAGAGTTTCACTTTTTCTCCATATTCCGAATGATTCTCCAGATTCTTGAAGAGTTTGGGAAGGGTGGCAAATACATCATCCGAGATATAGCGGCTTGATGTTCTTGGATAGGTGATGAACTTTGCCTCGTAGAGTTTCTGGGCGATGGAGAGTGTATGCTCTGCCGTGAAGCCATGCTGGGAGTTGGCTTCTTTCTGCAAGGTGGTGAGGTCGTAAAGGAGCGGTGCCTTCTCCACCTTTCGCTTGGTTGCGACCTTTGTGATGATGGCAGAACCTGTTTCTTTCACCTTATTATATATGTCGGTTGCGGTGGCTTTGTCTGTCCATCGGTTGGCAGATGTGAACTTCAGTATATTGCCACTGTCTGCATCAACCACACCGAAGTGTACCTGCCAGAACGGTTTCGACTCGAAACGCTTGTGTTCCCAATAGCGTTCGCACACCATGCCAAGGGTCGGAGTCTGCACACGACCTACGGAATAGGTGCCACGTCCTGCGGCTATCGTCAGGGCTTGTGTGCCGTTGATGCCGACGAGCCAGTCAGCTTCGCTTCTTGCCTTGGCTGCATGATAGAGATTGTCATACTCCTTGCCGTCCCTGAGGTTCAGAAGTCCCTCACGGATGGCGGTATCTGTAAGCGAACTGATCCAGAGACGGTCGAAAGGTTTCCTGCAACCGAGATACGCATAGAGGTATCGGAAAATCAACTCTCCCTCACGTCCGGCATCGGTTGCTACGATAATGCGCTCACTGCTGTCAAACAGCTTGCCGATAATTTTAATCTGGGCAAGCACACCTGCATCTGGTTTGTAGCCGTTCTCTGTCTTGACTTGTCGGGGAACAAGAACGAACGGGTCGGGAATCACAGGCAGATTCTCTGCATGGAATCCCTTCATACCGTAGGTTTCCGGCATGGCAGGCTGCACTAAATGTCCGAATGCCCATGTCACATAATAGCCATTGCCCTGCATATAGCCTTCCTCACGCTTGTCAGCTCCTACAATGTGGGCGATTTCCTTGGCTACGCTTGGTTTCTCTGCGATGATTGTCTTCATTGTCTGTTGTTTTTGTGACATCCGCAACCGTGGGATAGACGGTCGCAGATGTCGGTTGTTATGATGGATGATTAACTCTGTGGATCAAGTGGCGGCAACTACATCTTCACGCTTCTTGCCTTTCTCTTTGGCTTCTGTTCCTCGGCGTTCTGTTCCTTCTGCTGCTTTTCGTTCTTTGGCGCAGACTGTCCCGGACTCAGCGGATCCTTGGTGTGCTTGGTCGCCTCATGGGTCTTGCCCTGCTCGTTGACGGCGACTTGTACCTTGTTCTCGTTGGTCGGAATCTGTTCCTTTGCCTGTTTGAGGTCTGGATTGTTGCGGTAGGAACGTGGCTGCATTTTGTCGAAATCGAACTTCACGTAGGCGGTATAGGTACCGCTGCCGTTCTTGTTCGGCACTTCCTTGATCTCGATGGTCTTGCCTGCCACATAGTCGTCCTTCTGCTGCTCGGTCAGTTCCTTCTTGAAATAGGTGTTGAGTCGGCGGATGGTCCCATCCTCATTGAGCCAGTGGTTGGGATCTTGCTGCTTCTTCTGACCGCCCGCATCACCTTCCGCCTTCTGCTCCTGCTTGTCAGCGGTCTGCTTCTTGTCTCCATTCTGTTTCTGACCTTGCGCCTGTCTTGTGCTGCCAGGCACGAACTCCACGCCACGCTGTTCCACATTCACCTGCAGCAGCGGTGTAAACTTGCGCCCGTTGGCAAGCTCAATCTCCTTGCGAAGCGGAATACCTGAGTAGAGCACTCTCTTGTCGTCCTTGGTAATAGGTGTCTTGCCGATGGTATCGGGTATGCGCACCTTGTTGGTAGGGATGTCAACAATCTCATTGGTGAGACGGTCGATACTGATGAAATGAGGACGCAGCTCACCTGTATTCTTGTCGGGGAAATCCACTACCTTTCCGAGGTTACCGTTCTGCAACAGGTTCTTCTTGTCCTCTGGAGTGAAGGTATAGCCTTTGTAAGCGACATCGAGTTTAGGCTCGTTGCGCACGAAATGCGGCACGAGTTGCAACTGGTCGTTATCGTCCTTGCGGAATGACAGACGGGCCTGTATCTCTATCTGTTCACCACCGAAGGTCGGCTTCACAATCACAAGCCCCGTCTTGCCGTAGTTGAGCAGGGCTTTCATATCCTTCTCATTGATACTATTGAAGTCTATGCCATATTTGGCACCAAGTTCCTGCAGGTTCACATCGTTACCACTAATGAGGTTCTGCTTTACACCCGGAGCGGTCTGTGCCTGCTGTTCGGTTGCGGTCTGTTCTGGTTTCTGTTCCATGTCGTTCTCTTTTTCGTTGGTTTGTTCAGATGATACATTCTCTTTTTCTGTGTTAGCTTGCGTCTTGGACGCATCGTCCGATGATGCGGTTTCTTTCGCCTGACCTTCCGATTGCTTTGCCTCTTTCTCATAATTGGAGGTGTCAACCTTGTGGGCGGAAAGAATCTCCTTGTTAGCCTCCGGATCTTTCAGCAACTCCTTCATCACGCCAAGCAGGTTTTCCACCTGGTCTGCCGCTATGCGGTAGAATCCGAATCGGCTTGGCTCCTTGCACTGGCGGAAGAAGTTTCTAAAGAAACTGTCCATCAAGTCACTGTTGCGGTCAAAACGCAGGAAGTCGGACGTGTTCTCCGCCTTGGCGGGCGCTCGCTTCGGGGTGCCGTCTCTGCTGAGTCCGGCGACGACGCTGATCTCGCCCGTCTTCTCGTCACGGACTACCAGCACGTCCTGTTCATCACTCTTTTTCTTTTGTACCATAATTGTAAATGTTTAATGGTGAATACTGTTGTTATTTGAATTTCTGATGAATGCGAGTCAAGTAATGCTCCACATTCTCTTTCTTGAATTCTTTGACATTATTCTCTACAAACTGCATCACATCCTCTTCCGTGTAGTATGTTTTCTGCCCCAAACGTTTGTAGGGAAGCACTCCCAGACTGCGATAGCGTTGAAGGGAACGAGGGGATATTTGAAATAAGAGGCAGAGATCTTGGTTGTCGAGCAATTTTTCATTGATGGCAGAACTTCCTTTTTGCTCCGTCTCTCGTTCGTGTCTCAACATCAGCATGTCGTAGATGCCGTCTATCTTTTTGTGTAGGTCATGGAGATATAACTCCAGTTTTCTCAATGTTCCATCTTCCATGCTCATGTCTCCTTTGCCATTGTTCGTTCCTCAACCATTCTTTCAATGGCTTCAACTTGGTATCGGCATTGATTGCCAATTTTAATAAAATCAATGCGGTTCTCTGAGCGCATTCGCTGCAAGGTGCGCTTGCTCACACCAAGCATCTTAGCTGCATCGTCATTGGTCAACATCGGCTTCAATCCCTTACCCGTCAAGTTCTCTTGAAATGCCATTCTTGCCAATCGCACGTACTGGACTATTTCTGTCAACTGTTCTGTCAGCTTTTTGAAGGCTGCACTTTCCATTGTTATTACTTCCATTCTAATTCCGTTTGAAATGTTATATAATTCGTTGTTTTTATTTCTCGGCGGCAAAATTAACCATTTGCGAAATACCCGTTTAACAACTCATTAATGACCCACGTATAATTTTCTTGATTTTTCTTGCCAAGCGGTCGGCAAACCCCAGAAAAGCACTGCCACAGTTATTCATTTTCATTGTTTTTCAACATACACACATTAACTTTGCACCCGAATTTGTTGAACCAATAAAACAGAGAATATGGAAGTAGTAACAATGGAAAAGAAGGCATTCGACTTGATGATGGCAAGATACGATGCCTTGGTAAAGAAAGTGGAGTTGTTGAAGCATAAGGCTAACGGCAAGCGTCTGAACAAATGGCTTACAGGTCATGAGGTCTGCCAGCAACTTCGCATCAGCCAGCGCACCTTACAAAAACTTCGTGACCGCCGTTTCTTGGGGCATACCCAGATAGGTCGCCAATTCTATTACTGCCCCGAAGAGGTCAAAGCCATCGTTCCGCTTATCGCCAGAATCAAATCGGTATAGCATAAAGCCAAACTCGCCCAAGGCAAAGCCGAAAACTTCACCCTGGGCGAGCCAACACATTTTATATTCACCACTTAATCCAAATTGTAAACAATGAACATGAACCAACTTCTTACGCATGAGAGCAAGTCGATAGACACCGCCATGCAATCCTTGAAGAAAGCCAACAACTGGCTATCCTCATTCATCGAGTCCTACAGCCCACCTTTGGACGGGGAGCGATACCTCACCGACAAGGAACTCTCCGAGCATTTGAAGCTTAGTCGCCGTACCTTGCAGGAATATCGCAAGCAAGGCATCTTGCCCTACATTATATTATGTGGCAAAACCCTCTATCCGGAATCCGAGATACAAGCACTTCTCACTGGTAATTACCGCAAGCCGATAATCGACGGCACTGTTTCACAAGGGGAGGGTACTGCTTCATAATAGCGAAACAAAAATAGCGTACAGGGTACAACGACAAAAATCGTTTCCTCTGTACGCTATTATATTATAAAGGTGTAGGAATCTTATTAAAAAGATGAAAGATTCTAACTTGCACCTCTTGGCATCGTTCCGTTCATCACAATAATCATCGGATACTCGTGTTTTACTTGCTCTGCTTGGCAATCCTTGCGGTTCACAACCTTACTGATAAACCATTGTCTGAACAACAAGGCTTGGTATGTATCAATTTGAAGTGCTATGGCGATAATCACTTCCATATCATAGACATGCGCAGAATATCCATTTTCAAGTTTGATGTATTGAGAATGCTGGAAGTCTTTCAGCACACTTTGTTTCCAAATGCGCTTGATGGTATTCTTCACTGCTGTCCCTGTTACATTCAACAGTTCGGCAATCTCCCAAACAGTCATCCACACCTCACCATGATGTGGGGCGTAGATGACCATATCTTCTTGTATTGTTATCACTTGTCGTTTCATACTCTGCCATTTATAGTGTTAGTATTATCGTTGCAAACATTTCCAAACGTGAATTCCTCAATGTTATTAATCTGCTGAGACAACTTTTC
>ERZ1031211.63-NODE-63-length-11392-cov-25.231631_pt1 | contig 11392 bp, 6 predicted proteins | sample MGYA00518739_ERZ1031211 | MGnify/ENA primary metagenome ERZ1031211 (study PRJEB33719, sample SAMN04261181) | wastewater metagenome | biome: rural village; feature: human; material: feces | host: Homo sapiens | place: El Salvador | collected 2013-01-07 ...
GATAGAATAAAAGGCATAAAAGACATAAAAAACTATAAGAACAAGGCTAAAATAGCCCTAAAAGGTGTTGCATCCCTAGGAAAGCAACACCTTTTTTAATCGAAATCCTCAATTTTTAAAGGAAAATTTGGCATTCACATTTTTTTTTCTTATCTTTGCATCAATCAAAATATAACGAAATTCAATATCAATTATTCATAACTAATAGTTTACAAGAACTATAGTTTGCACGTTTAAAACAATACACGTTAAAACAATATGAGAAAGAAACTGATAAATCTATTGATGATGACTTGCGTGATAGCCGGTGGCTTCACACAGGCATCCTTCGCTCAACAGGCTAAGTTGAGCAATCTCACCCAGTTTGTAAATCCAAGAATCGGAACGGGTGGTCACGGTCACGTATTCCTCGGAGCCAATGTTCCGTTCGGATATGTGCAGCTGGGCCCTACTGAGCCATCACGTGGCTGGGACTGGTGCTCGGGCTATCACCATTCCGACTCCGTGCTCATCGGATTCGGCCATCAGCACCTCAGCGGCACCGGCATCGGCGACCTGGGCGACGTGGCATTCCTGCCCGTAACTGATGCCAGCCAGAAGGAAATCCTCTTCAGTCATGCCAACGAGAATGTGCGCCCGGGCTACTACGCCGTGAAACTGCAACAGCCTAACGTGTGGGTAGAGCTCACAGCCACCCAGCGTGCCGGATTCCAGCGCTACACCTTCGGGGCAGATGCCCAGCAGGCACAGCTGGTGCTCGACCTGAAGCAGGGCATCGGATGGGATGCGGCAAAGGATTACAACGTAGATAAGATTACCTCTACCACCCTGGCAGGCCATCGCTTCTCCAAGGGTTGGGCCAACGACCAGAAGGCATTCTTCTTCGCCGAATTCTCGCAGCCTGTCACCGTGAAGTCATTGGGCACCGGAAGATGGCTGATTACGGCAGCAGATGTTACCAAGCCTTTGATGGTCAAGACAGGCATGTCGGCCGTAAGTGCCGAGAACGCTCAGCTGAACCTGAAGAAGGAGATTCCGGGCTGGGATTTCCGACAGGTGGTGGCTGCTGCCGACGAAGCCTGGAACAAAGAGCTGAACAAGGTGAACATCGAGACCACCGACTCCGCATCACGCCGCATCTTCTACACGGCGATGTATCACACCATGACCGCTCCATCCGTATTCTCGGATGTCAACGGACAGTATCGCGGTGCCGACGGCAAGGTATACGACGGCAATTTCACCAACTACACCACCCTCTCGCTCTGGGATACCTATCGTGCGGCTCATCCGCTGATGACGATGATTCATACCGATATGCTGCCAGACATGGCAAGCACCTTCATCAATATCTATCGCCAGCAGGGCCAGTTGCCGGTATGGCATCTGATGGGTAACGAAACCAACTGCATGGTGGGCAACCCAGGCATCCCTGTGCTTGCCGACATGGTACTGAAGGGCTACGTGCAGGATAAGGAAGGCGCCTACGAGGCAATGAAGCAGTCGGCGTTGAGAGAAGACCGCGGACTGGGGCTGCTCAAGAAATACGGCTATCTGCCTTACGACCTGGAGAAGACCAAGGAAACCGTGGCAAAGGGTCTGGAATATGCCCTGGCTGATGCCTGCGTGGCTAAGGTGGCGCGCAGGCTGGGCAAGAAGGCAGACGCCAAGTATTTCGAGAAGAGAGCTAAATCCTACAGCACTTACTTCGACAAGGAAACCGGATTCATGCGCGGCATCGGTTCCGACGGCAAGTTCCGCACCCCATTCAACCCATTCGCTGCCGAGCATCGTGACGACGATTACACCGAGGGCAATGCATGGCAATACACCTGGCTGGTGCCACACGATGTGCACGGACTCGTGAAGCTCTTCGGCAACGAACAGAAGTTTGTTACCAAGCTCGATTCGCTCTTCATCGTTACCGGCAGCATGGGCGACAATGCATCTCCAGACATCTCAGGTCTCATCGGTCAGTATGCCCACGGCAACGAGCCTAGCCATCACGTGCTCTACATGTACAACTACGTGGGCCAGCCTTGGAAGGGAGCCCGCCTGCTGCGCCAGACCATGAACGAGATGTATAAGGACGATTTCGACGGATTGAGCGGCAACGAGGACGTAGGCCAGATGTCGGCATGGTATGTGCTTTCATCCATGGGTCTCTATCAGGTAGAGCCAGCCGGCGGCAAATACATCATCGGCAGTCCTATCTTCGACAAGGCATCGGTGAACGTGGGCAAGGGCAAGACCTTCAGCATCATCTGCAGGGACAACAGCAAGGAGAACATGTATATCCAGCACATCAAGCTGAACGGCAAGCCATATACCAAGTCGTACATCATGTATAACGACATCATGAAGGGCGGCACCCTGGAAATCCAGATGGGCAGCCAGCCATCCAAGTGGGGCACCCGTCCTGCCGACCGCCCATAAGATTTTTCATGAGAATGATGTTTTTGAACTGATTATTGTATAGAACTAACTAACAAAAGATAAGAAAATGAGAAAGACTATTTTAGCAATGGCTCTTCTTGCCTCCATGACAGCGATGGCCCAGGAGAACGCCAAGGTGGATGTGCACGCACGCTATACCAAGGTGGTGACACCGGTGGATGGCAAGTACGAATCCAAGCGTCCGCCAGTGGAGGACCGCCTCTTCACCTCCACCGCCGTGGAGAAGAAGATCAAGGAAGTGCAGAAACTGCTGAAGAAGAACCCGAAGCTGGCATGGATGTTTGCCAACTGCTATCCTAATACCCTGGAAAGCACCGTTCACTACCGTGTGCTCGAAAATGGTGACGACGATACATTTGTATATACAGGCGATATCCCAGCCATGTGGCTCCGCGACTCGGGTGCGCAGGTTTGGCCTTACGTAGCCCTCGCCAACAAGGACGAGAAGCTGAAGAAAATGCTGAGGGGTGTGATTCTGCGCCAGCTGAAGTGCATCAACATCGACCGCTACGCCAATGCCTTCAACGATGGTCCTACGGGTGCCGGATGGGTGAAAGACCGCACCAAGATGCAGCCAGACGTGTTCGAGCGCAAGTATGAGATTGACTCCTTCTGCTACCCTATCCGCCTGGCTTACGAGTACTGGAAGGTGACAGGCGATGACTCCATCTTCGGCGAAGTATGGATGCAGGCTGTGGAGAACATCCTGAAGACCTTCCACGAGCAGCAGCGCAAGGTGACAGCCAAGGCATATCACTTTACCCGTGTTTCCGACCGTGCCTTCGATACCATCGGTTGGGATGGTTTCGGTGCTCCGGTGAAGCCAGTGGGCCTGATTGCCTCCATGTTCCGCCCATCGGATGATGCCACGATTCTTCCATTCCTGATTCCTTCCAATTTCATGGCAGTATCTTCCATGAACAAGGCTGCCGAGATTCTGAAGCATGTGGCTGAGAAGGATGCGGCAAAGAAGGATGCGGCTCTGAAGATTGCCAAGGATTGCAGCAGTCTGGCTGATGAGGTGCAGGGAGCCTTGCAGAAGTATGCCATCTACAACCATCCTAAGTACGGCAAGATTTACGCCTACGAGGTTGACGGTTTCGGCAACCAGCTTCTGATGGACGATTCCAACGTGCCATCCCTGTTGGGTATGGGCTATATGGGTGATGTTCCGATGAACGACCCTATCTATCAGAACACCCGCCGTTTTGTTTGGAGCGAGGACAATCCTTGTTTCTTCCGTGGCAAGGCTGGCGAGGGCATCGGTGGTCCTCACATCGGATACGACATGCCATGGCCTATGTCTATCATGATGAAGTGTTTCACAGCCCAGAGCGACGACGAGATTCGTTTCTGCATGAAGATGTTGCTGAACACGGATGCGGGCATGGGCTTCATCCACGAGTCATTCCACAAGGATGATGCATCGAAGTTCACCCGTCCATGGTTTGCATGGCAGAACACGCTGTTTGGAGAATTGGTGATTAAGTTGATTAACGACGGCAAGGCCGACTTGCTGAACAACTTATAATACACCTTATTATATATATAGAAAATGCCGATAGTTTCTGATGTTTCAGAACTATCGGCATTTTTATTGTTTTCTTCCTTTCTTCATCCTTGTTTTAGGATGAAGGGGTTAGAGATTCTTCACCTCATACAGTTCGGCGAGTTCCCAGAAACGATGGGCTAGGTCGTGGATGAACTTGCGGCCCTTCTCCGTCCATACCAGATAGGTGTGGGTATTCACCCTGCCCACCTTCTCGCTCCTGCCATCACTCGCAGGCGCCATATACGACTTGAAATGCGTGCGGCTCTTTGCCAGTCCCTTGTGGGCGTACTCGGCATAAAGCATATACTGACCGCTCTGGTAATACTGAATGTGCAGGGCACAGAGCGAACGGTTCAGTTCCTGGGCGGTGATGCCCAGCTCCTTCGCCACCTGCGTGGTGGTGTAGCAGGAGATGGAGTCCAGCACGTTATCGCTGTAAAGCGCCTTCGGCAAGAGATCGTCCACCTGGCGCTCAAGGGTGAGGATATTCTCGCTGCCCTTGACAAGACGCACCACCTGGTCGCCCACCACGTCGTTCAAACGTCGGATTTCCACATCCTGCTCGCCAATCAGCTTCTGCTTCAAAGCAATATCCTGCTCCTTCTCGCCTATCAGCTTCTCCTTTATTTCTAAGTCCTGCTGCAGCTGATAGCAGCCGTTCTTGCGAATCTGCGGCAGCACCTCGGCGGTAACCCAGCGCTTGAACTTTCTGCCCGCCGGCAACTTAGAACTGAAAAGCAGGGCATAGAATCCGCTCTCGTTCACGAAAGTCACCAGTCGGCGAGGATTTGAACGTGTGCCATCCTTTCGTAAACAGCCCTCAACGTTAACGTACCATTTCAGGACGTCAACATCATCAACATGCTGATTCACAGCATGATCCGGACGCTTATATCCGAGCACATCGCAGAGATCCTGACCACAAAACCATGGCTCCCCCTGCTTATCCGTCAAGGTACGAACCTTACCGAATTCCGGATTCTCAAACACGATAACATCTGCTGCCATCATTTTCTCACACTTCGCCTTTGCATTTCTACCAAAAGAATTCTTCATCATAAAAAATAAAATTAGAAAATAAGAAAATAAGAATCTAAACTTTCAATTACAAGATGGTAATCCAGACGCTCTCCTCTCGCTCTCTCGCTGCGGTGATGGCATTGATGATGCGGCGGAGCCATGCCTGCGAATTCAGCACCATGCCCCTCGCCTTGTTCTCACCCACCAGCAGGCAACCCTGGGTGTCATCGGGATAATTGCCGGAATGAATGCGGATGCCCTGAAAACCGGGAACACCCTGCACCAGCGGCAACCACTTTCTGAACCTCGGCGACCAACTGATTACCACCGGATACGTACCCTCGGGAATCGCCGTATGGCCCGGAACCTTGCGAGCCTTCTCGCCCGATATTCTGCTGAAACGGGCACTCTCCTCCTCGGGCTTCAGCGTGATGCCCAGAAGATTGCGCCACGTAGGCTCCAAGGTGTCGCAGAAATAATGCACCTTGTCTAATTTCTTCATATCAAAGGAGTGCTCAAAGATGCGCTTGTCGCCTATCTTCTGCCCCGAACGCCAACTGCGCTCCACCTCATCATCCGTCAATAAATAAAGATGACCGATGGTATAACCCATCTGTTTCGCTATGCGCTTAACTACTATTTCCATACTCAAAAAAATTTAAGAATTCAACATATCATTTCTAAAACAACATCAGGAATTCAACATATCCACCACTTTGCCATCCTTGCGGTTGCGAAGCTTTTCAAAACTGAATAACTGAATACTGATTACATCCCCCTTGGCACCCTGGGGCGGAATCTTCTTCACATAGTTCCGGTTAACCCAGTTGCGCAACATCGATACCGTGCCCGAGCGGTTCATCCCCAACTGCGAGCGCAGGAACTCAGCCTGCTGAAAACTGAAGACATCGGGCAACTGCTGCAGCAGGCTCGCCGGACCACGCTTGCTCGTCTTCTCGTCAGAACCATTCGCACGCTTGATGGCATCGCCAAAGAACTTCATCTTGCAGTAGAGGTCATACTGCTCGCTCCAGCGGATAAACTCCTCTATCTCAGGCTCCCATCTGTATCCGTTAGCCACATAGAGCACGCAAGCCTTCAGGTAGCCAATCACATTGGCACGGAAACTCAGGTTCTCATAGGTGCGGTCCTGACTCAAGCGGGAAAACTCAGCATGCTCCTCCTTCAGCTTCAGCGCCAACTGAAAAGCTTCTTCGCATTCCACCAGTCCCGAAGCCTGACAGAGGTTCTCGATGTAAGGTTTTAATCCCTCACGGTAAGCCTCATCATAGGTGCCGTAAACAGGCATTTCCTCGCCTATTTCACGCTCTGGGATGGTGCAGAAATTAATTCGGCTGATAGGTCCATCGGTGAGCACCTTAGAGAAATATCGCTGTCCCTTCTGGATGGTAGAAGATGCATTCCAATTGAACCGGATGGTAACACGATCGGTAACACTCTGCGAACCTACGCGAGTCTGACCGTATTTATTACTTGGGTCAAAAGCGAGACACATAATGCGAAACTGCTGTCCACCGTTACCTTTCAGCGCATCAAAGAGGTCTATCTCGTTCAGCGAAGTGTAAAGGAAATGCCCCTGCGCCTCAGCAGTACGCATCACGAAAGCCGGATTGGTCATGTCGGCATCAATCTCCTGGATGATGAGGTTATCCGGTCGCTTGCGTTTATCCTTGTTGGCGCCCTTTCGCACCACCTCGTCCTTCCACTCCTTCTCACGCTTCAGGTTCTCGGCATCTCTCTTTCGGATATCCTCCATGATATACTCGATAGGCTTCTGTACGCAACTTTTACCTGCGCCTGTAGAGGCAAGCAACACCGTGGCAAGGGTGGCTTCGTGCTCTACATTATCAATATATCGGAATCGGGTGTTCCAGAGATGCGTGGCAAGTGGCGGGAAGATGGCGTGTGCCACGGCAGGCTTATAGACATCCGGTGTGTTGGAGATAAGATGCTCCACCAGCTTAGGAAGCTTGGTGGGCATGGCTGGCGGGTCTGGATAGCGTACTTCATCACCTTGAACATTTTGAAAACTTTGAACATTGAGATTTGAACTTTCAACTTTTAACTGTAAACTATTAACTTGATTAACAGCAGCCTGCTTCTCAGCCGTGGCATTGATGCGCATCACATCACGTGAGAACGGCTTCGAACTGTCACCATATTTCGCATAGAAATCGTGAATCAGCTGATGGCAGTCACGCTCCTCGTAGTAGCTCGGCATCTTCTTCGCCACCACCTTCATCAGTTCGTCTTCACTCATCACACGTGATGCTCCGGCGCTCATAATGGCGAGCAGGGAGGAGTGGCGTGAACCGATGGTATCAATCTCCATCCCCTTCAGTCCGGCAGCCTCCTTGAAGAGTTCGAAGGCTATGAGATTCTTCTCGCTGGCGGAATTTTCATTCATCGGATTTTCTTCATCGATTTTCTTCATCGGATTACACGGAGGAATCGGAACATTCTTGCTTCCCGGATTACGCACGGAATTTAAACGGATTTGGCCTTGCGGCCATTGGCTAGCGCCTTGAGTTCCTGTATCAGCCGAGCAGCCATCCGCATCAGCCAAGCGACCATCCGCATCAGTAGAGCCACTCCCCCCACCTAAGGCGGCTAAGGTTCCGTTTAAATTCTGCGGCGAATAGCCTTCCGATAAGGCGGCTAAGGTTCCGTTTTTTCCGCGTAATTCCGATGAAGAAAAACCAGATGAAGAAGCTCTGCCGTCAATCGTCAATCCACGCTTTACGAAGGCCTCTCTTCTCAACGAAATCTCCTCTGCGGGCAGCACCCCATACCACTCCTTAGAGCGATAAATTTCGGAATCCTTATCCGTGATGAAGATGATTCTCTCGGGCGTGATGCAGCTCTTGTCGTAGGGAATCCCCGATGCCTCGCAATAGGCACGCTGCGTCTCCTCAATGGTCATCCCCACCGGCATACGGATGTCGATGTGCAGCTTCTTTCTTGCCGAATACTCCAGATGCAGCAGCTTGCCCTTCCAGATGGTGTCGCTGCAGTTCAGCTCGCGAGCCTTCTCCAGTGCCTGCTCCACATACTCCTTGTCATCCACGTCCACCGTGGTCTGGAAAAGGAAGCTCTCGGGGGCGGCATCGCCCTGCGAGCGGTGGTTGTTTCTGAAGCGGGCGTAGTGGATGGCTCTGAAGGGCAACTGCCTCTTCAGTTCCTCCCTTGCCTTCGCCGCCGCCTTCTGGTTGGCAGCATCCACGCCCGCCATCGGCTTCTCGCCACGAATCTGCTCCACCAATCCCTTCAGCCACGGCTGGGCTATCAGCTGGTCGTACACCGCCAGGGGCTGCAGGGAATTAATCCTCCCCATGTTTCCCTTGCGTGCGGGATTCAGAGCCATTACCTGTTTCTGTTCACTCATGCAAAAAAACTCCTTATATTAAATGATTGAGGCTGCGACTATTCGCCAAATTCCATATACACATATATACAGAAAAGCCTCGCAACCAGACTTTTATCATCTGATTGCGAGGCAAAGATACGGCGATAAAAAATACTATCCAAGCAAAGAACCGCCGGGTTCCTTCACGGGTTCCCGAGTTCCTTTCAAGGTTCCAAAGTTCCTTTCACGGTTCATTTTTTCAGAACTCAAACGTTCCTTTCATAGCTCTATATTCAGAACTCAATTGCTCCTTTCATAGCTCTATATTCAGGATTTCAAACAGAGAGGCAACCACTCTTTTCATTTCCATAAACGGTCGCACCGTTTCGTTTCCTATCGGCTCGAAGCTCCACTGTTTAAAGGGTTTGAAATAGCATGAAGAGTTACTTATCTTTTTGATATCATTCTTGCACAGAACCACGGGATACCCCTCTGGGCGCACCTCATTCATCATGTGGCAGAAGCCCTCGTAGTCGGTATTCCCCACCAAGCCGATATCAACCGCGGCTCTGAAAATACCAATCCATTGCTTCTGGTATCTCACGATAGGCTTCCCATGCTCATCCTTCTTCTCCATAAGCATTACTACGGCTTGAGCGAAGACTTCTACCGTCATCTCTTTTGGAGGATTCCCAGGATTCTTCATCTCACCAAAGGGTGCTGCATGATGCATACCACCAGGCTCAGGCATGCCACCAGGCTCAGGCATGCCACCAGGCTCAGGCATGCCATCAGGTGCAGCATACTGCTTAACTTCAGAAGCAGCATACAACTCCATTTCAGATAAGACAACTCTATCAGAATCATTCTTCTTCTCCACCTTTACCCCATCGGTGCTGATATAAACGTCACCGCAATCATGGATATCATAATTCCTCACATCATTGCATTTTTTAATTTTAATTTCCATATGCTTATTGTTTTGATTATTTCTTCGATTATTGGCTTGATTTAACACAATTTCATCGACTTTTTTCATTTCCTCATCAAAAAAGTTATTGAAGACGAGCCTATTTATATCTCCCAGGAAGGTCTGGATAGAATATAGGTCTAGATTACTATCACTACAATTAGCAAGTATGCCAATACACATACCAGCCAACAGATGGAGAAGAAATCTATACCGAGAAGGAATCGGGATTAATTCATGATCCATGGTCATTAGCTTTTAAGAGTTAAACTTAATAATCTATCCGCACAAAAGCATCAATTCCTCTTTATTGGAGCGAAACCATAGGATCTGTGTTTCATGGCTACAAAAGTAAGGAAAAAAAATGAACCCGCCATAACTTTTAGCGAAAATCTTTCAATTTTCTATATTTCCCCATCAAAATGCATAAATCCGGTATTTTTATACAGAAATCAACAACAAAGAGATAGTCAAAAGTAAAACAGAACACATCATAACTGACACACAAGACTATTACATACACCTTGTGTTCTACAGAAAGCACAGCATAGCCCTTCTCCATCGTAACGAGAAGGAATATGCTGTGCTAACAATCAATACTCAATTATGTAGTTTTATTTCATCAGCAGTTTCTTAGTCAAAACATTGCTTCCACAAATTATTTTCATAATAACAACCTGTCTCGGAGCTTTTATGCCAATCTTATTGTCGTGAGTAACAATGCGGTCAATCATCTGTCCTTGCAGATTGTATATAATAACCGTCTTCTGCTCCTTATTATCATCAGCAAAACAAATGTTGTTACCCTCAACACTAAAATCAAACTTAGGATTGTCTGCTGCTATATTTTCAATACCAGTAGGAGTTGTTGAAGGAAGTCCGTCGAGTATAGGGAAGCTATCTTCACCTTGTTTCCATTTCAGCAACGCAAATTTCACATATACGAATTCTACAGTATCCTTTCTGCTGTTGAGTTCCGCAACAAACTCAGGTGTTTTGGCATCATCTTTTTCCAGGAAGCCTTTCGTGCCACCATCTACGCTAGTATCAATATCTTTCGGATTTATGGCATAAGGATTATGACACCAAGAGTGAAAACAACTTGCGCTTCCATTGCTATAAAAACTATGTTCTATATATTCCTTACTAGATGAGCCTGCAATTCCTCCAATATGAATTCCCCATGCTTTATAAAAATCATCCCTAACGTTTACCTGTGTAGAACTATAATCTATACCACCTCTATTATAGCAGTTATAGATCATCCCATTATTTATAGCAGAAATTCCTCCCACTAAGATAGTAGCACGTGAACATTGTAAATTATCATAACTATAGACTTCACTCTTGGTGATACTTTTTACGTCTCCTTCATTACATGAGTTATAAACATACGAACCGCCAATTCCGGATGCATACGCTTGAGCCCCAATGGTACATAGGTCTGAGGTAGCCACGGAATGAGCTGTTACTTTTCCTCTGTTCAAACAGTTGATAATGTTACTACCATTGGCAATACCAGAAGCTATTGTTGAGACCGTATAATATTGATAAATTATATCTTTAACTGATGCAGCTCCCTTCACTTCACCAAGATTAACACATTTATCGATATAGGTATAATAATCTCCGTGTCCTACGATTCCTGCAGCTTGACCTTGCTCCGTTGTAATTTTACCTTTATTTACGCAAGAAAAGCTTGTGCTTACCTCTCCAACAATGCCACCTGCATAAGTACCTCCTTCAATATTTCCAGTATTGTAACAATCAGAAATAGTTACTTGATTAACTAGGAGTCCTACAATTCCACCTGCATTATAATCCGCCTTAATATTACCGGAATTATTGCATCTGGTCATGATACCAGATACGCCTCCTGCAATGCCTGCAGCAGAACCTTTACTACTGAAGCTGACTGTATTTTTGCAATCAGATATTTCTCCTTCAAGATAACCTGTTATTCCATAACACGAACCTTGCCTTTCTTTGTTTTCTATATTTTTAAGCGCACCATGATTACTACATT
>ERZ1031211.65-NODE-65-length-11347-cov-27.476443_pt1 | contig 11347 bp, 8 predicted proteins | sample MGYA00518739_ERZ1031211 | MGnify/ENA primary metagenome ERZ1031211 (study PRJEB33719, sample SAMN04261181) | wastewater metagenome | biome: rural village; feature: human; material: feces | host: Homo sapiens | place: El Salvador | collected 2013-01-07 ...
GGTCGGAAAACGAAAGTAGGAAGAAAACTGCTTCGTTTTCCTCCTACTCGATTTTATACCTCTTGTTGATATGTTCTGCTTTGTTGTTTATAGGTTGCAGAACTGGTCGATGAGTTTCTTGCGGAAGAGCCGTCCCACCTTCACATCCTCAACCTTATCGAACGGCGGATAGAAGCGGCAGGTGTTGTTTGTCACCTCCATGAGGTAGCCGAGGTTGATGATGTGCTTCTGGCTCACGCGCACCAGTTGGTTGTTCAGCGAGAGCAATGCATCGCTGCCAACGTTGCGCTTCAGGCGTATCGGTGCTTTCTGGTTGGAGAGTGTCATCTCCCACAGGCGTAGCTCGCGGTTGTAGGTGAGCACGCCGATCTCGCGTATGTCCACCAGTCGGAAGTCGACGGAGTTGGTGTAGACGATGAACTTGCCGTCGTTGCGGCAGGTGATGCCGTTGTCAGCATCAAGCGCGTTGTAGTTGCCAAAGTCGGCAGTTGGTGAGCTTGTGTCGGTAGGCTGATGAGCAGCAGAGGTATAATCAGCATCGGGTACGCCAGCCATCTCGATGCATACGCGGCGTATGATGTTGCGCAGCTCGGTGTCGTCGATGGGTTTCATCAGATAGTCGAACGCCTTGTTGCGGAACGCCGACAGCATGAAGCGGTCGTGCGCGGTGTACATCACCGTGCGGCACTTGTATTGTGGCAGAATGTTGGCACGTTCCAGAAACTCAATGCCCGAGATGTCGGGCAGCTCGATATCGAGGAATAGTACGTCGGGTCGCGTCTCGTTCACGAGGCGCAGTCCGTCCATGCCGTTGAGAGCTATGCCGCATAGCTGTGTCTCGTCGAAGGTGGATAACTTTTGGGCGAGTGCGTCAGCGGCAGCTCTGTCGTCGTCTACAATTACGATCTTCATCATAAGTCTTTTCTTTTTAGTTGTTATAGGAACCTCACTCCGTCGGGCACGCGCAGTGTGGCACGGCATCCGCAGACAGTTCCGTTGTTCTCTATGTTGGTAATCTCGAAGCGTATTTTGTTCTTGTTATGCATGTTGGTTATCGCTATGGTCTGCGATATGATGCCCATTCCGGTCTTCTTCTTGAACGTTCCGTTAGAGGCGTTGAAGCCCGGTCCGTTGTCGCTTACGCTGATGACGGTGGTGCGTTGCTCGCGGTGTACGTCGATGGTCAGCTCTTTGTGTCCGTCCCATCCCTTCAGTCCGTGTATGATGGCGTTTTCGGTGAGTATCTGTAGGAACATCGACGGCACGCGCACCTGCTCACGGTCTACGTCGGGTGCAATGTTGATGTGCCACACGAAGTCGCTGCCTAACATGAAACGCTCCACGCGGATGTACTTCTCCACGAAGTCGAGTTCCTCGGCGAGCGTCACGGCAGGCTGTCGCGACATATCGAGGTTGGTGCGTATGAGGCGTGTCAGGTCTTGCAGCTCCGTTGCCTCGCTCTGTTCGGAGTTGATAATCTTGTTGTTCAGCACGTTGAACACGAAGTGGGGCGAGATGCGGTTGCGCACGATGTTGAGGCGCAGGTTCATAATATCCATCTGTGCCTTCAGCTGTTTGCGCTTGATGTACATGAACCACAATATGAGTATCAACACGAGTATCAGCATGATAGCGATGGCGAGTGTCAGCTGGTTTTTCGTCTTTGCGATGGTGGCGTTCTTGTGTTCAATCATCAAGTCGTGGCGCAGCTGCAGCGTGTCGCTGGTGAAGCGTGCCATGATGTCGGCAGAGCGCATGTTGGAGTGGTTATGTTCGAGCGAGTCGTTGTACGCGTAGTTGCTCTGCAACAGTTCGTAGGCGCGGCGGAAGTTGCCCACCTGCTCGTAGTACTTCTGTAGGTAGCGGTTGCGCAAGTTCACGAGTGTGTACTGCACGGGGTATTGTGTTTCGTCGTTGTCTGCAATCAGGCGTTGCGCGGTGGCGATGTTGCCCGTCTTTGTGGCTATGCCGATGCGTATTGTCTTGCAATAGTGGAGTGCCGTGAAGTCGTCGCGCTTGTGGAAATAAGGCTCCACCTCGTCGAGGTAGCGTTGTGCTGTGCGGATGCTGTCGAGGTTGAGATAGACATCGGCGAGGTTCACCTTGCACAGGTACATGTCGAAATTGTTCTGCATACCATGGCGTTCGAGGTTCTGCTTCATGCGCAGAAACTTGTCAAGAGCCTGTCGGTAGTTCTTTTTAAAGTAGTAGTAGTTGCCGAAGTTGTTTAGGAAGTAAGCCTGCATCGACGGCGACATCATGTTGAAATGTTCCTCAGTGGCTTTGTAATAATGCAGTGCGGTGTCGAAGTCGTGCAGAGAGAGGTATATCTGCGCCAGTCCCATGTAGAGTGTGACGTTCTCCTTCGGGGGCAGTGCGAGCGAGTCGACGAGGAAGAGTGCACGTCGATACCATTGCGCTGCCATCGGCATGTTGTTGTCCTGTATGTAGGCGTCGGCAAGGTTGGCACACACCTTCGGCATGTTGTGTTTGGAGTCGCTGTTGGCAAGCAATGAGTAAGCTGCCTTATAAAGTTGTATGGCTTGATGCTGCTTGCGATGGAAGTTGTGGTAGTAAGCCGCGCGACAGTTGTATGCGCCGGCGATGAGCGTGTTGAGTCGTCGCTTCTCTGCGTTGTTCAGTTCCCGTTTTTGTTGCTGTTCGGCAAAGCGCAGTATGTTCTCGATGTTGTCTTTAAAGCGTTCGGGACGGTCGGTAAGCGTTAGGTAGCGTGCTTCGCGCAGGCGGTACTCGTAGGCAGTCATACTGTCGGGCGCGGTGCGTATGCCGTCGGCGATGAGTTGCTTGACAGAAGGTGCAAGGGTCATCACCGAGTCGTCAATCTGCTTGAGTTTGTTTATGCGTGTTGAGTCGCTATTGTTAGCGTCGGGTGCGCTTCTATCACCGCACCCGATGGTCAGTAGCGACACAGCGAGTGCGGCGAGAAGCGTTGCGCATATTCGTTTAGCGAATACTTTTATGCAGTTTAGTAGATTGTTCGGCTCCATTGTGTTTTGTTTTAGTTTTCAAGAGTAGTTAGTTGAGTGTCAGTCCGTCGGGTGTTATGCTGATGAGTCGCTGGCGGTAGAGGTCGCCAACGGCACGCTTGAACACCTTCTTGCTCACCTGGAAGCGTCGCTTGATGTCTTCTGCGTCGCTCTTGTCGCCCAGGTCGCACTTGCCGCCGTGATCCTTGAGGTATTGCAGCAGCGTGTCGGCGAAGTCGAGTGTCTGCTGTCGTCCGGTAGGTTGCAGCGTAACGTCGATCTTCCCGTCGGGACGGACGGTGCCGATGTATCCCTTCACGCGGTCGCCGGTGTGCAGGTAGCGGAACACCTGTCCCTCGTAGACCAGACCCGGGTAGCAGTTGTCGATGATCACCTTGAAGCCCATCTCTGTCTTCTGCCATACCAGTAGGTCTACCTCCTGCCCGTGGTTGTAGAACGGGTGACGCTCTGCGAAGTACTTCTCCACCTTAGCCGATGCCACGATGCGGTAGCTCTCTGGGTCGATGTGTACATGTACGATGTAGCTCTCGCCCTTCTGCATACGCTTTTTCTGCTCGCGGAACGGGCAGAAGAGATCCTTCATCAAGCCCCAGTTGAGGAATGCGCCGTACTCGTTCACCCACGACACTTCGAGGTAGGCGAAGTCGCCCACCTTACACAGCGGTGTCTCTGTCGTTGCCACTGGTCGCTCGTCCTGGTCGAGGTAGATGAACACGTTGAGTTCGTCGCCCGGCTTTGTGCCTTCGGGCACATAGCGTTTCGGCATGAGTATTTCTCCTTCGTCGCCGCCGTCGAGGTAGATACCGAAGTCCACCTCCTTCACGACGGTCATTTTATTGTAGTCGCCGAGTTTTATCATATTGTTTTGTTGTTCGTTTTGTTGCTTGTAGGAGGGTATGTGCATTCCTGCCATACCCTTGTTAATGATGTTCACTAATGTTACACCTTTATCTGTCCGTCCACGATGTGTATTGTGCGGTCGGTGATAGAGGCGAGGTGTTCGTCGTGTGTGACGATGACGAACGTCTGTCCGAACTTGTCGCGCAGGTCGAAGAAGAGCTGGTGCAGTTCTGCCTTGTTCTTCGAGTCGAGCGAGCCTGAAGGTTCGTCGGCGAACACCACTGCCGGGTTGTTCACCAGTGCACGTGCCACAGCCACGCGCTGCTTCTCGCCACCCGAGAGTTCGTTGGGTTTGTGGTTGGCGCGGTCGGCAAGTCCCATGAAGTCGAGCAGTTCGAGGGCGCGTTTCTTCGCCTCCGCCGTGCCTTTGCCACCGATGTAGGCGGGTATCATGATGTTCTCGAGGGCGGTGAACTCCGGCAGCAGCTGGTGGAACTGGAAGACGAAGCCGATGTGCTGGTTGCGGAAGTCGCTCAGCTTGTTCGACGAGAGGCGCATCACGTCGACACCGTCAACGCTGATAGCACCACTGTCGGGTTTGTCGAGTGTACCCATTATCTGCAGCAGTGTTGTCTTGCCGGCACCGCTCGGGCCGACAATGCTCACTACTTCTCCTTTGTCTATATGCAAGTCGATGCCCTTGAGCACTTGCAGCGAGCCGAAGCTCTTGGTTATTCCTTTTATGTCGATCATATGATGTTGTGATGTTGTTATGTTGAGGTGTTGAGATTAGCCTTTTAATTCAAAATTCAAAACTTCTTCTTAATCCACTTTCCGATTGCCTCATATGCACTCTGATCCTCGGTATGCTGCGGCTGAGCGAAGGTCATTTCGTCCATTGCGTCGCCATGCTGGTCGGGGAAGATGATCATGATGTTCGAGCCAGAGAAGTGGTGCTTTATCTCTTCGGGCAGATGCTCCAACGCATTCTTGAACGACACGGTACCCTTTCGTGCCGTAACCACTACGAAGAGGTGGTCCTTCTGTATGCTCTCCGCTATGCGTGGCATCTCGTTCCAGTGGGCCATCTCGGTGAACGAGCAACGCATCGTGGGGTGGTGGTGCTTGATGTAGTCGGCTATGAGCGGCAGTGTGTCGCCACGTCCGTGGAACTCCGTGTGGCACTCCATGTTGCACGCCAAGCGCGACAGGCGTTCGAGCCAACGATAGAAGCCAGGCTCGAACTGTGCTCTCGACGGTACTACCACCTTTATGCGGCGTATCGTGGGGAGCGGTTGGTTGAGACGAGCCATTATTATCTGCGAGTTGAGGCCGTTGAAGAGGCTCTGGTGGAACGCGCCCCAGAACTTCTGCGACACCTCTGGGTGCATGTGCATACCTATTATAATGTCCGTAGCGCGGAACTCCTTGAAGGCGTGGCGTATGCCGTTGGCAATGTTCGCTGCCACGCGCACCTGCGTCTGCATGGTCATATCTGCCGATGCAGCATACTGTGTCATGCGCTCGAGCAGTCGGCTGCCCTGTTCCAGGTTGCGCTGCATGTCGTCGTCGTCGTACACCACGTTCAAGCCCACGAGTTGTGTGGTGTTCTTCGGGTTGCGCATGAGCATTGCCATGTTGACGAGGCGTTGCGCGTATTCGGGGTATTTCAGCGGGATGAGTATCTTCTCCTCGGCTGTCGGCTTCTCGTCGCTCGGCATCTCACGGTCGCGCAGCGTAATCTGTTGCGCCGCACGCTCGGTCATCATTGTTGAGATTATGCACGTCACGAGAATCATCAGCACCACGCTATTCAGCATGTCGTCGGTGACGAGGGGCTTGCCTGGTTCCAGCTCTACGCGCATACCGATCATAAGCATGGCGATGGCACCGGCTGCGTGTGCCGAGGTGAGTCCGAACATCATATTGCCCGACGACTTCGGCAGGCGGAATATGGAGGCTGCGCTATAGGCTGCGATGGCTTTGCCGAGCGTTCCGAAGCCTGCGATGACGAGCATGGCGATGATTATGGTGCTGCTCTCAAAGAGCAGTCGCACGTTGATGAGCATACCTACGCCGATGAGGAAGTAGGGTATGAAGAGCGCATTGCCGATGAACTCGATGCGGTTCATTAGTGGCGACACGTGCGGTATGTAGCGGTTCAGAATGATGCCGGCTACGAACGCACCGATAATGCCTTCCAGCCCCACCGCCTCGCTTGCTGCCGCACTCATAAAGAGCATCGACATAACGAAGATGAACTGCATGACGGAGTCGCTATAACGTCGGAGAAAGCAGCGTGTGAAGCGCGGTATGAGCAGGAACATGGCTACGCAGTAGCCCACGAACTTGCCCACGAAGAGCAGCCAGAACCACACGCTCGTCTCGCCTCCATAAGAGGCGACGATGGCGGTGAGCGTCACGAGTGCCATGAGTAGCGAAATCATTGAGGAGCCTACCGATAGTGTGACGCTTGGCTTGCGTTGCAGACCGTAGCGGCCGACGATGGGGTAGGCGATGAGCGTGTTCGATGCCATAAGGCATCCTAACAATAGCGAGGCGAACACCGGGTAGCCGAGCAGCTTGGTGCTGGCTAAGTAGGTGAGGATGAGCGGAAAGGCGAACGTGAGCACGCCGAAACCTAAGAACCGCCCTTTGTTGCGCTTTACGCCCTCCATATCCATCTCGAGTGAGGCGAGGAACATGATGTAGTAGAGTCCTACCTTGCCAAAGAGTTCAAACGAGTCGTCGCGCGCAAGGATGTTGAAGCCGTACTTGCCTATGGCTACTCCGGCGAGCACCATGCCAATGATATGCGGGATGCGCAGCTTGCCCATGATGATTGGGGCAAACAGAATAATGAGCATCACCACAAAGAATATCAAGGTGGGATCGGTTATGGGGAAATAGCTTGCAAGATCGGTCATAAACTGATTTGTGTATTTTGTATTGACTGCAAAGATAAGCATAAAAATCGGTAAATGCTTAATCGCTACAGACAAAATGAAAAAAAGGTGCAACAGGTGTTTGCCTGCTGCACCCCATTGGTATAGTGTGTCTTTAATAAAGTCGTTTAGAACTCTGCGCTCTTCGGAGTGCGTGGGAACGGGATAACATCGCGGATGTTCTGCATACCCGTTACGAAGAGGATGAGACGCTCGAAGCCGAGACCGAAGCCAGCGTGCGGACATGAGCCGTACTTGCGTGTGTCGAGGTACCATGTCATATCCTTCATCGGGATGTTGCGCTCCTCAATCTCGTTCATCAGCTTGTCGTAGCTCTCCTCGCGTACAGAACCGCCGATGATCTCGCCGATCTGCGGGAAGAGAACGTCGGTGCCCTGAACGGTCTGACCGCTCTTGCCGCCGAAGCCGCTCTCCTCTGCGTCTATCTTCATGTAGAACGCCTTGATAGCCTTCGGATAGTTGGTCATAATGACTGGCTTCTTGAAGTGCTCCTCCACGAGGTAGCGCTCGTGCTCCGAAGCGAGGTCGTCGCCCCACTCGCATGGGAACTCGAACTTCTTGCCGTTCTGTATAGCCTCCTGCAGGATGCGGATACCCTCGGTGTAAGGCAGACGGACGAACTCGGAGTTGAGTACGCCTTCGAGACGTGCGATGAGGCTCTTGTCGATCATCTTGTTGAGGAACTCGATGTCGTCCTTGCAGTTGGTGAGTGCCCAACGGATGCAGTACTTGATGAAGTCCTCTTCGAGGTCCATGAGTCCGGCGAGGTCGAGGAATGCCACTTCCGGTTCTACCATCCAGAACTCAGCCAGATGGCGCGGAGTGTTCGAGTTCTCTGCGCGGAATGTCGGACCGAAGGTGTAGATGGCTCCGAGTGCTGTTGCTCCGAGCTCGCCCTCGAGCTGTCCTGACACGGTGAGCGATGTCTGCTTGCCGAAGAAGTCGTCAGAGTAGTCGATCTTGCCGTCCTCGGTCTTCTTCAGATTGTAGAGGTTCTTGGTCGTAACCTGGAACATCTGACCGGCACCCTCGCAGTCGCTTGCGGTGATGAGCGGAGTGTTGAAGTAGAAGTAGCCGTGCTCGTGGAAGTAGGTGTGGATAGCCATAGCCATGTTGTGGCGTATGCGCATGTGTTGGTGCGCAGACGCAGGTGGGCGTACTGGCGCATGTATTCGAACGACTGGCCCTTCTTCTGCATCGGGTAGTCGCTGCCGCAGAGTCCGTACACCTCGAGGCTCTCGCACTGTATCTCAGATGTCTGACCTGCACCCTGGCTCTCTACGAGCGTACCTACGGCACTGATGCAGGCACCGGTAGTGATCTGCTTCAGCATCTCGGCGTCGAACTTGGTGGGGTCTACCACGATCTGTATGTTCTTGATAGTAGAACCGTCGTTGAGCGCGATGAAGTCTACAGCCTTCGAACTGCGGTGAGTGCGCACCCAACCCTTTACGTTGATTTGGCTTCCGAAGGCGGTGCTACGGAGAGCGTCAATAACTTTTGTTCTTTCCATTATATTGTTTAAATTGGAAAGTTGAAATGGTGCGATGTCAACATCTCAACACCTCACCATCTCAACCTGTTTATGTTTTACTCGAATGCTCCCATGCGCAGCATCTCCACTTCCTTCTCTGTGAGGAAGCGCCAGTCGCCGCGGCGGAGGTTCTTCTTGGTAAGTCCTGCGAACTGTACGCGGTCGAGCTTAACGACGCGGTAGCCGAGGTGCTCGAAGATACGGCGCACGATGCGGTTCTTGCCGCTGTGGATCTCGATGCCTACCTGGCTCTTGTCGGTGTCGCTTGCGTACTCGATAGCGTCTGCATGTATCTCGCCGTCCTCCAGCTCGATGCCCTCAGCAATCTGCTGCATGTCGTGAGCTGTTACGTTCTTGTCGAGGAATACGTGGTACACCTTCTTCTTCAAGAACTTCGGGTGTGTGAGCTTAGAAGCGAGGTCGCCGTCGTTGGTGAGCAGGAGCACGCCGGTTGTGTTGCGGTCGAGTCTGCCTACGGGGTAGATGCGCTCCGGGCACACGTTCTTCACGAGGTCCATCACGGTCTTACGCTGCTGCGGGTCGTCGCTTGTTGTCACGCAGTCCTTTGGTTTGTTGAGCAGCACGTACACCTTCTTCTCGAGTGTTACGGGCTGGTCGTGGAATTTTATCTCGTCTGTGCGCTTGATCTTGGTGCCGAGCTCGGTCACTACCTCTCCGTTCACACTAACCACGCCTGCCTGGATGAACTCGTCAGCCTCACGGCGCGAGCAGATACCTGCGTTGGCGAGGAACTTGTTCAGACGAAGCGGTTCGTTCGGATCGTAGTTCTCCTCCTTGTATTCAATGCGCTTTTTCATGCTGTACTTAGCGTTGGGGTCGTAGCCCGGTGTGCGCTGACGCTGCTGGTAGCCGCCCTGCTGTCCGTAGCCACCGCGGTTGTAACCGCCGCGCTGCTGATATCCGCCCTGCTGACCGTAGCCACCGCGCTGCTGATATCCGCCCTGCTGACCGTAGCCGCCGCGCTGCTGATATCCGCCCTGCTGACGCTGACCGTAGCCGCCGCGCTGCTGATAGCCGCCTTGCTGACGTGGCTGGTATCCGTTCTGCTGCTGTTCGCCGTCCTGGTTGTAGCGTGGGCGATAACCCTGCTGACGTGGCTGGTATCCGCCCTGCTGCTGTTCGCCGTCCTGGTTGTAGCGTGGACGATAGCCCTGCTGACGCGGCTGGTATCCGTTCTGCTGCTGTTCGCCGTCCTGGTTGTAACGTGGACGATAGCCGCCCTGAGGACGCTGCTGATAGCCGCCACGGTTGTAACCGCCCTGCTGACGTGGCTGGTAACCGCCCTGCTGACGTGACTGATAGCCGCCCTGCTGTTGTGAGCCGAGACCTGCGCCGAAGCCTTCCGGACGGAAGCCGCCGTCTTCGCTCTGTGATGAGGCTGAAGCCGAGTGCTGTGTGTGAATACGCGGGCGACGTCCCGTCACGCTGCGATACTCTTTCTGATAGTTTCCTGCGGCACGGCCGTAGCTCTCGCTATTGCCAGTAGTCTGATCCGCTGTGTTCTGTTCCTGATTCTTTACGTTTTCTGAATCCATAGTTACTTGTTGGTTTTTATTGTTTATGTATATAGCCTCACGGCTATTGTCGAATTATATCGGGGGTTGGTTTAAATGCCTGTGTAGTTCATTGGTGTGATAGCCATCAATTCCGCCTTCACAGCGTCGCTCACGTTGAGTGTCTGTATGAACTCGTGGATGGTCTCCTCGGTCATGTGCTTGTTGGTGCGTGTGAGTGCTTTCAGTGCCTCGTACGGATGCGGGTATGCCTCACGACGGAGGATGGTCTGGATGGCTTCTGCCACTACTGCCCATGTGTTGTTGAGGTCTTCCTGCAGCTTCTCCTCGTTGAGGATGAGCTTACGCAGACCCTTGAGTGTGCTCTCTATTGCGATTACGCCGTGACCGAACGGTACGCCCACGTTGCGCAGAACGGTAGAGTCGGTGAGGTCGCGCTGCAGACGGCTCACGGGGAGCTTCTGTGCGAGGAACTGCAGCACGGCGTTTGCCATGCCGAGGTTGCCCTCAGAGTTCTCGAAGTCGATTGGGTTCACCTTGTGTGGCATTGCCGATGAGCCTACTTCGCCTGCCTTGATCTTCTGCTTGAAGTACTCCATTGAGATGTACATCCAGAAATCGCGGTCGAGGTCGATGATGATTGTGTTGATGCGGCGCATTGCGTCGAACACCGAGCCGAGGCAGTCGTAGTTGGAGATCTGTGTAGTGAACTGCTCGCGCTCCAGACCGAGCTTCTCGCTCACGAAGCGGTTGCCGAACGCCTTCCAGTCGTACTCGGGGTAGGCTACGTGGTGGGCGTTGTAGTTGCCGGTGGCTCCACCGAACTTAGCGGTGAGGCGGCACTCCTTCAGCTGGCGCAGCTGCTCTTCCAGGCGATATACGAACACCATCACCTCCTTGCCCAAGCGTGTGGGCGAAGCGGGTTGTCCGTGGGTCTTGGCGAGCATTGGCACTGCTGCCCACTCCTCTGCATACTGGCGGAGCTGTGCGATGAGCTCCTCGCAGAGCGGATAGTAGAACTGCTCCAACGCCTCCTTTATAGAGAGGGGTACTGATGTGTTGTTGATATCCTGTGAGGTGAGTCCGAAGTGGATGAACTCCTTGTAAGCGTCGAGTCCGCCGATACGGTCGAACTCCTCCTTTATGAAGTACTCTACAGCCTTCACGTCGTGGTTAGTCACTTTCTCGATGTCCTTCACGCGCTGGGCTTCTTCTTCGCCAAAGTTGCGATAGATGTCGCGCAAACGCTCGAAGAGCTGATGGTCGAACGAAGCAAGCTGCGGCAATGGCAACTCGCAGAGCGTGATGAAGTATTCGATTTCCACACGTACGCGGTAGCGTATCAGTGCATACTCAGAGAAGTAGTCGGCAAGGCGTTCTGTCTTGCCACGATAACGGCCGTCAATCGGCGAGATGGCTGTCAGCAAATCAAGTTTCATAATTGCTATTATATATAATATGTGT
>ERZ1031211.69-NODE-69-length-10969-cov-40.329668_pt1 | contig 10969 bp, 9 predicted proteins | sample MGYA00518739_ERZ1031211 | MGnify/ENA primary metagenome ERZ1031211 (study PRJEB33719, sample SAMN04261181) | wastewater metagenome | biome: rural village; feature: human; material: feces | host: Homo sapiens | place: El Salvador | collected 2013-01-07 ...
ATGATGTCTGCTTCGCGGCATTCCTCCTTCAGATGAGCCGAATGAGAATGGCACACGGTGACAGTGGCGTCGCCATACTGCTTCTGCATCATCAGCTGGGCCATAGGTTTGCCCACGATGTTGCTTCTGCCCAGGATAACGCATTTCTTGCCACTGGTCGGGATGTTGTAATGCTGCAAGAGGGTAAGGATGCCAAGCGGCGTGGCAGAGATGAAGCTAGGCATGCCCAGCGCCATGCGACCCACGTTTACGGGATGGAAACCATCCACATCCTTGCGATAGTCTATCGCCATGGTCACCTTCTGCTCGTCAATATGCTTAGGCAGAGGAAGCTGCACGATGAATCCGTCCACATCCTCGTCCTTGTTCAGCCTGTCAACGCAGGCCAGAAGTTCCTCTTCAGTCACATCATCCTCATATCGAATGAGTGTCGACTTAAAGCCACATTTCTCGCAAGCCAAGACCTTGTTCTTCACATAGGTCTCGCTTCCTCCGTCGTGTCCCACGAGCACAGCAACCAGATGAGGTTGCTTTCCGCCCTGTGCCACAATCTGTGCCACCTCTTGGGCTATCTGTTCCTTGATGGCGGCTGCTGTCGCCTTTCCGTCGATTAACTGCATTTTATTCTTTAGTTTATAATTTATAATTTATAGTTTATAGGGCATTCTTGCTTTATAGGCATTCTTGCCTATAAAGCAAGTTTGCTATACGGCGAAGCCGCTATAAACTATTAACTATCAACTGATTTACATTCCCGGCATCTTAGGCATGCCTGGCATACCCTTCATGCGGCTCATCATCTGCGCCATTTTGTTGCCGGTCATCATCTGCATCATCTTGCGGGTCTGGTCAAACTGCTTGATGAGTTTGTTCACCTCCTGGATGTTGGTGCCCGAACCCTTGGCGATGCGCTGGCGGCGTGATGTGTTGAGGATGGCAGGGTTGGTGCGCTCCTTAGGAGTCATACTCTGGATAATGGCCTCTACGCCCTTGAATGCATCCTCTGGGATATCTACATCGCGGATGGCCTTGCCCACACCCGGAATCATCGCTGCCAGGTCCTTGATGTTACCCATCTTCTTGATCTGCTGGATCTGGTTGTAGAAATCGTTGAAGTCGAACTGGTTCTTTCTGATCTTCTTCTCCAGTTTCTTGGCCTCTTCCAGGTCGAACTGCTCCTGTGCGCGCTCTACGAGGGATACCACGTCACCCATGCCGAGGATTCGGTCTGCCATACGAGCTGGGTGGAACACGTCAATGGCGTCCATCTTCTCGCCGGTACCTATAAACTTGATTGGCTTGGTTACCACGGTACGGATACTGAGGGCAGCACCACCACGGGTATCACCGTCGAGCTTGGTGAGAACAACGCCGTTGAAGTCGAGGCGGTCGTTGAATTCCTTGGCTGTGTTTACGGCATCCTGACCGGTCATGGAGTCAACCACGAAAAGGGTTTCGTCTGGACGGAGATGATTCTTGAGATTGCTGATCTCGTTCATCATCTGCTCATCAATGGCGAGACGTCCGGCTGTATCGACGATTACCACATCGTTGCCGTTAGTCTTGGCCTGCTGGATAGCATGGTCGGCGATACTGAGCACATCTTTGTTCTCTGGCTCGCTGTATACCGGAACACCCACCTGCTCACCCACTACATGGAGCTGCTGGATAGCTGCCGGACGGTAAACGTCGCAGGCCACGAGCAATGGCTTCTTGCCTTTCTTGGTCTTGAGCATGTTGGCAAGCTTGCCACTGAAGGTAGTCTTACCCGAACCCTGCAGACCGCTCATGAGGATGATGGCCGGATGGCTTTCGAGCTTCAATGGGGCTTCTTCGCCGCCCATGAGTGCTTCCAGTTCATCGTGCACCAACTTGATCATCAGTTGTCCCGGCTTTACGGCAGTAAGTACATTCATGCCGAGTGCTTTCTCCTTCACCTTGTTGGTGAATTCCTTAGCCACTTTATAGTTTACGTCGGCGTCGAGGAGTGCACGGCGCACATCCTTCATGGTTTCCGCCACGTTGATTTCTGTAATCTTACCTTCACCCTTCAAGATTTTGAAGGAACGTTCTAATCTATCACTTAAATTTTCAAACATTTCTTATTATTTCTTTTTATTTCGGCGACAAAGATACTACTTTTTTCTGAGAAAGCCAACAAGTTACCCGTTTTTTTCTACTTTTCGGGCTCTTTCAGCTTGTAGTTCTTGCCCGTAGCCTTCTCGTAGGCAGAGACAATAGGGTCTTTGCGGTCCATTTCCTTAAAGATTCCCTTCGCTTTTTCCAGATGCTTTCTGTCGCGCTTGCCCTGCTTGTCCATCCAGCCGAAGGCGTCGAATCCGATGCCGCCTGGCGAGGTAGGAATGGAGTTCACCTGCTCCTGAATCAAGCCTTCCATGTCGTCGATATGCTGCTGGTTCTTACCCCACACGGTCACCTCACCTATCTGCTTGGCTTCCGGCAGCAGGAACACGGTATCCGGCAGTTCCTTGTAGCGGATGGTAGCCTTCACGTAGCCGGGTTTCGACACGGTGGCAGAGTCAAACTGATAGCGCATGTTCCAATAGCCACGGTAATCGGTGCGTGCCCACTGGTTCTTGTCGGTATGAATCAGCGCTTCGCGGATAGGCACATGGTCTTCAGCGCTGGCGATGACGCAGGTTTTCTGCGCCTGTGCCATAGATGCCACCGACATCAGGCAGATGATAAAAAATATAATCTTCTTCATAATCTTTGCTTATTTTTGAGAAGGCAAAAATAACAAGAATCCTGCATTCTGCAAAATATTGCAATAGATATTAACCTGATTAAGCAGATATTAACCTCAGGAAGGATATCTGCATCATGAGATATCCTCCTGATTCATGTAATTACATGTAATTATACGCCTTCTTTTTCGATTCGTTTAGCTTCTTCAAGCAGCTTGATGGCATCCACATACTGGGCGATGCCCTGTGCCACTTCCTTGGCTGCCTTCATTGCCAAGACCACGGTCTGCGGACGGTGAACCACATCTCCTCCGGCAAAGACACCACGGCGGGTAGTCATACCGAACGGACGCTCCACCACCTTTACGTAGCCCTTCTCATCCACCTCGATACCTGCGGTGGTAGAAACGATGCGGTTGGCAGGACGGGAACCGATGGCGAGATAGATTCTGTCGAAGTTCTCAACTCTCTCTCCATCAGGAGTGTTCAGCACGCAGCTTCCCAGTCGGCCGTTCTTGCCCTTGAGGAAAGCCTCCACGGTGGTCTTCCACTCAAACTTGACGCCCTCTTTCACGGCATCCTCGTATTCACTCTGGATGGCAGGCATCTCTTCCTGGGTCTTGCGATAGAGCACGGTGACATCGGCACCCAGACGGATGGCAGTACGCGCCGCATCCATCGCCACGTTGCCGCCGCCGATTACGCCCACCTTCTCACCATCTCTCAGCGGCACCATGTCGCGGGTCAGGGCACCCTCGTTATAGGCACTCACGTTGTGCAGGAAATAGGTGCTCTGGCTTACGCCATGCAGCGTAGAACCAGGGGTAGAATCCATGTTCTGAGGCACACTGGTACCCGTGCCCATGAAGATGGCATCGTAACCCGCACGGAAGAGGCTGTCGATGGTGACATTGTTCTCACCCACCATGCAGTTGGTGATAAACTGTACACCCAGCGCCTCAATCTTGCTTATCTCGTCGCGCACCACGCTCTTAGGCAGTCTGTATTCCGGAATACCGTACATCAGCACGCCGCCCGGCTCAGCCTGTCCCTCGAAGATGGTAACATTGAAACCCTGGCGGGCGAGATCACCAGCCACGGTAAGACCAGCAGGTCCCGAACCGATAACAGCCACGCGGCCGCGCGTCTTCTGAGGCAACTTCTCTCTGGAAAGATTCATCTTGGTATCGAAGTCAGCGATAAACTGCTCCAACTTACCAATCTGCACCGGTTTTCCCTTCTTTCCCAGCACACAGTGTCCCTGGCACTGCTTCTCGTGCGGACAAACACGTCCGCAGATGGCAGGCAGGTTGCTCTTGGCGTTGATGATGCTCATCGCAGCACCCATGTTACCCATTGAGAGCTCGTGTACGAAGTCCGGAATATCGTTTTCAATAGGGCATCCCTTCTTGCACTGAGGAATCTTGCAATGCAGGCATCTCTTGGCCTCCTCAATCGCCTCGTGGATAGTGAATCCCTCGTTTACCACCTGAAACATGCTAGGCTGTTCAGCTGTGTTATTCTGTTGATCAATCTGTTCACTCATAATCTACTACTCTTCTGTTGTCTTCCTGTATTTTCCTGTATTTTCTTGTATCTTTCCGGTACATTTCTTCTATTTTCCAGTATCTTTCCTGTACCTTCTTATTTCTGCTGTCTGATCTCGATGTCTTCCTTCACGTGGTTTCTGATTTTGGTGAGGAAGAGTTTCATGCGCTTGGCATCCTTGTGGTCGATGATATCGATGAGTTCAGCCAGCTCTTCACGAATCTGTGCCACCTGTCCCGATGTATACGGGTTGAAGAGGATTTCCTGCAGCAGGTAGTCGTCTTCGTTCAGCACGCCCTTGGCTATCTGCATGTGGCGCTTGAAGGTGGTGCCCGGAGCATCCTGGTGCTTCATCACTGCCGCAAAGGCAAAGGTGCTCACGAAAGGAATACTCAGCGAGTAGGCCACCGTCTGGTCGTGCTCATCAAATGTATACTCATGCAGACTCAACCCCAACTTCTGGTAGAGGTCCTTGAAGAATATCTTGCCCATGTAGTCACCCTCCTTGATGATGACTGCATTCTCCTCTGAAAGCTGGTTCAGATTGGCAAAGGTCGGGCCGAACATAGGGTGCGTGCTCACGAAGCGGAAACCGCTCTTCTCGTAAAACTCCTGCAGTCCGGTCTTTACCGAAGCTATATCGCTGATGATGCAGTCGTGAGAGAGATGTGGCAACACCTCTTCGAAGGCTGGCAGCGTATATTTTACCGTCACCGCATTGATAACCAGTTCGGGGCGGAACATCTCTATCTCTTCCATCTTGGTGAAGCGGTAACAGTTGTAGGTGAAGCGCAGTCGCTTGGCATCCTTTTCGTAAACTGCCACCTCGTGGTCGAAGCTGAGCAGGTCGATGAAAAAGCTTCCCATCTTACCTGCTCCCATGATTAATATTCTCATTTCTTCACTCTTCACTTAATTTATTTCTGATTCAGGATTTCCAACTGCTGGCGAACACTCTCCTCGTGGATGTGCTCAAAGAGCTGAGCGGCAAACTCTGGGCTCATGCCGCAGAGGGCTGCCTGTGCACCACGCTTGTCGAGAATCTCGTTATAACGGTTGGTCTGCACGATGGTCATGTTGTGCTCCTTCTTGTAGGTACCAATCTCACGGCACACGCGCATACGCTTTGCCAGGAGATCCATCAGCTGGTTGTCGAGCTCATCAATCTGGCCACGCAACTGGTGCAGGCCCTCGGTAGAATAGTGCTCGTCGCGAACCACGAGGAGGCTCAAGATGTAATCCAGCACCTCTGGAGTAACCTGCTGCTTGGCGTCGCTCCATGCATCGTCTGGATTGCAGTGGCTTTCTACGATGAGTCCGTCGAAGCCCAGGTCCATCGCCTGCTGGCAGAGAGGGGCTATCAAGTCGCGGCGGCCGCCGATGTGGCTAGGGTCGCAGATGATAGGCAACTGTGGTATGCGGCGATGCAGCTCGATAGGAATCTGCCACATTGGGAGATTACGGTAGATCTTCTTGTCGAAGCTTGAGAAACCGCGATGGATGGCACCGAGTTTCTTGATACCTGCCTGGTTGATGCGCTGCAGGGCGCCGATCCAGAGCTCCAGGTCTGGGTTTACAGGGTTCTTCACCAACACAGGCACGTCAACGCCCTTCAGGCTGTCGGCCAATGACTGCATGGCGAATGGGTTGGCAGAAGTACGTGCACCCACCCAAAGAATGTCGATACCATACTTCAAGGCGAGCTCCACGTGCTCAGGAGTAGCCACCTCGGTAGCGGTGAGCATACCGGTTTCCTCCTTCACCTGCTTCATCCAAGGCAAGGCAGTCTCGCCATTTCCCTCGAAGCCTCCTGGCTTGGTGCGAGGCTTCCACACACCCGCACGGAACATGTGGCAGCCCTTGGCAGCAAGCTGCTTGGCTGTTGTCATAACTTGCTCCTCAGTCTCTGCAGAGCATGGGCCTGCGATGATACAAGGGCGTTCCTGGTCACTAGGAAAATTCAATGGTTCTAATTCTAATTCCATAGTCGTATATTTTTAAATTTCTTTATTTGTCAAAAACCTTTTTGATTCTCTCTAAAGCCTCCTTCATCTTCTCATCCTTGGCGCAGAGGCTGATGCGGATGTATCGCTTGCCGTTGCTTCCGAAGATGAAGCCTGGGGTGATGAAGACGCGTGCCTCGTGCAGAATCTTCTCTGTGAGGTCCTCCACATCGGCATATTTCTCAGGAATCTTGCCCCAGAGGAACATGCCCACCTGGTTAGGGTCAAACTGGCAGTCTAACACCTTCATGATTTCCTCGGCTATGTCGCGGCGGCGGCGATAGTTCTGGATGTTGTTCTCGCGGTGCCACTCGTCGGTGTTGTTGAGCATCGCCTCGGCAGCAGCCAGCTGAATGCCTCTGAAGCTTCCGTTGTCGATGTTGCTCTTCACCTTCAGAATCCACGAGATGAAGGTCTTGTTGCTCGAAATCATCGCCACACGCCAGCCCGGCATGTTGTGGCTCTTGCTCAGCGAGTTGAATTCGATGCAGCAGTCCTTGGCTCCAGGCACCTGCATGATGCTCATCGGGTGTTCGTTGAGGATGAGCGAATATGGGTTGTCGTTCACCACCACAATGTTGTGCTTCTGGGCGAATGCCACCAGCTTCTCGTAGGTTTCTCGCTTCGCCACTCCGCCTGTAGGCATGTTCGGATAGTTGGTCCACATCAGCTTCACGTGGCTCAGGTCCATCTTCTCCAGGGCGTCGAAGTCGGGCTGCCATCCGTTGTCCTCACGCAGGTCGTAGTAGGTAATCTTGGTACCCAGAATCTTGTTGATGGCGGTGTAGGTGGGATAGCCCGGGTTCGGGATGAGCACCTCGTCGCCAGGGTTGCAGAAGGCGAGCGTTACGTGCAGAATGCCTTCCTTGCTACCTATGAGGGGCTGGATTTCTGTAGCCCAGTCGAGGTCTACATCATACCAGCGCTTATAGAAACCAGCCATTGCTTTGCGCAACTCTGGTATGCCCACCGTAGGCTGATATCCGTGTGCGTTTGGATTGTTGGCTACCTCGCAGAGCTTGTCAATGGTCTGCTTAGAAGGCGGCATGTCTGGACTTCCGATGGCCAGACTGATGATATCTTTGCCCTCGGCATTAAGCTTAGCCACTTCCTTCAGCTTGCGGCTGAAGTAGTATTCCTGTATTTCCGTTACTCTATTGGCTGGTTGTATCATAATTCTTATTTTTAATTCTTATCTATTAACTATCAACTGTTAACTATCAACTATCAATTATTCTTTCTCCTCATATTCTCCCAACACCTTGATTTTCTTCACCAGCGGCGTGATGGCGTCGATGCTCTGGCGGTAGCGGGTCAGGTTGTCGAAGGTGAGATCCACGTAGAAGAGATATTCCCACTCATGTCCGATGTTCGGCAGCGACTGAATCTTGGTAAGATTGATGTCGTAGAAACTCAGGATGGTGAGCACCTTGGAGAGCGAACCCTTGTCGTGAGGCAGACTGAAGACGATGCTCGCCTTGTTGGCCTTCTCGATGGGGCGCAGCAGAGCGGCCTTCTGTGGATTGCAGACCACGAGGAATCGGGTGTAGTTGTGCGGATTGTCGTGGATGCCCTCCTGCAATATCTTCATGCCGTACATTCGGGCGGCATACGAAGAGCAGATGGCAGACCATCCATGCACCTTGTGCTGGGCGATGTAAGCCGCCGAACCGGCAGTATCCTCTGCCTCCACCGCCTTGAGGTCGGGATGGTTGGCCAGGAACTTGCCACACTGCATCAGAGCCACCGGATGGGAGTGAACCTCCTGCAGGGTGTTCCAGTCGTCATCAGGCAGGCAGCAGATGCTGTGCTCGATGTGGAGCTTGTGCTCGCCCACCACGGTGGTACCGCTCTGTCGGAGCAGCTCGTAGTTGTGGAGCAGACTTCCTGCTATGGTATTCTCGATGGCGCAGATGCCGACCACCGTAGGGTCTCGCTTGATGTTCTCGAACACCTCCTCGAAGGTGGCGCAGCAAATCAGCTCAATCTGTTCGCCCTCAAAATACTGATGGGCAGTGATGTCGTGGAACGACCCCAACTCTCCTTGTATTGCTATTCTCTTCATTGCCGTATCTCTCTATTCTATATTACCAGTTTATGAAATCTTCCGGTTTATGAAAATTGCCGGTTTACGAAAAACGGTCCAACTCTTGATAGAGCGGGACCGTTTCGATGATTTCAAAGAATCTAATATCCTAAGTTGAAATTTACACGCAACTTCCCGCTTTACAATTGCTTGCAAAGTAAAAGTAATAGCTAAAAAAGTAAGCGTTCAACTTCTTCATAATTCTTATTTGTTTAATTTGTTATTCACTTGCTTCGGGTTTCAATTTCTGAAAATTTCAACCCGTTGCCTGAGTTTCGACCCCTAGAAGTCTCTACTCGTTTGCAAAAGTAATACTTTTCTTTGATACCGCCAAACAATTTGTCACTTTTTTCTTGAATTTCCTTATATTTTATGCTTTTCAGCAGTTTTTCAGCAGATTTTTAATAGAAAATCCCAAAAATCGGCAGAATTTTATCAGCATTCTTTCTGCAATTATCGGCAGTGTTCTCTTCCTTCAGCCTTAAACTCGCCGCTGAGTTCCCCTATTTTCTCGGGGTTCAGCTGCAGGTATCGCTGCATATCCTTCCGGGCTCCATCCTTGTCGCCCATCTGCATCAGCAGGTTTCCCCGCTTTAACAGATGTTCGCTCAGGGCAGCCTTGATTTCGGCATTCTCGCCGTCGGCCTCCAGCTTCTTCTCCAGCTCCACCACCTGCTGCGTGAGGGTAGCCACCAGAAGAACAGGATTCATTTCATTCAAATCCATAACTTCTATCCTATTTATATTGATATATATGTCTTATTACTTATATATAATAATGTGGATTTACTTGATGGCTCCGATGATTTCTGTCACCGATTTGCAGCCGTGGGCATCCAGCCACTCGTTGATACCGTCCTTCACCTTCTTGGTTACGGCAGGATCCAGGAAGTTGGCAGTACCGATTTCGATAGCTGTGGCACCACACATCAGGAACTCGATGGCATCCTTGGCGTTCGAGATACCGCCCAAGCCCACCACTGGGATGTTGACGGCATGAGCCACATCATACACCATGCGCAGGGCCACAGGCTTTACGCAAGGACCGCTCAAGCCACCCGTACGGATGCTCAGCAGCGGCTGGCGCTTCTCAATATCCACCGCCATACCCATCAGCGTATTGATGAGCGAAACGGAATCGGCACCCTCAGCCTCTACGGCACGGGCGATGTCGGCAATGCTGGTAACGTTAGGCGAAAGCTTCACGATAAGCGTCTTGTCGTACACCTTGCGCACCGCCTTCACCACGCTAGCCGCAACCTCGCAGGTAACGCCGAAAGCCATACCGCCATCCTTCACGTTAGGACAAGAGATGTTCAGCTCGATGGCAGGAATCTTCTCCAGCTCGTTTATGCGCGCCGCACACTCGGCATAGCTTTCAGGCGAATGTCCGCTCACGTTCACAATCATGTTGGTATCGATGTCCTTAATCTGAGGATAGATGTGCTCGCAGAAGTACTCCACGCCCTTGTTCTGAAGACCCACGCAGTTGAGCATACCCTGAGGCGTTTCAGCCATTCTAGGATAGTCATTTCCCTCGCGTGGCTCCAGGGTTGTACCCTTCACGATGATGCCTCCTATTTCCTCCAGAGGAACGAAATCTGCAAACTCCAATCCGTAGCCGAAAGTACCCGATGCTGTCATCACAGGGTTCTTCAGCTTTAAATCCTTTATATTTACACTTAAATCAGCCATAATCTTCTAAATCAAATAATAATCTATTACAATTTTAGAGCATAAATGCTCGGATTAGATATCCCAGGTGAGCTGCTTGATGTTGATGACAGGACCATCGGTGCAGACGCACTTGTGTCCCTCGGTGGTCTTCTCCACGCAGCAGAGGCAGGCACCCACGCCACACGCCATCTTGTTCTCCAGCGATACCTCGCACTCCACGCCAGCCTTCTTGGCAAAGCGCGCCACGCTCACCATCATAGGCTTAGGACCGCAGGTGGAAATCATATCAAACTGCTCGTTCTCCAGCACAGAGTGGTTGGTTACGAAACCCACCTCGCCGGCAGAGCCATCCTCGGTGGTGATGCATACCTTGCCTATCTTGGCAAACTCGTCGAGCTCCAGCAGGTCGGTATCCTTTCGGGCACCCAGCAGGAAGGTGACTTCAGCACCGAAATCCTTAATCATCTTACCAAAATAGAGGAGCGGAGCCACGCCTACGCCACCACCCACAAGCAGGTATTTCTGCTCCTTGCGGGTAGGCATCGTGAAGCCGTTGCCCAATGGCAGCATACAGTTGAGCGTATCGCCCGCCTGCAGTTTTCCGAGCTGCTTTGTGCCGTCGCCCACCATGGCAACGAGCAGCCAGAGCTGGTTCTTCTCGCGGTCTACGAAGTTGATAGAGATAGGTCGGCGCAGCATCGTTGTAGCCGAATGATCCACTCTTACTTCCACAAACTGGCCAGGCATCATTTCTGGCAAAGGTTTCTCGTCGGTAAGCTTAATCAACACATGCTTGTCGCTAAGGCTTTCCACAGAAACCACCTTGAGGTCGAGAACATACTTTTTCATCTTTTCGATATTATTATATTATAATGTTATTTACTCATGTTATTGCAAGTGAGCTCCACACGCCCTGAAAGGGCAGAAGCTCCTAGCCCAGGGCAGCG
>ERZ1031211.72-NODE-72-length-10755-cov-31.941963_pt1 | contig 10755 bp, 9 predicted proteins | sample MGYA00518739_ERZ1031211 | MGnify/ENA primary metagenome ERZ1031211 (study PRJEB33719, sample SAMN04261181) | wastewater metagenome | biome: rural village; feature: human; material: feces | host: Homo sapiens | place: El Salvador | collected 2013-01-07 ...
TCATTTCGATGTTCACTTCGGTCAGAAGTACAGCTTCAAGGTAGCTGGTCAGATTAACTCCATCGAGTTGACTTTCGATATCCTCAACGTGGGCAACCTGCTGAACAAGGATTGGGGGCATACCTATGGTGATGGCTTCGGCACCTACTATTCTCCTGTTAACTATCAGGGTGGTGGTGTTTACCAGTTTACCGGTGCTTATGCTTACAAGAGCTATAGCGATTACTACAGCCGCTGGCGTGGTCAGATTGGTTTGAAGTATACTTTCTAAAAAAGCATATTTCATTTTGAAGTAAAAACAGATAAGATAATAAAGTAAAATAAAAGTCCCTGGAGATGTTTCCATTCTCCAGGGACTTTTATTTTGTTTCTATTCATCAATGTCTATCTACCTTCAAAGCTAAAAATATCTATTCTCAAAGCTAAAAATATCTATCCTTAAGGCAAAAAATATTTTCCCTTAAGGCTAAATATATTTCTCCTTAAGGCTAATTATATTTCCTCTTCAGGCTATATAAATCTATCCTTTATGAGGAATCAGCTTCCCCTTAGATAAACAAATCCTTCTTTGGCATGCTCGGCATGTATTTCTGTCTTAGTTTTTCAAAGAAAGCCATGCTGTCGTTTGAGAAGCCGTGACCCTTCCAGGTGGATGTGTTCGTGATGAGAATCCAGCACTGACCGTCGGGATACTTCAGCACCAGTGCCGATGTACCGGCCAGCGAACCCGTGCGAATCCATGGGCGATTGCTCTTAGGCGTGTAGTTCCAGCCGATGGAATACTGATGGTCGGGCTGCTCGGTGGTCATAAACTGGATGCTCTTCTTGCTCAGGATATCCTTCACACGAGGCATACCGTCGATGCTGGCGATGAAACGGCTCAGCTCGGCAGCCGAACCACACCAGGCTCCTGCACCCGACAGGCGGGGAAGGTCGGTGTCACCATAGCATTTCTCCACCAGTCGTCCACTGTTGTTGTATTCATACACAGGGATGCTGCCCTGGTGCATGTAGTACTTCGTTTCGTTGGGGCGGCGGTCCTTTAAGTAAGTGCCGGCAATGTGCATGTCGTAGCATCCGGCAGGCTGGAGCACATACTTCTGCATGAAGTTCTCATATTTCATGCCACTCTTCTTCTCAATCACCATCGAAAGAATCATGTAGCCCAGGTTGCTGTAGCATTTGCCCTGACCCGGCGTATAACCCAGATGGCGCTTCAGCAGAATCCTGAGCAGCGTCTTGTGGTCGGGAGGCGTAGTGAGGCGGTTTTGCATCATGATGTATCGGGTGGAAGATACCGGGTCGCCGGCGTAGTTGTTGAAACCCGCCTGATGGCGAAGCAGCTGCTCCACGGTGATGTCGTAGTATCGCTGGTCCTTGATGCCATTATTATAGGTGGTATCGTTGAGGATTCCCTTCGGTCCGAACACCTTCTCGTTCAGCTTCAGTTTCTTCATCTCCTGCAGTTTCATGATGCCCACAGCCGTGATGAGCTTCGATACCGAGGCAAATCGCATCAGCATGTTAGGCTCCATCTTGATACCCTTTTCCTTGTCTGCCCATCCGAATCCGCGGGCGTAGAGCAGGGAGTCGTTGCGGGTGATGACGAGTTGGGCACCGTTGATTTCCCAACGTTTCAGGTATCTCTCTACCACGGAGTCAATCTCGTGGTATTCCTTTCCCTCGGTCAGTGCGTTCGAGATGGAGTCGTTGATGTGCGCCTTGGGCAGGGTATCCGCTTTTGCCTTCTCGTCTGCTGATGAGCAGCGGGATACGCAGCTGTGCGTAGTCCATCCGATAAGGGCGGTGAACGTAATCAGTATGATAGCGATGCGTTTCTTTCTTAATCTTCTTGCCATTGTTTTCTTTAAAATATAGGTTTATGCCATGACGAGCTTCAGTTCCTGGGTGAGTTTGGCGATGGCTGGGTTCTCCTTCATCAGGTTGTCCAGCAATTCCCGTTTCGAGAGAATCTTGGTCACCTCGTTGGCTTCTGCCAGTCGGTAGTCGATGGTTACAGATTGGTTGCCCAGTCCTATCTTGAAGGTTTGCAGTATTCTTCCCTTGATGCTCTGAATGTCGTTGAGCAGCAGCTGGTTGTCTACCACCACTTCGATGTTCGGGTATTGTGTAATCTTCGGAACCACCGCTTTCATGCGGTTGGCAAGACCAATGAAATCCTTCACGTTCTGCATTCTCAGACACATGCCTATCCATTGTCCTTCCACCTGTTCCTGGGTAAATTCTATATCCGTAGCCGTATCTGTATGGGCAGCCTGGGCGTTCGGGTCGTCCTTCAACTGGTCGATAGGATTATACGTGCGTCGGTTAGCCTCTTCCGTTTTCTTCAGGTTGGCAAAACTCATGCCTATTCCGCTCAGTTTCACCTGGCTTATCTTCTTCTTCGCAGGAGCTGCTTTTGTAGCTGCTTTTGGCGCAGCAGTAGCCGCAGCGACAGTCGCAGCTTCTCCCTCTGGGGATGAGGCTGTGCTTCCGCTCTCTTGCCCGGCACCTGCACCCTGAGCAGCAGGCTTAAGCTGGGCAATGATTTTCTGAAACAGGGATTTTAGTCTATGGGGCGTACGCCCCGCACTAGGCACGTCCTGGTCTTCCGGTTGTGTAATCTGTCCTATCTGTATCAGGGTAAGCTCTACCAGCAGGCGCTTGTTCGAACTCTGGCGATAGTGTACATCGCATTCGTTCATCAGTTTCAGTGCCTTATATAAGAAAGGTGTAGGTGCCTTCTTAGCCTGTTCGGCATACTTCGCCTTCTGCTCGTCGCTTACTTCTAGCAGGGGCAGGGTCTGAGGGTCTTTTGCCATCATCACGTTTCTCACGTGCTTGGCGAGTCCCTGAATCATGTTGCCGCCGTCGAATCCCTTGTTCAGGATGCCGTCGAGCACCACCATCATCTGGCTTATCTTGTTCTCTATGGCGAGGTCTATCAGCTTGAAGTAGTTGTCGCTGTCGAGCACGTTCAGGTCTTCTATCACCTTCTGATAGGTAATGTCGCCCTGGCAGAAGCTTGCCGCCTGGTCGAAGATGGAGAGGGCGTCGCGCATACCGCCGTCTGCTTTCTCGGCGATGACAGCGAGTGCCTGATCCTCGTATTTCACGCCTTCCTTCTCAGCCACCATCTTCAGGTGGGCGATGGTGTTGGCCACGGTCATGCGCTCGAAGTCGTAAATCTGGCATCGGCTCAGGATGGTAGGCAGAATCTTGTGCTTCTCGGTGGTGGCGAGGATGAAGATTACGTGCGATGGCGGCTCCTCCAGCGTCTTGAGGAAGGCGTTGAAGGCAGCGGCACTCAGCATGTGCACCTCGTCGATGATGAACACCTTGTATTTACCCACCTGAGGCGGGATGCGGGTCTGCTCCATCAGGGTCTTGATCTGGTCAACGCCATTGTTGCTGGCGGCGTCCAGCTCAAAGATGTTGTATGAACGCTGTTCGTTGAAAGCCTTGCAGCTCTCGCACTCGTTGCATGCCTCGCCGTCTTCGCGGGGATGCTCGCAGTTGATTGCCTTGGCAAAGATGCGGGCACAAGTGGTCTTGCCCACGCCTCGAGGACCGCAGAAGAGGTAGGCGTGCGCCAGCTTGCCGCTCTTCACCGCGTTCTTCAGAGTGGTGGTCAATGCACTCTGTCCAACAACCGAATCGAAGGTCATCGGACGGTATTTTCTTGCAGAAACGATGTATTCTTCCATTACTTTTTGCTTGAAACTTTGTTGTCTTGCATTATTTTTTCTTAATTGTGATGCAAAGATAACAAAAAAATATTATCTTTGCAAACAAATTCAGACAAATAAAGTCAAATTATAGAAATTAATGAGTCAGAAACTAAGTATTATATGGAACTATCTCGCTCACTATAAGTATCTTATGGTCATTATAGCGGGTGTTTTGATTGTGGGCGTTGTTGATGATAACAGCATCCGCCAGCACATCAAGTATCAGTTGCAGATTGCAACTTTGCGTGAAGAGATCGAAAAATATCGCGATCAGTATGAAAAAGACTCCCGTCAGCTCAAGGAGATGCGCCAGGGACCCGATGTCTTTGGCAAGATAGCCCGTGAGCGTTACTTCATGAAGTCGGACGATGAAGACATCTTCGTGCTGAGCACCGATTTGCCGGATGAGGTGGTACCGCAGGATGATGCTGAACCGCAGACTGAGAACACGGAAAATCCTGAAAGCGCAGAGTAATCTCCCCGATGGAATTATCCTCTGCGTATACTATATTCATATTATTAACCCCAATTTATATCATAACGATGAAACAGTTAAGTAAGATACAGAGTGCTATTTTTCTGCTTGGCGGCGTACTGATGGTTGTCGGTGCGGGCTGCTTTGCATTTGGTTTTATTTATCCTAACATGTTGCTTTACACCTGCTGGGTGTTCCTGTTGGGCACCGTGCTTTTCTCCCTGGTGCAGGCGATGCAGTTATACGAGGGCGATTCGCAGGTCATCCACCGTCTGAAGCGCATGCAGTATATCGCCGATATATTCTTCATCCTGTCGGGCATCTCGATGGTAGATACGGTGTACGCCTTCTTCCGCCATTGGTTCGCCAATCAGGAGACCTACATCACGTATTTCTACAACAAGTGGGTGGTGTTCCTGCTCATCGCAGCCTTGCTCGAACTCTACACCACGCATCGCATTTCGCACGAGCTAAAATGCAAATAAAACATAAATACATGTAATATTCAATTAAATTGCTTGAATTTATTTCGCTACTTCAATAATTGATTGTACTTTTGTTCACTGAATTGTGAATTACAAAGCTTATGAATAAGATATTTTACGCACTGATCACCTTAATGGCGCTTACATCATGCGCCGCCAGTTACGATATCTCAGGTACTTCTAACGTAAGCACCTTAGATGGTCGTATGCTGTATCTTCAAATCTTGAAAGACAATGAATTTAAGAAAATTGATTCATGTGATGTAGTCCATGGGCAGTTCCACTTCCAGGGAAGTGTGGATTCTGCCAAGATGGCCAACATCTTCATGGATGATGAACCCGTGCTGCCACTCGTTCTGGAGAGCGGATGCATCACGGTGAAGCTTGATGATACCCAGCAGGTGGTGAGTGGCACGCCGCTCAACGACAAGCTCTTCGGCTTCTTCAAGAAATACCAGCAGTTGCAGAATCAGCAGCGTGAGTTGGTTCATAAGCACGACCAGGCTATCATGAACGGTAGCGATATGCAGGTGGTTACGGCGAAACTCAACGAGGAGGCGATGCGACTCTCTGACCAGGAGGATAAGCTGATCACATCCTTCGTCACCGATAATTTCGATAACGTGCTGGGTCCGGGCGTCTTCTTCCTCGTCACCATGGGAAATCAGTATCCGATGCTTTCACCATGGATTGAGGACATCATGAGCAAGGCCACCGACCATTTCAAGAACGATGCCTACGTGAAGGATTACTATCAGAAGGCGCAGGAAAACCAGGCCATCATGAATGGTACGCATGAATCTACAGGCGGCGTGACTCCGGAAATGGAGCAGATGGCAGCACCTCAGGGCGACCCTAGTGCGGCGACAGCCCCAGCAGCGACTCCAACCCCTAATGATTTAGCAAAGCCAACGATTCCTACAAAGGAATAAGAAGTTAGGAATAAGGCTATCACCTTATAACTAATCATAAAGTTCAAAGTTCAAAGTTCAAAGTTCAATGTCTAAAGTATTAATTCAAAACGGAACTATAGTCAACGAGGGTCGCTCCTTCAAGGGCGATCTTCTTGTTGATGGTGAAGTTATTTCAGAGATATATGAAGGCATGGCGCCCCGTGGCATCTACGACGAAGTAGTGGATGCTTCGGGGTGTTTTGTTTTGCCTGGAGTGATAGATGACCATGTCCACTTTCGTGAACCGGGATTAACCCGCAAGGCGGACATTGAGAGCGAGAGCCGTGCGGCTGCCTATGGTGGCGTCACCTCTTATTTCGAGATGCCGAACACGGTGCCGCAGACTACCACCCTTGAGGCGTGGCAGGAGAAGCGAAAGCTGGGTGCACAGAAGAGTCATGTAAACTACAGTTTCTTCTATGGAGCCACCAACGACAATGTGGATTCCTTTGCCCAGCTCGATGTGCATCATGTTCCGGGCATCAAGCTCTTCATGGGTTCCAGCACCGGCAATATGCTGGTAGATAAGATGGAGTCGCTGCAGCGTGTGTTCAGCACAGCCCAGCAGCTCGATCTGCCCGTAATGACCCATTGCGAGGATACCGACATCATCAACCGCAATATGGCGGAGGCAAAGGCGAAGTATGGTGAAGATCCAGCCGTGGAGCACCATCCCGAGATTCGCAGCGTGGAGGCATGCTACGAGAGCAGCAAACTGGCAGTGGAACTCGCCAAGCAGTTTGGTACCCGCCTTCATATCGCCCACGTTACAACCGCCAAGGAACTGGAACTCTTTGATAATCAGGAAGAGAATCTTCAGAACACAGATTCAGTGAATCTTCCTCAGATAACCGGCGAAGCCGTGATAGCCCATCTCGTCTTCTCCGATGCCGATTACGCTACGAAGAAGGCACTCATCAAGTGCAATCCTGCCGTCAAGACACTTGCCGACCGTGATGCCCTTCGCCGTGCCCTGAACGACGGGCGCATAGCCACCATCGGCACCGACCATGCCCCACATGAGTTGAAGGACAAGCAGGGCGGATGTGCCAAGGCTGCATCAGGCATGCCGATGGTTCAGTTCTCCCTCGTTTCCATGCTCCAACTGGTGGACGAAGGCGTGCTCACCATCGAAAGAATGGTAGAGCTGATGACCCATCAGCCAGCCCAGCTCTTCCAGGTAAGTAAGCGAGGATTCCTTCGCAAGGGATATCAGGCAGATATCGTCATCGTCAGACCGCAGTCGCCATGGAAGGTGACCAAGGAGGTGATTCAGAGCAAGTGCCAGTGGAGCCCGATGGAGGGACACGAATACCAGTGGCAGGTGGAGCAGACCTTCTGCAACGGCCACCTTATATATAATAAGGGAGCCTTTGATGCCGACTATCGTGGCGAGGAATTGAATTTCAGAAGTTAATGAATAAGATTTATAACATATCAGAATTGACCCCGTACATCAACTGGCTCTATTTCTATCATGCCTGGGGATTGAGCGGAAAGCCAAGGGAAGACAAGGAGAAGATGAAGCAAGAGGCATTGCAGATGCTTGCCTCCTGGGAGGAGAAATACCATACCCATGCCATCTTCCGGCTCTTTGAAGTCTGCAGCGAAGGGGATGATTTGATTTTCTTCCTATCTGAAAAAAAACTCCGATTCCCGATGCTTCGCCAGCAGCATCCTTCGGCACCAGGCGAACCCAATCTCTGCCTTGCCGACTTCATCCGTCCTCTTTCCCGGGGCATCAGAGACCAGGTAGGAGTGTTCTGCACTTCGGTGGATGGAACCATCATCGACGAGTATAGCCATGACGACTATCTCAACATGATGGCACAAACCCTGTCCGACCGACTCGCTGAGGCTACGGCAGAGAAACTCCACGAAGAGGTGAGAAAAGATAGAGCGTATTGGGGCTATGCACCCGATGAAAACCTCACCGTCGAGCAGCAGCATCGTGAGGAATACCAGGGTATCAGGCCTGCCATCGGCTATCCGTCGCTGCCCGATACCAGTGCCAATTTCCTCATCGACCAGCTCATCGACATGAAGCAGGCAGGCATCCGACTCACCGAAACGGGAATGATGACGCCTCATGCCAGCGTCTCGGGATTCATGTTCGCACATCCCAAGTCACGCTACTTCGAATTGGGGAAGATAGGCGATGACCAGCTTCGCGATTACGCCCGCCGCCGTGGCGTGCCCGTAGAACTGATGAGAAGGTTTTTGGCAGTTTATAGTTTATAATTTATAGTTTATAGTTTATAGCAGGGCATATTAAACGATAATACGATAGATAATACGATAAGATATAATAATATAATCATAATAATATGATAGCAAGAATTCTAATTCCCATCGTACTGTTCTCTGTATTGCCGTATCTCTGGATAGACAGGCAGTATCTGCACGTGCGCAAGGGATGGAGAAAGATTTTATATTGGCTGCCTGTAGCCATCGTGATAGGATACAGTTCCTATCTGGCGCTGGGTGCCGACTTCATGCCCGACGACCCGATGCTCATCGACATCTGGTTCGGAATGATGGCGGTGCTTGCCGTGCCGCAGTTTGTCTTCGCCCTCTGCAGCTTCGTGGGCTGGGAGTGCATGCGCCTTTCACGCCGATTCAAGCACCACCGCAATGCGCCTAGCCGGCATGCTTCACGCAACTGGGGCAAACTGGTGGGTGGCGTGCTTGCCGTCGTGGCATTCTTCAGCTTCATCTATGGCTTCACCAAAGGTGTCAGGCAGTTTGAGGTCAAGCATATCACCGTCTATGTCCCAGATCTGCCGAAGGAGTTTGATGGCTACCGCATCGTACATTTCAGCGATATCCACCTGGGTTCCTTCTACGGATGGCGACGCGATTTGCCGCAGCGCGACATCGACAGCATCAACGCCCAGCATGCCGACCTCATCTGCTTTACGGGCGATATTCAGAATGTAAAGCCTTCTGAATTAATGCCTTATCAAGAACTCCTCAGTTCGCTGAATGCCAAGGATGGCGTGGTGAGTGTGTTGGGAAATCACGATTACACCTATTATATGCACATCGATGACAACGACCCGCTTGCCAAGAAGGAGATGGAGCAGAGGGTGCAGAACTTTGAGCGGTCCTGCGGATGGCGACTGCTGATGAATGAGCACATCGTGCTGCATCGGGGCAAGGATTCCATCTATGTGGCTGGCACGGAAAACTACGACAAGCCTAAGCGCACGCAGGTGGCACAGGCCCTCTATGGCATCAGGCCGGGACAGTTTGTGCTGATGCTCCAGCACATCCCAACGCAGTGGAAGGAGATGCTGCCGTCTACCATCAACGAGATGCACGGCTCCCGAGACTCCGTGCTCGTGGCTCCGCAGTTCACCCTTAGCGGTCACACCCATGCCGGACAGGTTTCCGTGCTCGGTTTCCGTCCGACCATGTTTGCATCGTTCGATTACGGACTCTACGAACGTGAGGGCTGCCAGCTCTATACCACAGCCGGACTCGGCGGCACCGTGCCTATCCGCATCGGAGCCACCCCGGAAATCGCAGTTATAACTTTAAAGAGAAAATAAAACAAGTGCAGCTGCATGCATGATTCTTAAAGAGAAAATAAACAAGATGAAGTACATATATAGATTATACCAATTAGTCATTTGCTTGCCCATCCTCATTGTGGCAAGCATCCTTACCAGCCTGGTAACGGTAGTAGGCTGTATGCTGGGCAATGGCCACTTCTGGGGATATTACCCAGGCAAGCTGTGGTCACAGTTGTGGATCAGAATCCTCTTCCTCCCCGTCAAGTTAGAGGGTAGGGAGCACCTGAAGAAAGGCCAGAGCTACGTGTTCGTGGCGAATCATCAGGGCGCCTTCGACATCTTCCTCATCTATGGCTTCCTGGGCCGTAACTTCAAGTGGATGATGAAGAAAGGCATCCGCAACATCCCGCTCGTGGGTCTTGCCTGCGTCTATGCCCACCACATCTTCGTGGACAAGAGCGGTCCTTCCAAGATCCGTGCCTCTTACGATAAGGCGCGCGAGGTGTTGAAGGAAGGCATGTCGCTCGTGGTGTTCCCTGAGGGTGCCCGCACCTTCACCGGCCACATGGGCGTGTTCCGCCGTGGAGCCTTCATGCTTGCCGACGAGTTGCAGTTGCCGGTTTGTCCGCTTACCATCAACGGCAGTTTCGATGTCAAGCCACGCATGAAGGACATCTACTGGGTATTCTGGCATCCTATCAGGCTCACTATCCACGAGCCAATCCAGCCGATAGGCAAGGGACCGGAGAACATCAAGAACCAGATGACCAAGAGCTACGATGCCATCATGCAGGGACTTGACAAGGAATATCAGGGCTTTGTTGAAAATCCCGACCAATAAATTCGCTTATTTCAGATAAAAGTTGTACTTTTGCACTTGTAACAATAAAACAAAAGAATATGAGTGATAGCATTGTAATCATTCCTACATATAACGAGAAGGAAAACATCGAGAAAATCATCCGTGCCGTCTTCGGCCTGGAAAAGGAATTCGACATCCTTGTCATCGACGACGGAAGTCCGGATGGCACGGCTGCCATCGTCAAGAAACTCATTGCCGGCGAGTTTGCCCATCGCCTCCACATCCTGGAGCGTAAGGGCAAGCTGGGTCTCGGCACCGCCTACATCAAGGGCTTCAAGTGGTCCCTGGAGCATGGCTACGACTTCATCTTCGAGATGGATGCCGACTTCAGTCATGACCCTAACGACCTGCCACGCCTCTACGCCGCCACCCACGACGAGGGTTACGATGTAGCCGTAGGTTCCCGCTATGTATCGGGAGTCAACGTGGTCAACTGGCCTATCGGTCGCGTGCTGATGAGCTATTTCGCTTCCAAGTACGTGCGTTTCGTTACGGGCTTCCAGGTACACGATACCACAGCCGGATTCGTGTGCTACCGTCGCAAGGTGCTGGAAACCATCGATTTGGATGCCATCCGCTTCAAGGGCTACGGTTTCCAGATAGAGATGAAGTACACCTCTTATAAGATAGGTTTCAAAATTAAGGAAGTGCCGGTTATCTTCGTGAATCGTCGTGAGGGAACCAGCAAGATGAGTGGCGGTATCTTTGGCGAAGCATTCTTCGGAGTGATG
>ERZ1031211.74-NODE-74-length-10615-cov-25.993561_pt1 | contig 10615 bp, 10 predicted proteins | sample MGYA00518739_ERZ1031211 | MGnify/ENA primary metagenome ERZ1031211 (study PRJEB33719, sample SAMN04261181) | wastewater metagenome | biome: rural village; feature: human; material: feces | host: Homo sapiens | place: El Salvador | collected 2013-01-07 ...
CGTTGTATGGAGAACCTGCCAACTCGTGCTTTACCTTAGAGTTTACCAGGCAGAGTTTATAGCCCTTAGGCTCGAATGGGAAGTATTCAAATTCGCGGCTGTTGCAATCGAGGCGCATCAACTTACCTTCCTTACCGAAAACAGAAGCAAACTGGTCCATGATACCGCAGTTAACACCTACATACTTTTGCTCAGTAGCCTGGCCTGCGAGAACGAGATCCCATTTAGAAACCTTGTTGTCACCGAAAAGGTCGTTCAAAGCAAAAGCAAAACAGCTTTCAAGAGCTGCAGAAGAAGACATACCTGCACCGAGAGGCACATCACCATAGAATGCTGCATTGAAACCCTTTACGTCAACGCCCAATGCCTTCATCTCCTGGCAAACACCATAGATGTAACGTGCCCATGAAGCGCGTGGACCTTCAGGATCATTAACCTTGAATTCTACACGATCTTTCAAGTCGATAGAGTAGAGCATGACGGTATCTGTTCCGTTAGGACGGATTTCTGCCATGATACCCTTATCTACTGCACCTGGGAAAACAAATCCACCATTATAATCGGTATGCTCACCAATCAAGTTAATACGACCTGGTGACATGTAGATGTTACCTGTTTTACCATCGAAATGCTTGATGAAGCGGCTTCTTACTTTTTCAATATCCATAATTAGTTAAGTTTTTGTTGTGTTGTTACTAAAGATTTGATTATATGATTTAGCCCTAAGACTATATATGCCTTAGGGCTAATTTATTTCGTGTTATTAATCAACAGGAATATCCTTGTTGATGTTCTTGCAACCAGCTACAGCATAGAAGAACATGTATGCCATACAGATGAGAGGCACAATGTAACTGGCCATATAGCCAGCGTTGTCTGCGATGAAGTTTTGTACCAATGGCATCAATCCGCCACCTACTACCATCATCATGAAGATACCTGAAGCCTGGGCTGTATACTTGCCAAGACCCTCGGTAGCGAGGTTGAAGATAGAAGACCACATGATAGAAGTACAGAGACCGCAGAGTACCAGGAACATGGCAGCGATAGGCACTGTAACCATCTGGAATGATGTACCTGTAAATACAGGCATTTCTACTGTTGTTGACTTGCCGAGAAGTACGGCGAGGACGATAAAGATCATACCTGCACCATTGGCAATCATCATCATCATGCGGCTAGATACCTTGTCAGCAATAAAGCTGGAGCAAAGACGACCAACCAGCATCAGGAGCCAATATGTACCTGCAACGAAACCACCGATAGCTGCTGCATTTGCCAAGGCTGTACCATTGATGAAACCACCACCATTTGCTGTTGTATCAGAAATGTAGAAGTTCAATGTTCCAGGAATGCCTACCTCAACACCTACATAAACGAAGATTGCGATAACGCCGAGGTTGAAGTGGCGGAAAGCCCATGGTGAATGCTCGAATACAGTCTTGTCTGTAGTCTTACCCATCTCTGGATCCTGGATAGGGATGAAGTTCAAGATAACGAATGCTGCTGCGAATACGGCAAGGGCAATGTAAAGCACGAGGTTCACATCTACCATTTTGGTATTAGCAGTAACAGTACCGATAAGGGCACCTACGAGCATTGGGGTTAAAGTTCCGGATAAACTGTTCAATGTACCACCGATGAGGTTCAACTGGTTACCGCGGTTACCACCACCACCGATGAGGTTCAACATTGGGTTTACAACAGTATTCAAAATACAAACTGCGAAACCTGAGATGAACGCACCGAAGAGGTAAACGGCGAAGCCTGAGATGTCGGCACCGAACTTACCGGAAAGGAACTGGATGAGCACGCCTACGAATCCGGTAGCGATACCGGTGAGGGCGGTCTTCTTGTAACCGATCTTGGTGAGCAACTTACCTGCAGGGATACCCATGAAGAGGTAAGCCAAGAAGTTCATGGCGTTACCCAACATACCGATCATGTTAGCACTTCCGCTGTCAGCGAATACATTTTTCCAAATAACTCCGATAGGAGCAGCCAAATTCGTTACGAACGAAATCATGGCGTAGAGGAACATCATCGTGATAATGGCGATGATATTGCCATTTTTACTTTGGTTTTCCATTTTTTTTGATAGTTGATATTGTTATTTGTTATTATTATTTGCGAAAAGCTTGTTTATATTCTTTTTAAAGAGGTTATTGATTCTCTTTTATGGTAAAGAGGTTGCTACTCTTTTCTTCTAAGAGGTTGTTTCTTCTTTAAAGACGTTAAGACTTCTCTTTAAGATTGTTGTCGCGCTGGATGAGTTTTGTCATTCAAGCGCGAAAATGGAGCAAGTGCTGTTTAGAGTACCTGCTCCATGATTTATTCTGATTTATTTGTCAATTCCAAACTTATAGATTGTCTTCTGGGTGTATGTTTCACCCGGATTTAATCTGCAACTTGGGAAATAGGTGTGATTTGGAGTGTCTGGGAACTTCTGTGCCTCGAAGCAGACAGCACTGCGACGTGGGAATGTTGCACCAAACTGTCCTGAGATACCTGCAAGGAAATTACCTGTGTACATCTGCAAACCTGGTTCTGTGGTATAAACCTCCATGGTACGGCAGCTTACAGGGTCTTTTATACGGGCAGCGAAACTCAACTCACCTTCTTCTGTCTTGTTCAATACATAGTTGTGGTCATAGCCCTGACCATTCTTGATCTGCTCGTTGTCTGCATTGATGTCCTGACCAATTGGCTTTGGTGTACGGAAATCGAATGGTGTGCCCTCAACCTTCAAAATTTCACCTGTAGGGATAGAATACTTATCAATAGGGAGATAGTAGTTTGCGTTTACCTCACAGATGATATTGTCAACTGTTGGGGTAGGATTAGCAATACCCTGGATTGAGAAGAAAGCGTGATGTGTCAGGTTGCAGATGGTTGTCTTGTTGGTTGTAGCCTGATACTTGATAACGAACTCATTGTCGTCGGTCAATGTGTAAGCTACCCAAACTGTCAACTCACCTGTGAAGCCTTCTTCACCATAAGGGCTCGTGTATTTCAACACGACAGCGCTATCACTCATGCGGGTTGCATCCCAAACTTTGGTGTGGAAACCTGTAGGTCCACCATGCAGGTGGTTGGGACCATCGTTGCATGCCAAGTGATACTCCTTGCCGTGAAGTATGAACTTGCCTTCTTTAATACGGTTGCCATAACGACCGATGAGCACACTCAAGAATGGCTCTGGTGAGTTGATGACGTCCTGTATGTTGTCATGACCCTGGATGAGGTTGGCATAGTTGCCATCCTTGTCAGGCATCATGATGGCTACGACTGCTCCACCATAGTTAGTCACTGCAACTTCGTTGCCTTGCTTGTTTCTTAACACGAAGAGATCAGTCTTCTTGCCATTCACTGTGGTCTGAAAATCTTCTCTTTTCAAACCACACTTATTTGCTGGTTCTGTATTCATAATATCTCACTTTTTTTAGTTACCTTACTTTGGTTTAAGTAATGTACTGCAAAGTAACTAAAAAAAAATGAGTATTACAAATATTTTATGAACTTTTTGATTTAAAAAATCCTAAAATGATTCTGATAGCAAATCGGCAACGACGTAACTTGATCCGCCAATAAAGATAAAATCATCTTTTTTTGCGTTTGCTCTTGCTTTGTTAAATGCCTGTGCAATAGTTTGATAGCATGTTCCGTTTAAGCCGTGCTTTTGTGCGTATCCGCATAATTTGTCTACAGGAATCGCTCTTTTGGTTGATGGCTGTGTCCAATAGAAAATCGTGCTTTCTTTTGGCAACTTTTCTAATAGTCCCATTACATGCTCTACATCTTTGTCATCAACCATTCCGAAGACAATATGTTTCGTATCGGCTTTGACGGATGCAATCTGAGGTTCCAGATACTCCCATCCGGCAAGGTTATGTCCCGTATCACAGATGGTGAGTGGGTGCTCGTTGAGTTTTTCCCATCTGCCACGTAAGCCTGTCAGCTCGCATACATGTTCGAAGCCGTTCTTTATGCTTTCATCTTTGATTTCTATTCCTTCTTCCTTCAGGCATTCTAGGGCTGCGGATATGGTGCAGAAGTTCTTTTTCTGATAGTTGCCTTTCAGTTCGAAGTTCGTGTCAGCGTCAGTTGTATGTGCAAAATGGATAGGAGAATTCTGCTCATGGGCTTTCTTGATGAACACAGGTTGGGTCTCTTCGTTCCATTCGCCAATAACGACAGGAATCTGTGGCTTGATGATACCCGCCTTTTCGCCTGCAATCTCGCCGAGTGTATTCCCGAGGAATTGGGTGTGGTCAAAACTGATGTTCGTGATAACGGATAGGATAGGAGTGATGATGTTGGTACTATCCAGTCTTCCTCCCAATCCAACTTCGATGACGGCAAAGTCTACCTTTTGTTCTGCAAAATACTGAAATGCCATCATGGTGGTCAGTTCAAAGAACGAAGGATGTAGCGGTTCGAAGAATTTCCGGTTGTTTTCTACAAAGTCGATTACATACTCTTCGCTTACCATTTCACCATTTACGCGAATGCGTTCTCTGAAATCTACAAGATGTGGAGATGTGAACAGGCCGACCTTATAGCCCTGGCTCTGCAGGATTGCAGCAAGGGTATGGGATGATGAACCTTTTCCGTTGGTTCCTGCAATGTGGATACATTTATATTGGTTATGAGGATGTCCGAAGTGTTCATCCATTTTATACATCGTATCAAGCCCAGGTTTGTATGCCTTGGCTCCAATCTTTTCAAAAACCGGCGTGCTGGTGAAAAGATATTCAACAGTTTCTTGATAATTCATGTTATATGTTATACCTTATTCTATATACAGATAATCCCCGAAAAGAGCGAACCGTTCTTTCGAAGATAGTTCGCCCTCTTCGGGGATAGCTCTTTACTGTTTATTTTTTAAAGAGATTCTTGAAACTTTCAAAGAGAGATTTCTTCTCTGCATTATCTGCTTTGAAATTATCGCATTCCTTGAATTTCACAACAAGATCCTTTTCTTCTTTGGTCAGAGAGGTAGGGATGAATACGGTAATATTGACGATAATATCACCACGGCCATAACCATATCCCTGAATAGCCGGCATTCCTTTGCCACGCAAACGGATCTGTTTGCCAGGTTGTGTGCCTGGTTCTATTTTGATCTTCGTCTTGCCATCCAAGGTAGGGACTTCTACCTCGCCACCCAAAGTGGCAGTTGCAAAGTCAAGAACAAGATTATGGTATAAGTCCTGACCAACACGCTCGAAATCATCGTTCTTTTCTACGCTTACCATTACCTGTAGGTTTCCGTAGAGACCATTGTGCTTGCCTTGGTTACCCTTTCCTTCAACGGTAACAACCATATCGTTGTCGACACCTGCAGGGATATTGATTTCTACGAGTTCCTCGCCCTTCACGATTCCGTCGCCACCGCATTCCTTACATTTGTTCTTGATGATAGTTCCCTCACCGCCACACTTTGTACAGGCAGCCTGGGTTTGCATCATGCCGAACATGCTGCGCACCGTCTTTAAGACATAGCCGCTTCCATGACATTCCGGACATGTTTCTGGCTGGGCACCACCTTCGCAACCAGTTCCGTGACATGCAGAGCAAGTTACATCCTTGCGAATCTTGAAGCGTTTGGTAACACCTGTTGCTGCTTCCTGAAGAGTCAGTTTTACTCTTACGCGAAGGTCGCCACCTTGGTAAACCCGCTTCTGTGAGCCGCCACCGAATCCGCCGCCACCAAAGCCGCTGAAACCGCCGTGTCCGCCAAAGATATCTCCAAACATAGAGAAGATGTCGTTCATGTCCATGCTGGCACCACCGCCGAATCCGCCGAATCCACCTTGTGGACCGTCGAAACCAAACTGGTCATACTGCTGGCGTTTCTGGGCATCGTGGAGAACTTCGTAAGCTTCGGCAGCTTCCTTGAATTTCTCTTCCGCCTCTTTGTTGCCAGGGTTGCGGTCTGGATGATACTTGATGGCTATCTTTCGATATGCCTTCTTTATTTCGTCTTCTGATGCCGACTTGTCTACGCCCAGCACCTCATAATAGTCTCTCTTAGCCATTTGCTTATTTCAAATATTGAATTTTCTTGCAGAATTCTAATGGAATGTTCTGGATTTTGAAAAATAATTCTTGATATTTCTTTCTTACTGACCTACAGCTACCTTGGCATGGCGAATCACCTTGTCGTTCATCGTATAACCTGTCTGGACGCAGTCAATGATCTTTCCCTTCTTGTCATCGCCCATTCCTGGAACCATAGCAATAGCCTCGTGGAAATCTACATCGAAATCCTTGTCGTTGGTATCAATCTTTTTTACACCAAGACCTTCGAGTGTCTTTACGAACTTGTTAAAAATCATCTGGACACCTTCCTTGATAACCTTAGGATCTTCGCTCTTGTCAGCGATGGCACGCTCAAAGTCGTCGAGAATAGGCAGAATAGCAGCTACAGTCTTCTCGCCGCCATTCAAAATCAGTTCTGCTTTCTCTTTGAGGGTACGCTTGCGGTAATTCTCAAACTCAGCTGTCTTATAGAGCAACTGTTTCTTGAGTTCCTCTACCTCTTGCTGTACTTTTGTTAAAGGATCAATCTCTTCTGCCTTCTTGTCAGCAGCGTCTGTATTGTTGTCACCTTCTTCTGCCTTGTTGTCAGTATTCTGATTTTCCTCAGTATTTTCATTTTGAGTTGTCTGCTCATTATTTTCATTCTGAACAGTCTCCTGAACGTTTCCGTCCTCTATATTGATTTCTTTTTCTTTTGACATAGTCTTAAATTTTTTAAACATGATAATTCTTGTTATTGGTTGCTTGACAAAAAGTGTGCCAACCCGATTCTCATCGAATTGGCACTATTAAATTATAAGATAATTTGTGGTTGCTGTTTAAAACAGCAGAATAACTTTCTGTTTAGAATCCGTACATCTTAGCCTTCTGCTCCTTGATAGCTTCATCGTAGATATACTCATCATAAGACATGAGCTTGTCGATGGTGCCTGATGGAGTGAGCTCGATGATACGGTTTGCCACGGTGTTGATGAATTCGTGGTCGTGGCTAGAGAAGAGGATATTGCCCTTGAAACCTACCAGGTTGTTGTTGAATGCCTGAATACTCTCCAGGTCCAAGTGGTTGGTAGGTGTATCAAGAATCAGGCAGTTGGCGTTCTGCAACTGCATGCGTGCAATCATACATCTCATCTTCTCACCTCCGGAGAGGACATTTACCTTCTTCAGTACTTCTTCGCCGCTGAAGAGCATTCTTCCGAGGTAGCCCTTCATGGCAACTTCGTTACCTGGACCATACTGGCTCAACCAGTCTACCAGGTTCTTGTCGCTCTGGAAGAATTCTGTATTATCGAGTGGGAGATAAGCTGTTGTGATAGTAACACCCCACTTGTAGTCACCTGCGTCAGCCTTTCGGTTGCCGTTGATGATTTCGAAGAGTGCGGTCATCGCCTTAGGGTTGTGAGAAAGGAATACTACCTTCTCGCCCTTTTCGATGTTGAAGTTTACATTGTCGAAGAGCACTGTTCCGTCTTCGTCGCATGCTTTCAGTCCCTCTACCTCCAGAATCTGGTTACCTGGCTCACGTTCCATCTGGAAGATGATGCCTGGGTATTTACGGCTTGAAGGACGGATTTCTTCGACGTTCAGTTTCTCCAGCATCTTCTTGCGGGATGTAGTCTGCTTACTCTTGGCAACGTTAGCTGAGAATCGGCGGATGAATTCTTCCAACTGCTTCTTCTTCTCTTCAGCCTTCATCTTCTGGTTCTGAGCCTGGCGGAGAGCCAACTGAGAACTCTCATACCAGAAAGAGTAGTTACCTGCAAACATCGTAATCTTACCGAAGTCGATATCTACGGTCTGGGTACTTACAGCATCGAGGAAGTGACGGTCGTGAGATACTACGAGTACGGTCTGTTCAATGTTGCTGAGATATTCTTCCAACCACTCAACTGTGTCGAGGTCAAGGTCGTTGGTAGGCTCATCGAGAAGGAGGTTGTCTGGGTTGCCGAAGAGTGCCTTTGCCAGCATCACGCGCACCTTCTCTGTATTAGAGAGTTCTCCAACGAGTTTGTCGTGGCGGTCTTCCTTTACACCGAGGTTCTGCAGAAGTTGTGCGGCATTGCTTTCTGCCTCCCAACCATTCATTTCTGCAAACTTGAGCTCCAGCTCAGCAGCGAGGTTACCATCTTCTTCTGTCATCTCTGGCTTAGCATAGAGGCGCTCGCGCTCCTTCATGTTTTCCCATAATGGCTGATGGCCCATCAGAACGGTATCCATCACGCGGAAATCGTCATATTTGAAGTGGTCCTGTTCCAAGACAGAAAGTCGCTCGCCTGGTCCCATTTCTACTGTACCCTTGTTTGGTTCAAGGTCGCCGCTGATAGCGCGGAGGAAAGTAGATTTTCCGGCACCGTTAGCACCGATGATACCATAAATATTACCATGAGTGAACTTGAGGTTTACATCCTTGTAAAGCACTCTCTTTCCGAATTGGATCGCAAGATTTTGTACTGTAATCATTCCTTTTTATTATTCTGTACTTTTATTTTTTGTTTTTTTTACTACTATTAATGCCTTGAAAGAATCGAGTTGTTAGTCTAGACTTTTCAAGAAACGCTCACCCTGCGGAGTACGAAGCCAAATGGCAAACCCCAGTGCAGGTACCAATATAATGGAAAATATAATTGTTAAACCTTCTCCCATGATTCTACTTTTTAATTAATACCTTATTAGCAATATATGCAAAAAGCCAAGTAAGGAATAAACCAATAATTATACTGGTAATATTGAAGATTTTTAATTCGCCATCTGCATATATCGTGACGGCATTACCTGCAACCATGACCAAGAAACATGTCTTGGCAAGGTCGTAGAAAACTTTCCGAGACATTCTCGGGCAGTTTTGTTTCTTTCTTTATCTTCTCTTTGCGTCATTGCAATTTCTGTTATTCAGCTGCAAAATTACAAAAAAATATTTGAAACACAATGATTTATTGGCAAAAGTTACTAATTTTTAGTTAAAAACATGGTGGCTTTTTGTTATTTTGCAGAAAAGTCTTACTTTTGTAGGCTGAAACGGAGAAAATGCAGCATTGATTCTGTGTTTTTCATGTTAAGAAAATGATATCGATAACAATATGAGACAACAAAATAGAAAAGGAAATTTTAATAAGCATACCAATAATGCTTATGGCTACGGAAACCCAAATGAATATGAGCATTACATGGTAGAAAAACCTGCTCCGTTGCTGGAATGGCTGATGGAGAAAGTGAAGGGACCTAGCAAGACCAAGGTGAAGCAGACTCTGCAGGGTAGGGGAATCAAGGTAAATGGCAAAACCATTACCCAGTTTGATTATGCCCTGAAGCCGGGTATGAAGGTGAGTGTGAGCAAGACAAAGAAGAATCAGGAGGTATTTAAAAGCAGATACCTTAAGATTGTTTATGAAGACAGATATCTGATTGTTGTCGAGAAAAACATTGGTATATTGAGTATGGCAGCCGGTCATTCTACTTTGAATGTGAAAACGGTGCTTGATGATTATTTTCATAAGACTCGCCAGAACTGCCAGGCGCATGTAGTACACCGCCTGGACCGTGATACTTCGGGCTTGATGATTTATGCCAAGGATAAGCAGACGGAACTGGCTTTGGAGGATGATTGGCATCATAATGTGTACGACCGCAGATATGTGGCTCTGGTTTCCGGAGAGATGGAAGAAGATGAAGGTACCGTTGCCAACTGGCTGAAAGATAACAAGGCCTATATTACTTACAGTAGTGATACGGATAATGGCGGCAAGTATGCAGTTACCCATTTCCATACATTAGAGCGTACAACGGCTCATTCTCTGGTGGAGTTCAAACTCGAAACGGGCCGTAAGAATCAGATTCGTGTTCATACAGCTGATATGGGGCATCCGGTATGTGGTGACATCAAGTATGGTAATGGTGATGATCCGTGCCAGCGCTTGTGCCTGCATGCCTATGTACTGTGTTTCTATCATCCCGTAACGCATCAGCCTATGGAATTTGAAACTCCGATACCGGCTGAATTCCGCAGGGCATTAAAGAATGATCGTTAATAGGGTGATGAATACTGATTGGTAGTTTATATATAATAATGTGATATGAATGATTTTGGATATTATGCGCTGGTATTGGTAGTCCTTATTGTAGGACTGTTTGTCTTAAAGAAGGTGGCTACCTGCATGATTAAAGCAATGGTAGCTGTTGTTATGATAGCCGTGCTGGCAGTTCTTTACTGGCTCTTCTGTTGATAGTAGAGTTGTGTGATGATGGCGGGATAAGATTTTAGATATTTTTGATTGGTAGATTGGTTGCAGTTGTCTGGGTGTAAACTTTGGATGGCTGCAACTTTTTTATAGTGATATTTAAAGAGATATAAAGTGATATTTAAAGGTAATATTAAATGGTAGGGAGAAATATAAAACAAAAAAGAGCATTCCTATTAAGAAATGCTCTTTTTGTACACCCTTAGGGATTCGAACCCTAGACCCACTGATTAAGAGTCAGTTGCTCTACCAACTGAGCTAAGGGTGCAACTATTTGTTGGTGACTCCGCAAGGATTCAAACCTTGAACCTCTTGATCCGTAGTCAAGTGCTCTA
>ERZ1031211.95-NODE-95-length-9901-cov-58.637518_pt1 | contig 9901 bp, 9 predicted proteins | sample MGYA00518739_ERZ1031211 | MGnify/ENA primary metagenome ERZ1031211 (study PRJEB33719, sample SAMN04261181) | wastewater metagenome | biome: rural village; feature: human; material: feces | host: Homo sapiens | place: El Salvador | collected 2013-01-07 ...
CGAAATAGAGGTCGGCATCCATAATCTCGGTTGGGGTATGACCGCTCAACACACGGATGAGGAGGGCGATGATACCCTTTACGATGAGCGCATCGCTATCGGCAGTGAATACGAGCTTGCCATCTACATAATCGCATTGCAACCATACGCGGCTCTGACAGCCGTCGATAAGGTTCTGCTCGTTCTTGTATTTCTCATCGAGAGGAGCCAACTCGTTGCCCAAGTCAATGAGCATCTGATACTTGTCCATCCAGTCGGTGAAATCCTGGAACTCCTCTACTACTTCATCCTGCAATTCATTAATTGTTGCCATTATTTTATTTCTTTAATTTCGTTTACTGTAATCAACTTATAGAGCTTGTCGTTAGGGCGTACCTTATCTGGTACAGGGATGGAAACTCTCCAGCCCTGCTGCGCTGTTTCCACAGGTTTCAGGTCGTAGCGGATTTCATCGGCATGAAGATACATCACACCGGTGGTGTTACCCGTAATCAGCAGTTTCTCGCCCTTGTCGAAGGTAGATGCCTCTACGGCTACTTCTGCCACACCCAACTTAGAGAAGTATTTCATCACCTTGCCCACGAGCACCTTCTTCTCGGTAGCTACGGAACCGTAATGCTTGTTCCATTCACCGAGAGTCTGCCCCTGGTAATAACCATCCCAGAAACCACGGTTGAAGACGGTGGCGAGTTTCTCATCCCACTCATCCTTCTTCTCCTCGGTAAAGGTTCCATCGAGCACGGCAGCTATCGCCTCCTTATAACATTTCACTACGGTATATACGTATTCAGGACCACGGGCACGGCCTTCAATCTTGAAGACGCGCACACCGGCATCCATCATGCGGTCGATGAAGCGGATGGTCTTCAGGTCCTTCGGACTCATCACATACTTGTTGTCGATTTCAAGCTGGTTGCCAGTTTCGTTATCTGTAACAGTATAACTGCGGCGGCAGATCTGCACACACTCGCCACGGTTGGCAGAGCGGTTGGCATTAGCGAGACTCATGTAGCACTTGCCCGATACAGCCATGCACAGAGCACCATGACAGAACATTTCGATGCGGATCTGCTTGCCCATAGGTCCGCAGATGTTCTGCTGCTCTATCTGCTCATGGATGTGCTTCACCTGGTCCATGTTCAATTCACGTGCCAGTACGGAAACATCAGCAAAGCGTGCATAAAACTTCAAAGCCTCTGTGTTTGAGATATTTAACTGTGTGGATAAATGAACCTCCTCGCCCACTTCATTGCAATAGCTCATTACAGCCACATCGCTGGCGATGACGGCTGAGATGCCTGCCTCCTTGGCAGCATCGATGATTTCCTTCATCGTTGGGATATCGTTATCGTAGATGACAGTATTGACGGTGAGATAGGTCTTGATACCATGCTCGTTGCAGGTAGCAGCAATCTCACGCAAATCATCGATGGTAAAATGGTTGGCTGAATGGGAACGCATGTTCAACTTGCCGATACCAAAGTATACGGAGTCGGCACCAGCCTGTATGGCAGCAGCCAGTGACTCGCGTGAGCCCACTGGTGCCATCACTTCAAATTCGTTTATCTTTGTATTCATGAATGCAATTATCTTTTTTCGGGTACAAAGTTACACCAAAATGAAGACAAAACACAGAAAAATGGAGAAAAAATGACATAAATTCGATTATATTGACAAATCAATCATGATTATTTGTCTATATTTGCCTATAAATAAGAATATATCCCTAGGATATTCTTCTTTTTATATGAATCCTATCCAGTCTTACGGCTGGTATTATTAACCAAAGTGAAAGCAGATGAAGAATGTTTTTACATCAGGAATGATTCTGTTCCTGGCAATGACCACAACGGTTAGTTGCACACAAGAAAACGTGATGCTTGAAACAACACCACAAGTCAAGAACCAAGAAGTAAGATTCTGCTTCTTCGAAAGCTCCATTGTACCTATCGGTCAGGATGAAGAGAGCAATCTTGCCAGAACGAGAGCCGACGGGAGCAAGCAATCGCTCAAGGATGCAAAACTCTACACAGATCTGCAAGTATGTCTCATTCCGAAAGGAGATGAAACTACTGCCGGCTATACCGTAAGACAGGAAAACTGGGATGACAAATTCGGAAACGTCAGCCTGCAGGTGCCGGCAGGAGAATACACGCTCATTGCCGTAGCAGCAAAAACTGATTTGCAGCAGGAAGAACGAATCGAAGTTAAATCAAGGCATGAAATGACCTTTGCCAACAACATCGTACGCGATATGGCGTATACCCTGCAGGATATCAAGGTGGAATCGGGCAGCAAAGCCGTAACACAGAATGTTTCGCTGAAACGTGCCGTCAGCTGTTTTAAACTGCAAGCTACCGACCCGATGCCTCTTACTACCAATACGCAGGATATCACGATAAGCGGAAGCTGCGGTACGGTGTTCAATCCTTCTACCGGATTCTGCAAAGAAAAGGCTACCATCACCCGAAGTTGGACTTTCGACCCCAAAGAATACCAGAACCCATACATCAAATTCACCCTCTACACCCTTCTGACCGACAATGATGTAACCGACATTCATATAACAACTGCTGGAAAGGACAAGGAAGGAAAAGCAGTAAAGACCGTCAACTTTGACAACGTACACCTGGTCATCGGAAAGAAGACTACCTATACCGGTCCGCTCTACACCTACCCTAACAACATGTCGTTCACGATTGACCAGCCGGAGATTCCTGCATCAGGCTATGACAAGAAATTTTAATAACCCATGGCGTTTTAAGAAAGATTAATGCCACAGATTAAAATCTTTTTTGTATTTTTGCGGCATGGAAAGAAAGAACATTATAACCATAGGACTCGCACTGCTTGTATTCGCCGGTTGCGGATACAGACAGCAGCGAGCCGGTATCTCAGAGACAGGTGGAGGCGAGGATTATCTTCCGGAGCATATCCACCTGATCAGTACTACGCCCGTCAAGGACCAGGGCAACAGCGAACTCTGCTGGGCATACGGCATGCTTGCCACCATCGAAAGCGAGCACATCATGAAGGGGGATTCCGTGAATCTCTCCATCGCCTACATAGCCCGCATGATGCTGGAAGAACAGGCACTGGAATATTACTTTGCACAGGGAAAGAAGAACATCAGCCTGCGCGGTACTGCCCCGATGCTGATACATTATATAGATAAGTATGGTGCACAACCTTACGACAGCTATGAAGATCCGAAGCACGTGAACTACAAGGTGCTCTGCCGCAAGGTGCAGAAACTGTGCGATGGCGCCATCTCGCAGAAAGCGGGCATCAGCCAGCTCAAGGAGGAACTGAACGACCTGTTTGACGCAGAAATAGGCTACATGCCTGCCAAGGCCGTACACATGCTGGGTGCCGAATATACCCCTCAAGAGTTTGCCCACAGCGTATGCTATCCCGAGGAGTATGTATCGCTCACCAGTTTCTCGCATCATCCTTACAGAGAATACTTTGCACTCGAGATTCCCGATAACCGGATGCACGATGCCTATCTGAACCTTCCGCTCGACGAGCTGATGCTCCACATCAGGAAGGCGGTAGAAAAAGGACACCCGGTATGCTGGGAAGGTGACATCAGCGAACCTGGCTTCAAGGAACCAAGGAAGAACTGTGTAGACATACAGCCGATGGAACGCCCCGTGACCCAGGCATCGCGACAGAAGGAGTTTGAACAGCTTCGCACCACCGATGATCATGTGATGGAAATCATAGGTACCTTCATGAAAGGCAAGCAGAGATTCTACGTCTGCCGCAATTCATGGGGCAAGAACTGGGGCAACAAGGGACTCATCTACCTATCGGAAGACTATCTGCGCCTCAAGACCATCGCCGTGTTCATGAGCGAAGATGCATATATAATAAAGATGCATATATAATAAGGTATAAGCTCCCAAACAGGCTTCAGACATAAGAAATGTGTTAAAATGGTTGACATACATCAAATAGCTGTTAAATAGCACGTGTGTGCGCACACACATAGTTGATTTATATCAAAAAAGAGGCTTTTTTATGTGATTTTCTCTTAAAACATTTGGTGGGTTCGGAAAATCGTCGTACCTTTGCATCGTCAATAAGACAAAAAGGTTATTAGGTTTTTAGGTTAAGATTGTTAGTTGTTTTAGGTTATTAGTTAGTTTAAAGGTAAATTTAAGATTGTTTATTCAGAGAAACGGTATTAGTTAAGGTAAAGAAAAGATTGTTTATTCAAGGACGACAAAAAGTTTAGGTTATTAGGTTTTTAGGTTTAAGATTGTTAGTTGTTTTTTTATTAGGTTTTAGTTTAAAGGTAAAGAAAAGATTGTTTATTCAAGGACAACAGGATAATTCAACAGGTGAGTTGAAGGTAAAAAGATCAAATGTATGGGATAACCAAAGATGACGCCTGAGCAGAATTGCTGCTTCGGGCTTCGTAATGGAAAGGGTAACAAAAAGCCCTTGAGTTATGAGAAATTTGGGAATATCGTATTAGAAGAGCGCAATTTCGAAATCATTCGAAGTTGCGCTCTTTATTTTTTCTGAAAATAACCGCCAAATTATTTTGTTTTACCAACGAAAAGTCGTAATTTTGCAGAAGATATATAAAGATAGGAAATTATGGCAAGACATCCTCTTTGGAACGAAGAATACTGGCTCCTGCTGTTGCAGCTGTACCAGAAGAAGCCCATGGGCGTGAAACCTCTCTATTCGAAAGGGATGGTCGACTTGAGCCTGGAACTGCATATTCCACCTGAGTTTCTGCACGAACAGATGTTCAAACTCAGAATGGTGACTCCGAGAATCAAGCGACTATGGGAGAAGTATGCCGATAAGCCACAGAAACTGAAGCGCGATATACAGCGCATCAGGCAGATGAACGGCTGCGGAAACGCCATACAGTTCTTCGAGGGAGTGGAAGTGAAGGAAACATTCGAGAAAAACTGGGAACCACTGGAAAGTGAACCATCGCTCACCCCCGTGAAACTCATCATCATCCTCGATCTCTACTTCCAGCTCACACCAATCACCATGGTGCCGGAAACACCGGAAATCATCGACCTGGGAAAACTCATCAGGACATCACCGAAGGTCATTGCCGAGGCGATGGGCGTATTCATGTACTGCGACCCCTATCTCAACCGCGAAGATGTGCTGATACACCCGCTGCTAGAAGCATGCAGCGACATCTGGCACCAATACGGAAACGGAAATCCAGACAAGCTTTACCAGCTTGCCAACGAACTAAAAGAATACTTTAAGTAATTATGGCTCAAAAACTCATACAGACACAGGCACAGAAGTTACAGCAACTTCAAAGACTTTCAGCCCAGCAAATGCTGCAGGTGAAACTGTTGGAAATGCCGCTCACGGAACTGGAAGACAGTATCAATGCAGAACTGGACGATAATCCCGCTCTGGAAAGCGAGAACCCAGACGACATGCTCAACGAGAATGTCGCCAATGATGATTCGCCCGCAGATGATGAGTACGACAACAGCAGCGATGAGGATGCCTACGAGGCTGAATCTGAAAAAGAAGAAAGAAAAGACGAACTGGACCAGGCACTGGAAAGCATCGGAAAAGACGACCAGATGCCTGACTACAATACAGACAGATACAACAACCAGGACAGCGCTGACTACGAAGAAATGGTTTACGGCGACCCCACCTCTTTCTATGATAAGCTGAAGGAACAGATGGACATGCAGCCGCTCAGCGACAAGGAGAAGGAAGTAATGGAATATCTCATAGGTTCACTGGATGACGACGGACTGCTCCGCAAGGACCTGGACAGCATCTGCGATGAACTCGCTATCTATCACAACATCGATGTTACGGAAAAAGACATCGAGCACGTGCTCCACATTCTACAGACCTTCGACCCAGCCGGTGTAGGAGGAAGAAGTCTGCAGGAATGCCTCCTGCTGCAGGTTAAGAGACTGCCGAGAGGTGTGCTCCGCAAGACGATGGAAGAGGTGTTTACCGACTATTTTGACGAGTTTACCAAGAAACATTGGGACAAGATCAAGGCAGGACTGGAACTGAACGATACACAGGTAGAAACCCTGCAGGCAGAAATCAGAAAGCTGAACCCGAAACCGGGCGCATCGATGGGCGAAACAGAGGGAAGAAACATGCAGCAGATTACCCCCGACTTCATCATCGACACCAATGACGACGGAACGATTACATTCTCGCTGAACCGTGGCAACATTCCGCAACTGACGGTTTCGCCATCATTCACCGACATGATTGACACCTACAGGAAGCATAAAGACAAGATGAGCCGGAGCGACAAGGAAGCCCTGCTCTACGCCAAGGAAAAGGTGGACAAGGCACAGGGATTCATCGAAGCCATCAAGCAGAGAAGACATACCCTCATCGTCACCATGAAGGCAATTATCGACATACAGCGGCAGTTCTTCCTGGATGGAGACGAGGCTGACCTGAAACCGATGATCCTGAAGGATGTAGCAGAACGCACGGGACTGGACATCAGTACCATCTCGAGAGTGAGCAACGTGAAGTATGCCCAGACTAAATGGGGCACCTTCCCGCTGAAGTTCTTCTTCACAGACAGCTACACCACTGAAGACGGCGAAGAGATGTCTACCCGCAAAATCAAGATTGCCCTGCACGACATCATCGAGAAAGAAGACAAGAAAAAGCCGATCAGCGATGATGCACTTGCCAAACTGCTGAAGGAGAAGGGATTCCCTATCGCACGACGTACGGTGGCAAAATATAGGGAGCAACTGGGCATACCGGTGGCACGACTCAGGAAATAAGATAGTGGTATGAGTCAGGAAGAAACCGGGGCCCACCACAAAATATTTGAGAGATAAAAAGAATATATACGTTATTAGTGTTATGAAAGAGAAGAATATCATATTGACAGCACGCATCATGAGCATGATCTTCACGCCCTTCTATCTGCCGATGGTAGGACTGATTGCTCTGTTCATCTTCAGTTATATGTCGCTGTTACCGATAGGATACAAACTGGTGATGCTGGGCATGGTCTACCTCCTGACCGTCGTAGCTCCATCGCTACTCATCCACCTCTACCGCATGGTTCAAGGCTGGACCTCGCGTGAACTGGGCAAGAAGGAGCGTCGTATTGTGCCTTACATCCTCTCTATCGTATGTTACTTCGGCTGTTTTTTCTGGATGGAATACCGCAATACGCCTCGCGTCATCAGTATCATCGTAGTGGTAGCGCTGGCGATACAGATGATTTGCGCCTTCATCAATGTATGGTGGAAGATCAGCACCCATACGGCAGCCATCGGAGGTGTGGCAGGAGCTCTGGTGTCTTATTCTGTAGCCTTCAATTTCAATCCGCTGTGGTGGCTCTGCCTTGTGCTGATGATGGCAGGCGCAGTAGGAAGTGCCCGCATGATACTCCGACAACATACGCTGTCACAGGTAGTTGCAGGATTCCTGATAGGCACCGCCTGTGCTATATTGGTAATATAAAGTTTATAATAAAATATAAGAAGAAATGAAACCATTAGTAAGCATTATTATGGGCAGTACAAGCGATCTGCCTGTTATGGAAAAAGCATGTAAGTGGTTGAACGACAACCAGATTCCTTTCGAGGTTAATGCCCTCTCTGCTCACCGCACTCCAGATGCAGTAGAGTCATTCGCCAAGGGAGCCAAGGAGCGTGGCGTGAAGGTTATCATCGCCGCTGCCGGTATGGCTGCCGCCCTTCCTGGTGTTATCGCAGCATCTACTCCTCTGCCAGTAATCGGCGTGCCTATCAAGGGTATGCTCGATGGTCTTGATGCCATGCTCAGCATCATCCAGATGCCTCCTGGCATTCCTGTAGCTACTGTTGGTGTGAATGCGGCTCAGAACGCTGCCATCCTCGCTGCTGAAATGATTGCCCTTGCCGATGAGGAAGTGGCTCAGAAGGTAGAGGCTTGGAAGGCGGGTCTCGGTGCCAAGATCGAGAAGGCCAACAAGGACCTGGCTGAGGTGAAATACGACTTCAAGTGTAATTAATCTAATATGTGATATGCCCCATTCTTTTGGGGCATATCTTATCTTATATATTATGGTAGATTTATTCAATTATACCCGCCGTGCCTCTTCTGTGGCACATATCGGAGCCATCGACCTGGGTGGCGATAATCCTATCCGCATCCAGTCGATGACCACCACCAACACCAATGATACCGAGGCTTGCGTGCGACAGGCTGAGGAGATTATCAAGGCTGGTGGCGAGCTGGTGCGCTTCACCACTCAGGGTTCCCGCGAGGCAGAGAACATGAAAAACATCAATGCCGGCATCCGTGCCGACGGCTATCAGACTCCGCTCGTAGCCGATGTTCACTTCAATCCTAACGTTGCCGATGTGGCTGCTCTCTATTGTGAGAAAGTGCGCGTCAATCCTGGCAACTACGTGGATCCTGCCCGCAAGTTCATCAAGCAGGAATATACCGACGAGGAGTATGCCCACGAACTTCAGAAGATTGAGGATCGCTTCGTACCTTTCCTCAACATCTGCAAGGAGAACCATACTGCCATCCGCATCGGTGTGAATCATGGTTCACTCTCCGACCGCATCCGTAACCGCTACGGCGATACGCCAGAGGGCATCGTAGAGAGCTGTCTCGAGTTCCTGCGCATCTGCAAGAAGGAGAATTTCCACGATGTGGTTATCAGCATCAAGTCATCCAATACCGTTGTGATGGTTCGCTCCATGCGCCTTCTGGTAGAAGAAATGGAGAAGGAAGGCATGAACTACCCACTCCACCTCGGCGTAACCGAAGCCGGCGAAGGCGAAGATGGCAGAATCAAGAGTGCCGTAGGTATCGGTGCCCTCCTGGCTGATGGCATCGGCGATACCGTTCGTGTAAGCCTGAGCGAGGAACCGGCTGCAGAGATTCCGGTGGCTCGTCATCTGGTAGATTACATCGGCAAGAAGAAGGGGCATCTGATGATTCCTGCCACAGCTTGTCCTTCATTCGACTGGCTGCGCCCTACCCGCCGCGAAACCGTGGCTGTAGGCAATATCGGCGGCAGCAACGTTCCGGTGGTTATCAGCAACCGAATCAACGGCGAGAGCACCGCTTGTGAGAACAAGGATGCTACTCCAGACTATATCTACATCGGCGGCAAGATGCCTAAGCAGTTTGTGGCTGGCCAGAGCTACATCGTAGATTACAACGTTTACGAGACGCTGAACAGCAAGCCAGAGACTACTGGTGCCAAGCTCTACCCTATCTTCCCTGCCATGGCAATGCCGCTCATCGCCAGCATCAAGGCAGACGTGAAGTTCCTCACCCTGCAGTTTGGTACACCTGCCGAGGAATATATCGCCTGTCTGAAGGCTCATCCTGAGGTGGTGGTTATCTGCGTAAGCAATCATCAGAACCGCCTGGGCGACCAGCGTGCATTGGTTCACGAGATGATGAATGCCGGCTTGAAGAACCCTGTGGTTTTCGCCGAGATGTACCAGCACGGCAAGGAGGAGAAGAGCGACTTCCAGCTGGAGGCTGCAGCCGATATGGGAGCCCTGATGATTGATGGTCTGACCGATGGTATCTGGCTGATGAACAATGGAGACATCCCTGCCCAGACAATAGATGAAACCGCTTTCGGTATTCTCCAGGCAGCCCGTCTGCGCACCAGCAAGACCGAGTATATCAGTTGTCCGGGATGCGGCAGAACCCTCTACGATCTTCGTGAAACCATCGCCAAGATCAAGGAGGCAACCAAGCATCTCAAGGGGCTGAAGATTGGTATCATGGGCTGTATCGTGAATGGTCCAGGCGAAATGGCGGATGCCGATTACGGCTACGTAGGTGCCGGTCCTAACCGAGTAAGCCTCTACCGCAAGCAGGTTTGCGTAGAAAAGAATATTCCGCAGGAGGTGGCAGTAGAGCATCTGCTCGC
>ERZ1031211.96-NODE-96-length-9892-cov-29.025211_pt1 | contig 9892 bp, 3 predicted proteins | sample MGYA00518739_ERZ1031211 | MGnify/ENA primary metagenome ERZ1031211 (study PRJEB33719, sample SAMN04261181) | wastewater metagenome | biome: rural village; feature: human; material: feces | host: Homo sapiens | place: El Salvador | collected 2013-01-07 ...
ATGGGCGGCCAGTATCAGAGCAACATCACCCGCCTGGGCATCTACAAGCGCCAGTGGCTGGGCAGCTTCGGCTATGTGGATTTCAATATCGTGGGCAAAATGCAGTGGAACAAGGTGCCATTCACCATGCTCGTCCAGCCACCAGTCAACCTCTCTTACTTTGAGCAGGAGGCAACCATCAGTATGATGAAAGACTGGGAGTTCCTCAGCGACCGCCAGGTGTTCTGGTCGGTGGCATGGGATATGAACGGCAAGCTCCTGAACCGCATTCCGCTGATCAAGAAGTTGAAGTGGCGTGAATACGTGGCAGTGAAGGGAGTCTGGGGACAGTTGACTGACAAGAACAATCCGGTGAAGAATCCTACGGATGACGTCATCTTCCAGTTCCCTAACAATTCCTATACCTTCGGCAATACGCCATATTGGGAATTTGTGGCAGGTGTGCACAACATCTTCAAGTTCTTTGGAATCGATTATGTGCGCCGCCTGAACTACTTAGACCACGCCAACGTGGATAAGTGGGGTATCCGCTTCGGATTCCTCATGACATTCTAAAAAAAAACGATGTTGATACCTAGCGTTTTGCTAGGTATCTAGAAACAGATAAGTTTGCTGTGGCATTTCTGCCATGGCAAACTTTTTATAAAAACAGGTCATATAAAGAGATAGAAGAGAGTATAACAACATAAAAGAATAGGAGAATTGAATCATGAAAATTCTGTTAGCAGACAAGCAGGACATCACGCGCGCCGGACTGAACTACGTGATAGAGAAAATGGAAGGGTTTGAGACCAAGTACGTGGAAGACAAGACGGAGCTGATGCTCGCCTTGAAAGAGAACGAGGATACGGTAGTGATATTAGACTACACGCTCTTCGACATCAATGATGCCGCCGAGCTCCTCATCCTCAACCAGCGTTTCCCCTATACCCGATGGCTTTTGTTCAGTGAAGATTTGAGTGCCGACTTCGTGAAGGTGCTCATTGCTAGCAGCAGCATGTTTAGTGTTCTTCTTAAGGAGAGTCCGATGATGGAGATCAAGGAGGCCATCCGCTTCTGTGTGGCAAGCAACCGCTTTGTCTGCCAGCGCATGATGGAGGTGCTTCTGGCGCCCGTGCAGCAGGAGCCGGAAGAGAAGGTGAACCTCACCAAGACCGAGACCGAGATTCTGAAGGATATTGCCCTGGGTATGACCACCAAGGAAATAGCCGAAAAGCGATTCTCCAGTTTCCATACCGTGAACACCCACCGCAAGAATATCTTCCGAAAGCTGGGCGTGAACAATGTGCATGAAGCAACCAAGTATGCACTAAGAGCCGGCCTGGTAGATTCGGCAGAGTATTATATATAAAAATGGCTTCAGATTGTCCTCCCGACATTCTGAAGCCTTTTGTTTCTAACTAACTTATTATCAACTATTCATTACTTTCGGCTGCAAAATTACAAGTTTTTATTGAAAAAATGATGTTTTTCCATGAAAAAACACACGTAAACGTTTGCAATTTCGGATAAAATCATTATCTTTGCAGAAAGATCTTATCAAAAGATGCATAAATAGATGGTTAACTTATAGAAAAATGATACACTAGTATCGAGAACGAGATTCATGAAACAGCGTAGAACATCACTTAAAGACCTGGCTGATAAACTAGGTGTGAGCATTGCCACGGTATCGCGTGCTTTGCGCAATAGCCACGAGGTGGGTGAGGAAATGACCCAGAAGGTGAAGCAGCTTGCCAAGGAGCTTAATTACCGACCTAATCCTTTTGCTCAGAGTCTTCGAAAGGAGGCTCCGAGAGTGATTGGCGTGATAGTACCTAACCTGGTGACCCATTATTATGCTGCGGTGCTCGATGGCATCGAGGACTATGCGTCGAAGTTGGGCTACTCAGTCATCAGTGCCAACAGTCATGAAAACCATGAGCGCGAGGCGAAGGCACTGGACAACTTCCTCAACATGCATGTGGAAGGCATCATCGCCTGTCTGGCGCAGGATACCACCGACTATTCGCACTTCGAGCAGCTTCATGATATGGGCATACCGCTGGTGTTCTTTGCGCGCTGCTGCCTGGAAGACAAGTTCTCGCAGGTGGTGGGCAATGGCGACGTGGCAGCGCAGGAGGCAACCCAGCACATGATAGAGACCGGTTCCCGCCGCATCGCCTTTATCGGTGGTCCTAACCATCTCGACATGGTGCGCCGCCGCAAGCATGGCTATCTGGAGGCTCTTCGCGAGAACAGGATTCCTATCGACCGCTCGCTGGTGGTTTGCGATAAAATCGATTTCGATGTGGCACGCAATGCTACGCTCCGACTGCTGGAAGGGGAGAATCCGCCTGATGCCATCCTCGCCTTCAACGATATCATCACCTATGCCGCCTTCGATGCCATCAAGGTAAAGGGACTGCGCATTCCGCAGGATGTGGCCATCATCGGTTTTACCGATGGGGATACTGCAGCCTTCGTTACTCCAAGACTCACCGCCATCATGGACAAGGCGCACGAGCAGGGGTCCAAGGCATGCGAACTGCTGATGAGAAGCATCAACGGCGATGAGAAGATTTATAAAGAGGTGGTGCCGATGATTCTCAAAATCAGAGAAAGCTCGGAAAAGAACGAGTAAAATGGATGAATTTCAATCTGAAAATATAAACCTATAAATATAACAAACTAGAATGAAACATGAACTAAAACTGTTTCTGAAAGGCATCCTTGTGATGCTTTTGCTGGCGATGAAGTCGCTGCCCTGTAATGCCATCGGTGCTTATGGGGCAGTGGATTTTAATCGTCTGACCAACAGAAACGGATTGAGCAACAGTCAGGTGAATGCCATATTCAAAGACCAGAAGGGCTATGTATGGTTTGGCACCCAGTCGGGACTCGACCGTTTCGACGGATTTCGTATGAAGGCATTCCTCTACGATGATGGCAATCCCAATTCCATCCCCAACAATTCGGTGGATGAAATTCAGCAGGCCATCGACGGATCGCTGTGGATTCATACCGGGGTGGGATATTGCATCTACCAGTATGACAAGGAGCGATTCGACCGCAAGCCAGAGGAATGGCTCAAGACCATCGGCGTGGATGGACCTCCTTACAAACTGCTCATCGACTCGAAGAAAAACATGTGGATGAGTGTGTATGGCCAGGGCATCTATTTTGTGGATGTCAAGAACATGACAGCTTTTCTCTTCCCTTTTTCCAAGACGAAATCACGCAGTTCGCTGCCTGAATATCAGGTGAGCTGTATCCGCGAGGACAACGGACAGGCGGTGGTTACCTTCGACAATGGTGTGATCTGCCGACTGGATGGCTATGCCCAGCAAGTGGTGTGGATGGACCGTTTTATCCTTAACAACCGACTCTCTACCGACCATTCGGTCTTCACCTTCGTAGACAGCAAGAACAACTATTGGGTGAATACCAATCTGGGCATCTATGTGTATCATAAGAATCTGAAGAAATGGTTTGTCGGGGCGAAGGGCTATCTGGCCACCTTCGGCTTTGATGTGCCGGCTTATCCGGGGCGCAAAGTCATTATCCGTGATATGGCGAGAGACAAGCAGGGACACATGTGGATTGCAACCGACCATAATGGCTTGATTTATCTGGACTATGCCAAGAAAATCTGCCGCCAGTTTATGTACAATCCTAATGATAAGGGCTCTATCTCCGACAACTCGCTTCCTGAGTTGTACGTGGATGACAACGATGCTCTATGGGTGGGTACCTACAAGAACGGAGTAAACTATTATTCTGCATCTTCCACCAAATTCTATACCATTCCGCTGGGCGATGTATGTACCATTACGCAGGATCTGAACGGCAATCTCTGGTGCGGTACCAACGATGCGGGCATCGTGGCATACAATCCGACAACGGGCCAGTCGTCTCGTTTCTATGGAGCCAAAACCGGACTGGGGTCTGAAGTGGTGGTGAGCAGTACCACCATGAAGGATGGAACCTTGTATTTCGGAACCTTCAATGGCGGATTGGCGTGCTTGTCGCACGGCGTGTGGAAATCCTATCATGCCGGAACCAGCGGACTGGCAAACAACAGTGTTTGGTGTCTTGCCGAGGCTCCCGACCATCGGCTTCTGATAGGAACCCTGGGCGGCGGTTTCCAGATTTTCGACCCGAATACGGAAAAATTTGAAACCTACAACACCAGTAACTCCAAGCTGACGAGCAACTTCATCAACTCACTCTTCATGCAGAATGCCAACCAGCTGCTGCTGGGACATTCGCAGAACATGTCTATCTTCGACTTCCATGACCGGAAGATTACGGATTTGAGCAAGATGTCGAACGGAAAGGGATTCCTGAGTCCATCAATTAACTATTCGATGATAGACAGTCGTGGACTCCTCTGGATAGCCACTCCTTCGGGCATCGCCATGTATGATCTGAAGTCGAACCAGGTGGAGAACATCAACAATCTGAACGGTACGCCGGGAGCTGTGGGCTGCTCCATCATCGAGGACAAGAACCATACGATGTGGCTGGTTTCAGAGTTTGTGGTTACCCATGTGAAGGTAGATAAGGATGAAGAAGGCAAATGGTACCTGAAGATAACCAACTATAATTCGCTGGATGGCTTGCAGGAGCGCCAGTTTAACTATCGCTCGGCATGCCTGATGCGCAATGGCGACATCGCCATCGGCGGACAGGATGGTGTGAATATCATCAGTCCCCGTTCGGCACAGAATGCCAAGAACCATGTGCGTGCACTCTTCAGCGGCGTGGTTCTCTTCGATCATGCCCTGACGGCAGGCGAGGAGTATGAAGGCAGGGTGATTCTAGAGGAGTCGCTCGATGCCAGCCATCGTCTTGATTTGAGCTATAAGGACAATGCCTTCACCATCCAGCTGGCTTCCAGCGAAGTGACGGTGCCATCGCGCAACCGCTTCCTCTATCGCATGAAGGGAGTCACCGACAAGTGGCTGCTCACACCAGCCGACCGTCCGGAGGTAACCTTCACCAATCTCTCTTCGGGCAGCTATATCCTGCAGGTGAAGGTGGTGAACGGCGACGGAACCGTGAACGACGAGATCAGCGAGCTGGAAATCAATGTGGCTCCACCTTTCTATCTCTCTATCTGGGCATTCCTGGTATATATCGCCCTGATAGCCGCAGCCTTCTTCCTCTACCGTCGCAGAATGATAGAGCGTCAGCGCAATCAGTTTGAGCGCAAGAGCATGGAGGACAGCATGAAGAAGACCAAGGAACTGAACGAGCTGAAGCTGAACTTCTTCACCAACGTGAGCCATGAGCTCCGCACTCCGCTCACCCTCATCATCTCGCCTCTGGTGACGATGATAAGAGAAGAAGCCGACCCTGCCAAGCGCAGAAAGCTGGAGCTGATTCATCGCAACGCCACCCGTCTGCTCAATCTGGTGAACCAGATTCTCGACTTCCGCAAGTTCGACCAGAACAAGGAGAAGCTGAATCTTTCGCAAACGGAAATAGTGAGTTTCGTGGATAATATCTGTGCTTCCTTCCGTATCCTTGCCAACAACAAGGTGACGCTGGAGTTCGAATCGGAATTCCCTAAGCTGAACATGACGGTGGATGTGGATAAGGTGGGCAAGATAGTGAACAACCTCTTGAGCAATGCCTATAAGTTTACCCCTGATGGCGGCAAGATTGTAGTTTCGCTGCGTGCCAAGACCCGTTTCGAGATGAAGGGCGGTGAGCACGATATGCTTTGCATCTATGTGATTGATACCGGCAAGGGTATCAGCGATGAAGAGAAGAAGAATGTCTTCGACCGCTTCTATCAGGTGAACGGCACCGAGATGCAGCCTGCCGGAGGCAGTGGCATCGGACTCAACCTGGTGAAGAAATATGCCGAGTTGCATGGCGGCAATGTTTATGTGCGTGACAACGAAGCTGGCGGTTCGATATTCGTGGTAGAATTGCCTATCGCAGACGATGGTTCTGCCAAGGTGAATGCCCATCTGGGCACCTTGCGTTCGGCTCCTGTCATCACCACGGTGCATAAGGCAGCAGAGAATGATGTTCCAGAACTGATAGATGATGCATCGGCTTCCCTCTATGGCATGGCCCGCAAAAAGGTGCAGCCTGCTGCGGGAGATTCTTCTGCCCACAAGCCAACCTTGCTGCTGGTGGATGATAGCGACGACTTCCGCGAGTTCATGCACGACTTGCTTTCTGATTATACCGTGGTTGAGGCCGTGAACGGTCAGGATGCCTGGAACAAGATCATCGACCATCGTCCGGATATCATCCTCAGCGATGTGATGATGCCGGTGATGGATGGCAACGAACTCTGCCGCCAGGTGAAGGAGAACGACGAGACCGCTTCCATTCCATTCGTGATGCTGACGGCCCGACTTGCAGATGAGCATCGAAAGGAGGGACTGATGAGCGGTGCGGATGAGTATATCACCAAGCCATTCAATATCGACATGCTCAACCTGCGACTCAAGAATCTCCTGAATCTCGTGAAGCGCACGGGAACGGTGGCGAAGCCTACGGGCGAAGTGGTCAAGGAGAAGCAGCTCAACAACGGCCACTTCGTGCTGGGAGCAGCCGACCAGAAGTTGATTGAGGATATCGACAACTATATCCGCGACAACCTGAGCAACCCTGATACATCCGTGGAATCGATGAGTGCTCATCTCTGCATCTCGCGCGTACAGTTATATAAGCGCATGATTTCGCTCATGGGCATCACGCCTTCGGAGTATCTTCGTGCCAAGAGAATCAAGTATGCCGAGCATCTGCTCCACTCCAATGAGTATAACATCAGCGAGATAGCCTACAAGGTGGGCTTCAACAATCCTCGCTACTTCTCCAAGTATTTCCAGGAGGCGTATGGCGTTACTCCTTCGCAATACAAGAAGAACCTGGAGGCTCAGGAATAACATCCTTTCATCCCCGAAGTAAGTAAACAAGACTGCTAAAATGTTGTCTCGTTTACCTGCTTCGGGGATTTTTTGTTTCGGGTTAACATTTTGTACCCTCATCCTAAACATTTGCACACCATGGAATCGGAATAATTTCGTATCTTTGCCACAGATTTAAGTAATACAACAAACAATCCTCTAAATAATATAGAATGAGAATAACTAAGACTTTATTCATTTCAGCAGTGCTGCTGATGAGCGCCACAGGCCTCCAGGCAGCAGGATTTATCCAGAAGGGTAATTATCTTACCGTTCAGTTGAAAGAGCACCAGAATTATGGTCCAAGTCAGATTCGCTTACAGGTTGTAAACGATCAGATAATCCGTGTGCAGGCCACTGCCGAGCAGAGCTTCCGCAACAAGCAGAGCCTGATTATCGTGCCTCAGAACAGCAAGGCAAACTACAAGGTGGAGGAGCAGGGCGACAAGCTCATCATCACCACAGCTGCCATGCGTGCCGTTTTGAACGAGGCTACCGGTCAGATTACTTTCTATGATTTGAAAGATAATGTTCTCCTCAACGAGGTGGCGCAGGGTGGAAAGACCTTCAAGCCTTTCACCGTGCCCGACCGTGAGATTGGCGTTGATATCGCCAAGGTGCCTGAGGCGCAGAAGCACGGCTGGTCATGGCGTGCCCTCTTCGACTCTCCCGACAACGAGGCTTTCTATGGTCTCGGTCAGCATCAGAGTGAGGAACTCAACATGAAGGGCAAGAACGAAGACCTCTTCCAGTATAACACCAAGGTGAGTGTGCCTTTCGTCATCTCCAACAAGAACTATGGTATCCTCTGGGATTCTTACTCTTATTGCCGTTGGGGTAATCCTGACGATTATCTGCAGCTGAATCGTGCCTTCAAACTCTATGATAAGGATGGCAAGGAAGGACAGCTCACCGGTACTTACGTGGATAAGAACGGACAGAAGATAGTTCGCGGCGAAGACAGCATCTACTTTGAGTATGCGATGCCTGAGGCTTCAGAAATCTGCAGCAAGACTGATAAGGGCGGTATACAGAACCTGCCAAAGGGCTTTGCCCTGAATGGTTCCAAGGTGGTTTACGAGGGTTACGTGGAGGCGCCAACCAACAGCTTTTATCAGTTTATCCTCTACTATGCCGGCTACACGAAGATTTATATCGACGGCAAACTTGTGGTACCTGAGCGCTGGCGTACAGCCTGGAATCCGAACTCCTATAAGTTTGATGCAGCCATCAAGAAGGGGGTGAAGACTCCTATCCGCATCGAGTGGCAGCCAGATGGCGATGTTTCCTATTGCGGACTCCGCGTGGCAGCTCCCCGTTCAGAGGCAGAAAAGAACCAGTTGAGCATCTGGAGCGAGATGTCGCCGGATATGGATTACTACTTCATAGCAGGCAAGAACCTCGACGAGGTGATTTCGGGCTATCGCACTCTTACCGGTAAGGCTTCGGTTTATCCAAAGTGGGCACTCGGTTTCTGGCAGAGCCGTGAGCGCTATCAGTGCAGCAAGGACATCGAGGACAATCTGAAGAAGTTCCGCGACCTGAAGATTCCTGTGGATAACATCGTGCAGGACTGGAACTACTGGAAGCTGGATTCCTGGGGAAGCCATGAGTTTGAAGCGGCACGCTATCCGAACCCGCAGGCGATGCTCGATAGCGTTCATGCCATGAACGGAAGATTCATGATTTCCGTATGGCCTAAGTTCTACGACACCGTGAAGAACTATAAGGAGCTTGATGCCAAGGGCTGGATGTATCATCAGGCTATCAAGGATGATATCCACGACTGGCTCGGCTTCCGTGGTTCTTTCTATGATGCTTATTCTGATGGAGCAAGAAAGATGTTCTGGCGACAGATGGACGAGAATCTCTATTCCAAGTATAAGTTCGGTATCGATGCCTGGTGGATGGATGCATCAGAACCAAACGTTCGCGACTGTACTCCGATGTGGTACCGTAAGGCTCTTTCCGGTCCTACAGCTTTGGGTACATCTACCGAATATTTCAATGCTTACAGTATCGTGAATGCTGATGCTATCTATAACGGACAGCGCAGCGTGAACCCTAACCAGCGTGTCTTCCTCCTGACCCGTTCCGGTTTTGCAGGAGAGCAGCGCTACAGCACCGCCACCTGGTCGGGCGATATTGCTACCCGCTGGGAGGATATGCGTGCCCAGATGACAGCTGGTTTGAACTATTCGATGGCTGGTCTTCCTTTCTGGGGCATGGACCAGGGAGGTTTCTGCGTGGAGAATCGCTATGTGGCTGCCCAGCAGGAGTTTGACAAAACCGGTAAGGAAAATGCCGACCTGAAGGAGTGGCGTGAGCTGCAGGCTCGCTGGAATGAGTTCGGCTGCTTCGTTCCGCTCTATCGCACCCATGGTCAGTGGCCTACCCGCGAGGTTTGGAACATCGCGCCAGCCGATCATCCGGCTTACAAGAGCATCGTGTTCTACGACAAGCTCCGCTATCGCCTGATGCCTTACCTTTACAGCATGGCTGGTATGGTTCACTTCAAGGACTACACCATGATGCGTGGATTGGTGATGGATTTCAATGGTGATGACAATATCTACAATATCAAGGACCAGTGGATGTTCGGTTCTGCCCTGATGGCTTGTCCGGTGGGCGAGTATCAGAAGTACAGCCGCAATGTTTATCTTCCTAAGCAGAAGGGTTGGTATGATTTCTATACAGGCAAGCATTATGCCGGAGGTCAGACCATCGTAGCCGATGCGCCATACGAGAAGATTCCAGTCTTCGTTCCAGAAGGATCCATCCTTCCTGTCGGTCCGGAAATGGAGTGGAGCGACCAGAAAAAGCCTGAGCTTATCGACCTCTATGTATATGCCGGCAAGGACGGTTCTTATACGCTTTATGAGGATGAGGGCACCAACTATAACTACGAGAAGGGCAAGTATGCTACCATCGACTTCCTGTATGATGATGCTCAGAAGACCCTGACCATCGGTGCCCGC
>ERZ1031211.98-NODE-98-length-9875-cov-23.743890_pt1 | contig 9875 bp, 3 predicted proteins | sample MGYA00518739_ERZ1031211 | MGnify/ENA primary metagenome ERZ1031211 (study PRJEB33719, sample SAMN04261181) | wastewater metagenome | biome: rural village; feature: human; material: feces | host: Homo sapiens | place: El Salvador | collected 2013-01-07 ...
TGCTCATACTATGGCGAGGCGCCATAGCCTCCATTCGAAAGCGCCAAAGCGAATATTCGAAATGCTCCACACGAATATTCGAAAGCGGCCAAGCGAATAATCGTCCCACAACGGCATAAAACGCGCTCTGACGAGCTTTCTACTCCATATAACCGCCCAAACACAAAACAAGGGGACGCCTCGTAAATAAGACATCCCCTCTCGTTTTGTATAAGTTCATGGCTCAAGCCCATGTTTAGGCTGAGCCATGCAAGCATCAGAATTTATATCTTTTACTTGTTATTGAATTTCTTGCCATTCTGTATCACGATGCCCTTGTAAGAAGCGTCTACCTTCTGACCAGCCACGTTGTACATCGGAGCCTTGGTGTCGAGAGTGGCAGCAGCGTTGATACCACGCAAACCTGTAGCCTTGTCGAGGTAGATGTAATCCTTGTCTGAAGCTACAGACAGATAAGCCGAACCAGCCTCTACCACAGTACCAGCAACAGATGTGAAGCAAGCCTGACCCTTGTCGTCGGTAGCCAACGACCAGATGTTCTGAACGTCGGAAGCTGCAATGGTGTAATCCTCGTCAACGGCTACAAGCAAGTTCTTCTGAACAGCCTCGGCCTCGGGAACCGGAGCAAGCTTGTAGTTGCCAGCCTTAGCCTTGAGCAGCACACCCGTGCCAGCCGGAACGGCTGTAACCTGAGCAAGCTCGGTGTAGTTGCCCTTAACGTCAGTTACAACATAAGCCTCAACCTCAGGAGTGAGCGAGAAGTCGATAGCGCATGTAGCAGAGAACATGGCGTTGCCGCCCTCGCCTACTGTTACAGCAACAGGCTCTACCTCAAGCACGATGTTCTTGTTAAGGCTCTTGCTAAGGTCTACGTCATTCTCTGTGTAGTCAATGTAGCCAGGAGCCGAAACTGTGAGGTTATACTTCTTGTCGTTCTGTATAACGTCGATAGAATAAGCACCCTTGTCGTCAGAAGCGCCTGTGTAGATAACGTCGCCGCTTGTGAGTGTTACTGTAGCGCCAGCCACAGCCTTGTTCTTCCAAGTGATGTTGCCCGCAATTACTGAAGGCTCGGTCTGAATGCCAAACTCGGCTACGGCAGTAGGCTGCTCTGAAAGGCTTGAAGCCTCGCCCGGAGCACCAGAGCCATAATATGAGTTCTTGTAAGAGTCGTCAGCGTTGAACTTAACGTTTACATACTTGTCGGCCTTAACATAAGTGAGCACGCGGATAGCCGATGTGCCATCCCAAACGATTGGCTCAGGCAGCGTGATGGTTGTAGTATATGTGTTGCCGCTTACAAAGTCGATAGTAGTCTTGCCTGTGTAAACCTCCACCTTCTGCAGCGACTCAAAGTTCTTGCCAGCCTCAAATGTAGCAGTATCAACAGCGCCTACGTATGCTGTAAGGAGTATGTCGCTTACGGTCTTATCGTTTGAGCTTGTTCCGGTATAAGATACGGATGTAATCTTGGCACCCTTCTTAAGACCGTACTTCTCGAGCATCTCGGGTTTATAGATGTTGTCCATGTGGGCACCTGAGCTATTGGCGTCGTACCAGTCGATAGCGGTCTTGTTTGAAGTTTTATTGCCATTGCCTACGGTTACGGTACCAGTAGCCTGCTCTTCCTTAACGTCAACCGAAACCTTCTCTGAAGTTACGGTATAGTTGTCGGCAGCATTCTTAAACTCGATGTAAGCCTCGGCAGCACCAGCCTTGTGCGGAGTATAGCTGAACGAGAATTCAGCCTTCTCGCCACTTGCAATAGCCTTGGCAGGAACTGTAGCCACTACCTCGCCGTCTACGTAGAGCGAAGCTGTGTACGAGTCTGCAGCCTCGTCCTTGGCATTAACGTTGAGCAAGGTGGCTGTAGCTGTATAGGCGTTGTTTACAACAGCTGTAGCAGGCAGCTTAGAGGCTGTGAGCATAAGGTCGTGAGCCACGTCTACCTTCTCGAAACCATAGATGTTGTCGATGCTTGTGTAGCCAGCGCCAAAGCCTATGTAGTAGTTGCCGGCAGGAATGTTGTCGATGACAAACGACTTGAGCTTGCTGAAGTAGTAAGTATAGTCTACGGCACGGGTGTCAGACAGTTCGTCGGCTGTAATCTTGCGAGCCAGAGTCCAGTTGGTGCGGTCGGCAGAATAGTAGACGTTAAGGTAGACGCCTTCGCCACCAGTATAGTAGTTGGTACGGGCTACATCAACCGACATCTTCTCGCCCTCAGTCACCTTAAGCAGCGGTGTAACAAACTTGTTGTCCTTGTCCTGGCTGCCGTTAGTCAAGAGGTATGGGTTGTCGCTGCTCTCATCGTCGCGCTTAGCTACGCTCCATCCATCCTCGGCATAGGCACCAGCAGGAATCTGGTTGTCGTTGAAGTTGACGTAATACTTGGCTGGGTCGAGCACGGTGCCCGACACGTTGAAGCTGAAGTCGTCCACACCCTCTCCAGACACCTTAAACTCGCCCGAGTAGATGCCAGGTTTTTCAGCCGTCATAGTTACGGTGAAATCTTTAGTTTCGTGAGCCACAATTGTGAGCGGAGCTGCAAGCGAGGTGGTGAATCCGTCGGGCACAACAACCTTTGTTATGTTGAGCGGAGCTGCACCATCGTTGCTTATCTTGAATGTCTTGTCGGTGCTGGCGTTGACCATTCCCCATGCATACGAGCTGCTGCCGTTTTCAACCTTGCCGTCATCGTTGCGCATTGAGAGCACAGGCTTGTAGGGCACAGGCTCAATCCACGCGCCATACTTAGAGGTGTTGGTAAGGTCCTCGAACACGTCGTAGCGGTTGCGGTCGGGATAGTCGGCATAGTTGGCGTAGCCAGAGATGGTTACTGTAGTAGACTGGCCAACGGCAAGACTGCCAGTAAGAGGATAGGTGTAAACCACGGCGTTGCTCTTGCTGTAGTTCTTTACCGAAAGGCTGTAGCCCTCGATTCCTTCGGCAAGGTCGAGGTCGCCATTGTTGGTAATTGTAACCTCGAAGTCTACCGGGAACTTGCCATCAGCATCGCAGTCAACCTTATCCTTGCCCTTGTAGCTTACCTTGCTTACGAGCAACGACTTCTGCAACTCGATGTCGGCCTTGTCGGCGGCAAAGTCGTCGATATAAAGGTTCTCGGCACGAATACCAATGTACTGGTTGTTCTGCTCGGGCAGGTTGATCTGAACCCAGTCGGAGCTAAGCTCAGGAATATCCACCTCAATCTGGTCGCCCTTCTTGTAATTGCCGTTCTCAAAGGTTACGGCATAAAACTTGATTGTAGACGAGCTCCACGAAGAAGTCTTCTTTACCCAGATACTTGCCTTGCCTGTGATGGCTGGCGTAACGAGCAGGTCATTTACAGGGCCAACGTCGTAATTGTAGTCGTCGCCAATGGTCTGGCTTCCAACCTTTATGGCACCCGAACCGTCGCGTCCGTCAGACGAGCTGTAGGAGTAACTCACATAATAGTCTTCGCTGCTCCAACCCTCGGTTGTGTACTTGTCTACGATGTGGCCCCATCCTGAGCCCACCTTAAAGTCGTGGGCAGTAGTAGAGATAGACTTGTTGAAGTCCATCGTGTAGTTTTGCACAATGTCGGCCCTTGCCTGTGCAACCCACAGCGTGGAGGCAGCAACGAGAGCTAACGAACAATAAAAATTTCTCATAAGCTAATAAATTTTTAAGTTGTTAATATCTGTGTTGTTATTTTCGCTATCTGTGTCTCAGTTATTTTTTATCACCACCTTGCGTGCCACGCCTCCCTTGCGCACGATGTAGAGGCCCTTGGATGGGTTGGACACGCGTGTGCCGTCAAGGGTGTAGATGCCGTCGGCAGGTGAGGCTACGTTGGCTGTATTTACAGCGCTTATGCCGCTTGTGCCGCCTGTGAGCTTAACGGTGCAGGCATTGGTTATGTCGGCATCCAGCACGTTAGAATCGTCGATTGTCGGCATGTACTTGCCGGCTAATGCCACAACCTGCATGTTGTCGGCGTTCCAGTCTGCAGGCAAGGTGTAGGTGTAGTGGGCAGAGTATTTGCCGTCGGCAATATCCATGCGGTCGCCCTTAGGACTTGTTACGTAGGCGCGCAGCACGTGGTTGTGCACGTATTTGTTGTCGGTGGTTGTGCCATAGCCTAAGGTGCCAACAACCTTCTGCGGCGACACAACTCCATTCTCTACAAGCATAAGCGTAAGGCCAATGTCGCCATAAATAGACTTAGCCTCGTCGGTAACGTCGCCCGTAACGTCGAGCGTAAGCTGGCGTGTGGCAGATGTGTAGGCCGACGACAGATTGACTGTGGCGAACGACGGGTTGCCGGCGCGGTTCTCATTGACCAACTGCTCAACCGCCTCAGACACCAATTGAGGCATAAAGGTGGCGTAGTCGATTAGGTCGAAGGCAATGTTGTTCTCGCCAAAGAAGTAGAAGCGGTCTACTGTGAAGCACGGGTAGGTGTAGGCATAGAGATTCTCGAGATAGCTTGAACCTTCGGGAGCAAGTGGCTCGCCATGCTTGTAGACATTTACCAGGCACACATCCTTGTTCTGGGCAGCCTCGTCCATGCCAGGGTTTATGTAGTAGGCCATACTCTCGTCCTGGCTGCAATACTGCTCCACGTAGGTTTGCTGGCGTTCAAGGCTCTTGGTGTAGACCACGAACGAGTTGGCAATCTCGTCGCCATCGGGTTTGGTAGGTGTGCTGCCCTCGATATTGTCTACAAAGACAGTCAGCTTGTGGGCTCCGGGCGTAATGTCCTTAGGCAATGGCAGCAGCAGGCTTACGCCGCTTAAGCCGTCGGCCTTAACCTCCTCGTTGTAATCCTTATAGGTGGCGTCGCCGTTGTCGAAACGATAGCCCAGACGCATAGACGAGATGTCCTCCAGACCAACATTCTGCAACTGCACATAAGTGTCGAGCGTGGCGCCTGTCTTCTGATACTTGCCGCCAGCCAAGAGGTGTGTCAGCTGCACGTCCTTCTTTGGCAACGAGCTAACGTCAACTATCAACTGCACGCAAAGGTTGCCAACACCCTCCATATAGTAGAAACCATCGCCATTCATAATGAGCGACGCCTTGGGAGTGGAGGTCTTTGGGGTGTAGAAGCACATGGCACCCTCCTCGGCTGTGGCCATTGCCTCAGACTCGTTGTAGTCGTAACCAATTATCAGCTCGTCGTTGTCCTGTATGGTGTACTCTTGGGCGCTGTTGAAGCGCACCTCGTTCCAGCCCTCGCTGGTACGGCGCACATTGGCGTTAACAAGGGCAGAGGCATTCTGGCCACTAACCTTATATATAAATACCTTTGACTTGCCTATGCTCTGAGACAGGGCAAAGCGAATGCCCACTACCTTGCAGCCCTTGTACGAGCTGAGTACAGAGGATGATAGGTCGGCTGCCACGCTGTAGGTTCCAGCTGTGCCAAAGCACATGCCCTTGGTGGTGATGCTATCGCCGCTGCAATAGCCCACCCCACGCTCGGTAGAGGCAAGCACACGACGAACGGGCACTTTGGCCTGTGGCAAGGCCGACTCTACCGGAACGTTGACAGTTATTGTAGACGTTTTGGGCAGCTTAGCACAAACGCCACCCACGTGCACCTGTTGGGCGCAGAGCACAAGGCTCTGCGACATCAACATGGCGGTAATATATGTTTTTTTCATTTTTTACTCTTCTTTTGCTTTTTTGAATTACTTGAATTTTTTAATTGTTTGGATTACTTGCGAACCTTTCTTGCTCCGTTGGCATCTTTAACGATGTAGACGCCTTGTGGCAGGGCGTTCAGACGGGCGTTGAGCTTCTGTCCGGCAAGGTTGTACACCTGGGCATTCGCGTCGGTATCGGCTCTAACCACATCGATGCCGCTAACAACAATCTGATAGGTAGCCATCTCAGACACGGCGTTCTTGTAGACAGCCTCGATGCCGATGGTGTAGCTGCCCTCGGGCAGGTTGTCGATGGTGAACGACGGTGTGGTAGACTCGCCATACTTAGAGCCGTCGATGTAGATGTTGTAGTGGAGCACGTTGCCGTAATCCTGCTGCACGTTGCTGCCATCGGCAGGCTCAGCCTTGAAGAGGTCGAGCTGGGCAAAGAAGGCGTCGGTAGACGTGTAGTGAACAGCAAGGCGAACCTTCTTGCCGGCATAAGGCGCAAGGTCGGTAGAATAGACTGTCCACTGGTCGCTCGGAATGTTCTGGGCGTTGCTCAGCACTACGAAGTCGTCGGGATTGTCGCTGCCCGTCTCTGACACGGCAAACTCCATCTTCTCGTTGTACATGTCGGTATAGCTCTTGGCTGTAACCTTAAGCTCGTAGCCGTCGTAGATGTCGATAAGCGGCGAGATAAGCCACTTGTCGGCCTGAGCGCCCTGGGGCGAGAAGAACACCACGTACTTGTTGCCATCGGGAGCCTGCATAGCCATATCGGTAGGAAGCATGGCAGGAACCGTGTTCCAAGGGTTGAACACAATTGGGGCAATGGCCTTAGGATTAGAGGCGTCGCCCGAGCCAGGGAAAGTTACGATGTTGCTGGTCGAGCCAAGACCGATAGGATAAACCGGAGTTTGGTCGAGGTCTACCGACTTCCAGTCGCCAAACTGTCCTGTGGCAAAGTCGTCGTAGGTCTCGAAGCTGTCGCTAAAGCCAAGAATCTGGTTCCAATTCAACTTTACACTTATACCGTCGGCACTTTCGTTCATGTCGGCAGTAATGTTATAAGGAGTTATTACGTCGTCCTCAAGATTGATGTCGAGAGTCTGGTCGGCCTGCAGGTCTATTTCCTTAGAGTAGGCCTTGAAGGCACCCTTCTCCACATTTACAGTATACTTGCCCTTAGGCAGCATCAATATCTTTGCCACGCCATTGGCAACTGTAGCCTGGTAAGCAGTTCCGTTGTCGGTAGAAAGGAGGTTGACCACGGTTCCGTCGGCTGAGAGTTTGCTGTCGGCGGCAACCTTCATTGTAAGGCTGGCGTAGGCCGACTTGCTAACCTCGATGGTAGTGGTAACGAGCTGGCTCTGGGCAGCAATGTAGTTGGCCTTTACGCCAATGGTGTGGGTGCCTTCGGCAACATCACTCAGCACATAGCTGTAGGTGCCGGTCTTGCCCACCTTCTGGTTGTCGAGATAGATGTCGAAGGTCTCGTTGGGGTTGGCAGGCGACTTGTGGTTGCGTGCCACACGATTGGCCTTAGGAGCGAGAGCATACGAGGCAGCTGTAGACTGACCTACATAGAAGTCGTCGAGCTTGAGCATGAAGGCTCCCTCGCTGGCAGCATCGCCAATATAGCGAATGGCAATCTTTACCTTCTGCTGAGCGTACTCGGCAAGGTCGTACTGCATAAGCTGCCAATTCTTCTTGTAGTCGGCAGTCTCGTAATTGCCCTTGGTAAGCTGTACAAAGTCGTCGGCGGTAGGATTGTTGGTCTGGGTTGTGATGTAGACAACAAACTTCTCGATGTACTTGTCGGCAGCCATAGCGTAGAACGAGAGGATGTTGTCGGTACCAACAGTAATCTCAGGCGAGATGAGCCAGTCGTCGTTAGGCTCGCCCGAATTGGTGCGTACAAAACCCACATACTGCTTGCCGCTGTATGCGCGCATTGTAGGATAGTCGTAGTACCACATAGGGTCTACCTTCAGGGGATTCATTATCTGTGCATACTGGAAGACACCACGGTTGGGATAGTCGCCAGTAAGAGGAGCTGTCATTAGATGGTCGGCATCGATTCCAGTCCAATCGCCAAAATTGATAGAGAATGGATCGTAGCTCTCGAAGTCGTCGAAGAATGCAGGCTTCTCGGTATTCCATGTAACCTTGACCTGATTCTTGCCAGTATAGGCGTCGTATGTGCAAACGGCGTTAAGCGCAAAGGGGTCGCGCGTAAGCTCTACGAGCTGCAACTTTACGTCCTTGCCAGTCTCGTTGGCGGCAATATTGACTGTTGCAGTAGCTGTGTTGAATCCGTCGCGCTTTACCGTAACCTTATTGTTACCGGCATAAACCTTGAGCGAGCACTTGCCGTCGGCATCGAGTGTGGTTTCGGGATATTGCAGCTGATAATCGGTCTGCTCTACGTCAACCAGCTGTCCGGCAAGCGAAATGCCGGCATTGGTGGTGACCTCGATATTTAGCATCTTGTCGCGCTTCTGTGCAAACGAAGCTGTAGACGTGAGCAAGAGGAAGAGGAGCAGCGTAAATGAGTAGAATTTTGATTTCATTTTTTACTTAGCTTTTTTATAGAATGATGAAAATAGGAAAAAGGTAACGGATGCGCACAACCCGCAAGGAGCATGCGCACCACATTACCTTTCAAGCATTAATCCAAAGATGATATTTTACTTGCGGGCCACCTTCATGGTCTTAACACCATCGGCGGTCTGCACCTTTACTACGTAAACACCCTTTGCCAAGCCGTTAAGGGTAGCCATGCCGTTGCCCTGTGCCACCTTCATGCCATTAAGATTGTATACAGCCACAGCGTCGGCAGCCGAAACAGCGGTCTGAACCGACTTGATGCCAGTGGCAACATTGTCAAAATGAGAGAAGGTGAAGTCGTCGTAGAACGCAGCCAGAGCATACCTCTCTGTGTAGTCGCGTACGGCAACATAGATGTCCTTGCCAGCATAAGCCGAGAGGTTAACTGTGTAATGCTTCCAGTCTTCGTGGTCGAGCAATGGTATCTCCTGCTGGTTGAGCACAGTCTTGAACGAGTTGCGGTCGGTGTTGCTGGTCTCGCTAACAAGCACCTCTACCCTGTGTAGACCTGAAGGCAGGATGCTCTGTTTGCTCTCCCAGTTGCGAGCGTAGAAGTCGAACTCCGACTCAGCTGTAGCTGTGAGCTTCTTAGACACAATCCAGTTGTCGCCCTTGAGTGTCTCGTTGAGCGGAGAGCCAGGGATAATGAATGCGTCGCCAGAGATAGGAGCCACGTTCTTGTGGTCGGGACGCTCGTAAGCCACTGCAAATGCGTAAACGCCATTATTTGACGGGAACTCGGTGCCATAGCAATTGAATGGAACTGTGGCTGAACGGTCAACATCAATAAGGTTGAAGTCGGTTGTCCAGTTGTAGTCGAGGTCGTTGTCCTCGAACGAGTAGTAGAGCACGTCGCTTGCAAGAGCTGTACCCTCAACAGGGAACTGTACAGAGTAGCCGCTCTCGAATGTAACGGTCATGTTGTCGTTTACGGTAGACTGCACGTCCTTGGCATAGAACTGGAGCGAGAATGTGAGCGACTCGCCCTTTGCAATCTCTGTGCCCGGAGTTATAGAAGATGCGAAGTTGTCTGTAGCGAAGCTTACGCTCTTAACCTTCAACGCCTGATCGCCCTTGTTCTTGATAGTGAACATGTCGCCAGAGTTGGTGCCCTTGTTATAGTTCGCCTTGCCAGCGTTCCAGCCTTCCTTGTTGAATACGGCCTTGTCGCTTACATTCTCCTCGATAACCACGTTGTCGAGACCGCAACCGTTGTCGTTGCCATTGTTGGCTGTGTGAGTCCAGCGGAACTGTACTGTCTTGCCGGCATAAGCCGAGAGGTCTATCTTCTCGTTAATCCAGTAGATAGGAGCAACATCCTCGTCGAGACCCTGAGAGATATAAGAGAGCTGCTTCCAAGCGCCGTCAACCAACACTTCGAATGTAACGGTTGTAGGAGCACCCTCTGTGTTCTGCTTCTTGGCGTTGCCCAGCTGGTCGAATTTGGCGTTTACCGGATGGCAGTCAACCCAATCGAACGAGATAGACATATTCTTGTCGGTAGGAAGCTTGAACTCTGGAGTGGTTACAAATGCCTGGTTGCCCTTGTCGAGCCACATGTTGAAGAGGCAAGGAGCAGGTGTGCCCTTGTCCTTGAGCACGCTCCAGCTACGGTTGGCGTATTGT
>ERZ1031211.104-NODE-104-length-9645-cov-25.363608_pt1 | contig 9645 bp, 7 predicted proteins | sample MGYA00518739_ERZ1031211 | MGnify/ENA primary metagenome ERZ1031211 (study PRJEB33719, sample SAMN04261181) | wastewater metagenome | biome: rural village; feature: human; material: feces | host: Homo sapiens | place: El Salvador | collected 2013-01-07 ...
TGAGATGGGGATTTTGCATTGTGGCAGTTGGCGAAAGATATGGAGGTATTCGGCATACTCCTGATATTACAAACCCGTTACATTCTCATCTTTCACGTTAAATTCAATTAAGTTTTACCTCATAACTTTCGCTATTTCAGATATTTTTCCTAATTTTGCGTCCACGTTTCCAACGGATGAAATGAATATTAAAATTAGATTATAAAATTAGGTATTATATAAAATAGACAAGAAAAAAGGAAAAAAAGAAAAATGGAACATGTTTTTACTGAATCGATGTTTTTGGTGGGCTTCGTGATATTCATCGCCGCCATACTCGTATTAGACATGCTGGTCATCGACCGAAAGGCGCATGTGGTTTCCATCAAGGAAGCTGGCTCCTGGACGGCAGTATGGATTATTCTCGCACTCACCTTTGCCGTGTTCATCTACTTTCATGGCGACATGGTGCACGGCATAGAGAACTTCGACGACCTGAAGCTGATAGCCTCGCGCTATGCTTCTCATCTCAAACTGGATCCGAACGATTATGAAGGGAGTCTGCAGCAATATCGCCACTACATGACCATCTCTTACATCTCGGGTTATCTGATAGAGAAGACGCTCTCGGTGGATAATCTCTTCGTGATGATGATGATCTTCAGTTCGTTCGGAGTGGATAAGAAAGATTACCAGCACGTATTGAACTGGGGTATTCTGGGAGCCATAGTGCTTCGCTTCGTCTTCATCTTTGCAGGTGCTGCCCTCATCAGCCGATTCGCCTGGATATTGCTCATATTCGGAGGATTTCTGGTTTACAGCGGCGCCAAGATGTTCTTGAACAGGAACAAGAAGGAAGAAATCAATGCCCTGGATCATCCGGTGGTGAAGTTCATGCAGCGACGCCTGCATCTGGGTCCGCTGGTAATGACGGTGGTGTTCATAGAGTTCTGCGATCTGATTTTCGCTTTCGACAGTATCCCTGCCGTATTCTCGGTTTCGCTCGACCCATTCGTAGTGTTCTTCTCCAACATCTTCGCCATCCTGGGCCTGCGTGCCCTCTTCTTCCTGCTGGCAGCAATAGCCGATAAGTTCCGCTACTTGAAGGTGGGTGTGAGCGTGCTGCTGGTGTTCATCGGTGTAAAGATGCTCATCCACGATTTCTTCGAGATTGATGCAGTAAGTTCGCTGGTATTCATCATCCTAGTATTGCTCGTCAGCATCGGAGCTTCGGTGGTGATTCCGCAGAAAAAGGAAGCTTAAAAACACAAAACGCAGTAATACGCCCTGAAGGGGCAGAAGCAAGTTTTTTTGCCCACACGCCCTGAAAGGGCAGAAGCTCCTAGCCCAGGGCACCGCCCTGGGTTTACGCATAAGCAAGAATGTCGCCCTGTAAGGGCAAAAGCTTTTAAGTACCTGGAAAGTACAAAGTTTTTGCCTTTACAGGGCGAACTGTTTATATTCTAATACCTCCTCAACGGTCTATACTTTATGGTATAAATCCGGTTGAAATAATCCTTCCATTCATTCGGCTCCTTGTCATCATCCCGAACTATCCGGATGCCATAAAACCTGGTGCCGGTTTCCTTGTACTCCTTGAACCTCGCCAACATCTGCTGCGGCGGATTCGGAATCAGGAAATCCGTAATCCAAAGCACATCGGCATTCACATAATGAAGACCATCGTTATCCAGCAAATCAAACATCTGGCTCATCATCTTCTTTGCCGAAGTTCCACCACCTATAAAAGGCAGATGGGTTGATTCATGAGCTTCCACAACCGTGATTCCAATCCTCTTCAACCGCTCCGCCTTCCGCTTCGCCATCAAATCGATGGCACGGGTGCTTACGGAAAAATCTATCAGAAAGCAATCCCGCTCCAAATCCTCTGCCGTTTCTTCCAACAGGGAAATCAGCGTAGAAGAAATCCTTTCAGGCGTTCCATACATACTCGCAGAAGTATCCAGGCAAACTATCATCGGACCCTTTCGGGAAGCATGGGTAAAGCCGAGTTTTCGGGAAGGCTTCGACATTTCGCTCTTGTAACGGAAAGTCTGGAGCCTGCGGGTTCGATACTTATAGATAAAAAGCCCCTCCATATCCTCATCGCTGTATTGCGCCAACTCCAGCGGAAGAAGTGAGTTGAGATCATCGCCCACGGTAATGCCCTCGATGTCGCTTCCAGCGGAATGCTCCATCTTCATCTCCACCCCCGAAGCGATGGTGAGCCTATCTTTGCCGTTGGCATCTGCCACACGCCCCATCTTCGCCACAATCTCCTTGATTTCTGGATATTTATCCTGAATCTTCACCTGGTTCAAGCGGCGTTCAAACTCCGTTTCCGTCCATCCGTTCGTCATCAGTTCCCAGGCTTGCACGGCTCGCTGCTCCGAAACGCCCTTCGTCTTCATGTTGCGGGTTATCTGGTCCATCATGCGCACCAGTCCTGTTTCGAAGTTGTTCTGGCGCAGGGAGATGAAGTCCTTCAGCTTGTTCAATACCTGATGGTCGATGCAGACCTTCCAGTCTCTTACCAGCCTTTCCCAGTTTTCTGGTTTCGAAGCCCCGTCTCCTGTCATCAGCTTGAGGAAGAAAGGCTTATCGAACCCATCTTCAGCATGTTCCTGTTCCAGCTGGTCGAGCAAAGGGAGCCACACCAGTTCATCCATCCGCTTGAAGGGAGCCCAATCGAGCACATCATCAGCCCGATGACTCTCGGTCCAGGCACGCTGGCGCTGGAACCGCATGTGATGGACGCATTCCACGATAAACTTTCCCACACAATCATAGAATACTTTGCTCTTGATTTTGCTGTTCACCACCTGACGCACGAATTTCTGCACCTCTTCACCAGTTTCCGGAATCGTCACTTTCAGGGTAAAGAGATGAATGAGATAATCCTTCAGCGGGTCTTCCTTCAAATCCCAAGGCATGGCTGCGCCTGTCGGATCAGGAATCTTTACCTGCCCCGACTTACAGAAGTCGTCCAGCATCTTCAAGTAATACTGCGCTTCCGCCAAGTCCTTGTTATTCTGGTATTTCATCTTATCCGATATTTTTTACCAAATTGGTAAAAAGCTTCTTATATATTATAGGAAGACTAAGCCATCTCTTTCTCCATCAGATATTCTGCGAAGATTCTTGCAGCACTCTCCACTTTGGCAGCGCAAGGACGAGACTTGTAGTATTCTGCCGTTCTTGCCGAAGCCACATAGCTGGATTGCGCCTTTTCATGGCCCTTCAAGCCCAGAATCTCGGCACAGATGATGCTGCCATTCTGCTCCTTCGATTTGGCTAACAAATCCTGCACCACCTTGTAGCAGGCCGACTTTCCCTCGCGGTCATCCCCCTCGGTCTGTCCGCAATCCAAACCAACGAGCACCACGATGCCCGAAACAGCTCCGCACATCATTCTCATTCTGCCAACTCCACCACCGAAGCCGGCACCAATGCGCTTTGCCATCTCATCATCAAGACCATACAAATCGGCAAAGGCAGCCACCACCGACTGGCAACAGCCATAGCCCTGCATAAAATTCTCCACTGCCTGGTGAACACGTGTCTCCAATTCAGAAGTCAATATTTTCTGTTCGTTCATAATGTTTTGAGTCTTCTATAAAATAATGTATAAGTAATAGGAGGCGATTAAACCTCATAAAGTTTCATCGTATCCTGTCGAGTAAACGCCAACTCCTTATAGAAATCACGGAGATAAGCCGAAATTTCAGCCTTATCATCCGAAGACACAAAGAGATTCTCGCTCAACTGCCTTTCCAGCGAAGTCAAGCCATCCGAAAGGGTTTCGATTTCCCCCTCGTAATCTCTGCCATCCTCAGGATTCCTGCGAACCCGATGATACTTAATATCCTCGGCAAGAGCATTCTTCATCTCCACGAGTTTTTCTGCGAAAGGAGAAAAGAGTGCACGAATCACGATGCATCTGATAGCGTCCCGCTCTTCCGGTTCCTGCCACAGACAATGGTAGATAGGAAGCAGGTCGCAGATATCCACCTCTTCCCTATCCTGCATGAAGGCAGAAGTGCGAAGCAGACGAACGATATTTTTCCATCGGCGGTCGCTCACATAGATATTTCTGCGCTCGGCAGCCTCATCCACATTCACGGATCTCAGAGATTTACGGATGGCGGAAATTGCATCAAGCACCTCCTCCTTCACGCCAATCTTACAGATTTTCTCCGCCCATTCAGCATACTCCTCAGAAGTAATCTTCAAATCAGAAAAATCTGCGGAATCAGATTTCCCCATAGAACCAGAAGAATCTGTGGAATCTGTGAAATCTGTGGGACCTAAGAAATCCGTGGGAGCCTCCAGCAGCATCGCCCGGAAATTCTTCTCCAGTTTTATCGGTCTACTCTCTATTCTGATGACGAATCGGTCCCAGAGCGCCTCCAGTCCTTCTCCCTTAGCCGGCAACTCATTGCTTGCCGCCACGAGAAGTTTCAGAGGAAGATGCATTTCCCGATTGCCGTTTCTGAAGATTTTCTCGTTAATCACCGTAAGGAGCGTGTTCTGGATAGCAGGTCCCGCCTTCCAGATTTCATCCAGGAAAACCACATCGGCAGTAGGCAGATAACCCTCCACCGCACGCTCGTAAGTATCCGAAGTCTTCAGTTTCTGAATGCTCACCGGACCGAAAATTTCATCGGGTGTAGAGAATCGAGACATCAGATACTCAAAACTCCGAGCATCCCTGAACGCCGTCTTCAACTGTCTGGCCACCATACTCTTTGCCACACCCGGAGGGCCTAAAAGAATAACGCTCTCGCCTGCCAGAGCGGCAAGAAGCGAGAGCGAAATTTCAGTATTTTTTTCATAAATGCCCCGGTTCATCTCCTGGAGCAAAAGTTTGAATCTTTCCAGCATGTAATTACTTTACGTTGCCCACCTTAATCAAGTACTCAGCAATCTGAACTGCGTTCAGGGCAGCACCCTTACGAATCTGGTCGCCGGTCAACCACAATGTGTTACCATTGTCATCAGCCAAATCTTTGCGGATACGACCTACATAAACATCGTCCTTACCGGCACTCTCCAATGGCATTGGATAAACGTAGTTCTGGGCATCATCCTTTACAGTTACGCCTGGAGCAGCCTCCAAAGCCTTGCGGATGTCCTCTACTGCCAATGGCTTCTCAGTCTCGAACCAAACACTCTCTGAGTGAGAACGGAGTGAAGAAACGCGAACGCAGGTAGCACTGGTGCGAACATCAGAGTGCATAATCTTGCGGGTCTCGTTATACATCTTCATCTCCTCCTTGGTGTAATCGTTAGGAGTCATCTTGTCAATCTGTGGGATGACATTGTATGCCAACTGATGAGGGAACTTATTGATATGCTCAGTCTTACCGGTCTCGATGATATCCTTATACTGCTGCTCAAGTTCAGCCATGGCAGCAGCACCGGCACCTGAAGCACTCTGGTAAGAAGAGATATGAATCTTCTTGATATGGCTCAAGTTATCGATAGGCTTCAACACTACTACCATCATGATGGTGGTACAGTTAGGGTTGGCGATGATGTTGCGAGGGCGGTTCAAGGCATCCTCAGCATTTACCTCAGGCACAACCAGAGGCACGTCGTCGCACATACGGAATGCGCTAGAGTTATCAATCATCACGGCACCATACTTGGTGATAGTCTCGGCAAACTCCTCAGAAGTGCCGCCACCAGCAGATGTGAAAGCAATATCGACATCTTTAAAGTCATCGTTATGCTGCAAAAGTTTGACCTCATAGTCCTTTCCCTTGAAGTTGTATTTTCGTCCGGCAGAACGCTCAGAACCAAACAACACCAAATCATCCATAGGGAAATTTCTCTCGGCAAGGATACGCAAAAATTCCTGTCCTACTGCGCCACTTGCACCAACAATTGCTACTTTCATAATCGAATCTTTTAATTTATAAAGTTGTTATAAGTGTAAACTGTGGAAGAGAAAGCCAGCCTCCTTATCATCTTCATGATTCCTCATTTTCTGACAGCTTCATGATTCCTCATCTTCTGATAGCCGGAAACTGCTTATTTTCTCAAATCCGCTGCAAAGTTAAGACTTTTTCTACAATATCAAGCATAAATTCCCAAAAATTATTGCTTTTTGCTGCAAATTTATCATTTTTGCTTACTTTTCTGCAAGAATATGCAGAAAATTGGAGAAAAATAGTTGCTTATCGTATTTATCAATCAATACGACAGCCCTCATTTCTGTCTTCTGATAAGCTTTCCCCAACACTGCCTTAAAGCGACTACCTAAAGTCTCGGCCAACTCCTCACGTCCATAGATACGTTCTACTCTTGTATTCCTATAGGATATTTCATATTGCTGCCTTTTTAAATTCTTTCGGCAAAGTTACAAAAAATAATGATACAAGCAAAAGAATATCCCGAAAAAATAGTGAGATAGTAGAATCTATTACATTTTTATGAGAGACTTTTTCCAGACCACACTTACATTTTTATTAGGACATACAAATGGGGAAACTAAATATTTTTAATGTTTTTCGAAGTTTTTAACTAAAACATTTGGCGATTACACATTTTTTATCTACCTTTGCAGCGATTCTTAAATACTCTTGTAAAAGAGAGTTGAAGTTCGCGCCGATTGTAAAGGATAAGATTATCTCTCGTAACGATGACGATTGGCTTGGGGACTAAAGGATCAAGACATAAGGGAAAGGCGTTTACTTACGCTTTGTTTTGGCTCTTCGAAACTTCGCAACTTTCAAAGTCAAGTCAAAAACGAAAGCAACAGTAGATGTCCAAGTGGGTAGATTGTACACCTTAACATCCTATTTTTTTGATAGGATGCAGGGATTGTTATATACTATCGGCGTGGGCTTCTGCGTTGCTCGTTCAGACTTGATGGGCAGTGCGAAGGCCTCGAAGAGCGGGATGAGTGACGAGTACAGACTCCCGCGCTTTTTTTATGTCCTACTTTCAAATGTTATATCACAAGCTTTGGAGAGTCGGCTTGTATATATAATAATGTATATGAGCACTAGAAAATTAAATGCTTTGCTATTACTTTTAGGTCTCTCATTGCCTGCTATGGCTCAATCTGTAGACTACTCTATTGTTGCCGTCGGCGAAGAAAGCGGACTTGATTTCAAGAAAATCACTTCAGACAACGATTGCTTGTGCATGCCGGAAGTTAAAAGAAGAGGCAAGAAAATTACATGGTGGTCTGGCAGAGTTATCGCCATGTCACCTACTGAAGAAAAATTAGCTTTCTTATCCTATAAGACCAACAATTCAAACATCTATCTGAAAAACCTGACAGGTGCTGGAACTACGCAGCAGCGCACCAATCGCCAGCAAGTAATAGATTTTTCTTATTCGCCTGACGGACAGAAAATCTGTTTCACCGAAAAGAATGGTTCTTCCAATCGCATTTTCATCACAGACGCAAACAAAGGATATGGTTGCCGACAGGTAACAGCAAACGAGTTCGACTTTTCTCCATCTTACAATGCCGACATGAGTCAAATCTTATTTTGCCGTAAAGAAAACTCTGGCAGCTTTGGCATTTGGAATTATCAATTCAACGACAACTCTTTCTCCAACTTTACGTCTGGATTCAATGCCATACCAGTTCCTAACACCACAGACATTCTCTGTGTAAGATCTTCAGGCATTGGAAACAATGAGATATGGAGAATCAATACAGAAACAGGAGTTGAAGAATGCATCGTATCAGAAGGGAACCGCAGCTTCACCTCTCCTACTATTTCGCCTGACGGAAAATGGATATTGATGGTAGGCAGCAGTATGAAAGTTGTTGATGTAGCCGGACAGAATAGCCAAAATAAGGTATACCCTAATACAGACATCTTTGTTTGCCATATAGACGGAAGTAACCTAACACAGATTACCTACCATGCTGCAGATGATTTGAGTCCTGTATGGAGTAAAGACGGCAAATACATCTATTTTGTATCACAACGTGGCAGCGGCACTCAAACTGCCAATGTTTGGAGGATTCCATTTAAGATAAAGAACTAAAGCAATTGTTTCATTTTTAAATAACAAACATCATGAAAATTAAATTTTTAGCATTAGTAGCAGCGATGATGATCAGTACCACATCGTTTGCACAGTTTTCACAGAGCAAGAACTTTTCTAACAGCAGTAACGAAATCTCCAAGGGTTGGAACAGCCTGTATGTGCAGTACAACAGTATTGGCACCAGCTACAGTCTTTCTTCATTCAATGACAGGTATGATGATTATGGAGATGAATATCAGAAAGCAATAGACAATAGTGGCTTGAGCGAGAAACTTAACGCTTTCTCTATCGGTTACAACCGCACCATCAACTTGACTCCATCTGCACCTCTCTATCTGGAGATTGGTGCAGCGCTCCAGTACGCATTCTATTCTGACGAGGTAGGCCAAGAAGTTACTCTCAAATACACAGGAAACATGCTTACAGCCAAAGTTCCTGTAAGCCTGCTCTACCACGTTGCTATTCCAAACTCAGACTTTGCAATAGAGCCTTTTGCAGGTATTGATTTCAAATATAACATCATTGGTACAGCAAAGCGTGAAGTGACCTACAAATACTATGGCGAAACAAAAAAAGACGAAGATAAATTAGACAACATCTTCGACAAGAAAGACTGTGACGGTCATCAGGCTAACAGATTTCAGGCAGGTTGGCACGTAGGTGCAAACTTTGTTTACAAGAAGGCATTTATCGGTATCTCATACGGTCAGGACTTCTCTAAGTTCCATGACGACATCGACTTGAAGTTCAATACATTGTCAGCAACATTAGGTTGCAGATTCTAATTTATATTTTACTCGTAGCATTCTCCAAACTTATTTGAGAAGGATGCTACGAACTTTTACGCTCTATGAGAAGATATACACTCCTTCTATTGTTTTCCTTTATGACTTTAGGGATAATGAATGCACAGAACCTAAAGGATAGCACTTACGAGAAAAGCCAGTCATTGAACGATGTCAACATCACCGCCAAGAAAATTTCTTCTTTCTTGAAAAGACAAGATGCGACTACCAAACTCGATATTACTTTCATCAATACCCTGCCTAAGATATTAGGCAATACAGACCCTATACATTACCTGCAGACCATGCCCGGCATCTCGACCAACAACGAATATGATGCAGGCATACATATCATGGGATGCAGCACAGGGCACAACCTGGTGGGTATCAACGGCATACCAGTTTACAACGCTGGACACCTTCTTGGACTGTTCTCAACATTCAATCCTTCTCATTTCCAATCCCTCACAGTTGCCACATCGCCAACCAGCGCAGATTTCACAGAGAGAATCGGCGGTATGGTTTCTTTAAACTCCATTGATACAATTAGCCATAAGATACATGGCAATATAGCAGTAGGACCAATGTCATCGCAAGGCACATTACATTTGCCATTATCCACAAACAGCACCCTTATCCTGTCAGCCCGTATGGCATACCTCAACTTATTATATAGCAAATGGCTTACATTCGACGGAGACAAATTCAAATATGACTTTAACGACGTGAATCTAACCTATCTTTGGCAACCTAACACAAAAGACAAGGTTTCTATCGACTTTTATACAGGAGGCGACCATGTGAACCTCAATATGCCTTACTATCCAGCTGAACTGAAACTCGGTTGGAACAACATCCTGTT
>ERZ1031211.105-NODE-105-length-9530-cov-20.684749_pt1 | contig 9530 bp, 7 predicted proteins | sample MGYA00518739_ERZ1031211 | MGnify/ENA primary metagenome ERZ1031211 (study PRJEB33719, sample SAMN04261181) | wastewater metagenome | biome: rural village; feature: human; material: feces | host: Homo sapiens | place: El Salvador | collected 2013-01-07 ...
CGTTCTGCAAAGCTACGTCAGCCTTCTTCACGTCCTCATAAGCAGCCTTGGCAATCTGATAATCAGCGTTACCGCCGCCCATCTGCTTACCGCTCCAGAGATAAGCCTCACCCTTGAGCATCTTGGTAGCAGCCAGAGACCAGTAGTTTCTGCCGTTGGTAAACTTGTAGTTCTCGCCGTAAGCCTGCTCAGAAGCCTGGATATCCTTCTTGATCTGAGCCATTACCTCAGCTGCTGGAGAAGCAGCCTTACCCATGTTGCCGATGCTGATGTCGCTACCCTTGGTATAGTCGGTTACTACGATGACATCGCCATAGGTTCTCAACAGCTGGAAGTATATGAAGGCACGCATACCGTATGCTGAACCCAGATAGTTATTCTTGGCAGCCTCCTTGATAACATCGGTATTCTCGGCCTTGGCAATCATCAGGTTGAGCTGGTTGATAAATCCATAGCAGCCGCCATAGTTGCTGATGGCTGGACTTGCCTGGCTCAAGAGGTTGTTCCACATGAACTCATATCCACTACTTGCCTCACCAGAGAAAGGACTGCCACCATAGAGATTGGTACGCATCTCACCCCAAAGGTAAAGGTTGAAAGTGCGGTCGCGGAACATTGCCTGGAGACCGGTATTGGCTGAACTGAACTGGCCTTCTTCCTTCCAGTAGCCAGCATCAGTAATCTCACTTTGTGGTTCTACATCAAGACAGCTAGTCATTGAGAAGACCATGCAGCCTGCTGCAAAATATTTCAAAAACTTTTTCATTTTAGTCAAATTTTAGAATGTTACAGATAAACCGAAGAGTAATGTGCGTGGTGTTGGGTAACGACCATTGTCAATACCTGCACCATAACCATTATACGCTGCTGGCTCTGGAGAAGCTCCGTCATAACCAGTGATGTAGAACAGGTTCTGACCTGTTACATAGAGGGAAGCATTCTGCATGCCTACTCTGCTGATCCATGTCTTTGGCAAGTTCCAGTTGAGAGTAATCTCGCGCAATGCCAGGTAGTCGCCCTTCTCGTAGAAACGGGAGCTGCGGTGTAACCGTTGTTCTCACGGGTGATATTCATCTTGTTCAACTGGTCAGCGTATGTGAAGACTGGAAGGTCTGCATCGCGGTTGGTCTCAGACCATGTATCCTTTACCTTGTCGATGAGGTTGAACGAGCCCTGATACTGTCCCAAAGAACGAGCCTTGAGGTCGTTGTAGATGGTATGTCCCAATGAGTAGTCGAAACGTGCGTAGAGAGATACGTTCTTGTAACCGAATGTTGTGGTGAAACCACCAGTCACATTAGGGAAGATATTACCTACTACCACGCGGTCGAGCTGACTGATATGGCCATCGCCATTCACGTCTTCCCAGCATACATCTCCTGGCTCGATAGGCTTCCAGCCATTAGACTCCTTATACTTCTTACCGGTTGCAGGGTTGATCTGGTCTGCCAAACCTGGACCATAAAGATGTGCGATGTCGTCAACACGCTCGTTGGCATTTGCCTTTACATCGTCCCAATCTCTGAAGATATGCTGCTGCTGGTAACCTACCAGGTCGCCCAACTTACCACCTTCACGGTATCCACCAATCCACTTGGTTGGGGTCTTGCCGTTAGCATCTACCTTGCCTGCTGCTACCTCGTAACCACCAATTTGGTTGTTTGGCTTGTCGCTGCTTGGCAACTGCAATACCTTGTTGGCTACAGAAGTGAGGTTAGCTGTAACATCCCACTTGAAGTCCTTACTGTTGATGATGTTGGCACGTACCTCCATCTCGAAACCAGAGTTGCGGAGCTTACCCAGGTTGGTCTTCATGCTAGAGAAACCGGTGTAACCTGGCAAACTGATATCAGTAAGCAAGTTATTGGTTGTACGGTTATAGTAGTCGAGGATGAAGCCCAGACGGTTGTTGAAGAAACCGATATCGAGACCTGCCTCAAACGACTTACTCTGCTCCCACTTCAACGCTGTGTTGGTAAGGGTTGAGTTATAGTAACCAGTCTGACCGCCATAGTTGCCATACTTCTTGTAAAGACCATAGATATCGAAGTTACCGATACCATTTACGTTACCGTTGATACCGTAACTTACACGTGGCTTCAAGTTGCTGATGACGCTGGAGATCTTAGAGTTCTTCCAGAAATCCTCCTCCATGATGTTCCAACCTGCAGATACACCTGGGAAGAAACCCCAGCGGTTGTCCTTCAACTTAGAGATACCGTCGTAACGATAGGTGAAAGAGAAGAGATACTTCTGCTTGAAGTCGTAGTTCACACGACCGAAGAGAGACTCGATACGGTAACCGGTCTTGCTGCTGCTTGTAGCCGTGCGGTTAGCACCTACGTTCAGGGTATGGATGGTATCGAATGGAGAGTTCTCTGTACTTGCATTAAAGTTAAAGTACTGATAGTCGAAGTACTCACCACCAATCATGGCATCCACATTGTGATTCTCGAAGAAGGTATCGTGATAGTTCAAGGTACCGCTCAACTGAATCTGAGTGAAGCGTGTGATGTTGGCATAAGCACCACGGGTCTGGTTAGGAGAACCCTGGTTCTGCTGCTGGTAAGACTTGTTGAAGCTCTCGTACTGGTAATCGTAGTGATACAATGAAGAGTTTCCGGTGAAGACCAACTTCTTAGGAATGATGTTCAAATCGAAGCCCAAGTTGTAGGTCTGCTTACGTGTACCATCAGTACTGGTCAAGCGAGAACGGTAGTACTCTGGGTTACCGTCACCTGTACCCCAACCAGAAGCTGGAGTGCCATCCTCCAGATATGGATTCCAGGTAGGACGCTGTGAACGGGAACGATAGAAGAACTCGTATGTACCGATCCACAGAGAAGGCTGCTTAGCCCAGCTATAGGTAGTACCAGCCTTTACATTCAGGAAAGGAAGTACCCAGTAAGAACCGTTGAAGGCACCATTGAAGCGCTTGTAGCCTGTACCCTTAACAGCACCATCCTCATTGTAGTAACCGAGACTTGCAGAGAAGGTACCCTTATCATTACCGCCAGAGAGGCTCAGGTAGTGATCCTGGGTAAGCGCTACATCGTGGAAGGTTGCATCTTCCATCTGACCGCTGTAATCCTTATAGAGAATCTGCTTGCCCTCATAGTATGGGTCGTCCATTACCTGCCAGCCCTCGCTCTGGAGATGCTTGGTATCATCATTGAGATAACGGATATCGAACAACTTGTTACCGATACCATAACCCATCTGGTTATCTACAGAAGCGGCACTTGGAGCATTATTGGTATAACGCTTGTAACCCAAACGGTTGTAGTAGATGTAATCATGTGCATTGAGGAAATCGTAACCCTGACGGGAGAAGTTCATACCGAGCTTAGCCTTGTAGTTAACTGTGGTCTTGCCAGCCTGACCGTTCTTGGTCTGAACCAGAATTACACCACCATTGGCACGGGCACCGTAGATAGCGGTAGAAGCGGCATCCTTCAAAACCTGGATAGACTCGATGTCTGAAGGGTTGATATCGCTCAAGCTCTCGCGGATGATACCATCCACAACGATGAGGGCGCCATTATGGCCACCCGTGATAGAAGCACCACCACGGAGAGTGATGTTAGGGCTTGCACCTGGCTGACCAGACTCGCTGATTACGCGGAGACCAGTCACTGTACCCTGCAACGCATTACCCACGTTGCTGACAGCAGCCTTCTCCAATACCTTATTATCCATCTTAGAGATAGCAGTGGTCAATGTGGCACGCTTCTGCTGACCACCATAACCCGTTACCACCACCTCGGCAAGCACCTGCTTATTTTCGTTCATGGTTACGTTGAGAGGCTGACCCTCGAACTTAATCTCCTGCGTATCGAATCCGATATAAGAGATGACGATAATGTCGCCCTTCTTCACGTTGCTCAAAGAGAATTTACCGTCCAAGTCGGTAACAGTACCATTGGAAGTACCCTTCACGAGTACGGAAGCACCGATCACGGTCTCTCCAAGGTCATCAACAACCACACCAGTACAGGTAGAGGTCTGCTGCGTGGCACTTACTGCCAAGCTATTAGTACCTGCGAATGCTGGCGAAGCGCCCATGCATCCCAAAGATACTGCCATGACTAATTGTTTCAAATCTGAGTTCATGTTCATAAGTTGATAATTAGTTATTATTATTTGTATCTATTGTTCGTTATTTGCTCAATGCTCAGGTTATAGAATCGGATGTCGTAATAATCATCCGTCTGGGTTTTAGGATCTCTGAATGCATTCTCCTCCAGAAGGAAGTAGATGCTTCCATTCTTGCCCTGAACCATGGTTGAGTAAGCCGATGTTGTGTTGCTCAACTGATAGCAGCCTTCCCAGTTTTTGGCAATCGCCTCTGGAGTAGCATAATCAGCCGGAGTCTCCAATGCCTTGTAGTAGATACCTACGTTGTTACGGCCTGGACCCACCGGAACACTCTGCAGGAGCAGTTTCACCTTCTTGCCGTTCTTCTTGACATCCACCATGAGAACCTCGCCATTGCAAGAGTTCTTGTGGGCTGCAACACCCATATTCTTGGCATCAGAAGCTACCACCTTGCCCCAAGAGCCTGTGGCTGTCTTCTTATCCTCATAAGTATAGATGTTGATGTGGCGTCCACCCATTGCACGGCTGCTGAGCAACACGTTGCCGTTTGGCAACTCTTCTATCTTAGCCTCATCTCCGTAAGGAGCAGCCTCGGCTACATTCTTGCCCAATACATTCCAGGTCTCTCCGAAGTCATCACTATAGAGAATGCGGTTACCGCTACGGGTACACAACACGGTATAGACACGATAGTACTTGCCTACCTTGATCTGCTTACTCTGGCAGATTCTACCACTGGTAAAGAAGGCAGATTCCACTTCAGGCATGAGGTCGTAAATCTGCTTGGTCACTTCCTCGCCATACCATGTCTTACCCTCGTCGTCGCTGTAGTATCTACCCATCATCAGGAGATTACCACGCTTAGACTCCCAGTAGCCGATACCGCCCGATGCACACATCAGGAGGATTCTGCCGCTCTTCTTGTCTACAACGACAGCCGCATCGCCATGGGCGCAGTCGAAACTGGTAGCAATACCATTTCCGCCCTTAGCCACCATCTGCTCAGGAGAGCTCCAGGTAGCGCCCTTGTCCATACTGGTCTTCATCACGATGTCGAGATGACGGCCGCCACCAATATCCTTATTATGATAACGATGATCGGTAAACGCAATCAACTTTCCCGACTTACACTCTACGATGGCAGGAATGCGATACTGTGCATCCTTGTTAGAGAAGACGGTGAGTCCTCCCTGAGCATTCACAGCCTGAGCCTCAACTGCCATGACTGGAGCATCGCCCACCAACTGCGCTGCCATCATCTGTGCTGGCATCAGAAGGGAGCAGCCCATCACTGCCAGGAACAAAGCCTTGCTGGCATTTGCTGATAACATCATTTTTTTATTCATAGGTTTTTAAATATTTATTCTAATACAAATCAGATGCTGATTTAACTAAAGAGAACTGACTGAGGAAATCCACATACTCGCCTGTCGGTGAGATAGGGCAAATGCAGATTATGAGATTCCGTTGCACCCCAAGGTAACATCGCCATCTCATAGCATTTGCCCCTCACTGTACTCAAATTCGAAATAGACAAGTCTAATTCTTTTCTCATTGAATCATTAATCTTTGTTCAGGATCTCCTGGCACAATGTATATGCCTTGATCATCATTCTAGGAATGTGGAACGGACCCTTGAAGAGATTACCCTTTGCCGGCTGTGCCACGGTTCCGTCTCTGTGAAGATAGCCATACCACTCGCCGAACTCGGCATCTGGGAAATGGGCGTAGGTCCACTCGCTGATGCGCTGGTGCTTGTAGATGTACTCGTCGTCGCCCGTAGCCAGGTAAGCGTAGAGCGAAGCAATGATGGTTTCGGTCTGTGGCCACCAGAACTTCATATCCTGTGAATAATCCTGCGCAGGAAGATTCCTGCAGTCTCTGAAGTTGATGATGCCGCCATACTGCTTGTCCCATCCCCAGTCCCAAGACCAGTCGAAGATCTGCAGTGCCATATCGGTTATCTCCTTGTCCCAACCTCTCAGCTTCGCCTCTTCCATGATAAACCATGAAGTCTCGATGCAATGGCCCGGGTTGATGGTGCGGCCCATACAGGTATCCACAAACTCACCGTTCATGCCCACGGTCTCCAGGAGACACTTGAACTCTGGGTGGATGAAGTACTTCTTCAGCTTGGCGATTGACTCATCAATCTGCTCGGTGAGCTTAGGGTCGTTGATAACCTTGCGGATGCATGAACCCACGTTGATGAGAATCATGATGATGCTGTGGCTCTGCAACTGTACCGATTCCTCGAACTTTGGAGCCAGGATGCCTGGTGTGGTGAGGAAGCGCTGGGTGTCCTTGAAAATCTGCAGGGCACGCTCTGCATACTTCTGGTCGCCTGTAGCCAGGGCATATTCTGACATCGCAATGGCTGCGAAGGTTTCAGAGAACACGTAGCGGCGCATGCGCAATGGCTTGCCCTCGGCTGTGACAGAGAAGTACATTCTTCCGTTCTCGTCGAAACAATGGTTCTCGATGAAGTCGAGCGTGCTCTTCGCTGCTTCCAACCACAATGGATTCTTCTCTACATTATTATATGCATAGGAGCAGATGAAGGCAAATCGACCCTGGAACCATACCGACTTGGTGGAGTCTATCAGACTTCCGTCTCTATCCACACAGGTATAGACGCCACCATTCACCTTGTCCCAACCATGCTCCATCCAGAAGGGCATGATGTTCTCTGTGAGATCGGTCTTGTAGGATTCAGCCCACTGCTTGATATATTCCTTGATATTCATTCTTATCGATTTAGTGGAGATAATTATTCTTGAATTTTAAAACTTGTTGCAACAATCAATCTTGTTTTTAGAACTGGTTGCAACGGTCGAAGAAGTGGATAGCCTCCAACTCTTTCTTCATTGCCTGCTCTTCCTCATCGGTCATGTTGCGGAATGGAGTGCGGTTAGGACCCAAGTCGAAGCCCATCAGTTTCATGATGCGCTTGCCGCCCACGATGTTACCACGATAGTGGCAGATGACATTGATGACCTCCTGAGCGAAGTTCTGCTTCTCGCGTGCTGTCTCGATGTCGCCGTTCTTCCAAGCCTCGATGATGCCAACCAGTTCCTTACCATTGTAGTTGGTTGTTCCGCCGATGCCACCCTGTGCACCGCCCTGAGCCAGGCTAGGCAGGATGGTCTCATCCTGACCATGGAGCATATCGTACTTGCCGTTCTTGTAGAGGCGGCACTGGTTGTACTCGTAGAGGCTCTCGAAGGTATATTTGATACCGGCGAAGTTAGGAATGCGTCCATCCACAGCCTTCAGCAAGTCGAGCATTGGCAGGTAAGCACCGTTGAAAGCAGGAATGTGGTAGTAGTAGAAAGGAAGCTCTGGAGCTGCAGAAGCAATCTCCTCGCAATACTTCACCAATTCCTCGATGCGACCGATATGTGGGAATGGAGGAGCCATTGAACCGATGCCCCAAACACCCAACTTCTGTGCGTGCTCAGCAAGACGACGGCTTTCACGGAGGCAGCAGCTGCCCACATGAACGATAATCTTGAAATCCTTTGGAGCCACCGCTACCCATCTCTCAGCGAGAAGCATTCTCTCCTCGGTGGTCAGCATGTAACCCTCACCAGAAGAGCCGTTGATGAACACGCCCTTCAGACCGTTTTTCTGAAGCATCTTGGCATAAGTCTCGATAGGTTCCAAGTTCACATCACCGTTGGCATAAAAAGGAGTGAACGGTGCATCAATGAGTCCAATGATTTTTTCCATAATCAAAATATTTTTTACGTTAATTATATGATTCTTAATTCTTTATCTTATTCCAGATTATCTTATTTAAGAAAATCTGTCTTTATCTTATTCCAGATTATCTGTCTTTGGCTTCAGGCAGACAAGCTGGAGAGTCAGTGCTGCAATCACCACGATGCCGAGTACGGCGAAGGCAAAGCCCAGGTTGCCGCCATCAGAGCACTTACCCATCACCTGGGTAACCATGGCTCCGGCAAATACGCCCACCATGTTCATGATACCGTATGCGGTGGCTCTGTACTTTGCCGAGATAATCTGGCAGAGGATTGGCATATTGTTGGCATCAAACATACCATAACCGATACCGAAGAGCAAGCCTGCACCTACGATGGCTACCAGGCTATGGCCGAAGCCGAGGAGGAAGAGCGCAGGAATGGTCATTCCCAAACCGATGGCACTGGTATAGACACGGCCACGGATGTTCTTCTGTACCCACTTGTCTGAAAGCACACCTCCGAAAAGTACACCATTCAATGAAGACACGGCAATGGTGATGGTTGATATAGGACCCGCCTGCGACATTGGGATGCCCAAATTCTCAGCAAACAAGGTAGGGAGCCAGTTCTTGGTTGCCCAACCCGGGAGAGAAGGTACTGCAAAATAGAAAAGGATAACCCAGAAAGCCCAGGTAGAAAGCACTACCGACAAGCCTTGGAAGAGTCCGCCCTTCGTAGGTTTTACCTGCTGCGCTGCCACACTCACGGTCTCCTTTTCCTTATCATGCAAGAGGAGGAGCAATACTACGGAATAAGCGATTCCGAGGATACCGAACCAGTGGAAAGTGGTATGCCAAGAGAAGGCTGCAGCCACTGTGGCACCGAATCCGCCGATGGCCTGACCCACATACAAACCGGTCATGTGGACGCCGATGGCGAGAGAGCGGGATTTGCCTTCATGCCAATCGGCAATGAGCGAGAGAGCAGAAGGGATGTAGAGTGCCTCACTGATACCCATCAGGGCTCTGAGCATGTAGAGCTGGTTGAAACTGGAAGCATACCCCATGAGGTAAGTAACCAGCGACCAGACGAAGAGACTGCCCACCACCAATTTCTTTCGGCTGATTCTATCAGCCACGATACCAGCGAACGGGCTCACGATTCCATACACCCAAAGGAAGACTGCCATCAAAGCTCCGAAGGCCTCAGCCTGCTGCAATTCCACGATGTCAACCTTCATTTCTGCCTGCATGGTTGAAAGCATCTGGCGATCCATATAATTGAGAAGTGCAACAACCCACAGGAGTGCAACAACCAACCAAGGATAAAACTTTCTATTTTTCATTGTTGTTGTTATTGTTAGTTTGCAATATAATTATTGTTAGTTAGAAATTCTGGTGCAAATATACGACTATTTTTAATATCAACCAAATTTTAAAGAAACTATTTTCATTATTATAATTAAATAAATTAGTTTATTTATTTATTATGACAGTTTCACCCCTTATACCTTATTATATATTATATAGAGCGCCTCGATGCATCATTTATAGCACAAAGAAAGCCGCTTTTGGGGCTAAGGATAGCCCAGCTATCGCTTTTCAGGGTATATCCGGGGGAAATCAGAGCAAAAAATGTTTAAATTGGCACTTTCTTTAAAATATTTAGATTAATTAACTAGCAAATATTAATAAAATGGATTTATTTATTTAACTTTGCACCGTT
>ERZ1031211.124-NODE-124-length-9003-cov-28.791462_pt1 | contig 9003 bp, 6 predicted proteins | sample MGYA00518739_ERZ1031211 | MGnify/ENA primary metagenome ERZ1031211 (study PRJEB33719, sample SAMN04261181) | wastewater metagenome | biome: rural village; feature: human; material: feces | host: Homo sapiens | place: El Salvador | collected 2013-01-07 ...
AGAAAATAAGGTTGACATCAAGATACAACCGGTATATGATTGGGTATTGGAAATAGGAAAGAGAAAAGAGTGAATTGGACATGAAAGTTTTTATTCGCTGGCAGCGAATAAAATCAAGCATTTTTATTCGGTGGTAGCGAATAAAAAATACTATTTGCAAGAATATTGGAGTAAAGATATTCTTGGATAAAGAAAACGACGAAACGCATTATCTGCATTTCGTCGCTTCCTTTTTATAAGTCTATCAGATTCCTGAAGAATCTAAAACATTAAAAATCACCAGGTCCTTTTCCCCTTCATTCCCCCACCATAATCCTCACTTCATAAAAGCTGGAGCCGTAGCCTTGCCAATAGCCCAGATTACTTTCTATTATATTCCACATCCCTACAGTATCTCCAGCTTCTCCTTCACCGCCTTGTAGCAGCGGCGGGAAACGGTGATGTTCTCCTGGTCGAAGGGAGGAGAGAAGATGCAGCGAAGGGTGTAGTTCTCGATGCTGATGAGGTAGTCGAGATTGATGATGCAATCCTGACGGACCTGAGCCAGCGATGGAGACAGGGAGAGAATTGCCTTCGCCGTGGTCTGCTTCTTCAACTTATGAATCTGACCGTTAGCCAACCTCAGATGCCATAGACGGGTATCCTCATCAAATGTACAGCAGAACACCTCGTCGGGTTTCACCATCAGCAAGCCCGAAATGGTCTGAATGGCAAGGCGCTTACCTGATGTTCCCAACAAGCCATTCAAGCCCATCAAATCCTGAGGATTCTGATGGGATTCAGAAGAGGACGAAGAGGAAGAGGATAAAGAAGAGGATAAAGAAGAGGATGAAGAACCATCTCCCCCTTCCATTTTCTGGCGGATGCGTCCCACCACCAATTCCAGCTCCTCCTGCTGATAGGGTTTCAGCAGGAAATCGAAGGCGGAAGCACGCAGCGCATCAATCATATACTTGTTGAAGGCGCTATAGAACACCACGATGAGGTCCATCGGCATCTCATCTCTCAGAGATTGCAACACCTCGAAACCCGTCTGTCCAGGCATCTCTACATCGATGAACAGCACATCGGGCTGCATGCTCATCACCAAGGTCTTTGCCGACATCGCCGAAGAGGAAGTGGCTATCACCTCGAAATCTTCCAGGGCAGCCAGATCGTTCTCCAACCTCAGGATGCTCTGTGGCTCATCATCCACAATCACTACCTTGATTCTATCTTGATCAGTTTGCATATTATTCCATTTTTTACAGATTTACGAAAGGAGTATCCCCACCCTACTGACATACGCTATAATCGTATTCGCATGGTACTCCGATACTTACACACGTTCCTTTCTGCCGGTCACTTTCGTCATCAGCAGTACCCGCACGACTCTGCATCTTGAAATACATTTTGCGTGCATTTCCGGCATTGAGCATCTCGATGGTACTGTTCAGGATTCTCAATCCCGTGCCCGTGCTTGCCGCAGCATTAGTCTTTCTTGTGCCCATGCCAGCCACGGCACCCACGCCGCCACAGCCATTGTCGATGACATCGATGCGGAGCATGCCGTCTTCTATCCAGACTTTCACATCGAGCAGCGGCTTCTCTCCCGATTCCTCCATTCCCACGAAAGCATGCTTCAGGGCATTCTCCACAGGAATCTGAAGAATCATGGAAGGCAGCATCAGCGACATGTTAACCTCCTTGGCTATGTCAAAACGGGGCATCGGAAGCAACGGATTGGTTTCGTGGCGAAGAGACGAATAACTCATCACCATCTGCAACTCATCCTCCAGACTCACAGCCACCTGATCGCAGGTAAGCAGATTGGCTCGGAGCACCTGTATCAGGAGGCGCAGCGGCTTCACGTTGACACCCTTTGGCAGATTAGAGATAAAGATGTTGAGCACGTTGAACACGAAGTGGGGCGAGAAGCGATTGCGCACGTTCTCCATCTTCAGCGCCATCATGCGGTTCATCTCCTCCCGATGCTGATGCTTGTGGCGCAACGACTTATAGCGATAGAACACCACCAGTGCCAACACACCCACCACCAGCAAGCCAATGACCAGGAGCAGGATTAACCGAGAAGATTTTGCCTCTGCCTGCGTACTTTGAAGAATCAGGTCGCGGCGCACGATGGCTGTATCCTGCTTGAATCGCAGCTCGTTCTCCTGCACATTCGATACCATCGTGGCATTGCGCAGCGAGTCATCGTATTGCTTCATCAGTTTCTGATATTGCAAAGCCTTGGCAAACTGTCCCTTTCGCTCATAAAGATCAGCCCATCCCTTGTGGTAGAGATAAAGGTAGTTGGGCGACATCTTCGAGAGGTCGTATGGCTTGCTCAATATCGCCGAAGCCTTGTCCAGACGGTTCTGCTTCAGTGCCAGGGCGGCATTCAAACCATCAATATAGAATTGCAAGTCGTTCTGCATGTTGGGTTGCACGAAGAAGAACTTCGTGGTATTAGCCAGATATTTCTGGGCAGAATCCAGACGGTTGAGTTCCAGATAGGTCTGTCCCAGGTTGGCATCCACCACAGCCGTCATGAAAGGCTGTCCCATCTGCAGGGTTGCTTTCTGTGCCTTCAGGAAGCACTTCAGAGCCTCAGCCGGCTTTTCCTGACTGCTATACACATTTCCCCAACTGTTGTAGAAGAAATGGGCATCCTTCGGATTCCGGGGCGGATACTGGCGTTCTGCCTTGCGGAAATAGAAATGCGCCAACTGATAGTTGCGCAGGTCGTTATACACCTGTCCCAATCCTGCCAGAATACTGTTCTGAGCCTCATGCAGATTCAGGGAATCTGCCAGGAAATTGGCACGGCGATACCACGAGGATGCATCCGCCAGCTTACCCAACTGTCTGGAAGCATCGGCTATATTGATGCAGATGTCGATGGCATCATTGTGATGATCCTGTTTCATCAATTCCCGGTAAGCCTTGATATAATAAGTGCGGGCAGGTTCCCGCTTACCCACAGCCTGCAGCAATACACCCTGCAGGTTGTCGGCATACGACTGTATCTTGAAGGTGGTTTCCTGGTCGGGATGCTGGCGGCAAAAGCCGTTTACCGAGTCGATAAGCGCCTGGCATTCCGGATCGGCGCCTTTCAGATAGCAGCATTTTGCCACAATCAGTCTTTTCCATTGCTCTACCAGTTCCGGCTTGCCTACGCATTTCAAGTTTCTGATTTGCAGAATCATCGAGTCGGGCTGGCTTTGCATCATCTGCTGATGCTGGGTTACAAACTCATCGATGGGTCTGTACCAGGAGTCATCCTCCTTTTTCTCTGAGGAGCACGCTGCCAGCAGCATCATGCATCCCATCAGCCATAGCCAGGTATATTTTTTCAGTTGTGTCATAAGTCTGTTTGCTTTTAGGTTGGTTTTTCGGGAAGATTATGATTCTCCCCTGGTTTTCTTGTCTGTCACATACATGCCCAGCAGGATGCAGGTGGCGCCCACCAGGAAATAGGGGGTGATTTTCTCGTTGAGCACCCACGAAGCAAATATCATGGTGGTGATGGGGTTGAAGTACACCCAGTTGGTAGCCTTCACCGTTCCCAGTTTCGAGATGCACCAGTTCCAGGTGAGGAAGCAGATCATGGAGGCAAGACAGCCCAGAAAGAGCAGGTTGCCGAAGACCTGCGGACGGCTGAAGACCTCTATCGGCGGAAAACCGGGGATGAAGAGATAATACGGCAGGATGGTCAGCACACCATAGAAGAACACCTTCCGGGTGATGAATGCCGCCCCATAATGATTGCTCACCGACTTCATCAGCAGCGAATAAATCGCCCAGCACATGCAAGCCGTAAACGCCAGGGCATCGCCCACCGGAGAGAGATGGAGCACGAATCTGCCGTTCAGCACCACGATGATCATTCCCACAAATGCCAGCAGCGAACCGAGCAGCTGCACGATGTGGATGCGGGAGGAATCCTTATAGACCATACGCACCAGCAGGGTGGCGAAGAGCGGACAGGAGCACACAATGAGCGAAGTATTCGTGGTGGTGGTGAAGTTCATCGCCTCGTTCTCGCTGTAGAAATAGAGCGAACCGCCCGTAATGCCCAGCAGCGCCATCTTGGCCTCATCCTTCCACGAATCGGCAAAGATGCGGCGATGGTTGAAGCAGAGCATCAGCACGTATGCGATGGAAAAGCGCAAGGTGAAGATCTGGGCTGGCGAAAGCCCATTGAGCATCAACACCTTGGTAGCTACAAAGGTGGTACCCCAAATCGCCACCGTGAGGAAAGCGACGAGGTGATAGAATATATTGCTATTTCTTGTCATTCATTACTAATTTTTTGTTTTATTATGCAAAAGTAAGATTTTTCCGTGGATAAACCAAGACTTCTGCACTTTTTTTTGTAACTTTGCAGTATGATTTTGCATTCCATAGACCAAGTCCTGTTATCAGGCATCGACATCCCCGAGCGCATGAACAATCCGCTCGATTATCAGCCTCATCCTCTTTGCATCGCCGTATGCAAGGAGCTGCAAGCCTATCTCGCTGAGCGGGAGGACTGGAAAGAGGAGATAGACAAAGGAAAAATGTTTGGCGTACTCATCGTTGAGAATGCCCAACCGGAACCTGGTGTTTCAGAAATAGGCTATCTTGCTGCCTATAGCGGACAGATAGGCGGAAGAAGCGACTGGGATGACTTTGTGCCAGCCGTCTTCGACTATCTGCAGCCCGACGGATATTTCAAGACCCATGAGGCTGAAATATCCGATATCAACCAGAGAATCAGGCAACTGGAGGGCAATGAGCATATAAAGGAAGCCAAGAGCCTCATCCTGCAACTGCAGGAAGAGCGGAAGCAGACCATCGCTGCCTATCAGGAAAAGATGAAGGAGGCGAAGGCAAAGCGTGATGCCCGGAGAAAGACAGGAAATCTTACCCCGGAGGAAGAGGCTGAGATGGTGAAGGAAAGCCAGTTTATGAAGGCTGAACTGCGCCGACTCAAGAAATCGCTTTCAGAAAAGACCACCCTGGAAACGGAATATGAAGTCTTTCAAGCGGATATTCTTCGCCTGAAGCAACTGCGCAAGACATTATCTGATGCCTTGCAGCAATGGCTGTTCTCGCAGTTCCGCATGCAGAATCATGAAGGCAAGATGAAGGACCTGCTGGAGATTTTCAGGGATGCAGCCCTCAGGGATTATCCGCAAGCCACCCTTGCAACGAGCAGAATAGCTGCCCTGAAGATGGTGCCGCCAGCCGGAAGTGGCGAGTGCTGCGAACCGAAACTGCTGCAATATGCTTACCTGCATGGTTACAGGCCTTTGCAGATGGCGATGTTCTGGTGGGGCGAAAGTCCAAAGGAGGAGATTCGCCATCATCTGCAGTTCTACCCTGCCTGCAATGGCAAATGCAAGCCGATATTGCACTGGATGCTGCCGGATAGGGTATTTGATTCTAAAATTGCCGAAAAACAGGCTTTGGAAATCTTATATGAAGACGACCAGTTGGCTGTTATCCACAAGCCTTCGGGATTGCTGTCTGTGCCGGGCAGGGATTCATCCCAGCCATCCGTCTATTCCATCATGCGGAAGAAATATCCAGCGGCAAGCAGTCCGCTGATTGTCCATCGTCTCGACATGGCGACGAGCGGTCTGATGATTATTGCCAAGACAGATTTCGCTTACCATCGTCTGCAGAAGGAGTTTCTTCACCATCGGGTTCAGAAGAAATACATCGCCATCATCGGATGCAAGGACCAGGAAGCCTGCGATAAAATCTGGGAAAAAGCGAAGAAGAAAGAGATGAGGGAAGAAGAAAGATCTTCTATTGCCACAGAAAAGCAGAAGATTTCCCTTCCGTTGATGCCCGATTATCTGGATCGTCCCCGCCAGATTGTGAATCATGAACAGGGCAAGGAGGCGATTACGGAGTATGAGGTTCTGGTTCGCATCGATGCCACCCATCTCCGTCTGGCACTCTATCCCAAGACGGGCAGGACCCATCAGCTCCGTGTGCATTGTGCCCACCACGAAGGCTTGAATGCTCCCATCCTTGGCGACCCGCTCTATGGCAACGAGAAGGCAAGCCGCCTTCACCTCCATGCCGAAGAGATTATCTTCGAGCATCCTCTTACGGGGAAGGAAATCAACATCAAGCGAGAGGCTGATTTTATTTACCCTTAAGGCAAAAAATATTTTCCCTTAAGGGTAATAATATTTAGCCTTAAGGGAAAATTTTGTGCTATAAAAAAGTCTATTATATAAAGTCTACTATACAAAGTCTATTATACAAAGAACATGATAATAACCTGGGCGATGATGACTCGGATAAACATTCCCAGCGGATACACCGTGGCGTAGCTGATGCTAGGGGTGTCGCCATCCAGCGTCTCGTTGGCATAGGTGAGTGCCATCGGATTCGCCATGCTTCCACAGAGGATTCCACAGATGCTTCCGAAATCATACTTCTTGGTCTTCAGGATGATGAAGCCCACGATGACCACAGGAACCACCGTGATGAGGAAACCGATGCCTACCCACATCAAACCCTCGGGACGAATCACCGTCTCGAAAAACTGTCCACCTGCCGACAAGCCCAAGCAGCCCAGATAGAGGGCAAGACCCAGTTCGCGCAGCATCAAACCCGCACTTCGCGTCATATAAGAGATAAACTGCACACGAGGACCAAGGGCACCAATGAGAATACCCATCACGATAGGACCGCCGGCAATGCCCAGACGCACAGGCGCCGTCATGCCCGGAATATGAAGCGGAATGGTTCCTACGGCAAGACCGAGGATGATTCCCAGGAAGATGGCACCCAGATTAGGCTCGTTGAGCGTCTTCACGGCATTACCCAGGAACTGCTCCACGTGGTCGATGCTCGTTGGGTCGCCCACCACGGTAAGGCGGTCGCCGTATTGCAGACGGAGGTCGTCGGTGGCAAGCAGTCGGATATCACCACGCAGCACTCGGCTCACGTTCACACCATAGGTGTTGCGCATCTGGAGGCTTCCCAGTCGCTTTCCGTTGAGTCCCGGACGGGTCATCACGATGATTCGGCTTTCCAGTTTGGCATCGATGGCATTCCAGTCTACCTTATCATTATTCCACTCCTTATCCACCTTCTTTCCGAAGAGAATCTGCATGGCAGCTGCCTCATCCTTGTTGGTAACCACGAGCACATTGTCGTTGGTATGGAGCACGGTATCAGCTTCCGGCACGATGACCTGTTCGCCTCTCCATACTCTTGAGATGATGAACTTGCGATGGGTCATCATCGAGATTTCGGCGATGGTATTGCCATTGAGCGCCGGGTTCACGATGACGTACTGTCCGATGGCTGTATGGTCGTCTTCATCGGCACGTCGGATTTCCAGGTCAGCCGGCTTGACGAAGAGTTTGCGCAGGAACATCATCGCCAGGATGACGCCCACCACACCCAGCGGATAGGTGACGGCACAGCCAAGTGCCGCTCCGCCACTAGGCAAGCCCAACTGCTGCAATGCCTGCTGGGCAGCACCCAGGGCTGGCGTATTGGTGGTGGCACCGCAGAGGATGCCCACCATATCGGGCAGACTTACGGGCAGCAACAGGCAGAGGAGGAGGGAAAACAGAGTTCCCACCACGATGACCGCCAGACTCCAGAGATTGAGCGCGATGCCTTCGTGGCGCATGGAGCCGAAGAAGTTAGGGCCCACATAGAGTCCCAACACGTATACAAACATGGTAAGTCCGAAACTCTCGGCAAACTCCAGCATGTCTGGGTCGATGGAGAGTCCGAGATGACCCGCCACGATGCCCACGAAGAAGACGAAGGCGATGCCGAGGGAGATACCTTTTACATGGAGCTTGCCGAGGGCAAGTCCCAAAGTACAGATCAATGAAAGAATGACGATGCCTTGCACCGCCGAATGCACGTTGATTAAATTATCAAACCACATAGTGTTGTTTAAATTTCAATTCCCGAGATAATGTTCGTTTATTCTATTTCGGCTGCAAAGGTACATTAAAATAAGTATTCCACAAAAGAAAAATGTTCTTTTCTTCTCAATAATTCCAACAAAAGTAGAAATAAAAGAGGAGACGTTGCCCTGAATCGAAGATTTTTTGTAACTTTGCAGGCGTTTTAAAATAAAAATGATGAAAGATATTTGTTGTATTGGACACGTAACGAAGGATAAGATTGTTACTCCCCACCGCACGGTTTACATGGCAGGCGGCACTTCTTTTTATTTTGCCTACGCCATCAACCAGTTGCCCAAGGACGTAAGTTTCTCGCTGGTTACGGCAATGGATCCTACAGAAACTGAACCGATAGAGAAGATGCGCCAGGCTGGCATCGACGTCACCCTGAACCCATCCCGCAACACGGTGTTCTTCGAGAACATCTACGAGGAAGACCAGAACAAGCGCAAGCAGCGCGTGCTTGCCAAGGCAGACCCTTTTACCATCAGGCAGCTGGAGCATGTGGAGGCGAAGGTTTACCACCTGGGCAGTTTGCTGAGCGATGATTTCTCGCCAGAGGTGGTGGAGTTCCTCTCCCGCAGCGGTAGGGTTTCCATCGACGTGCAGGGTTATCTGCGCGAGGTGAGAGACGAGAAGGTTTATCCCATCGACTGGAAAGAGAAGCTGGAGGTGCTAAAGCACACCTATTATTTAAAGGTGAACGAGACGGAGATGGAGACCATCACGGGACTGAAAGACCCCCGGGAGGCAGCCAAGCTCATCCATTCGTGGGGTGTTACCGAGGTAATCGTCACCCTGGGCAGCGAGGGTTCTCTGATTTATGTAGATGACACCTTCTACGAGATTCCCGCCTATCCTCCTCACGAGGTGGTGGATGCCACAGGATGCGGCGACACGTATTCAGCTGGTTATCTCTACAAGCGACTGCAGGGTGCCACCCCTACCGAAGCTGGCAAGTTTGCTGCAGCCATGTGCACCATCAAGCTGGAGCACAACGGTCCGTTCAACCGCAGCATCGAGGATGTAGAACGCATCATGAAATAAATTTTAGATAATTTATCCTATTATCTTCTTATTT
>ERZ1031211.131-NODE-131-length-8704-cov-30.496011_pt1 | contig 8704 bp, 7 predicted proteins | sample MGYA00518739_ERZ1031211 | MGnify/ENA primary metagenome ERZ1031211 (study PRJEB33719, sample SAMN04261181) | wastewater metagenome | biome: rural village; feature: human; material: feces | host: Homo sapiens | place: El Salvador | collected 2013-01-07 ...
TATTTCGGAATAGCGGAGCGTCTGCGGACGCTCCGCTATTCCCTTTTCACAGAAGGGGTCGTAAAGGACAACGGCATTGCACCCCCTCCCGTGAAAAAGTTTTTCCGAAAAGTCCGCAGACTTTTCGGAAAAACAAACAAAAAATTTTCTTTCCGCTATTTATGCCCAGAGCAAAGCGGAGGGCATTCAAAATCGTCTCTTTACGCAAAAAGGCTGCCGCACAAAATGTGCAGCAGCCTTTTGTTTGTTTATCCGGTTATCCCGTCTGGCATCACTCCACGATGATGCTCTTGCCGGTCATCTCAGCGGGAACGGGCAGGCCGATATAGGGCAGCATGGTGGGTGCGATATCGGCAAGGCAGCCGCCCTCGCGCAGCTTCACGTCACCGCAGCCAACTGCCACAAAGGGCACAACGTTGGTAGTGTGGGCGGTGAAGGGGGTGCCGTCCGGGTTCATCATCTTTTCAGCGTTGCCGTGGTCGGCGGTGATGAAGGCGCAGCCGCCGGCGTTCAGCACAGCGGTGACCACCTGATCCACGCAGGTATCCACAGCCTCAACGGCCTTGACAGCAGCATCGAACACGCCGGTGTGGCCGACCATATCGCAGTTTGCAAAGTTCAGGATGACCACATCGTACTTGCCGCTCTCGATGCGCTTGACGCACTCGGCAGCGACCTCGGGGGCGCTCATCTCAGGCTTCAGGTCGTAGGTGGCAACCTTGGGGCTGGGGATGACGCAGCGGTCCTCGCCCTCGTAGGGAGCCTCCACGCCGCCGTTGAAGAAGAAGGTAACGTGAGCGTATTTCTCAGTCTCGGCAATGCGCAGCTGGGTCTTGCCGTGGGCAGACAGATACTCGCCCAGAACGTTCTTCAGCTCCACCGGGGGATAAGCAACCTCGCAGTTGGGCATGGTGGCATCGTACTCAGCCATGCAGACGTAGTTCACCTGCTTGCGGCCGCCGCGGCGCTCGAAGCCGGTAAAAGCATCGTCACAGAAGATGCGGGTCATCTGGCGGGCACGGTCGGGGCGGAAGTTCATGAAGATGACGGTGTCGCCGTCCTGCACGCGGCCACCCTCGCAGGTGACGCAGGGCAGCACGAACTCATCGGTCTTGTCTGCGGCATAGGAAGCCTCGATGGCCTCGGCAGCGTTGGCAGCGTGCTCACCCTCACCGTAGACGAAGGCAGCGTAGGCCTTCTCCTCGCGATCCCAGTTGTTATCGCGGTCCATGGCGTAGTAACGGCCGGAAACGCTGGCGATCTTGCCCACGCCCAGCTCGTCCAGCTTAGCCTGCAGGTCAGCCAGGAAGCCCTTGCCGGAGTGGGGGTCGGTGTCGCGGCCGTCGGTGATGCAGTGCAGGTAAATTTCCTTAGCGCCCAGATGCTTTGCCATTTCCAGCACGCCAAACCAGTGGTCGGCATGGCTGTGCACGCCGCCGGTGCCCACCAGACCCATCAGGTGGATGGCCTTGCCGGCCTCGATGGCGGCCTTCATGTTCTTGACCAGCACAGGGTTCTTGAGCATCTCGCCGTCGCGGATGGACTTGGTGATGAGGGTGAGCTGCTGGTACACGATGCGGCCTGCGCCCATGTTGGTGTGGCCGACCTCAGAGTTGCCCATCTGGCCGTCGGGCAGGCCGACAGCCATGCCGGAAGCATCAATGGTGGTCATGGGGTACTTTGCCATCAGAGCATCCAGATGGGGGGTCTTGGCAGCCACAACGGCGTTGCCGAAGGTCTCGTTCGGCACCCAGCCGAAGCCATCCATGATGCACAGAAGAACAGGTTTCTTTGCCATAAAATTGAATCTCCTTTGAATTTATCACGCGTTGCGGGCAAGGCTAAGCGCCCTGCCTGCAGGTACAGCCTGCGGGTGCATAACACCCGAGCGGCTGCTGTAAAACAGATCAGCGCCCGGCTCAGCGCTGAAAAAACGGCGCAGCCGGGCGCTGAAACAGCTAATTAAGAAAAGGCAGTTGCTCAGCCCTTGGTGGCTGCGTTGACGATGACTGCAAAGTCGGGAGCCTTCAGGGATGCGCCGCCGATCAGGCCGCCGTCCACGTCCTTCTTGCTCAGCAGCTCCTCGCAGTTCTTGGCGTTCATGCTGCCGCCGTACTGCACGGTGGTAGCCTCGGCCACAGCCTCGCCGTACAGCTCGCCCACCACCTTGCGGATCTGAGCGCAGACTTCCTCTGCCTGATCAGCGGTAGCGGTCTTGCCGGTGCCGATGGCCCAAATGGGCTCGTAGGCGATGACAACGTTTGCCATCTGCTCGGCGGTCACATCACGCAGGGCGATCTTGGTCTGCATACGGACCAGCTCCTCGGTAACGCCCTCCTCGCGCTGCTGCAGGCTCTCGCCCACGCAGATGATGACCTTCAGGCCGGCATTCAGCGCAGCCAGCGTGCGCTTGTTGACGGTCTGGTCGGTCTCTGCAAAGTACTGACGGCGCTCAGAGTGGCCGACGATGACGTACTCCACGCCCAGATCCACCAGCATATCGGCGCTGATCTCGCCGGTGAAAGCACCGGACTTCTCAAAGTGGACGTTCTCGGCGCCGACATGGATGTTGGTGCCCTTGGTCTTAGCCACAGCGGTGACCAGATCGGTAAACGGGGTGCAGATGACCACCTCGCAGGCGGCGTCCTTCACGGCGGGGATCAGCTCGTCCACCAGAACAGCAGCCTCGGAGGCGGTCTTGTTCATCTTCCAGTTGCCAGCGATAATAGCCTTGCGCTTTGCCTTATCCATTGTTATTTTCTCCTTACCTTCGTAAATATTTACAAATTACCTGCACAAAAAGAAAAGATGCGGCGGCGTAAATGCCGCCGCACCCATTGTGATGCCGGAAAAATTATGCGTTCTGGATAACTGCGATGCCGGGCAGCTCCTTGCCCTCCAGATACTCCAGAGAAGCGCCGCCGCCGGTGGAGATGTGGGTCATCTTGTCGCCCAGACCCATCTGCTGCACAGCTGCTGCGCTGTCGCCGCCGCCGATGACGGTGGTAGCATCGCTCTCAGCCATAGCCTTGGCAACAGCCAGAGTACCAGCTGCCAGAGTGGGGTTCTCGAACACGCCCATGGGGCCGTTCCAGACAACGGTCTTGGAAGCCTTGACAGCGTCAGCAAACAGCTTCATGGTCTCGGGGCCGATGTCGCAGCCCTCCATGTCAGCAGGGATAGCGGTGACAGGCACCACGGTCACGTCCACAGGAGCGTCGATGGGATCGGGGAAGTCCTTGATGCAGGCTGCATCCACGGGCAGCAGCAGCTTGACGCCCTTCTCCTGTGCCTTAGCCATCATTTCCTTGCAGTAGTCCAGCTTGGTGTCATCGCACAGGCTCTTGCCCACTTCGTAGCCCTGAGCCTTGACGAAGGTGTAAGCCATGCCGCCGCCGATGATCAGGGTATCGACCTTCTCCAGCAGGTTGGAGATGACGTTCAGCTTATCAGCAACCTTGGCACCGCCCAGAATAGCGGTGAAGGGACGGACGGGGTCGTTGACGGCGTTGCCCAGATACTTGATCTCCTTCTCCATCAGGTAACCGACAGCGGTATCCTTGATGTAGTCGGTGACACCTGCAGTGGAGCAGTGTGCACGGTGGCAGCTGCCGAAGGCGTCGTCCACATAAGCGTCAGCCAGAGAAGCCAGCTCCTCGCTGAACTCAGGCATATTCTTGGTCTCTTCCTTGCGGAAACGGGTGTTCTGCAGCAGAACGACATCGCCGTTGTTCATGGCAGCCACAGCAGCCTTTGCGTTCTCGCCCACAACGTTGTCGTCGTCGGCAAACACAACGGTCTTGCCCAGCTTTGCGCTCAGAGCCACAGCAACGGGAGCCAGGCTGAACTTAGCCTCGGGGCCGTTCTTGGGCTTGCCCAGATGGCTGCACAGGATGACCTTAGCGCCATCGTTGACCAGCTTCTGGATGGTGGGCAGAGCTGCATTGATGCGGTTCTCGTTGGTGATGACACCGTCCTTCATCGGGACGTTGAAATCGCAGCGGACAAGCACCTTCTTGCCGCAGTAGTTCTGATCGTCGATCGTCTTCTTACCTAAACCCATGGTAAAAACTCCTCTCAAGTTATAATTCTGAACCAGAGTCTCGCTCACAATCGGGGCGTTGCCCCGTACAGTTACTATTATAAACAAAAACTGTGTGTATTGCAAGGATAAGAGATAGATAATTGTTTAACAAACATTTACCGTTGTTGCACGGAAATGTGTCTATTTTGCCCGAAGTGCGGTTTTTTCTGCCCGCAGACGCCGGAAATTGCGCCGTCCAAAGAAGAATCTTTCGAAACAAACGCGTTTATCTACCGAAAAATTCTTGCTCATGGGTAGCGTCCTCGCCCTCTCAGTCATCGCTGCGCGATGCCAGCTCCCCCAAAGTGGGAGCCCTTGGCAGTCCACGCAAAGTTCATCTCTTTGCCAAGGCCTCTCCCTTTGGGAGAGGTGTCGCGGCGTAAGCCGCGACGGAGAGGGCGAGGACGTTAAAGTAAAAATATTTTCCGTTCCGTCCTCTTTCATGAAAAAAGGCTTCCGAAAAGTCCGCAGACCTTTCGGAAGCCCAAATAAAAATACTTTTTTCCGCTGTTGATGCGTTATGCAAAATATTCCTGTGCGCGGCGGGCGGCATTGTTGATGCAGTCCCGCAGCTGGTCCAGCGTATCAAACTTTTTGCTGGGGCTCAGGTAGGCGTGGAACTCCACCACCGGGTCGGTGCCGTACAAGTCGCCGGAAAAGCCCGGGATAAAGGTCTCGCAGGTCACCTTGGTGGCATCATCGTTCACGGTAGGGCGGCTGCCCAGACCAGTGGCCGAGGGATACCACACCCCGTTGATGCAGGTGCGGGTGATATAAATGCCGCTGCGGGGCATCTGGAAGCCCTGCGGGTACAGCTGGTTGATGGTGGGCACCCCAAGGGTGTGTCCCAGCCCTGCCCCGTGCTGCACCGCAAAGCGGATGGCATAGGGCATCCCCAGCATGGCGTTGGCAGCGGGGATATCCCCGCCCTCCAGCGCGGTGCGGATGCGGGTGGAGGACACCGGCTTTTCCTCAAACTGTGCCATGGGCACCACCACCACCTCTACCCCAAGGGGGGCGCAGAGGGTGCGCAGCAGCTCCGGCGTACCGGCAGCTTTTGCGCCAAAGGTGAAGTTTTCGCCGCAGAACAGCGCCCGGGCGTGGCAGTTTTCCACAATGCCGCGCACGAACTCCTCCGGGCTCAGCGCTTTGATCGCTTCAAAGTCCGGGGTGAGGTAATACTCCACCCCAAGGCTGTGGATCAAGGCGTGCTTATCCTCGGTAGAAAGCAGGCGCTTGCCCTTCATTTTATTTTCCACCGGCAGGCGGAAGGTGAACACCGCCGGGGCTGCGTCATGGGTCTTTGCCCACTGCACCGCCCCTTCGATCACCGCCCGGTGGCCGATATGGATGCCGTCAAAGTAGCCCATAGCCACGGCGGTGCCTTTTTCGGGCTGCGTCAGCGGCAGCGGGGCAAACTGAGAAATGATCTGCATGGGTCTTGTTTCCTTTATTGCTCAATTACGTTCCACGAACAGTTTTTCCACCCGGAGCACCCCGCCGGTAATGTTGGCAAGGCCAAGGAACTGCCCGGCGGCGCTGCGCACCCGGTAGCGTCCGTCTGCTGCGGGGTAGCGGCTGGTGGGGCAGCCGTTGTACAGATGCTGCTCCACCCATGGCTCCACCACCAGCAGCGGCAACGGGGTGAACACGCTTTCCACCGGCAGCATCAGTGCTTCCAGCGCAGCGCTCCCCTGCTCCTTTGCGGCAAGAATTTCTTCCAGCGTGTGGGCGTCTGCTTCGGTGTACAGACCGGCAGCGGTGCGGCGCAGAGCGCTCATGGTGCCCTTCTGCCCCATGGCGGCGGCGATATCCTCCAGCAGTGTGCGGATGTAGGTGCCCTTGGAGCAGCGCACCGTCAGCACATACTCGTTTTCTGCCGGACTGCCGCCGTACTCGATGCCGTAAATTTCAATAGGGCGCGCCTTGCGCTCCACGGTCACGCCCTCGCGCGCCAGCTTATACAGCGGCTGTCCGTTGATCTTGACCGCCGAGTACATGGGCGGCACCTGCATCTGCGGGCCGATAAACTGCGGCAGCACAGCCAGCAGTTCCTTCTCTCCTGCGGTGACGGGTGCAATTTCCAGCACCGTGCCGGTGCTGTCGCCGGTATCGGTGCGTGCACCCAGGCGCAGGGTGGCGCGGTAAGTCTTGTCGTGGTTCAACTGCAAGTCCACCGCCTTGCTGGCACCGCCGCAGAACACCGGCAGAACGCCGGTAGCCATGGGGTCCAGCGTACCGCTGTGCCCCAGCTTGCGGGTGCCCAGCACGCCGCGCAGCTTTGCCACCACGTCAAAGCTGGTCCAGTCCATGGGCTTGTCTACGATCAGGATGCCCTGCATCATGCTTCCTCCTGCGGTGCGTCCAGCTCGGCTTCCACCTCTGCAAGGATCGCATTCTTGGCGTTTTCAAGGTCGCCCAGCAGCTCACAGCCCGCTGCGCGGGTGTGGCCGCCGCCGCCCAGCCGCCGGGCAATGGCACAGGCGTCCACGCCCTTTGCGGTGCGCACGCTGATGCGGTAGCTGCCGCCGGGCTGCTGGCGCAGGGTCAGACCGACCTTGACTCCCTCGATGCTGATGGGCAGGCCGGTCAACTCTTCCAGATCTGCGGGGTCTACCCCGCTCTGCCGGATCTCGTCCCGTGTCAGGTAGATCAGGGCACAGCGGCCGTCCAGATAGTACTCCAGATGGTTGCGGGCGATGCGCTCGGCCTCCATGCGGGCACGGGGCTTGGTGTCGAAGAGCAGGGTGTTCAGTTCCTCCACATGACAGCCGGCTTCAATAAGCTTTGCCGCCACCGTGTGGGTGTTGGCTGTGGTGGAGGAGAACTTGAAGCAGCCGGTGTCGGTGGCAATGCCTGTGTACAGACAGTCCGCAATGTGGGGGGTGATGGGCACGCCCATCTCCACGATGACCTGATACAGCAGCTCTGCTGCCGCAGCGGCACCGGCATCCAGAAGGGTGAAATCGGCATAGCCGTTGTTGCCTGCGTGGTGGTCGATGCACAGGTCCACATGGCGTGCAAACTGCGGCACGCCGTTATTTTCGCCAAACAGCTGCAAGCCTGCCACGTCCACCGCGATCACGGTGCGGGGCTCGAACTCACCCTTAAACAGCCGTGGGTTCGTAAAGGCGTAGCGGGACGGCACGGTATCGGAGCAGAGCACCGCCGTTGTTTTTTCCAACGCTTTGAGCGCGTAGTACAGGGCGCTGCCGCAGCCGATGGTGTCACCGTCCGGGTTTTTGTGGCACAGAATCAAAATGTTGTCCGCAGCCAGCAGGCGCTGCGCCATCTGCTGCACATTCAGTTGTTCTGTCATCCAATGATCCATCCTTTCCGCAAAGGCAGTCAGTCCTCGGTCTGTTCGGTATCGGCAGGCTGTGCTTCCTCCTCGCCGTTCACGTTCAGGCTGCGCAGCAGCTCGTTGATGTGGGCGGCGTAGGCAGCACCGTCATCCTCGACAAAGATGAAGCGGGGTGCCTTGCGGATGTGCATTTTTTTGCTGACCTCGGTGCGCACATGGCCTGCAGCACGGTTCAGCGCTTCGATTGCGGGCTTGGGGCCGTCCGCACGGCCCATCACGCTTACATACACCTTTGCCACATCCAGATCCGGCGTCACGTCCAAACGGGTGACGGTCAGCAGACCGCCCTCCAGCCGCGGGTCCTTCAGCCGGCCGATGATGGCAATGACCTCGCGCTTCATATCCTGCGCAAGACGGCCCATATTTTTCTGAGACATAGTTTTCTCCAAATTCTGTCGGCAGCTTCCCAAAGCCCTTCCCCGCCCGGGGAAAGGCGGCATCTGTCTGCCAGAACGACGGATGAGGGCGCACGCTCCACACCTGCGAAAGATACGCCCTCATCAGTCTCACTTCGTTCGACAGCTTCCCCCGGACGGGGGAAGCCTTTTCTGCCGGGAAGCTGTTATATATTCGGTTTTTGCTTAGTCGCGGTACTCTTCCATCTTGAAGGCCTCGTACACGTCGCCTTCCTTGACGTCCGCAAACTTCTCCAGCGTCACGCCGCACTCGTAGCCCTCGGCCACTTCCTTGGCGTCATCCTTGAAGCGCTTCAGGGATGCGATCTCGTCCTCGGCAATGACGATGCCGTCACGCACCACGCGCACCTTGCTGTCGCGGGTGATCTTGCCGCTGGTCACGCGGCAGCCTGCAACGGTGCCCACGTTGGAGATCTTGTACACCTGACGCACCTGCAGCTCGCCCAGAGCGACCTCGCGGAACTTGGGTGCCAGCATACCCTTCATAGCATCGGTGACATCGTTGATGGCGTCGTAGATGACGCGGTACATACGCATTTCCACCTTGGTGGCAGCGGCTTCTTCCTTGGCCACATTGTCCGGGCGGACGTTGAAGCCGATGATGATGGCGTTGGAGGCATCGGCCAGATCCACGTCGGACTTGCTGATGGCGCCGACACCGGCGTGGATGACGCGCACGCGCACCTCATCGTTGGAGATCTTCTCCAGACTCTGCTTCACAGCCTCGGCAGAGCCCTGCACATCGGCCTTGACCACGATGGCCAGTTCCTTCATGTCGTTCTGTGCCATCTGGCTGAACAGGTTATCCAGCGTGACCTTCTGGAAGGAGGAGAACTGCTT
>ERZ1031211.136-NODE-136-length-8610-cov-24.325424_pt1 | contig 8610 bp, 2 predicted proteins | sample MGYA00518739_ERZ1031211 | MGnify/ENA primary metagenome ERZ1031211 (study PRJEB33719, sample SAMN04261181) | wastewater metagenome | biome: rural village; feature: human; material: feces | host: Homo sapiens | place: El Salvador | collected 2013-01-07 ...
AACAAATGCAGGAAACAACATTGATTATACCAAAATCACGTACCCTGCAGAGTTGGCATATTTTGTAAGTTCTCCTGTAAAGACATCCCAAGATGAAATTACAGCTATTATGGACTTACCTTCATATGATGATTGGCTTAAAGATGCCACATGGGATTCAGGCTACAAAGACGTAGTTGAAAATAGAACTCGTTTTGTTGCATTGCGAAAGCCTCTCCAATATGGTGTAGCATGTTTGAAATCAACTATAAAGTGCAATAATAGCTCATTAGAAGATAATGCAAAAAATTTTGAATTTGATAATAACAACAGTATAACTGTACCAAAAGGAGGCTTCAAGGTTACTGGCATTTTAGTTGGTGGACAGCCACAAGGTGTGGCTTGGAATTTCGAACCATATGCTACAAATACAACTGATTTCAATTATACGATTTACGATAATTACGTGAATTCTGTTTATGCTGCAAATTCAACTGAATCAAGCCCGAACTACACATTGGTATTGGACAACAAGGATGGATCAGGCTCTTCACAAAGCAACGTATTTGTAACCGTAGAATTAGAAAATAATTCAGATGAAGCTTTCTATGGTGCAGAAGGCATAATTCCTGCAAACACCAAATTCTATTTGGTAGGTGAATTGAAGCTCAGTGGAAACACTACAACCATATCCCTGATATGCGTACATCAAAGATCAACGTAGGTCTTGCAGTAGATCTTTCATGGCAGGATGGTATTACATTCAATGTAGAACTTTAAGCCAGATAGAATAAAACGATAGCTTATCCCCCACACGTTCTTAAAGGGCGTGCGGGGGAACTTTCTAGAAACACAAAAGGGGCTTGACAGGCAAGCAACTGTGCCTTATCCCGTTTTGCGCCTCAGAAAGGCACGAAATTGCCCTAGCTGGGGCAACTTTCTGTCCTAACTACGGCAGTTAGCTGCCATGCCTAGGCACTTTGCGAAATGAGCGGAATTCCACTCCGCTATCGCCTACACTTGCCTTCGGAAACGGGCTTTCGAAATCAGCGTGTCGCAGCATACGCAGAAATCTCGAAAACTATTGCACACTACACTAAATCGCTATATCATACTAATTATCAGCATCTTATAGCCGTGTAATGTGGGCATCGACACTACACTAACACTACACCACACTACACTCATCTCGCACCGTGTAATGTAGTGTAGTATTCGTGTAGTGTCAGCGCCCACACTACACTCACATAACAACCTTATACACAGCTATTTGCTGAACTTCCGTGTAGTGTGCAATAGAAAACGCAAATTATAATCATATTTGTGGAGGAAGATTGTCGAACATTAAGAATGCAAAAAGTACAATGAAAAAACTATATAACACTTTACTGGCATCCGTGATGACCATCAGCCTCATCACCAGTTTATCTTCATGTATTGATGAAGATATGAGCGACTGCGGCAAAGACTATAAGATACAATATAATCTGCAACTCAATACGCAGATCAACACCGTGATTGACGTGGATCTGAATCTCATCGAGGAACAGGAGATTGCTGCCAGGCTGAAACAGGCACTCAGCAAGGTATTCACCGACCATGCCCACGACAACGACCTCTCCTTCTTCGTAGGCGAAGAACTCTCCCACCACGAGGCAAACAAGATGGGTGCCAACTCGGTATCCTACACCATCTATCTGCCCCGCAACAACTATCAGAACCTCTCTCTCGCCAACACCGGAAGCGCAGACAACGTAAAGATTATCAACGCAAACTCCTGTAAATCACTCGCTTTGCAGCAAGAGGCAAAAGATACCATCAACAGTCACAACATCGGACTGTTCACTTCCCGACTCACCATCGACGAGAACGATTTTGAACACGACCTGCAAACCACGCTCTATATGGCAAACAGCTCTGCTGTGGTGGTTATCGACCAGAGCAAGGTGCAGCCCGCCGAACTCTGGGGATTCGTAGAAGGCATGGCAACCCAATTCCAGGTGAACGACAGCACCTATTCTTCCAGCCTCAACACGATGGTCAGGGCGAAGAGAATCAACCAGGATTTCATCACCAACTCCATCCCAACCCACGATGCCCTCTACACAGTCTGCTTCCCGAGCATCAAACCGGAATGGCGCTACCACGTCATCGCCAGGGTGAACGGCAAATACACCGAAACCATCTTCACCATGAACGAACCGCTGAAAGCCGGCAAGCTTAAGATTATCAAGACCCGACTGAAGGAAGACGGTTCGCTCTCTACCAGCAACACCGCCGTAGGCGTAAGCGTGAAACTCGACTGGAAGCCAGGCGGAAGCCACGACATTGACATTTAAGTGAAGAGTGAAGAACGAAGAATGAAGAATTCAACGGCTATAAAGAATTGATACATGAATCATATTACGAAATACATATTTGCGATACTATCGCTTATCATGCTGGCAGGATGCAGCGGAAGCGAGCAGAGCGAGGAGAGACCAAAGGACACGCTGGTTCCCATCTCGCTCACCCTCTCCGTGCCTAACGACAAGTCAAGCACCCGCGTCGGAGACCCGGGAGCAGACACCAACGACAAGGTGGACTGGGACCGGCTCACCATCATCGTTGCCTATAAGGAAAAGACCCAAGGCAACGAAATCATAGATGGAGCACCAGACAAAATGGTGTATTACGATACCTATACCAAGGACGAATTCGACAGAAAAGCCCTCGTCACCCACGCCACCTCAACCCTTTCAGGACCTGATACCAACGGCTTTCGCACCTATACGATGTATCTGCCGTTAGGCAAATGTTGCGTTTATGGGGTTACCTATAGTAGCGGACAAGGACTGGAGCTGGAGAGTGATTTGGACAAAATCGAAAAAGACGGACAAAACCATAACTCAGATATTTATGACTTACAGATTAGCAACGACTATGCCAAGCCAAGCGGCGGCACCACGGATATAGCCAAGTTTATCAGCGTAGCCACAGGCTATGCACTCAAGCTGGACAAGAACCAGCTACTGACAAGCGACAGAGAAGTAATAGTAGAAAAAAACATCAATGCCGATATCAACACCAAACAATATTGGCGCATGGTGCTGGGCAGGCTTGCCACCAAGCTCGACATTCAATGGGATGCCAAGGGAGCCTATGAAAAGGACAACGATGGAAATCTGAAATATAAAAACGTGAAAGTACAAGGTTTTACTTATCACGGAGAACCGGCAGGAACAACCGTTTCCGGTTCTGGATATGGCAGACTCTTCCCTACCCTTTACCATAAAAATGTATCTCCTATGGTTTCGGTAAGTGGAAATACCACCTTCTTGAATACCTCAGAAATCAGCAAGCGGAACGGAAGAGTTTATCATTATACCTTCCCTGACGGATATACCTTCCCTGACGAATATACCTCCCCAGACGGATATACCTTCCCAAAAGGAACCTATCCAACTCACATCACCTTCCAGCTTGAAACAGAGAAAGAAGGAACGGCAGAAAAAAAGACATACAACGTGACATTTAACATGAGCAATCTGAAAGATGGCTTTATCCCAGCCCGCTGGTACAAGATAAACGTAACCATCAAGGGCACCCAACTCGGTGATAATTCAGATATCACAATCAACAATTTCGACAATTAAAACTCTTTTCAGCATGAGAATACAACATACGACATACAGGAAAATCATAGCACTCCTCATCCTCCTGAGCAGTGTCAGCTCCCTGTTCGCACAGAGCAAGACCTATCATGTAACGGCAGAGGCAACAGACGGCGGCGACGGCTTATCATGGGCTCAGGCTATCACCCTGGAAAATGCGCTGAGCCTAGCCAAGGCTGGCGATGAAATCTGGGTGAAAGGCTATGAGGATATTACCGGTCACATCTACAAGGCACCGGAGGGCGGCTTCGTTCTCCCTTCGGGCGTTGCCATGTATGGAGGTTTTGCAGGAGACGAAACCATCAAGAACGATCTCCCTACGGGCAGGCACAAATATCAGATGAAGTATCAGACGGCTCTGGTGGGCGATATCGGCACCAACGACAAGGCGAGCCAGCAGCTGATTATCTATCCAGAGAACACCACCCGCAACGACAATTCCACCCATGTGCTGACCCTCCAGATGGGCGTAACACAGGACAACACCAACGACGGCAACAAGCCAACCATTGTTTCCGGTTTCCTCATCGCAGCAGGTAATGCCAGTGGAGCGAATACTTCTGCAAATGGCAGAGGCGGCGGCATCTACGTAGTAAACAAAAGCAACGACAACAATGCCGGCAGCCGTTACTTCCGTATTTCGCAATGTAACTTTGCGAACAACTACGGCATGCGCGGCGGTGCCATCTATGTAGATAATTCCTGTACCAACCAGCAGTCAGCCATCAGCTACTGCAGCATTTTTAATAATGTGGCAGGCAAGCGAGGCTCCAGCGACAACGAAGGTGGCGGTATGTGGATAGACGGAACAGCCAACATCTACAACTGCAACATCAACAACAATACAAACGGCGGTATCCGACTTTCGAGCACATCGAAAATCGTCAACTGCTCTGTAATTGCCAACACCGTATCGGCAGTAGACCTGACCACAGCCGGAGCATCAGGAAGCGATGGCGGCGGAGCGGTTTACAACACCGTGCTCTGGCATTCCACGGCACTCAGCAAGCAAGACACCCGTCCTGCCTTCTATTCCTGTGCTTTTCCGGAAGTAAAGGTAACCAATTCCGATACCAATACCGATGCTAACGGAAACGTAAAGATCAGCAACGAGAACCACGGCACAGAGCCAGCCCCTTGGTTCAAGCAGAGTGCCGTGAACCAGGGTTACGACTTCTCGTTCAGTAGTAACCTGAAGCAATTATACAGCACCGCCTTCACATTCGAGGAAACCTCTGCCCTTCTGAACAAGGGTAAACTGGAATTCTACAAAAACTTTGCAGAAAAACTGGAAAATACCACTACTGACATCATGGGTAGAACACGCTACCAGACCAACACCATCGACATCGGTGCCTACGAGTATGCCCGAATGAAGGCAGGACGCATCAGATACGTGAAGCCCCAGAAAGAGGGAACAGGCGACGGATCATCATGGGGTAATGCCATGGACGACATTCAGAAAGCCATCAACGATTTGGCAGAAAAGGCACCAGGCGAGAAAGGAGAAGTTTGGGTAGCAGCCGGAACCTATGAAGTAAAAGACCGTATCATTGCCAATGATCCCTCTGCCCCAGTATCCCTACTGATGAAGAATGGCATCAGCGTTTATGGCTCCTTTAAGGGAACAGAGGAAAGACGTTCTAAGCGCATCGAGGAATCCAAGGATTTAAAGCCTTGGGGATGGGAAAAGGAATCCATCACCATCATCAGAGGTGCGGGATTTAAGGGAAGCGACGACGCGAATTGGAATAACACTGATGAAGCTTGGAACATAAAGAACAGCGAGTCCTATCATGTGGTATGGTTTGCTCCCCTGCCAGGAGGGAATGCCTTTACAGATGAAGTTTATCTGGAAGGCTTCACCATTGAAGGAGGTAAATATAACGAAACGAAAGCAACCCAATACGCCCCAGCCTGTGGTGCTGGCGTTTATATCAACGACCCGAATGCACGAATGCGTTACTGCACCGTGAGATTCTGTAACCCGGGCATGAAAGAAAGCGGAAGCATCAAGCCTCGCGGCGGCGGCATCTACTGCAAAAACGGACAGACGGAAGGTAACCTGGTATACGACTGTTCTGCTTACCAGGGCGGAGGCATCTATATTGACGAAGCCGGCTTCATCACCCGAAGCATGGTAACCAACTGTTCTGCCTATCAGGGAGCAGGCGTTTTTCTGAAGGGCAACGCTAATGATGCGGAGAAAGCCTATTACCAGATTCTTGCTACCTCTGTAATCAGTAACAATACCAGTACCCGAAATGGTGCTGTGTATCTGGATGGTCACGGACTGGTGATCAACAACACCATCGCCAACAACTATACCAACAACACCTCGGATCCAGCCGACGAGCTGTCATCCAATACGGGTGGTGTGTATATCAAGGAAAAGGGTCTGCTTGCCAATAATGTCATCTGGAACAACTCGCTGCTCCAGCACACGTCGGGCAGCAACAACTCAGCATCCATGGCACAGATTTATGCAGCCAACCCTTCAGAAAAGACCGTACAGTTCTACAACAACGCCATCTCGGATGTAAATGCAGCCAAATGGACCAGCACCTATCAGAGCGGAACCATCTCCATCAACACGTATTACTCTGGCAAGGGATTCGTTATGGGTACGAAAGCACCTTACAACACGGTGGAAGCCTTCAACGAGAAACGTGGTGTACTTACAGACATGAAGACGGTGAACTATTACTGGGAAATCGTGAAAGGAACCCGACTGCGCAACGTGGGCATCAACTATGCCCTCCTGCCATCTTCCTACCTGTATCAGCCAAAAATAGACCTGAGCGGAAAGGCTATCAGTTCGGTTCCGTCAGCAGGAGCCTATATAGCTGACAACCAAGACCTTGTATTTGAAAAGAATGACAGTAAGAATCGCCTGCGCATCTACTTTGACCGTTCACGAGAACTGGTGGACGGCACAGGACAGTCGTGGGAAAAGAGCTATACCTCATCATCTGCAGATGAAATACTCGGTTATCTTGCCGACATCAAGGATGGGGATAAGGTAAAGGTGGTTACCAAGGGCAGTACTACGCCTGAGGATTTCACTATTGAGAAGAACAGCGATTGGGAGTTTGAAATCTGCGGTCGTGAAGGTATCTTCGAACCGAAGATTGCTTACACGTTCGAGGAAACTGACGCCAGGTCATGCACCTTCAGCATTCAACCTTGCGTACTTCCTGTTACCGTGTATGGCGGTTATCCGGAGTATTCTGAAAATCCGAATCCGAAAGATGAAGACCGTGACCCTATCAAATACCGCACCGAGCTGAACGGAAACCTGAACGGTTCAGAACTCAACGAGGGTCTCTACCATCTGGTCCGCATCGAAGCGGGTGCCAACATCACCATCGACGGCTATGCCTTTACCCATGCATACGCTGCCGGTACTGCCTACATGCCTTATGGTGGCGGCGTACTGATAGGTAGCATGGACCAGAGCAGCCAAGCAACCACCGTGAAGCTGAAGAATTGCATCTTTGAGAACAACACGGCAACAGATGGCGGCGCTATCGCTACCATGCCGGATGCCGTAAATGTAAGATTGGAGCTGGAGAACTGCGTCATCAACAACAACACAAGCAAGGATCCGCATAATCAGAACCCGTCTGAATTGCCTTCTATCATCTATCTGAACAAGAGTCAAGGCAGCAACAACTCGCTCACGCTCAACCACGTGAGCATCATCAACAATGAGGGAGTGGCGCCAGACTACGACCTTGTAGAGGCAACCTCGTATGCAGTAGGAAACAAACTGAACATCAACGGCACAAGGGGAGGTTCGGAATGCAAGAACAGCTTGAGTATCAATACTCTTGGAAAAGAAGGAGCCATGAACTTCAGCAACCCAACCAATGAAGTGGGTGCCCGAATGAGCGGCAACGTATATTACGGAGGCTATTCATCCTTCCGTCCACTGACCAGTTCAGTACAGGCTGGAGCCATCATCAACAGCGTCCAAAATAACAACGCAAAAACCATTGCCAAGGACATCACCGGCGAAGACCGCGACCTAGGTGGTGTTCCCGACCTGGGTGCATACGAAGCTCTCCTGCCAAAAGCAGGAAAGATTATCTACGTGCGTTCATACAACCAGACCCATGAAAGCAGCAGCGACGCCAATAATGACGACCAGGACGGCAACCCGAACTTCAATCTTCTGAAAAAACCAGATACCGAATATGACGGAAGCAGCTGGGACAAGGCTATCATCGGTAACGCCATGTGTGACAACACAAAGGAAAGAACGGGCAATGAATTCTATGTTAAGCAGAGTGATAATACGCTGCTAAGCACCACTATTGACAATACGGATTATAGTCAAGCTAAAGGCATGTATCGTTCTGAAATAGATTCTTACGGTAAATTCTGGGAAAGTTCAGGTAACCAGAACAAGCAGTATCTCTCTGGCTGGGGCACCTATAACAAGATTGCCAACAACAGAGAGGAGCGTTACATCAGCGGTTTGCAATACGCTGTGGAAAGAGCGGCAGAGTTGAATAAGGATAAGACAGACAAGAAAGACTGGGTAGTAGTTTGGGTAGGTGCAGGCATCTATACAGACTACAAAGGCTTTGTTGTCAGAGACAAGGTAGAGGTAATAGGCGGTTTTCCATACGAAGGCTATCCTGGAGAAGACGACCGCCATCCGCTGCTGTCACAATACGTACCGGCACGTAAGGAATACGAGACTTTGGACAAGACCAAGTATGAAACCATTCTCCAGATTAGAAAGGAATCGCCTGTCTATTTCACAAACGGAGAAAAGGAGATGTGGTATCAGGAGAACAAGCCTTCAGATGGCTCTAATTATGACTTTACAAAAAAGTTGATAAACAGCGGAAATACAGAACGCCACTACGTACTGTATCAGCCAGACGTATGCCTTCCAACCTGGTCACCATCGGGTGATGGAAACTCTTTACGTACCGATGGTAATGCCGTACGCTATAAAGGAAAT
>ERZ1031211.142-NODE-142-length-8494-cov-31.143974_pt1 | contig 8494 bp, 6 predicted proteins | sample MGYA00518739_ERZ1031211 | MGnify/ENA primary metagenome ERZ1031211 (study PRJEB33719, sample SAMN04261181) | wastewater metagenome | biome: rural village; feature: human; material: feces | host: Homo sapiens | place: El Salvador | collected 2013-01-07 ...
GCCTGCTCTATGGCGGCTTTCACCTGCGCATTATAGGCCTCCGTCTTTTCCAAAAACAGCTTGCGCGGGCTGGAAGCCAGCAGCTGGGTGTCCTTACCTGCAAAGGCAATGGGGCCATCCAACTTCTTTTGAGCTGCCTTGTTCTCAGCGTTCAGCGCCAGCGGCACAAACAGGGGCTTGTCCTTGAGCTTGCGGGTAAAGTACACCTCTGCCGCAATGCCAACCACCACGGCGATGCCTGCCACCAGCTGGGAAGCCCGCAGGCCGATGGAGGGCACCAGCATCAGGCTGTCGGTACGCAGACTCTCGATCCAGAAACGGCCTGCGCCGTACCATACCAGATACCGCAGGGTGATATCGCCGTTGAACTTGCGCTTTTTGATGTAGCGGAACAGCAGGAAGAAGCCCACAAAGCACCAGATGCTCTCATACAAAAAAGTGGGGTGCACCGGCAGGTTGGGGTCGATGACCACGCCCTTGGGTACCGTAACCGTGCTGCTCATCAGGTAAGCACGGGTCGTCTCGCTGTACATTCCCCAAGGCAGGGTGGTGTTGCAGCCAAAGGCTTCCTGATTGAAAAAGTTGCCCCAGCGGCCGCAGCCCTGCCCGAGGAGAAAGCCCATGGCGGTAAGGTCGAACATGGGCAGCACCGGCACGCCCCGCCACTTGCAGGCCAGACCGCCGAACAAAAAGCCGCCGATGATGCCGCCGTAGATGGCAAGGCCGCCATCCCGGATGGCGATCATCTCCCAGATGCTCTCATATTTAAAAGGTGCCATAGCCACATAGTAGGCGCGGGCGCTGATGATGCCCAGCACCACGCCGATGAGGATGACGTCCACCATGCCGTCCGGGTCTACGCCAAACTCGATGCTGTGCCGGAAGGCAAAGACCAGTGCCAGACACAGACCCACTGCGATGCACACGCCGTACCAGTAGATGCTGACCCCGCCGATGGTAAAGGCCACACGGTTCAGCTGAAAGCTCAGCCCCAGACCCGGGAACTGTACCAGATTTGTAAGATGGTTCATCCTTCTTCCTCCTCGTCCTCTTCTGCCGCCTGCGCCGTGCCGTCCGGCTGAATGTACATGGTAGCCATGCGGTCGGTGCACAGGATGTGCTGCAAGGCAGCGTCCGCATCCTCTGCGGTCAGCCCAGCCAGCATGGAGATCTGCTGCGCCACCGTCTGGCCGCTGAGGGCAAAGTCTGCCATCTGGCTGGCGGAGTCCTCCACGTTTTCCAGATTTTCGATCAGCTGGCCGTATTTTTCGTTCTTGCACAGGGTAAATACTTCCCTGTCCACACCGGCGGCGCGCACCCGGGCGATTTCGTCCAGCAGCAGCTGGCGCACGGTGTCCGGCACATCGCTCTCGCCGGTGAACAGGATGCAGCAGCAGCCGTCCACCCGCAGCACCTCGCCGCCAAAGCCGGGGTTCACAAGACCCTCGTCGTACAAGCGGCGGTACAAGGGCGACATCCCACCTACGATGCAGCTGAGCACAAGGTCGTACAGCGCCTCGGTGCGCAGATCATCCGCAGGCAGCGGCTCTTCCTTAAAGCCCACGCCGAAGCAAGGCTTGGAAACCGGCATGGTCAGCGTTTTTTCCGTGGCGGCAAGGGTCATGGGCTCCGAAGCCCACAGCCGCTGCACCTTCTGTGCCGGGCGGGGCTCCATCAGGCCGTGCCGCTTGCAGGCCGCCAAGATCTGCTCCATGGTGGTGTTGCCGGCCGCAGCCAGCACCATATTGCCCGGGGCATAAAAGGCCTTGCAGCTATTGTACAGCATGGCGGGCGTGATCTCGGCAATGCTTTCCACCGTGCCCGCGATGTCGCTGCGGATGGGGTGGCTGTGGTACAGGCACTCGAACAGGCCGGTGATGAGCCGCCAGTCCGGGCTATCGTCGTACATTTTGATCTCCTGCCCGATGATGCCCTGCTCCTTGGCGATGGTCTGCTCGGTAAAGTAGGGGTGGCCTACCATGCCCAGCAGCACATCCAGACTTTCGTCCAGCTGCTGGGTGGCGGTGAACAGGTAGCAGGTGCGGTCAAAGCTGGTAAATGCGTTGGCGTTGGCACCGGTCTTTGCGTACTTGGCAAAGGCATCGCCGTCCTCGTCCTCGAACATCTTGTGTTCCAGAAAATGCGCCACGCCTGCCGGCAGATGCACCGTTTGCCCGTTCAGGCAGAAATCCCGGTCGATAGAGCCGAACTTGGTGGCATAGATCACATGGGTGCTGGAATACCCCGGCATGGGGCGCACCAGCACCGTCAGGCCGGAGGGCAGGGTCTGCCACTGGTCGGCCACGGTCTTTTCCAGCAGGGTCTGGTTATTCTGCGGCATGGGCAGCATCCTCCTTTGTAAGCAGATAGCTGACCGAGAGGGTCAGGCGGCGCAGGATATCCCGCACCTCGTCCTTGGTCACGGCACGCAGGGCATTCCGTGCCTGCTCCGGGCTCTGGATAGGCGCAGCGCTGTTGGCACCGGCGCGCAGCACCTCGATGTAGTACCAGCTCTCGATGCCGCCAAGGCTGTCCTCTACGCCGTTCATACCGCTGAGCAGACCCCGGCGGCAGTCCTCAAATTCCTCGTCCGTGATAGGGCCGGTGCACAGGTCGGCAAGCTCTTTCAGAATCGCCTGCTCTGCGCGGGCGGCATCGGCGTGCTCCACGCCGCTGTTCACCGCCATGCTGCCGGTAAAGCTCTGGAACGAGGAGGAGCAGTAGTAGCACAGATGGTCCCGTTCCCGCACATTGAGGAACAGGCGGCTGGTCACGCTGCCGCCGTACAGTGCCATGGCAAGGCGCACGGCTGCCAGCTGCTGCGGCTGCATGGGCTGCCCCAGCGTGAACAGCATACACAGCTTTGCCTGCACCATATCGTAGTTTTCGGTCTTGTGCACCGGTGCAATGGTGGGCATGGCCATGTTTTCCACCAGCGGCAGCGGGGCGCGGTCGATGCAGGCAAGCTCTGCCAGCAAAGCGTCCCGGATGGCGGCGGTCTGGGCGGCATCGCAGCCCAGCACCAGCAGCTCGATATTGGCGATGCGCAGCATCTGCCGGTAGGCGGCGGTCAGCATGGTCGGGGTAAGGCCGTCCACCTCTTCCAGATAACCCTCCTGCCGCACGCCCGCCGGGCTGTCGCCAAAGAATTCCCGGTTGGCCTGATGCAGGCAGTAGATGCGTTTATCGTTGATCTCGTCCTCAAGGCCTTTTTTCAGCATCTGCTTTTCAATGCTGACGGCCTGCGGGTCAAAGCAGCCGTCCACAAGATAAGGATGGAAAGCCGCGCCCAGCGCGATTTTGGTATACTCGGCGGTCAGCGCCTCGCCCTCCAGCGCAAAGGCGTCTTTGATGCCGGTCACGCTGACGCAGAGGTTGTGGTTGCAGCCCATAGGGCGGGCGTCCACGGTCAGGTCTGCGCCGTAAAGCTTTGCCAGCTTTTTGGTCAGCCGGGTCATATCCGGGCAGTCCGCATAGCCGCGCTCCATCACCAACGGCAAAAGCGCATGGGCAGTGGCCGTTTTACGCTCTGCCGGAAAGGCAAAGTGGATGCTGATGCGGCAGCGGTTGAATTTAGAAGCCGGGTCGCAGGAAAGATGCACGCCCGGTGCAATGAGAGTACGTTCCAATGATAGTTCCCTTCTCTCTGCGCCGCAGCACAGAGCATTTGATTCAGTCTGCCCGCTGCAGGGCGATGAACTCTTCCAAGCTCAGGCCGCTGGCGCGGATGGCAAGGGCGTTTTCCACCCCTACATAGCGCCAGTGCCACGGCTCGAACACGATGCCGGTGGCGGCCTGCCTGTCCTGCGGGTAGCGCAGGATAAAGCCGTATTCCGCCGCGTAGGCCGTAAGCCACTCGTAGGCACGAGTCTCGGCAAAGCTGGTGTCCTGCTGCGGATCGTCCGCGCTGAGGATATCTGCCGCGTAGCCGGTGCCGTGCTCGTTGGCGTTGGCAGCGGGCTGGATGGTAGCCGCCAGACGGGTGGCTTCCTCTTCGCTCTTGCGCTTATCGCGGTAGGTCTGCACCCGGGCTTCATAGGCATCCTGCCGGGTGTCGGCGTCCTGATAACCGGCCACAAGGGTCAGGCTGACGCCGTCCGCCTGCGCGGCGGCGGCCATGCTGCGGTACTGCATGGCGGCTTCGGCTTCCAGCTGCTGGCCGGTGGTCTCGTCGGCAATATCCAGCAGCGGGGCGGGCTCGACGGTATATGGCAGATTGGCATTTACCAGCGTAAGCCGCGTGTCTGCGGCGTTGAACACATAGTCTGCGCCGTTGTACACGCTGGCTGCAAATACCTTTGGCCCGGCCAGCAGGCTGTGCACCTTGGGCAGCAGCCACAGGATGCCGCCGGTCAGCAGCGCCACCACCGCAGCGCAGCCGGCCAGAAACAGCACCCAGTTGCGGGCCATCCGCAGCATTTTGCGGCGTTTCCATTGTTGATAGGTCAGGCGCTTATCAGCAGGCGCTCTGGAGGTACGGGTGGGTTCACTCATGCGGCGGGGCTCCTTTTCGGCATAGTTGCAGCGCCGGTGCGCCGCACAGATTCAAACTATATTATACACCCCTTTGCAATTTGTGTAAACGCCGCCGTGTGTAAAAAAATTATGACCCGCCCGCCCCCGGCAGGGAGCAGGCAGGCCATAACCGAAAATTTTACGCAGATCAGTCAAACAGCATATCATGGATGGCGCTGACAGCCTTGTCGGCGTCTGCACGGTCGATGATGCAGGAGATCTTGATCTCGCTGGTGGAGATCATCTTGATGTTGATATTGTTGTTGGACAGTGCCTCAAACATCTTGGAAGCAACGCCGCTGTGGCTCTGCATACCGGCACCCACGATGGAGACCTTGGCGCAGGTGGTGTCCACGCTGACATCGCTGAAGTGTGCACTTTCCTTCAGCACACGCATGGCCACCTCGGCTTCGCCTTCGGCGCAGGTAAAGCTGATGTCCTTCTTGCCGTCGCGGCCGGTGGACTGCAGGATGATGTCCACGTTGATGTTCTTCTGTGCCAGCAGACCAAAGATCTTAAAGCTCATGCCCGGCTCATCGGGAACGTTGAGAATCGTGATAACAGCAACATCGGTGTCCTTGGCAACACCCTTGATCAGCATACCTTCCATGTCCTTTGTAACCTCCTTAACCACCGTACCCGGGATGGGGTTCAGGCTGGAGAGCACCTCCAGCTCCACATTGTACTTTTTGGCCAGCTCCACGCTGCGGTTGTTCAGCACCTGTGCGCCCAGAGATGCCAGCTCCAGCATCTCGTCAAAGGTGATCTCCTCCAGCTTGCGGGTGTTGCGCACCTTGCGCGGGTCGGCGGTGTAAACGCCCTCCACATCCGTATAGATCTGGCAGCGGTCAGCGTGCAGGGCAGCGGCAATGGCCACAGCACTGGTGTCGGAGCCGCCGCGTCCCAGCGTGGTGATATCGTCCAGCTTGTTCAGACCCTGGAAACCTGCCACCACCACCACACGGTTGCGCTCCAGCTCCGAGGAGATCCGCTCGGTCTCCAGCCGGGTGATGCGCGCCTTGGTGTAGGCACGGTCGGTGCGGAAGCCAGCCTGCCAGCCGGTCAGGCTGATGGCATGGCAGCCCAGCTCGTTCAGCGCCATGGCCAGCAGTGCGATGCTGATCTGCTCGCCGGAGGCCAGCAGCATATCCATCTCACGCGCCGAGGGGTTATGGGTGATCTCCCCTGCCTTGGCGATCAGGTCATCGGTGGTGTCGCCCTGTGCGGAAACTACCACCACTACGTCATTGCCCGCGTTGTGGGTGTTGGCCACGATCCGCGCAACGTTGAAGATACGGTCACGGTCCTTTACGGAGGAACCGCCGAATTTCTGTACGATCAACGCCATATCTTGTCACTCTCCTCTTTACGCCCCGCGCTTGCGGGGGCTTACCGGGCGGAAGCGTTCTTGCACTTCCTTTACCCGTTTATCATTCCACAGTCGCGCCGGTGTTATCGGCATCCAGCTGCAACAGTGTAAATGCTTCACATCCGTCCAGACCTTCCAGCAGCTCCAGACCTTTTTCCAGCTTGGAATAGAACTTTTCGGCTTCGGCCTTTTCGGCCACTGCCATGACCGTGCTGCCTGCACCGGAGACATACACGGCCTTTGCGCCGCACAGCCGCGCCATATCGAACACCTCGCGGGAGCCGGGCATCAGGGGCATCCGGTACTGCTGGTGCAGCTTATCCTCAGTGGCAATGGCCAGCAGGTCGTGCCGTCCCTCGCAGAAAGCTGCGGGCACCAGCGCCGCACGGGACAGGTTATACACCGCATCCTTATGGGATACCTCCTTGGGCAGGGCAGCGCGGGCTGCTTCGGTCAGCAGCTTGTAGTCCGGCACGATGGCGGCAAAGCAGAGACTTTCGTCCACATTCCGCTTGACCGAATACACCTTGCCGTCCTCGAACACGCTGCTGGTCAGACCGCCCAGCAGTGCCGGGGCCACGTTATCGGGGTGTCCCTCAATGGCAGTTGCCAGCGTGAGCAGCTCCTGCGTGTTGAGCACATCGCCCAGCATCCGGTTTGCGCCCAGCAGACCTGCGATGATGCAGGCCGAAGAAGAACCCAGACCGCGTGCCATGGGGATGGGGTTCGTCTGGGTGATCTTGAGGGGCGGGATCTGCTTGCCCACTTTTTCGAACAGACCCTTGGCGGAGCGGTACACGAGATTCGACTCGCCCCGGGGGATGCGGGTGCCGTCCGATGCTGAGATCTCCAGCACCTCGCTGTCCTCAAAGGTGACTGTGTTGTACAACGTAACTGCCAGACCCAGCGCATCGAAGCCGGAGCCTACGTTGGCGCTGGTGGCAGGGACCGAAACCTTGATCTTCATTGCCGCAGTTCCTTTCCGTTACACTTCCTCGGGCAGACGCTTGAGCACCAGCTTCACGCTGCCGCCCACGGCCTCCACCTTGCGCGCGGCTTCTGCCAGCGCGCGCTCATCGGCGCGCTCCACAAAGTAGGCGCAGCCCTCGTACCGCTCATCCACCACCTTGCCGTAGCCGTAGATGGCTTCCACCACAGCGGGTGCAATGCCCGCTACACGCACATAATATGCAGCGGGAGCCGGGTCGGTGAGCATTCCGTCCACCGGGTCTGCGGGCTGCCAGAACAGGCTGTCGTGCACCTGTGCGCCGTTTTTCAGGGCATCCACCACGTCTGCCACCACAGCGCTGGCGGTGGGCAGCTTGCCAGCGCCCTTGCCGTAGAACACCACATCGCCCAGCATATCGCCCTTGACCAGCACCGCGTTGAACACATCGTCCACGCTGGCCAGCTGGTTTGCCTTGGGCACCAGACACGGCTCTACACCGGCGGCCACGCTGCCGTCCTTGCCAAGCTTCATCCATGCGATCAGCTTGATGACGCAGCCCAGCTTTTCGGCGCTGGCAACATCGGCGGCGGTAATGGCGCGGATGCCCCGGGTGGGAATGTTCTGGGGGTAGATCTGGTGGCCGCACACCATGGAGGACAGGATGGCGATTTTGCGGCAGGCATCGCGGCCGTCCACATCATCGCTGGGGTCCTTGGTCTCGGCGTAGCCCAGCTCCTGCGCAATGTGCAGCGCATCCTCAAAGTCAAGGCCCTCCCGCACCATCTTGGTGAGCATGAAGTTGGTGGTGCCGTTCACGATGCCCTCCACTTCGGTGATGACATTGGCCGCCAGGCACTGGTGCATGGGGGTGATGATGGGCGTACCGCCGCCCACAGAAGCCTCGAACAGGAAGGCACAGTCGTGCTCCTTGGCCAGCGCCAGCAGCTCTGCGCCGTAGGTAGCCACCATCTCCTTGTTGGAGGTGCACACGCTGCGGCCGCTCTCCAGACACGCCTTGACATAGGGGTAAGCAAAGCGGGTGCCGCCGATGGTCTCCACCACCACCCGGATCTCCGGGTCCTGCAGGATCACGTCAATGTTCTTGACCACCAAAGGCTCCACCGGGTTGCCTGTAAAGTCCTTCGGGTCCAGAATGTACTTTACCTCCACCGGTTCGCCAGCCCGGCGGGAGACACTTGCAGCATTGCGGCACAGCACCTCGTATACGCCGCTGCCCACCGTGCCAAAGCCCAGAATTGCAATTTTAGCCATACTCTCTTTCCCTCGTTTCCTGTTTTGTTACAGGTTATACCCACAGCGCACACCCACGACCATGCGCTGGCGCGAAAGCTTTTCGGTCAGTTCCTCCGGGGACATCTGCATGGTGTCGGTGCGGATGGTGACCGCCACCAGCGCAGCTCCGTTTTCCGGGGTGGACTGGTTGATGGTCACAATGCTGGCACCTGCGGCGCTGATGCCTGCCAGAAGGCTTTGCAGCGCACCGGTCTCGTCCCGCAGGGTGGCCATGACCGTGATGACCTCACGGCCGTTCTCGGAATCAAAGATACAATCCTTATACTTATAAAACGCGCTGCGCGAAAGCTCTACGGCACGGGTCGCAGCCGAAATGCCGCGGGCCTCACCGCTGGCCAGCAGCTCCT
>ERZ1031211.145-NODE-145-length-8395-cov-41.574460_pt1 | contig 8395 bp, 5 predicted proteins | sample MGYA00518739_ERZ1031211 | MGnify/ENA primary metagenome ERZ1031211 (study PRJEB33719, sample SAMN04261181) | wastewater metagenome | biome: rural village; feature: human; material: feces | host: Homo sapiens | place: El Salvador | collected 2013-01-07 ...
CCACTCCTATCGCCGAAACTTCTCTCACCATCGAAGGAGTAAGAATCGTTGTGGATTCCGGACTCTGCCGAAAACTGGTTTATGATGCCCGTACAGGCTTGAGCCATCTCGAAACCGTTCGTATCAGCCAGGACATGGCTGTGCAACGAAGGGGACGTGCTGGCAGAATCACATCAGGCGTATGTTACCGGCTTTGGACACAGACCTCTGAACACCTGATGCCTGAACAGCGGCTGCCCGAAATACTGGATGCAGATCTCTCTTCCATGGTTCTCGACATTGCAGCTTTCGGCGAAAACAAACCGGAACTGCTGCCTTGGCTCACCCTTCCTCCCAAGGGCAACCTCGTATTTGCACAGCAACTTCTTATGTCGCTCAACGCCCTCACTCCTGATCATGATACTCACGCTCTCAGTGGCAGCATCACCGCAGAAGGCAGCAGAATGGCTCAACTTCCTTGTCATCCGCGCATTGCCAAGATGATGATCAGCAGCGATTCTCCGGCGAGCCAAGCCCTTGCCTGCGACATTGCTGCTCTGCTGGAAGAGAAAGACCCGATGAGCGAAAATGAGGATTCAGACATGACGCTCCGCCTTTCTATCCTCCGTTCCGCACGCTGCAAGAAGAATCTGGGGCGCTGGAACCGTATCGCTCAGATTGCCCAGGAATACAGGAAGATGCTGCGCATCAAGGAAGACAACGAACCAATTGATGCTGAGGAAGTGGGCCATCTCATCGCCCTAGCCTACCCTGAGCGCATCGCCCATGCCACCGACCATGCGGGCAACTTCAAGATGTCGAATGGCAACACGATTTTCATCGACCCGTGCGACAGCATGGCAGCAAACGAATGGCTTGCCATCGCATCACTCAATCTCGCTTCAACCTCATCATCCAATTCTGGGCAGAGACGTAAAGGAAGGGTATTTCTCTCAGCCCCCGTCAACTGGAAGAACTTGCCGGCACAAACCTGCGAGAATATTTCATGGGACAGCAAAGCGCTGGCAGTAAAGATGCAGCAGGAAACACGGATAGGAGCACTCGTCATAGACAGCAAGCCGATACAGAATGCCAGCCGAGAGACTGTTTCTAATATTATCTGCGAAGCTGCCAGAAAAGACGGACTCAGCATGTTCGATTGGAACGAATCGGTTCATCTTCTGCAACAGCGCGTGGCGCAAGTAGCTGAATGGCATCCGGAACTGGAGATTCCCGACCTTTCAACGGAGCATCTCCTGACAACAGCCCGAGCGTGGCTCCCTTTCTATCTCGAAGAAGGTGGTAAGATGAAGACTTCTGTTACTGAGCTGAAGAAACTCAACCTGTGCGAAATCCTTTGGAACATCCTTCCTTATGAGCTTCAGCAGGAGATAGACCGCCTTGCTCCCACCCACATCCGTGTGCCATCGGGCAGCAATATCCGCATCGATTACCGCCAGGGGGCAGAAGCCCCGGTTCTGAGTGTGCGGCTTCAGGAGTGTTTCGGAATGACATCAACACCAACTGTCGATGCTGGCAGACAGCCCCTTCTGCTTGAGTTGTTATCTCCCGGTTTCAAGCCCGTTCAGCTTACTCAGGATCTCGCAAGTTTTTGGCAAGGCACTTATTTCGAAGTCCGCAAGGAACTGAAGCGCCGTTACCCTAAGCATTTCTGGCCGGAGAATCCGTTAGAGAGCCAGGCCGTGAGAGGTATCAAACGATGATAAGAAGATGTATGAACCCGTCAATGTAGCATAGCCTGCCAGCTTACACTCCTTAGACTCCGAGAAACTGAAAAAGTTAAAACAAAACGTTGAAAAAAAATCCTCTCATCGTTGGCTTTGTCAAATAAAAATAGTACCTTTGCAGCATCTTATTAATAATCATAGAGCTATGGTAGTAAAAGAAAGAAGAAAGCGAATCTATCGCAAGCGCATACCATACGGTATGCAAAACTTTGAGGATGTGATAAAAGATGATTGTTACTATGTTGACAAAACACCTTTTATCGAGGATATAGAAGAGGCTAACAAATACTTCTTCTACATTAGGCCTCGCCGTTTTGGCAAGACCCTTACCCTCTCCATGCTCGAAAATTACTATGATGTCAATAAGAAAGATGCCTTCGAGGACATTTTTGGCAAACTGTATATTGGACAAAACCCTACGCCTGAGCGCAACCAGTATTTGGTTCTTCATCTTAACTTTGCCCAAATAGTTGGCGGTTTGGACGATTATCAGCAGGGCATGGACAATTATTGCAGTATCCGTTTCAACCTTTTCGTAGATCTTTACTCTCACCTATTGCCCGAAGGTACTAAGGAAGGCTTAAATCAACAGAAAGATGCAGTTTCACAGTTGAGCTATCTTGACGGACAATGCCAAAAGACCAATCAGAAGATTTACCTCTTCATTGATGAATATGATCATTTCACCAATCAGATACTTGCCAACCAAGCGCATGAAGGCAACTATCGTCAGCAAACACATGGTGAGGGGTATCTGCGTAAGTTCTTTGATACCATCAAGGGTGCATCAGTCACAAGCTTGGGGCGTATCTTCGTGACGGGTGTCAGTCCTGTTACGATGGATGACCTGACAAGTGGTTTTAACATCGGAACCAACTATTCATTACATCCTCAGTTTAATGAGATGACAGGATTCACGGAAGAGGAAGTGCGTGAGATGTTGGAGTATTATTCCAGCGTGCTGCCTTTCAATCATACTGTAGATGAACTCATTAAAGAGATGAAACCTTGGTATGACAATTATTGCTTTTCTATCAAAAGATATGGCAAGACCACAATGTATAATTCTGTGATGGTACTCAATTTCTTGGACAACTACATCCACAATGATTATGACATTCCTGATTCCATGATAGAAAGTAACATCCGTATCGACTATGACAAGATACGCATGCTCATCCGTCATGACAAGGAGTTTGCCCATGATGCCAGCATCATCCAGCAGTTGGTAACCAAGGGATATATAACAGGCAAGTTGGTGGAGCACTTCCCTGCTGAGCGCATCAATGACCCAGATAATTTTGTAAGCCTGCTTTTCTATTTCGGTATGTTAACGATAGACGGAACCAGTGATGGTGACACTAAGTTTATCATTCCTAATGAAGTGGTGCGAGACCAGATGTATACTTATCTACTAAACACATACGAGGAAAACGACTTGACATACGACACCTACGGAAAAGGCAAATTGGAGAGTCGATTGGCTTATCATGGCGACTACAAAGCATACTTTGACTTTATCGCAGACAGTTTGAAGCGTTATTCTTCTCAGCGAGACAAGCAGAAGGGAGAGGCATTCGTGCATGGCTTTACCCTGGCAATGACATCCCAGAATCGCTTCTACCGTCCTATCTCAGAGTTGGATAATGATGGTGGTTATGCCGACATCTTCCTTTGTCCGTTATGTGACATCTATAAGGACATGGTAGACTCGTACATCATCGAATTGAAATATTGCAAGTCCAGCACCACCGATGAGCAGGTGAAGCAACTCTTCAAGGATGCCTCAGCGCAAATATGCCGATATGCCGATAGCGACATCGTGAGGGAGTCCGTCAAGACCACCACGCTCCATAAACTCGTTGTGATATATCGAGGAGCTGAGATGGTAGCATGTGATGAAGCCAATGAGCAATAAAAACAAAAGCATACCAACTGAATAGAAACAATGAACAAATTATACGACACACATAGGTAGCAGCCCTCGCTCTCCGAGCGTGGGCTGCATTAGAGGCAATGCCGCCGCTCGGAGAACTTCGGCTACTAGATGATGGTGATCCAGATGCTCTCGCCTCGGTCTCTCGCCGCCGTGATGGCATTGACGAGGCGATGCAGCCAGATGCGGGAGTTTACCACCATGCCTCGGAGTTTGTTTTCGCCCGGCAGGATGCAGCCCTGCGTATCATCGGGGTAGTTGCCGGCATGGATGCGGATGCCCTCAAAGCCAGGAACGCCCTGCAGCAAGGGCAGCCACTGCTTGAATCTCGGCGACTTGGTGATGAGCAGCGGATAGGTGCCCTCGGGTATGGCAGTCTTACCCTTCATCTTCTGCGCCTTCTTCCCCGACACTCGCCCCAGGCGCACATTCTCCTCTTGGGGCAACAGGGTGATGCCCAGCAGGTTGCGCCACGTAGGCTCCAGGGTATCGCAGAAGTAGTGCTCCCCGTCCAGTTTGCCCACATCTACCACATGGCAGAAGCTGCGCTTCTGGTCCTTATTAAGCGTATAGTTCACCTTGCGCTCCACCTCCTCGTCCTTCAGGATATACATACGCCCTATGGTGTAAGTATTCTGCTTAGCTATTCTTTTGAGTACGATTTCCATAATTGTTTCTATTTAGATTCATTTTTGAGAAAACATAGCTTGCGATAAAGTTCGCCAGCCTCCACTTTCACGATATACTTTCTGAACACCCAGGTGGCTATCATCCGTCGGGTGCCCTTGGTATCCAGCCCCAAGTCGCTTCTCAACTGCTCAGCCTGCTGAAAAGAGAACTCATTTGGCAGAAGTTGCAGCATATTGGAAGGCCCTCTTTTGCTCGACTTCACTCCCTCCTGCTCCGACTTCACGATAGCATCTCGGAAGAATCTCATCTTGCAGTACAGGTCATACTGCTCGCTCCAGCGCACAAACTCCTCTATCTCGGATTCCCATTGGCAACCATTCGCCACATAGAGCACGCAAGCCTTCAGATAGGCAATGACATTGGCTCTGAACGAGAGGTTCTCGTAAACCCTGTCTTGGCTCATACGGGCAAAGTCGGCATTCTCCTCTTTCAGCTTCTGTGCCAAGGCGAAAGCCTCAGGGCAATTGATAGTACCAGAAGCCATGTTAAGATGCTCGATATAGGGTTTTAAGTTCTCTCTGAATGTGTCATCGTATGTGCCATAGACAGGCATCTCGGCTCCTATCTCACGCTCTGGGATAGTACAGAAGTTGATTCTGGAGATAGGACCATCGGTCAATACCTTGGAGAAATATCGGACACCCTTGTTGATGGTGGTCGAGGCATTCCAGTTAAATCGGATGGTTACTCGCTCCGTAACACTCTGCGTGCCCACTCGGGTTTGTCCATATTGATTACCAGGGTCGAAGGCGAGGCACATGATACGAAACTGCTGGTTGCCAATGCCCCTTAGGTTATCAAACTGGTCTATCTCGTTGAGAGCAGTATAGAGGAAATGCTCCTGCGCCTCGGCGGTACGCATCACGAAGGCAGGGTTGGTCATATCGGCGTCTATCTCCTGGATCACGAGGTTTTCAGGTCGCTTACGCTTATCCTTGTTAGCACCTTTTCTTGTCACCTCATCCTTCCACTCCTTCTCTCGTTTCAGGTTATCTTTGTCTCGTTTTCTGATGTCTTCCATAATCAGGTTGATAGGCATCTGCACGCAGTTCTTTCCTGCGCCCGTACCAGCTAAGAGACAACACATTAGCGTAGCCTCATGCTCCACATTGTCGATGTAATTAAAATAGGTGCGGCAGAGGTGGGTGGCTAGCGGAGGAAAGATGGCATGGGCTACGGCAGGCTTATAGACATCCGGTGTCTGAGACACGAGGAGCTCCACGAGCTTAGGCAGCTTCTTCGGCATCTCGGGCGGAGCGGGGTAATCATCTTCACAGTTAGGAGTTTGGAGTGAGGAATTAGGAGTTAAGAGAGTCGCTTGCTTCTCTGCTTGCGCATTGATGCGGATCACATCTCTAGAGAATGGCTTCGAACTGTCTCCATATTTCTCATAGAAGTCATGGATCAGCTGCCGGCAGTCACGCTCTTGGGCGAAGCTAGGCATCTTCACTGCCACCACTCTTCTCAGCTCCTCTTCGCTCATCACCCTGCTCGCTCCTGCGCTCATAATAGCTAGCAATGAGGAGTGGCGAGAGCCCTCGGTATCGATATTCACATTCTTCAGTCCTGCCGACTCCGCGAAGAGGTCGAAGGCTATCAGGCTCTTCTCGCTGGCGGTACCAGAGGTTGGTAATCCGTCAGGAATATTTTGTTGAGTGTTGAATGTTGAGTGTTGAATGTTGAATGGTTGGGGTTGAGTGCCCTGTTGCTGTCTGCCGTCGATGGTGAGACCACGCTTCAGATAAGCCTCTCTGCGAGCCTTCAGCTCATCGGCAGGAAGCACGGCATACCAGTCCTTGGAGCGATAGATCTCCGAGTCCTGATCCGTGATAAAGAGGATTCTCTCTGGGGTGAAGCAACTCTCATCGCAGGGCACGCCAAGTGCCTTACAATACGCTCTCTGCGTCTCCTCGATAGTCATACCTATCGGCATTCGGATGTCGATGTGGAGCTTCTTACGAGCCGAGTATTCCAGATGCAGTAGCATTCCATTCCAGATGGAGTCGCTGCAATTCAGCTGCCTTGCCATTTCGATGGCGATATCCACCAGTTCCTTATCGTCGATGTCGATGGTGGTCTGGAAGAGGAAACTCGTAGGGTCAGCATCCTTCTGCGAGCGATGATTCTTGAGGAATCGGCTGTAGTGGCCGCAGCGGAAGGGCATCAGCCCCTTCAGTTTGTCATTGCCCCCACGTATCTGCTCCACCATATCGTGGAGCCAAGGCTGAGCTATCAGCTTGTCATATTCAGCCAGGGGCAGGCAGCTGGCGCTGCCCTTATTGCCCCCACGCTGAGGATTCATTGCAATAAAGTGGTTCATGCTTAATTATACATTATTAATTATACATTATCTATTACTCCTTATAGTCCTCCCACTCCACATTTTCCTTGAAGGGCTTGATAGCCTTCACCATCTCCTGGTGCTCACCCTTGAGGCAGCGCAGAATCTCCGCCTTGCTCATGTCCTTGGAGAAGGCATAGTTCACCTGCACGGTTCGCTTGCTAGTGCGCACCACCCCGTGCTTGGTCTTGAGAATCTCCGTGAAGGGCTTCTCTCGCTTGCCCTGCACATAAGGCTTGAAGTCCACCCAGTCGCCTCGCCCATTCTCGCCACCCGAGAATATCATCCTGCCTCTGATCACCTGCGGCTTGTCACTGATTACCTCCGTCTCGTTCCATGGCGCCTTGCGCACTGATACGTTACCATTCTCCTCGGTGATCACAGCACCGTCTACCTTTACTGCATTGAGCAGCTTCTTGCTAGTTGCTTTCTTCATAACTTTGTAAATGTATTAAAAGATTGAGAACCCGCAATACGCAAAGTCCCCGCAATCAGACGCGCTGTGCATCTGATTACGGGGGCAAAGGTACTAAGAAGTAAAATGTTATCTTTATAACAGTTATATAATATTATACGATTATATAAGCTATAAGTATCTGAACATCAAGAGATATATTCCAATAAAATTCTTCGAATATTTTTTGCCTCATTACACCAGGCATTATAATTACTAAACTGTGATATGTTATTGCTCACCGATGCTTTAGCCACACCTTCGATATGCGAAGCATTCAAGAATAGGGCTTGAAAAGGTTTCCACATGATAGTATTGTTAGCAGGGTGCTTCACTCCCAGAATATCGGATACGATATACACCATATATCCATACTCAGCCTGCGTACGATCCCATACATACCAAGAGCCCTCAGTATGAATATACTTATGTTCTGCCAGTGTTTTCCATATCAGGGCAGCCTTCTCAGTCTTGAGTCTGGGGTCCACCTTGATTTCCTGGTCTACTTTAAGATTTTGGGTACCAGCAGCTGTATTCTGCAAAAAATCACTCACCTGCGCATTGCTACCAATGACAACAGAGCAATTCAGTATGGTTACTCCACCAGTCAGAATTGCCTGGGCAAAAATTTCTTCTAACGACATTTTCCTTTTCTTGTTAGAATGTTAATGATTAGAACAAGTCACGTTTTACCTATCGTTGGGGAAAGGACTTCTAGCAAACGGTGTCCGCACACAACCTTGTTGCATACGGTAGTCTTTAAGGCAAATGATCTTCGCCCAATCGGAGTTCAATCTTCATAAGGGTGTTGGAAATTTATTAGTGTTACATTAATAATTATAGGTAATCACGCCAAAGCTAACTGCTATTTCTTCACTATTTGGCGCAAGTCTATTCTATCTTTAGCTAGATCCAGGGCTGTCTGAGCCGCATGACCATATATCTCTACTAGCTTATTCTCCAGATCTGGGATAGCATCCAGTTTTTGCTTTTTCTCGATGCCATCCTCCTCAGCCTCAATTTTTCTACGGTGGCAGTCTAGATAATATGCCATGGCATACATCATCTTCTCCAGAGTTTTTTTAGAAACAGTGAGATCAGTTTCTCTCAGTTTTCTGATTGTAGCATAGTCTATACAGAAGTCATACTTCATGTGATAACGGGTAATAATACCTGCCCCTATCAAAGAGTCGAGATTTTTTCCCACCTCTTTGATAAGTTCTTCTCTCACTTTCTTCTCAGGAAAT
>ERZ1031211.147-NODE-147-length-8392-cov-32.442605_pt1 | contig 8392 bp, 4 predicted proteins | sample MGYA00518739_ERZ1031211 | MGnify/ENA primary metagenome ERZ1031211 (study PRJEB33719, sample SAMN04261181) | wastewater metagenome | biome: rural village; feature: human; material: feces | host: Homo sapiens | place: El Salvador | collected 2013-01-07 ...
CTTACGATGTAGAGACATCTATCGGTGTAGACCGTATGTTCCTCAGCGTGATGTGCCACTCTTACTGCGAGGAGAAGTTGGAGAATGGTGAGACACGTGTAGTATTGCGCCTGCCAGAGGCATTGGCACCAGTGAAGTGTGCCGTGTTCCCATTGGATAAGAAGGATGGCCTGCCAGAGTTGGCTCACGAGATTGTGGATGAGTTGAAGTTCCACTTCAATACCCACTATGGCGATCCTAAGGATTCCATCGGTAAGCGTTACCGCCGCCAGGATGCTATCGGTACTCCATTCTGTATCACCGTTGACCACGAGACTCCTAAGGATCACAAGGTAACTTTGCGTTATCGTGATACCATGGAGCAGGAGCGCGTAGCTATCTCAGATCTTCGTGGCATCATCGAGGATCGCGTAAGTATCACCAGCGTATTAAAGAAACTTGGTAATGAAATTAAGAATTTCTAAATATCTCTTCTTGCTCGTGATGGCAGTGTTCGCCCTGTCATCATGCAGCGAGAACGATGACTCCTATGATGCGTATGCCAACTGGCAGGAGCGCAACGAGCAGGCTTTTCTCGATACGCTGGCTTATGCAAAGAAGATGGGAGAGAGCCAGGGATGGTATGTGTACCGCAACTGGAGCCTGGAGAACCAGACACCAAACAAGGATGTCAACGGCGTGAATGTGCCGCTGACCTACAAGGATTGCGATAACATCATCGTTCATGTGCTCGAAAAGGGCGAGGGTACTGCAAGCCCGATGTACACCGACTCCGTGAGGGTGAGCTATCGTGGCAGCCTGATTCAGACTACTGATAAGGATGGTAGCGTGAATGCGGGATACGTGTTTGATAAGACCTTCGAGAGTACTTACAACAAGCAGACCGCCATGCTTTCTACCTTTGCCGTGAGCAAAGTGGTGGATGGCTTTGCCACAGCCTTGATGCGCATGCATCCGGGCGACCACTGGATGGTTTATATCCCATACCAGTTGGGGTATGGTTCCGCCACCAGCAGCAGTTCTACGATTCCTGCTTATTCGATGCTTCGCTTCGAGATAGTGCTGGATAGCTACTTCTCCAAGTGATATTCTGTGAGATATTCAGTGTGATTACACCTTATTATATATAGGGGAGGTGTTCACCTTATTATATATATAAGGAGATATATGGAGCGTTCCCAGGTATGCCGGCAAGGTAACCTGGGAACGCTCTTTGTGTTAACAAGCATTTCGTTAGTGTTAACAAGTGTTTGTGTTCGCACACAATTTGTTGACTTACGTAAAAAAATGTTAGTTTCATGCATTTTTTTCGGGAAAAGTATTGTGGTTTCAGAAAATTGTTGTACCTTTGCATCAGAAAAAATAAGTTTTAGGTTTTTAGTTAGGTAATAGATTTTATTAGGTTTAGTTGTTAGGTAAAGTTAAGATTGTTGTTCATTGGTTTATTGGTTTTAGTTAAGGTAGTTAGATTGTTTATTCAAAAATGGGTGTTAGTTAAGGTATAGAAAGATTGATTTATTCAAGGATGACAAAAACAGTACTGTTCTGCTACGGCGGAAGTTAAGTTTTGGGAAAAACAAAGGTACGACAAATTTTAAATTTAAATAGAAAGTGGCGTTCCTCTTTTGAGGATCGCCACTTTTTGTGTCATTTCATTAAAAGAGAAAAATATGTTATTCAAGAATAAGACAGATTATCTGATGGAGTCGATTCGCAAGGGAAGGGCGATGACTCGAAGGGAGAAACTCAACCTCATCGTGGGGTTGAGCGTGCCGTCCATGCTGGCGCAGATTTCCACCGTGATGATGTTCTTTATCGATGCATCGATGGTGGGACATCTGGGAGCAGAAGCCTCGGCTAGCATCGGACTGATAGAGTCAACCACTTGGCTCATCGGAAGTTTGCTTTCGGCAGCTGCTACGGGATTCTCGGTGCAGGTGGCTCATTTCATCGGTGCCAACGATTTCAGAAAGGCACGCCAGGTATATCGCCATGCCCTGATATGCGGTTTGGCGTTCAGCCTGATGCTCACCCTGGTGGGTGTGGGCATCCATGGCTATCTGCCCTATTGGCTGGGTGGCGGCGACGACATCGCTCCTTATTCCTCGAAGTATTTCCTGATATATAGCCTCGTGCTGCCCTTCGTGTTCCTTTATCACATCTCCGAGATGATGCTCAAGTCGGCAGGCAACATGCATACGCCCAGCGTGATGGCGGTGTTGATATGTATCAGTGATGTGGTCTTCAACTATCTCTTCATCTATATCCTGAAGATGGGTGTGGTGGGAGCGGCATGCGGCACGGCGATGGCCTACTTCTGCATCTCGCTGCCCAATCTCTGGATTTCGGCATGCAGCAACAAGATTCTGAACCTGCGGCAGGATAAAGAGCCGTTCCGCTGGGTGAAGAGCTACGTGAATCATGCCTGTCAGATAAGCATCCCGATGGCCATCCAGAACATCCTGATGAGCGGAGCGCAGATAGTGAGCACCATGATAGTGGCGCCATTGGGCAACATCGCCATCGCTGCCCATTCCTTCGCCATCACCGCCGAGAGCCTCTGCTATATGCCGGGTTATGGCATCGGAGATGCGGCAAGCACCCTAGTGGGACAGACGCATGGAGCCGGGCGCATCGACCTCTGCAAGAGCTTCGCCTATCTCACCGTGGGGTTGGGCATGAGCGTGATGGCATTGATGGGCGTGGTGATGTTCGTCTTTGCACCCGAGATGATAGGCGTGCTGTCGCCGGTGGAAAGTATCCGCGAACTGGGCACCATCTGCCTGCGCATCGAGGCTTTTGCCGAACCGTTCTTTGCGGCGAGCATCGTAACCTATAGCGTCTGTGTGGGAGCGGGCGATACGAAGAAGCCTGCCGCCATCAATCTGGGAACGATGTGGCTGGTGAGGCTCACCCTTGCCTACGGGCTTTCGAAGAGCTACGGATTGGAGGGCGTATGGATAGCCATGGCCACGGAGCTTACGCTGAGAGGATGTCTCTTCCTGGTGCGCCTGTTCAGAGGTTCATGGCTGAAGAGCTTCAGAGTTGATAGTTTATAGTTAAAAGTTGATAGATTTGCAGGTATTTGGGAAGATAATGCCCCAAATACTTGCAAATCATTTTTATTTTGAGTAATTTTGCAGTCGAAATAACTGATAATGCATATTTATTAATATTCAGCAGAGAAGATAATGAGATTAAAGAAGATTTTCGCAGCGGCACTGCTGCTGCTCTCTGTGGGAAATGCGACGGCACAGCAGATGCCTCCTATCCCAGTGGACAAGAATGTGAAGATAGGCCATCTCGACAACGGATTGACCTACTACATTCGTCATAATGCTTTCCCTGAGCATGTGGCAAGTTTCTACATCGCTCAGAAAGTGGGTTCTATCAATGAGAATGATGACCAGCGCGGTTTGGCTCACCTCCTGGAGCACCTCGCCTTCAACGGCACCGACCACTTCAAGGGCAATTCCCTGCAGGATTACCTGCAGAGCATCGGTGTGGAGTATGGCAGAAACCTGAATGCCTATACCAGCATCGACAAAACCGTGTATTACTTCACCGATGTGCCTACCACCCGCACCTCGGCAGTGGATTCCTGCATGCTCATACTCAAGGATTGGAGCAACGGTATCTCGCTGACCAAGGAGGCTATCAACGACGAGCGCGACGTGGTACACAACGAGTATCGCATGCGCATGGTGGGTCAGCAGCTCATGCTGGAGCGCAATCTGCCTAAGCTTTACCAGGGCGATAAGTATGGCTATCGCATGCCTATCGGATTGATGAGTGTCATCGACGGATGCAAGCCAGAAACCTTGCGTGCCTACTATCGCAAATGGTATCGCCCAGATAATCAGGCTATCATCATCGTGGGTGATGTAGACGTTGACCATGTAGAGGCTCAGATCAAGAAGCTCTTCTCAGGCATCAAGGTGCCTAAGAATGCAGCCAAGGTGGTGCCAGTGCCAGTGGCCGACAACGATACAGCCATCTACGTAATCGACAAGAACAAGGAGCAGAAGTTCGACATGATCAACATCATGATGAAGAGCGAAGCCTATCCTGATTCGCTGAAGGGCGATATGAATTATCTGGTAGAGGGCTATGTGCGCAGCGTGGTAAGTTCTATGTTTGATGCCCGTCTGGCAGAGCTGGCACGTGAGGAGAACTGTCCGTTCCTGCAGGCAAGTGCCGGCATGGGAAGCTATCTCATTTCAAGTACCAAGGATGCCTTCTCCATCTCGGGAGTGGCTAAGCCTGGAATGGTGAAGGAGGCTTATGCAGCTATGCTGCGTGAGGCTAAGCGTGTGCGCGACTTCGGATTCACTGCTACGGAATATATCCGTGCCAAGGAGAACTTCATGAGCAGCATGGAGACCATGTACGAGAACCGCAACAAGATGAAGAACGAGCAGTTCACCACCCAGTATGTAGACCATTTCACAGACAATGAGCCAATTCCATCGTTGGAAGATGAATATAAGATTTATCAGATGATGGTTCCTAACATCCCTCTCGAGGCCATCAACGGTGCCATGAAGCAGGTGATAGCAGAAACCGACACCAACTTTGTGAGCATGGTGTTCATGAAGGAGGCTGAGGGCGTGAGCTATCCTACCGAGCAGCAGCTTGCCCAGATTGTGAAGCAGGTGCGCGGCGAGAAGCTGGAGGCTTATGTAGACAACGTGAAGCAGGAGCCGCTGATGGCTACGCTGCCTCAGGCAGGTAGCATCAAAAAGATAGAGGAGAACAAGGTGCTCGGCTTCAAGAAGCTCACCCTCTCTAACGGAGCCAAGGTGGTGTTGAAGAAGACTGACTTCGAGGATAATGAAATCCGATTCTCAGGAACAGCCAAGGTGGGTTATTCTGCATTCCAGAACGACCCAGTGAACGCAGCCAATGCTTCTACCGTATGGGAAGTAAGCGGATTGGCCGGTTTCACAGGCAACGACCTGCAGAAGATGCTTGCCGGCAAGCAGGTGAGCGTGGGTCTTACCATGAGTCCTTTCCGTCATGGCATCGCCGGTACTTCTACTCCTAAGGATGTGGAGACGATGATGCAGCTGCTCTATCTCTCGATGACTAACCTTACCAAGGATGAGAAGGCTTTCGAGAATCTGAAGAATACTTATACCACCGTGCTCTCCAACAAGAGCAACAACCCTAACATGGTATATCAGGATTCTATCCAGAGCACCCTCTATTTGGGTAACAAGCTGGCGCTCCTGCCAGAAGCTGAGGATATCAAGAACATCAACTACGACCGTGTGCTCGACATGCAGAAGCAGCTCTATGGCAACGCCAAGGACTTCACCTTCTACTTTGTGGGCAATTACGACGAGAAGGTACTCCTGCCACTCATCGAGCAGTATATCGCTTCTCTGCCAAACAAGGGTATGAAGCTGAAGAACCAGAAAATTCCATACGCCAAGGGCGAGGTGAAGAACATCTTTACCAAGGCGATGGAGAACCCTCAGAGCCAGGCACGCGAGATGTGGTTCGTGAAGTTGCCAGCTTATAATCCTAAGACAGCGGTATTGGCAGATGTTGCAGCCCGCCTGTTGGAGATGAAGTATCTGCGCAGCATCCGCGAGGAGCTGAGTGCGGCTTACAGCACAGGTGCATCCTGCGGCTTGTTCTTCGACTACGACGGCAAGGTGGCTCTCACCCTCAACGCCATGGCACAGCTGAATCCAGATAAGGTAGATGTAGCCGTTCCTTGCTTCTTCAAGGGCTTGGACGAGACGGTGGCAGCTCCTGATGCCAAGGACTTGCAGAAGGTGAAGGAAATCCTTTTGAAGCAGGCTGGTGTTGACGAGAAGACCAACAGCTACTGGATGCAGGTGTTGAGCATGTATGAACTGCACAAGGTGGATACCCACAGCAACTACCGCGAGCTGGTGAAGGCTGTGGATGCCCAGCAGATTTCCAACTTCCTGAAGAACGTGGTGCTGAAGAGCGGCAACCACTTCGAGGTAATCATGAAGGCGGAGAAGAATAAGTAACTTGAATAAGAAGTAAGATATGAAAAAGCCCCGTTGCCAGACGAAACGTTCCGGCAACGGGGGTTTTTACTTTTTCTTTCTTTTCCCAAAAACTACTTTTTCAAATTAAGAGTCATTCTGAAAAAATCTCTCTTCGAAGGATTCAAATCCTTGTCAGCTTCATAAACCTAGAAGAAATTCATCTCTTCTCTTTTTGCTGTGAAGGACTTAATCTCTTCTCTTTGCCTTAGAGGCAAGGGCCTCGCGGCGATCCTGAAGAATCTGCTGGCACTTGTTCAATGCCTGATTTTCATTACTCGTGTTTACCTTAATTAAATCATTCATAACCTATTGTATTTTTATTAACGCTGCAAAGATATTACATTCTGATAACATTTCGGTACACAAAACGATATTTTTGGGGTAATTATTATTCTTTTTTGATTTAAGTCAAAAAGATGAATCATTTGCACTATATTTTGCACGAAAATCAACATTTGAATAAACCATCTGCACCCCCATCCGTCTATAAATCGTGCAGGGTGATTAGAAGGAATGCTGATAATGAACAGAGGATGAACAGAAAAAATAGGGAAGCAGGAAGAGAAAAAGGGGATTTCCCTTTGTTATTTCCCGAAAAATGCCGAACTTTGCACCCCGAAAGCGTGGATATCGATATAAGATATATGGTATAAGAATAAGATAATATAATATAGAAAGTAAAAGGAAAGTAAAATGAAAAAGGTAATTCTGATGGCTGCCCTCGTGCTCGCATGCACAGCAGGCAGCAATGCTAGCGCCATGAACGAGGCAGCGCTCAATGCCTCTAACTCGGAGTTGATGCCAGTGAAGAAGACTACAAAGAAATCAACCAAGAAATCTTCTTCAAAGAAATCAACCACCAAGACTACCAAGAAGTCAACCACCAAGACTTCTACCAAGAAATCTACATCCACTTCTGTAGATGCAACCACTGGTGCTACAACTTCAGCCACAGCTGCTACCACCACATCTATTGGCAGCATCATCAGCGGCCTGCTGAACAATGTAATCGGTTCGGGCACATTTTCAAAGGAAGATCTCTGCGCTCATACCTGGAAGTACAGCAAGCCAGGATGCGCCTTCACTTCAGAGAACCTGCTTGCCAAGGCTGGCGGCGAGATTGCTGCCAGCAAGGTGGAGGAGAAGTTGAGCACCTATTATAATAAGTTTGGCTTCAGCAGTTCAAACACCCAGTTCACCTTCACCACCGACGGCAACTTCTCTGCGCAGATTGACGGCAAGCCATGGCAGGGCAGCTATACCTTTGATGAGAAGACCCATGCCATCCAGCTGAAGGGACTTCTGCTGAGTGCTTCTGGCTATGCCACCAAGACCACCAATGGCATCAGTCTTCTCTTCGACCAGAAGAAGCTTCTCAACCTCATCAAGATGCTCAGCGCCTTCAAGGGCAGCTCTACTCTCAGCGCAGTGGGTACCATCGCCAACAGCTACGATGGCATGCGTGTAGGTTTCGAGATGACTAAGTAATTTGAAGGATAGAATCCATAACTGAGCCTTCTGTTGAAATGGGTTCAGTAGATGATAAATCGCCCTGTAAGAAGTAAAGCATCTTTCAAGCTATGCTTTGCTCTTTGCAGGGCGATTTTTCTTGTTTATTTCACGTTCAGTTTCAAAGTCTTTACATCCTTGCTGTTGGTTCCTATCATAATCTGGAAGTCGCCAGGTTCTATCACGTGCTTCAGATCTGCGTTGTAGAACTTGAGCATATCTGGGGTGATATCAAAGCTTACCTCCTTGCTTTCACCTACTGCCAGATGGATGCGCTGGAAACCTTTCAGCTCCTTTACAGGGCGGGAGATGCTGGCTACCATGTCACGGATGTAGAGCTGCACAATCTCGTCGGCATCGCGGGAGCCGTTGTTCTTAACGGTGACGCTAGCTGTAATCTTCTTGCCATCCTGCCATTCGGTAGCCTCCTCATTGCTGATGCCGGCCTCCTGGCTGCTCAGGCGGAAGTTGCTGTATGAAAAGTAGGTGTAGCTCAAACCGTAACCGAAAGGATAGAGCGGACCATTGCTTACATCCAGACAGTTGCTGGCAAACTTGGCAAACTTCTCGTTATCGTCTGCTACAGGGCGACCGGTGTTCTGATGGTTGTAGTAGAGAGGCTCCTGACCGGTAGTCTTAGGCATCGAAGTGGTGAGCTTACCCGATGGCGATTTGTCGCCAAAGATGACATCGCAGAGTGCATCGCCCATCTCTGAGCCTCCAAACCATACATTCATGATGGCTGGTACATGGGCTTTTTCCCAAGTAAGAACCGTAGGACGGCCCGCAAAGTTGAGGAGCACTACAGGCTTGCCCGTCTTCAGAAGTTCGGCAAGCAGTTCGCGCTGTAC
>ERZ1031211.154-NODE-154-length-8191-cov-35.215831_pt1 | contig 8191 bp, 6 predicted proteins | sample MGYA00518739_ERZ1031211 | MGnify/ENA primary metagenome ERZ1031211 (study PRJEB33719, sample SAMN04261181) | wastewater metagenome | biome: rural village; feature: human; material: feces | host: Homo sapiens | place: El Salvador | collected 2013-01-07 ...
CATCCACAACGGCTTCGGTCTGCACCGCTTTGGCGAGCAGCTGACCGGCCCGGAGTACGCCGGACGCTTTATTGAGATGCTCAAGGACACCGGCGTGAAGGTGCAGCTGGACACCATGGTGCTGGAAGTGACCCCGGATAAAAAGGTTCACTGCGTCTCCAAGGAGTACGGCTACCAGATCATCGAAGCCAAGAGCATCGTTCTGGGCATGGGCTGCCGTGAGCGCACCCGCGGTGCCATCGGCACCCCGGGCACCCGCCCTGCCGGCGTGTACACCGCCGGTGCCGCACAGCGCTATGTGAACATGGAAGGTTATCTGGTGGGCAGGCGGGTGCTGATCCTCGGCAGCGGCGACATCGGCCTGATCATGGCACGCCGCATGACCCTTGAGGGCGCAAAGGTGCTGGCCTGCGTAGAGGTGATGCCCTACTCCGGCGGCCTGACCCGCAACATCGTGCAGTGCCTGAACGACTTTGATATTCCTCTGTACCTCTCCCACACCATCGTGGATATTCAGGGCAAGAATCGCGTAGAAAAGGCCATCGTGGCCGAGATCGGCCCCGACCGCAAGCCCATCCCCGGCACCGAGATGGAGTTTGATGTGGACACCATCCTGCTGAGCGTAGGTTTGATCCCTGAGAACGAGCTGACCAAGCAGGCCGGTATCGAGATGGATCCCCGCACCAAGGGTGCCATCGTGTACGAGAACATGGAGACCAGCATTCCCGGCGTGTTTGCCTGCGGCAACGTGGTGCAGGTACACGATCTGGTGGACTTTGTTTCCGGCGAGAGCGAGCTGGCCGGTGCGGCTGCTGCCAGCTACGTCCAGAACGGCCCCGTAGCCGAGGGGCGTGTGCTGACCGTGAAGCCCGGTGCAGATCTTGGCTACACCCTGCCGCAGCGCATCCGTCTGGAGGGCGTGGAAAAGAGCACCAACGTCTCCTTCCGCGTCCGCCGCATCTGCGGCAGGAGCACCATCCTTGTCAAGAGCGGTGACACGGTGATCGCACGCTTCAAGCGCGACCGCCTTGCCCCCGGTGAGATGGAGCACATTGCCCTGCCCAGAGTGCTGCTGGACAGAGCCCCCGTGGACGAAGTGACCATTGAGATCGAGGAGGCATGAGCGATATGAAGGAAGTAATTTGCACCTGCTGCCCGCAGGGCTGCCATCTGCAGGTGGATGAAGCCAACGACTATAAAGTGACCGGCAACGGCTGCCCCAACGGCATTGCCTACGGCAAGGAAGAGCTGACCCACCCCACCCGCATCATTACCAGCACCGTGCGCGCCGAGGGCTGCCTGCACTCCCGCTGCCCGGTCAAGACCTCCAAGCCCGTGCCCAAGGGACAGATGGCCGAGGTTGTCGCCGCGCTGGACAGCGTGGTGCTGCACGCGCCCATCCATGTGGGTGATGTGGTGCTGCACAACGTCTGCGGCACCGGGGCAGACATCGTGACCTGCCGCGATATGGCATAAAAGCCTTTCTGCACAAAGTCAAAGCAGCCGCCGCACCTTGCCGTGCGGCGGCTGCTTTGCGTTGGCGGTGCAAAACACAGGTGCAGCAAGCCCCCTTCCGGGTCGTCCCGTCTCCCATCGCAGCGCAAGCTGCTCTTGACTTTTTGCCGCCGAACCGGTATGTTGGTACTGTCCGTTTGCCACACAGCATTGCATTTATAATATAAGGTAACTTTATGAAAATACGCAGCACGACCCCTTTGCAGATCACTGACCGCTTTGGCGCACAAACGGCCTTTGCCAGTCTGCGTCTGCCGGACGGCACCGAAGCCGCCGTACCGGCAGAGCACGCCGCCGCTATCTATGTAAACGAGCAGCCCGCTTTCCGGGTGGTATGCACCCCGGCGCTGCTGCCGCAGCTGGCCTTGGGGCGGCTGCTCACCGAAGGGTGGATCGCATCTGCAGACGAGGTGGAGCAGATTGCCGTCTGCGCCGAGGGTGCAAAGGTGCAGGTATATCTGCGCCACCCGCTGCCCACCCGCCGCGCCGCCGCGCAGGAAGTTGCCAGCTGCTGCACCGATAATATCGCGCTGGGCAGCCCGGTGGAGCTGCAGCCCCTGCGCCCCGTGCCCGGGCTGGCACTGCAGCCGGAATGGGTGCAGACCCTGACCGCCGCCATGCACGCCGGTCTGCCGCTGTACCGCGCCACCCGGGCGGTGCACAGCTGCTTTGTGCTGCACAAAGGGGAAATTGTTTTTGCCTGTGAGGATCTGGGACGGCACAACGCGCTGGATAAGGCGGTGGGCTGCGCGGTGCTGGCAGGGCTTCCGCTGGCAGAATGCGTGCTGTACACCAGCGGCCGGGTGCCGCTGGATATGGTGCGCAAGGCCATCCGCGCGGGGGTGCCGGTGCTGGTAAGCAAAAGTATGCCCACCGTGCAATCCGCAGAGCTTGCAGCAGAATACGGCCTGCAGCTGGTGTGCGGGCGCAAATTCCCTAAACTTTAAACAAATATTACAAAAACAATAGTTACAAAACGGAAAAGGCTGTCCATTTCTGTTGACATACTCCGCGCACGCATGTTAATATATTATCGAAGAGACCGCTCCGCTGTTGCAGCAGCCAGAGCGGCCTCAATTGTTGTCCGGGGTTACCCGGCAAAAATAAAAAACAGGCAGGTGATAACATGAAGCAGGCAACCAACACGTTTGCGCCCGTACCGCTGTGGCGCAAGCGGCTGCCGGGCTATGCAGCCATGGGCGTTGCGACCATCGCCTTGGCGGTCGGTCTGACCACCTTGCAAAGCGCACGCACCACGGTTGCCGGTACCCTGCTGCCGGTGTCGGAGGCGGATGCAGCCGCCTACGGCATCAGCGCAGTGTACCAGCTCGACGATGGCAGCTACCGCGTGGAGGGCTCTCAGAAGGGCTTCCAGAGCGATGTGCAGGCTGCCGTGACCATTGACGCCGAAGGCAATGTTTCCGCAGTAGAGATCCTCTCTCAGGACGAAACGGAAAGCCTTGGCGGCCAGTGCGTCAACCCGGAGTTCACGTCCCAGTATCAGGGCGCAGCTCCCTTCACGCTGGCAGGCAAAAGCTACACCGTAACGGACCCCGTTACCGGTGCCGCCTATGCCGCTGCCGGTGCAGCGGAGGAGCAGCCCGCTGCTGCCGGGGATTTTGACCCCGCACAGTGGCGCACCTTCGATACCTCTCCCGAGGCCGAGGCGACCCGCAAGATGTATGCTGCGGGGCTTACCCTCTCGGCACTAAATGGAGAGCCCTTGGACGATGAACTGGCTCCGCCGCTGGATTCCAGCGCAGAGGCCGTGGCACGGCGCAAGCTGTACGCAGCCATGCTCAGCAAGAGCGCACTGGACGGCGAGCCGATGGCGATCCCCTTTGCGGATCTCTCGGCAGAAGAGCAGTCCAAGGCGCGTCTGGAACAGGCCAGCCTGACCACCGCCGGCAATGCGTCCGGTGCCGTCAGCGCAGACCTGACCGAGGTGGACGCCCTTTCCGGCGCGACAATCACCTCTTCGGCTGTGACGACCATCGTCAACAACTCGTATTTCTATGTGACCGGGGTGCTCTGCGCAGAGTGACCTCAACGGAGGAATGGAACCTATGGCAAAAACTGATTTCCTGACGGCTGACATGACCCGCCGTCAATTCATGAAGATCTCGGGCAAGAGCCTTGCAGGGCTCACCCTGTCCGCTTCCATGCTGTCCCTGTTCGGCTGCTCTCAGCAGCAGGTGGACTCCGGCGCAGTGGCCACTTGGGCACTGCCGCAGGGCCTGCTGGTGGTCAACGCAGACCTGTGCACCGGCTGCCAGCGCTGCGAGATCAACTGCACCCTGACCAACGACGGCGTGTGCTCCTCTTACATCAGCCGCGTCAAGATCCAGCGCCGCCTGAATCTGGACGGTGCCGGCAACGGCCTGCTGTCCGGCACCGATAACTGCTTTGTCTACTTCCCGGACACCTGCCGCCAGTGCGAGGACCCCGCCTGCGGCAACGCCTGCCCGCAGAAGGCTATTACCACCGACAGCCGCGGCATCCGCGTAGTGGATACCGACAAGTGCATCGGCTGCGGTGCCTGCCATGAGGCCTGCCCGTGGCATATGCCCACCGTCAACCCCGAGACCGGCAAGTCCTCCAAGTGCATCGCCTGCGGTGCCTGCGTGGCAGGCTGCCCGTCCGGCGCTCTGTCCATCGTGGACTGGGATGCCGTTACCAGCGCAGCACAGGCTGCATACTTGGATCTGTAAGGAGGAACTACAATGGCTGAAAGTTATGGCTGGGCAGGCAAGATCCTGCGCGTCAACCTGACCACCGGCGAGATCACCACGCAGGATGACGAAAAGTACCATAAGTATATCGGCGGTATGGGCATGGCCTACCGCATTATGTATGAAGAAGCGCCCATGGAGCTGGACCCCTATGACGAGAAGGCTCTGGTCATCTTCGGTGTCGGCCCCCTGACCGGCGCAGGCGTGCCCTGCTCCGGCCGTATGAACGTGACCTTCCGCTCCACCTGGTCCAAGGGCCACTCCATTATTGACGCACACATGGGCGGCCACATCGGCTCCATGCTGAAGTATGCCGGTTACGACGGCATCGTGGTCAGCGGCATCTCCGAAAAGCCCGTTTACCTGCGCATCGAGGATGGCGCAGTCTCTCTGGAGGACGCAACCGAGATCTGGGGCAAGGGCACCTTTGCTGCCAACAAGTGGATGGTAGAGCAGAACGGCCGCGAGTTCGAGACCGCTTCCATCGGCCCCGCCGGTGAGAATCTGGTGGACTACTCCACCCTGAACACCAGCTTCGGCAACTCCGGCGGTGCCGGTCTGGGCGCTGCCATGGGCAACAAGAAGCTGAAGGGTCTGGCTATCCGCGGCACCGGCAGCGTCAAGGTGGCTGACCCCAAGAAGGTGCTGGAGCTGTCCAACTACATGATGGGCAACCTGATCGGCGGCAACAATAACCACAACGTGCCCGCACAGCCCCAGAGCTGGGCAGAGTACAGCGCCACCTCCGGCAAGAACCGCTGGTCCGGCGCTCCCGGCCGTATGTGGAAGAAGGCTCCCGGCGGCCCCGTGGATACCGGCGAGCAGCCCTACAACGATATCAACAAGGTGGCTCTGCGCTGCTTCAAGGGCTACTTCGACTTCGGCGCTCCCGCTGCCGAGTACACCGTGAAGAACGGCGGCTGCTCCTCCTGCCCCATCCGCTGCTACACCGAGTATGATGTGGATCCGCTGGCAGATTACGATCTGCCCACCCACAACTCCAACACCTGTATGCCCGTGCTGTACGGCACCCGCGTCTACCCGGACGGCGTGCACGACTTCAAGTACGAGGGCGACGGCACCATGGTCATCAATCTGGCATGGTCTCATGCAGTGGACGATATGGGTCTGTGGGACAACTACGGCAACCTGAACCGCGACCTGCTGTGGATCCTGCGGATGCCCCGCGAGGAAGCTACCAAGTACATCAGCGAAGCCGAGTACGACTCTCTGCCTTGGGAGTGGGAGAAGGCCGGCGATCCCCGCTGGGAGGTCGAGCTGATCCGCCGCATGGCTTACGGCGAGGGCGACCTGTCCGTCATCGCCAAGGGCACGCTGGCTATGATGGAAAAGTTCGGCCTGCCCAAGAGCTGGCTGGACCGCGACGACGGCGCTACCAACTCCAACCTGATCTACAACGGCTTCCCCAACCACCACGGCCCTGCTGAGGCATGGCAGGTTGGTATGCTGTACAACCTCGTCTACAACCGCGACTGCATGATCCACGAGATCGTCTGCGAGACCGGTTCCGGCGCTCCGTATGAAGTGACCAAGAAGGTCATGGAGGACTTCTTCGGCGAGGGCTGCTACGATAAGGCCAAGGCCTACACTCCCATCAACGAGAACAAGGCAAAGCTGGCTGCCTACTGCGTCAACGATAAGAACTTCCACGACTCCGCTACCCTGTGCAACTGGATGTGGCCCATGACCCAGTCTCCCTCCAAGGAGCGCGACTACCACGGCGATCTGGATCTGCAGGCAGACTTTATGACTGCTGTTACCGGCGAGACCTATACCCAGGCCGGTCTGCAGGAGGACGGTGCGCGCATCACCCAGATGCTGCGCGCGATGACCGCCATCAGCTTCCAGCAGAACTGCGGCAGCGCAAACCTGCGTCAGGAGCACGATGCCATCTGCGATTGGGTGTTTGATAAGGACCCCGACTTCAAGGCATTTGAGGAAGGCACCACCAAGCTGGACCGCGCCGACATGGAGAAGGCAAAGGATCTGTTCTACGACATCTTCGGCTGGGACCGCACCACCGGTGTGCCCACCCGCGAGACGCTGGAGAAGTATGATCTGGCTGACATGGCCGATGATCTGGAAAAGCGCGGCATCTACGCCCAGAACACCGCAGCAGCTGAATAAATCCCATAGAAAGAGGAAAGACCGTCATGTTGTTTGGCAGACGTAAACCCGGCTACACCACCACGGTGGATGGCAGCGTAGACCCGGAGCAGGCCGTTCTGGAACTGCAAAAGGCAGAACTGGCCGCCAAGAAAAAGCCCAAGGCAGAGGTGTTCGACATCGACGCCGCAAGCGAGACTGCCCGCCGCCTGAAGGAGACCGGCAGTACCTTTGACGGCAGCGCCGCCAAGACCGGCGAGGACGTGATCGCCGCAGTGGAGCGGGAGACCGCCGAGCTTGCCGCAAAGCAGGCCGCTGAGGCCGCACCCGAAGCCGCCGAAGCTGCGCAGCCCGATGCTGCAAAGCCGGAACTGTTGGATTTTCTGGCAAGTGAGCCGGAGGCGGAAAACGATCCCTTTGCGGATCAGCCCACCAAGACCGCCCCGGAGCTGCCGGAGTTGACCCCTGCACAGGAGCTGGCTGGTTACATCCGTGCCCGCTCTGCGGCTGCGCTGATTACCCCCCACGCTTTGCTGCTGGAGGAAGTGGAAAACGCCGACGAGCTGCTGGCGCAGATGCCCGCAGACCCCCAGTGCACCGATATCGTCACCCGCGCGGGTGCAAAGGACACCTACTACTATTCCAATGCCAACATGAGCGATAACTACGCCATGATCGCGCAGCTCATCGAGGACAAGGATCTGTGTGTGATGTTTGCTGAGATGGTGCGGTTCAACGCCCGCATCTACCCCAGCGCCACCCCGCTCAAGTACTTCCAGCGCTCCCCCTACGGCCTTGCGCCGGAGGTCATCGAGCAGACTTGGAAGGCCATGCAGGAGAACCCGGAGTATGCCGATATCGAGGAGCTGACCAACAACCAGAACGAGCGGTTCCTCTTTTCCACCAAGCACCTCACCCGCCGCTACGCCAAGGCCATCAGCGACGTGGACGATTTCTGCGATTAAACCATAAACTACAATTGAATCAGGGTATAAGAGCTTCTTTGAGCAAAGGTGTCTAAACCACACAGGCACTGACACCGCGCCGCAATGCTAAGGGCTGCATAAGCCGGCATTCAAGGGTGGCGGGGGAAACCCCACCGCCTTCCCGCAGAAGAAACGCTGCAATTTGAAAAAAAGAACTCCTCCCATCTTCACAGGTGCTTTTTGGCTGTGTGCTGCCGCTGCAAGGGCGGCGCATAGCCAAAGGCTGCCACCGGCGTAGCAGACTGCAAACTGCCGCAGCCGGTTTTGTGGGGATATTCTGCGGAGGCGTTTTGATTTTCCGGTCAAGACGTCTCCGCTTCTTTTTCACCTGCCTTTTTTGAAAAAAGAATACCCCTGCTCCCCCGCCTGAGCCATAGCAGGCCGGGAGAGCGAGTCTATGGAGGAAGTTATAATGAATCAGCCTTTCTGCTCCCCCGTTCAGGCGCTGCGCAGCGTGCTGGACGCGGCAGCGCTTCTGCCTTCTCCGTCCCCGGAGACCATCCCGCTGGAAGCCGCCTGCGGGCGCATTGCCGCCAGTGACATTTGCGCCCGGATGGACCAGCCCCCCTTTGACCGCAGCCCGCTGGACGGCTACGCCCTGCACAGCGCAGATACCGCCGGTGCAAGCCGGGAAAACCCGGTCACCCTGCCGGTGGTGATGAAGCTTTACGCGGGCGATGCCCCGGCTGCGGCGCTGCCCGCAGGGTGCGCTGCCCGCATCATGACCGGAGCCCCCCTGCCGGAGGGCGCAGACTGCGTTTTGATGCAGGAACTGACCGACAGCGGCGAAGAGACCGTGCAGCTCTATGCTGCCGTAAAACCGCTGCAAAA
>ERZ1031211.165-NODE-165-length-7881-cov-22.895604_pt1 | contig 7881 bp, 5 predicted proteins | sample MGYA00518739_ERZ1031211 | MGnify/ENA primary metagenome ERZ1031211 (study PRJEB33719, sample SAMN04261181) | wastewater metagenome | biome: rural village; feature: human; material: feces | host: Homo sapiens | place: El Salvador | collected 2013-01-07 ...
TGTGCCAAGACTGTCAAACTGTTCTTACTCATAAGCTTCTCCTCCATTCTTCAGCTTCTCCTTGACGGCAGCAACAGGACGAAAGCCGAGCACCAGTTTAGGCGGAACCAGCTGTCGCTTCCTGGTGGTAGGATTCACCACCACGCGCTCTAGGCGCTTCTTCACCTCGAACGTACCAAAGTTGGGGATGGAGACCATTTCCCCTTCCTCAAATTCAGCAATCATGGCGTCTATCACCTTGCGCACCATCTTCTGGGTGTCGTCTTGCGAATAACCCGTCTGCTGAGCCAGTTCTGCTATATAGTCCTTATTGTTCATCTTCTGATTCTTTAATTATAATTCTATCTCACTACTTCGCCATACAGGTCGAACTCCTCGCTGCTGGTCATCTTTACCTTGTAGAAACTGCCCACACGCAAGCGCTGGTCTGCCTTGATAAGCACCTCAGGGTCAACCTCTGGCGAACAGAACTCCGTTCTGCCGATATAGTAATCTCCTTCCTTGCGGTCGATAACCACCGGCATCGTGAGTCCCACCTTGCCTGCCTCAATCTCAGCACTGATGTCCTGCTGCAGAATCATCAGTTCGTCAAGACGGCGCTGCTTCACATCGGCAGGAACATCATCCTCGTAGTTCTTGGCACTGTAGGTTCCCTCCTCCTCAGAATAGGCGAAGGCACCCATGCGCTCGAAACGCTGTACACGCACGAAGTCGAGCAACTCGTGGAAATCCTCCTCGGTCTCGCCTGGGAAACCTACCATCAGCGTGGTGCGGATATGGATGCCCGGTACGCGGTTGCGGATGATGGTAAGCAGGTCGAGCGTCTCCTGCTTGGTTACGTGGCGATGCATGCGAGTGAGCATGTGGTCGCTGATGTGCTGCAGGGCGATGTCGAGATACTTGCATACGTTTGGCTTCTCGCGCATCACATCGAGCAGATCGAGCGGGAACTGGTTTGGATAAGCGTAATGCAGACGAATCCACTTAACGCCAGGGATGTCGGCCATCTCGCTGATGAGTTCGGTGATATGATGCTTGCCATCGATATCCATGCCGTAGTAGGTAAGTTCCTGAGCGATGATCTGGAACTCCTTCACGCCGTCGGCTACCAGTTCGCGCACCTCGTTGAGGATATCTTCCTTAGGGCGGGAAACGTGCTTGCCCGTGATGAGCGGAATGGCGCAATAGGCGCAGCGGCGGTCGCAGCCCTCTGAAATCTTGATGTATGCATAGTGGTGAGGGGTGGTAAGATGGCGGCGCTCGTTGCAGGCAGGCACTTCGGCCTTACCCAGCTCCTTGAGCAGTTCCTTGTAGTTGAACTTGCCGTAGAACTTATCCACCTCAGGCATCTCAGCCTCCAATTCCTTCTGATAACGCTGCGAGAGGCAGCCCATCACATAGAGTTTGTTCAGGCGTCCCTCTTCCTTAGCCTGGATAAATTCGAGGATGGTGTCGATGCTTTCCTGCTTGGCATCCTCGATGAAGCCGCATGTGTTGATGACGGCTATCTCGCCCTGAGGGCGCTTTGAATCGTGTACACAATGGTAGCCGTTCGCCTCAAACTGCTTCATCAACAGCTCGCTGTCGACCAGGTTTTTGGAACAGCCCAAAGTTATGATATCTATCTGGTTCTTTTTCATTCACCTATACCTTATTATATATACTAATCTGATTCCCGTTTCTTTTCACATAAATTGCATCCGAAATCTACTTTGATTTCTTGAACAGGGAATCCACGAATTCCTTCTTGTTGAAGAGCTGCATGTCTTCCATTCCCTCACCCAATCCGATGTATTTCACCGGCACCTTGAGCTGGTCGGAGATTCCGATGACCACGCCGCCCTTGGCTGTGCCGTCGAGCTTGGTGATGGCAAGAGAAGTGATATTGGTAACGGCAGCAAACTGCTTGGCCTGCTCGAAGGCGTTCTGACCCGTACTGCCATCCAATACGAGCATCACCTCGTCTGGCGCCTCAGGCATCACCTTCTTCATCACCTCCTTAATCTTCTTCAGCTCGTTCATCAGGTTCACCTTGTTATGCAATCTTCCTGCAGTATCGATGAGCACCACGTCGGCACCATTTGCCTTGGCACTCTGCAGGGTGTCGAAAGCCACGCTTGCAGGGTCGGAACCCATCTGCTGCTTCACCACCGGTACACCCACACGATCGCCCCAGATGGAAATCTGCTCCACGGCTGCGGCACGGAAGGTATCGGCAGCACCCAGGTAAACCTTCTTGCCAGCCTTCTTAAACTGGTAGGCAAGCTTACCGATGGTAGTAGTCTTGCCTACTCCATTAACACCCACCACCAGGATAACGTATGGCTTGTGGTCGGAAGGCAAGTCCCAATTCTCATTGTCATCGCTATGGTTCTCTTCCAGGAGACTGGCGATTTCCTCTCTTAAGATTCTGTCGAGCTCCGAGGTAGAAACATACTTGTCGCGAGCCACGCGCTCCTCGATGCGATGAATGATCTTCACCGTAGTCTCTACGCCCACATCCGATGTGATGAGCACCTCTTCGAGGTCGTCGAGCACATCGTCATCTACGGTTGACTTACCAGCCACCGCACGAGCTAATTTGCTAAACACACTCTCCTTGGTTTTTTCAAGTCCTTTATCGAGAGTTTCTTTCTTTTTGTTGCTGAATAATCCGAATAATCCCATAATTATAGCTATATTTTTTGCAAAGATACAAAAAAAAACGAAAGCATCGGTACATTTTTTGGAAAAAACACCAAAAAAAGCACCGATGCATGCTATTTATTCCTTAATTGACTATTTTTACAGGCTATTATTGAGTGCCATTAAGGCAAGAACAGCCTCATTATATTCGTTGACTACCTCAGCCTGCTTCAACCGCATATCTATCGCCTCCTGCAAGGCGCTGGCGTATTCCACATAACTGATTTCACCATTCTCATACTCCAGGGTGCTGAGACGTTCTATGTCCTTCGCCTTCGCCATATTCTCGCCGCTGTAATATTCCATTCGCTTGATGGCATTCTGCAGGCGGTTATATCCCTGTTTGTAATCCCGCTCCTTTTCGCGCTGCTCCTGCTGCATCGCCAACAGAGCTACCTCGCGGTCTTTCTGTGCGGCCTTCACCTTCGCCTTGGTTGCGCCATAGAAGAGCGGAACCCCCACGGTTACTTCGAAACCGAAGAAATTGCCTTCGGTGAAGCGCTGGCGATTGATGTGATAGGGATCCCAGCTATCGATGAGAAGCTGCGAGCGCAAAGCCAGAGAGAGCGATGGCGCATAGCCCGTCTTGGCACACTTCACCTCTTGGTCGAGCGCCGAGATGAGGTCTTTCTGATATTGCGCATCGGCAGTCTGCTGATAGTTGAAGGCTGCATTCATGGGCGAACGCTGCGAGATGACAAGGTTGTCGGCGGCAGGCACCACAGGCGTAGTGGTGTTGAGCAGCGCCATCAGGGCTGTCTGCAGATTCTCTGCCTCGTTCTTCACCTTCGTCATCTCCAGGCGGTTGTCGTTTCTCATGCGATCGGCAGAGAGGAACTCCAGCTGTCTCGCCTCGCCCGCCTTGTATCTCTTCCCGGCAACATCGCAATAGCGCTGGATGACGGAATCCTGCTGCAGCAGAATCTGAAGGCGATGGGTCTGGTAAAGCATCGCATAATAAACATTGGCTATTTCGAGTCTGAGCTGCTGGGATGTGACGTTCAACCGGCTTTTTTCTGCCTGGGTCTCTGCCTTCAACTGATTGCGACGAGCTGTATAGACCGTAGGAAACTCTATGCTCTGCGAGAAGGTGAGTCCATTATCGGTATCACCGCTGGAAGCCGGGTTCTGCGAGAAGGCGATTTCCGTCTTGTCCAGATTCCATGCTGTTCCCTGCATTACCTGAGCCTTTTCTACGGCTTTTCTGCCGGATTGCAAGGCGAGGTTCTGCCTATCAGCCAGTTGGAAACACTGCTGCAAGGTCATCTTCTCGCCGGGGATGCTTGCATCAAAGCGTGATGCATCCGAGGCAGAAAGATGTGCTTCTTCCATCTTAACAGAAAGATGTGCATCCGCCGCCAAAGGCATCAGCAGCATCCAGGATGCAAGCCATATATGATTCTTCTTAAAAAACTTCTTCATATTATTCAATTCTAATGCTTGATATTCAAACAAGTTCAGTATCTGAAAATTCTAACGCTTGGTAAATGTCTTGTAGATGGCAGGGAGCACCAGCAGAGTGAGCAGGGTACTCGTGATGAGTCCGCCAATCACCACCGTGGCAAGAGGTCGCTGCACCTCGGCACCATCGCCCTGCGAGAGCGCCATCGGGAGGAATCCCATGGAAGCCACCAAAGCCGTCATCAGGACAGGACGCAGACGGAGCATGCAGCTATCGATGATGCGACGATGAATCATCTCACCCGCACTGGTTCCCGCGGTCGGTGGCAACTGGAGCTGTTCCTTCTGCATCTGGTTCATCTGACCGATGAGCACGATACCGTTGAGCACCGCCACACCGAAGAGGGCGATGAAGCCCACACCTGCCGAAATACTGAAAGGCATACCGCGGAGCCACAAAGCCCAGACACCACCTATCGCAGCCAGAGGAATAGCCGAGAACACGAAGAGCGACTCACGTACATTCTTCACCGTGGCATAGAGCAGCAGCAGGATGATGACCAGCGCTATCGGAATCACCACCATCAGTCGGCGGCTGGCACTCTGCAGATTCTCAAACTCACCACCATAATTATAATAGTAGCCTTCAGGGAGTTTCAGCTTTTCGTCGAGAATCTCCTGAATATCCTCCACCGTGCTTTGCACATCGCGCCCCTTCACATTGAAGCCCACGTAGATGCGTCGGGCACCATTCTCATGCGACACCTGTGCCGGAGCAGGCGAATAATCGATATCCGCTACTTGCGAAAGCGGAATATTCGTGCCATCCTTCAGCGGAATACTCAACAGTTCAAGCTGCTCTACATTGCGCTGCGATGGATCCATGCGGAGCACGATGTCAAACTTCTTGTCGCCCTCGTAGACGGAACCAGCCACGGCACCGGCAAAGGTAGTCTCCAGAACACTGCTGATATCATCCACGCTGATGCCGTAAGCCGCCATCTTCTCGTGGTTGTATCTTACCTGGATTTGAGGCAAGACGGCAACTTCTTCTACAAAGATGCCACTCACGCCCGGCACACCTTCTATCATCTTCTTCACCTTTCCTGCCTGCTGGGTAAGCACATCGAGGTCGTCACCGAAAATCTTGATAGCCACATCCTGCTTGATACCCGTAAGCAACTCGTTGTTGCGCATCTGGATAGGCTGGGAAATCTCGGCCTCGAGACCTGGAATGGCGCTGAGGGTTTCCTCCATCTTCTCCATCAGTTCGGGAGTCGTCTTGGCAGAGGTCCATTCTGCCTTCGGTTTCAGGGCTATCATGATGTCGGCACGTTCCACAGGCATCGGGTCGGTAGGAATCTCAGCGCTTCCGATGCGGCTCACCACCTGCTTGATTTCAGGATATTCCTTCTTGAGCAGTTTTTCAGCCTTGCTGCAGCTCTCCACCATCTGCGAGAGCGACGTTCCCTGCGACATACTCATTTCCACAGCGAAATCGCCTTCTTCCAGACTCGGGATAAACTCGCCTCCCAGATACTTGAAGCCCACCACGCTGACGCAGAACAGAGCCACGGCTCCCGTGATGACATCCCTGTTGCGGGCAAGCACCCAATCGAGAATAGGTCGATACCAGCCCTGCAACTTCTCTATCATCTTATCAGAGAAAGTCTTTCTGTTGTGCACCTTGCGGCTCAACAGGAGCGAACTTGCCATCGGCACATAGGTGAGCGACAGGATGAAGGCACCGAGGATGGCGAAGAACACGGTGAGCGCCATCGGACGGAACATCTTTCCCTCGATGCCCACCAGGGTCATCAGCGGAATGTATACAATCATGATGATGATTTCGCCGAAGGCTGCACTCTGGCGGATGCGGGAAGCCGAGAAGTGAACCTCCTCGTCCATCTGCTTCTGGGTCAGGGCGAAAGGAACCGCATTTCCTTCCTTCTGGCATTGGGCAAGATAGGCCGCACGCACCTCGGGCTGCGAGAAATGACCTGTATTAATATGTGTAACCACCGCCTCGACAATGATGACGGCGGAATCGACAATCATACCGAAGTCGATGGCACCCAATGACATCAGGTTGCCGTCGATGCCGAAGGTCTTCATCATGCCGAAGGCAAAGAGCATACTGAGCGGGATGACACTCGCCACCACCAGTCCTGCACGCCAGTTGCCCAGAAAGATGACAAGCACGAAGATAACGATGAGTCCACCTTCGATGAGGTTGCGGGCGATGGTACCCTCTACTCTATCCACCAGGTTGGTACGGTCGATAAACGGTTCGATGACCACGCCTTCGGGCAGTGATTTCTGAATCTGGCAGATTCGCTCCTTCACGTTTTTGATTACCTCCTGGAAGTTCTCGCCCTTGAGCATGATGGCGATACCTGCCACCACCTCGCCTTCACCATTGCGGGTAACGGCACCGAAACGGGTGGCATGGCCCAACTGAACCTTTGCCACATCGCCCACCTTGACTGGCGTTCCATCCACCGTCTTCACCGTGATGTTGGCAACATCCTCCAGATTCTTCACTACACCGATGCCACGGATGTAATACTGATTGGAATTCTGCTCAATGTAGCTGCCGCCCGTATTGGCATTGTTGCGCTGCAAGGCATCAAATACCTCGCTTACGGAAACGCCGCTGGCGTTGAGCTGGTCGGTATTGATAGCCACCTCATACTGCTTGACATAGCCGCCCCAACCGCTTACCTCAGCAACGCCCGGGGTTCCGGAAAGCTGTTTGCGCACAATCCAGTCCTGCATGGTTCTGAGCTGGGTGAGCGAGTATTTATGCTCGTATCCCTCCTTGGCACGAATGGTATAGTGGTAGATTTCGCCCAATCCAGTGGCGATAGGTCCCATCTCGGTTTCGGTATTCTTAGGCAGTTCTTTCTCCAACTGTTCCACCACCTGACTCACCTGCGAACGTGCCCAATAGATATCGGCGGCATCGTCGAAGACAAGCGTGATGACCGAGAGTCCGCTTCTTGAAATGCTTCGGCGTTCCTGGATGCGGGGGATATTGGCAAGTGCCATCTCTACAGGAGTGGTTACGTATTGCTCCACCTCCTGGGCTCCCAGCGAAGGAGCCTGCGTGATGACCTGCACCTGATTATCGGTAATATCTGGAGTGGAATCGAATGGAAGATGCACCAGCGACCATACACCCCATATCGCCAGGGCTATAGAAAGTACTCCAATCACCAGTTTATGGCGAATGGAATAAGTAATAAGTTTCTGAAACATAAGCTACCCTTTCTTAATGCGCATGTTCACCATGTTCGCCTGTAAGCGAAGCCAGATAATAAGCGTTCTCGGTTACTATTTTCTTGCCGGCAGCCCCATCCTTGCCTTTGAGTAGATGGTCGCATAGCTTCACCTCAGTATATTTACCATCCGAAGCACCTGTGGTTACCTCATGGCGGGAGAAGCTGTAGTTACCCTTGCTGGGAGCTCCATTGAGAGCGAAGACATACTGCTTTCCATCGCTGCTCACGATAGCCTGGGATGGCAGAGCGAGACACTGCTGGCTGCCAGTGGCTATCTTTCCGCTTACATACATACCTGCGAAAAGCTTTCCGCCATGGGTGTTGCCAGATGAAGAATGCAGATAACTCTTCACGCTTGCAGCATCCAATTTTACGTGAACAGCAACGGCTTTCGTGTTATCGTTAAAGTATTGGTTCATGCCATAAACGGTTCCTGAAAGTTTTACGTCAGGCTGATTGGTCAGGTTCAGGGTCACGCGATTACCCACCTTGATCTTTGCCAAATCCTTCT
>ERZ1031211.183-NODE-183-length-7685-cov-42.239581_pt1 | contig 7685 bp, 5 predicted proteins | sample MGYA00518739_ERZ1031211 | MGnify/ENA primary metagenome ERZ1031211 (study PRJEB33719, sample SAMN04261181) | wastewater metagenome | biome: rural village; feature: human; material: feces | host: Homo sapiens | place: El Salvador | collected 2013-01-07 ...
TAGCCCCCTATCTGGGCATCGCCACCGACGGCGAGGACCGCAGCGGCACCATCGTCACTGTGCCGAACCTTGTGGGTACCGAGTGGAGCAACGCGCAGGTGAGCCTGAACATTCAGGGCCTGAAGCATCAGCTGCAGGAGAGCCAGAGCAGCCAGTCCGCTGCCCCGGTCACCTACCAGTACCCCCATGCGGGCGCAAAGGTGCCCTACGGCACCACCATCTACCTGTATACCGATACCTACGAGGGCAGCCGCACCGAGGTGCCGGATGTGACCGGCAAGAGCCCGGACTTTGCCCGCCAGATGCTGAGCGCCGCCGGGCTGAACTGCGTGGTGGAAGGCAGCGGCACGGTGCAGGCGCAAAGCGCAGAGCCCGGCTCCAGCGTGCAGCGCGGCACCATCATCACTCTGACCTGTGGGTAAAAGTGACACGCTGCAAAGGCTTGTTGCGCAGGGCAACGGCCTCGCCCTCTCAGGCGCTTACGCGCCAGCTCCCCCAAAGTGGGAGCCCTTGGCAGTCCACGCAAACTTTATCTTTTTGCCAAGGCCTCTCCCTTTGAGGAAAGACTTCCCCCGCGCCGGGGGAAGATGTCGCGCAGCGACAAAAGGGGGAGTGTGTCACCGTAGGTGACGGAGAGGGCGAGCCCGCTTAAAAATAGCAAGAAATTCAGTTGATAACAATCGTATGGATTGAGAGCTTTTATCAATATAGAGAGGGGATACAACAATGGAAAAGATCCATGCAAGCAAGCTTCTGGCAGGGCTGGTGCCTGCCGGAAAACTGACCAGTGACCCGGAGGTGGCACTGGTCACCACCGACAGCCGCGAGGTAAAACCCGGCTGCATTTTTGTGGCCTTCCCCGGCGAGCGGTTCGACGGCCATGATTTCGCCGCCCGTGCGCTGGAGCAGGGCGCGGAGTATGTGGTGGTCAACCATCCCGTGCCCGGTGTGCCGGAGGAAAAGGCCATCCTTTGCCCGGACAGCTACCACGCCATGATGGTGATGGGCGCAAACTACCGCAGCCAGTACCATCCCAAGATGGTGGGTGTGACCGGCAGTGTGGGCAAGACCACCACCAAGCAGATGACCTACGCCGCCCTGAGCGGCTTTGGCGAGACCATCAAGACCGAGGGCAACCAGAACAATGAGCTGGGAATGCCCCGCACCCTGATGCGGCTGGAAAGCAGCACCGAGTACGCGGTCATCGAGATGGGCATGAGCCACGCCGGCGAGATCGACCGTCTGGCGCGGGCGGCACGCCCGGATGTGGGCATCATTACCTGCATCGGCGTGTCCCATATCGGCAATCTGGGCAGTCAGGAGAACATCTGCAAGGCAAAACTGGAGATCTGCAACGGTCTGCCGGAGGGTGCGCCGCTGGTGCTGAACTACGATGACCCCTTCCTGCGCAAGGCAGCGCTGCCCGCCCATGTGCGCCCGGTGTGGTTCAGCCTGAGCGATGAAAACGCAGACGTCTGCGCCCTGTCCATCCGGCAGGAGACTGACGGCATGAGTTTTGTGCTGGAGGATCAGGAGCACGGCACCTTTGTGGTGAACATCCCCGCCATGGGACGCCATAATGTGGCAAACGCTCTGGCTGCCTACTGCGCTGCCACCCGGCTGGGGTGCGACGCCAAGAGGGTCATCCGGGGCCTTTCCAACTTTGAGCAGACCGGACGCCGCCAGAAGGTGGTGGACAGCGAGGGCGTGACCGTCATCGAGGACTGCTACAACGCAAACCCGGACAGCATGAAGGCTGCGCTGGCGATGTTTAAAGATTTCCCCTGCAAGCGCCGCTTTGCCCTGCTGGGCGATATGCTGGAGCTGGGCGAGCTGAGCCGCGAAGCACACGAGGAGCTGGGACGCCTTGCCGCCGAGAGCGGACTGTACTGCCTGATCACCTACGGCGAGCAGGCCAAGCGCACCGCTGTGGTGGCTGCGGCCAAGGGGGTAAAGACCCTGCACGCGGACAGCTACCGCGAGGCTGCCGATGCTCTGCTGGATCGGGTGCAGCCCGGCGATGCCGTTCTGGTAAAGGCCAGCCACGGCATGGCACTGGAAAAAGTGCTGGATATCTTCTACGCAGAGCATAAAGAAGCGGAAGTATAACTATTTGGCGAAATGGAGTGTCTGATCTATGGAGCGTTTCGCCTTGGCAGCGGCGGTGGTGCTGGGCTTTGCCCTTACGGCAGCTTTGTGCAGCCTGTTTGTGCCGCTGCGGCGGGTGCTGGAACGCCGCGAACAACAACAGCAGCCGGTACAGTCTGAGCAGCCCCGGCCTGCACCCCTGCGCGCCCCGCTGTGGGGTGGGCTATGTGCTGCGGCGGGCACGGTGGCTGCGGTGGGTGTGGGCTGGCTTGCCGCCTGCGTAGGCCAGCCGGAGCTGCTGGGCAGCGAAGGCCGGTTGATGACGCGGCTGCTCACGGCGTTGGCCGGAAGCCTTGCCTTTGGGGCAGTGGGTCTTGCAGAAGATGTTGCCCGGATGCGCAGCCCGGCGGCGCTGGGCCTGCGGCGGGACGTGCGGCTTTTGCTGGAAGCACTGGCTGCGGCCTTTGTCCTTTTGCTGCTGCGGGCAGCGGGCTGTCTGCCCCGGGGGCTGGGCGTGCCCGGGGCGGGGTATGTGCTGCTGGGCAGCGCCGTGCCCTTTTTGTGGGCGGTGCTCATGGTGGCACTGGCCGAGTGTGCCCGCGTAGCCGAGCGGGACGAGGGTACGGTGTGCGGTGCGGCCTTTGTGGCCATGCTGGCGTTGATGATGGTAGAAGCCGGTCTGGGCGTTTCCGGGCTGGCGGTGCTGCCCGCCGCGCTTGCCGGGGCGCTGGTGGCACTGGGGCTATGGGCGTTCCCTCCGGCAAGGCTGGGGGTGGGCTGCTGCGGCAGTCTGCTGGCAGCGGGTGCCATCGGCTGCATCCCGCTCAGTCTGGACATGACCAGCCTGACCGTGCCGCTGGCGCTGCCCTTCTGGGCGGCGGGCGGTCTTTTGGCAGCGCAGCTGCTGTGTGCAAAGCGCACCGGCAAGCCCTTGCGTTGCTGGGTAAAAAAGCATAAAATGAGCCCGGAGACGGTGTTCCTGTGCAGCTTTGCGCTGAGCGCTGTCGGCTATGTGCTGGCGCTGGCGCTGCTGCGCTGGTGCTGACCGGGCACAGAGAGGGAAGGGAGCGCAGATGGCGACTATCCGCAAAAAACACAGAGCGCCGGTGTCGGTGTTCCAGCGAGACCCGGGCCCGTGGTCCCGGCTGCTGATCGACTGGCTGGCTACGCTGGCTGTTATTATGATCTTTGGGCTGGTGATGCTGTTCAGCGCCAGCTACACCACCGGTTACCTGCGCATGGGCGACAGCTTCCACTACATCAAACAGCAGGCGCTGTGTATGATGCTCGGGCTGGGCTGTATGTTCCTGATGAGTTATATGGATCATCGCTTTTTGCGCAAGATGGTGGTGCCGGGGTACATCATCGTGCTGGCCATGCTGGCCGTCACCCTGACCATGGCACCCCTGAACGGCTGCCGCCGCTGGATCCGCTTCGGCGGGCTTACGCTGCAATCCTCGGAGGTAGCAAAGTTTGAGATGATCCTGTTCAGTTCCCATCTTGCGGCCAAAGCGCCGCAGGTGGAGCGGCTGGACCCGGAGCGCCGCATCCTGCTTACCCCCCGGGAGTGGCTGCGGGTGCGGGTGTGGAAGCAGCTGGTGGTGCCGGTGCTGCCCCTTATACCGGTGGTCATCCTGCTGGCGATGGAGCCGCACATGTCCGGCATCGTGCTGACGGTGGCGGTGGTGGGCACCATCCTGCTGCTGTCCGGCAGCGGCGGTGTGCTGACATGGGCGGGTGCCGTTACGGCGGGTGCCCTGCTGGAAACGCTGCTCTCTCATGTGGACTCCATCCCTTACCTGCAAAAGCGTCTGGACGGCTGGACGCAGGATCTGAGCAAGATGACCGACCAGACCGTGCAGAGCCTTTACGCCATCGGCTCCGGCGGGCTGAAAGGGCTGGGGCTGGGCAACAGCGTGGAAAAGCAGCTCTGGCTGCCGGAAAGCACCAACGACTTCATCTTCAGCGTGGTGTGCGAGGAGCTGGGCTTCATCGGCGCAGTGCTCATTATCGTGCTGTTCGTGCTGTTCATCGTGCAGGGGCTGCTCATCGCCTATAAGGCGGAGAACCTGTACTGCACCATGGTGGGCATCGGCATCATGGCACAGATCGCGTGGCAGGTGTTCTGCAACATCGCCGTGGTCACCAACACCCTGCCCAATACCGGCATCAGCCTGCCCTTCTTCTCCTCCGGCGGCACCAGCCTGATTTTGCTGCTGGCAGAAATGGGCGTGATGGTGAACATAGGCCGCAACGGCGAGCGGGTGGCGCAGCAGCGGGAGCAGATGCGTGCCCAGCGGGAAGCCGCCCGCGCCGAGCGGGAAGCGGAACTTGCCCGCAAGACCATTGACTTGGCTTCTGCCCGCGCAGCCCGTACAGAACAGTAAAACAAACCGCAAGCCCGCCCGGCCGCAGACCGGGCGTTTATAAGGAGGAATCACCATGCGCGTTCTCATCGCAGCCGGCGGCACTGCCGGACATATCAACCCCGCACTGGCCATTGCCGGTGCTTTGAAAAAGGCCGACCCTACCGCCGAGATCCACTTTGCAGGCCGTAAGGAGGGCATGGAGTACCGTCTGGTCACACAGGCGGGCTACCCCTTCCACCACATCGAGATCACCGGTTTTCAGCGCAAGCTCAGCCTGCACAACATCAAGCGCAACATCATTACCCTGTGGAATCTGGCCCTCTCCGGTCCCAAGGCCAAGGCCATGATGAAAGAGGTAAAGCCGGATCTCGTCATCGGCTGCGGCGGCTATGTGTCCGGGCCGGTGGTGCGCTGCGCCGCCAAAATGGGCATCCACACCGCCCTGCACGAGCAGAACGCCTTCCCCGGTGTGACCAACAAGCTGCTGGCCCCGGATGTGGATATCGTGTTTGCCGCCGTGCCCGCCGCTGTGGAAAAGCTGGGCGCACCGGACAAGACCCTTGTGGTGGGCAACCCCGTGCGGCCGGAAGTGTTTGCACAGGCCGCGAACCGCGAAGCCATCCGTGCACAGCTGGGTGCGGGCGACCGCACCGTCATCCTGTCCTTCGGCGGCAGTCTGGGTGCACGCCGGGTCAACGAGGTGGTGGCAGACCTCTGCGCTTGGGAGCAGCACGAGCACAAGCCGGTGCTGCATCTGCACGCCACCGGACAGTACGGCGTACAGCTGTTTGAGCAGCTGCAAAAGCAGAAGGATTTTACCCCCGGCGACAGCCTTGTGGTAAAGGAATACATCAACAATATGCCGGAACTGCTGGCTGCGGCAGATCTCGTCATCAGCCGCGCCGGTGCGCTGACGCTGGCAGAGCTGGAAGCCGTGGGACGCGCCGCTGTGCTGATCCCCAGCCCCAATGTGGCGGAGAACCACCAGTACTACAACGCCATGGAGCTGCAAAAGGCCGGGGCGGCTGTGGTCATTGAAGAAAAAGACCTGACCGGCGAAAAGCTGGTGCAGACTGTTTCTACTATGCTGGCACAGCCCGGCAAGCTGGCCGAGATGGGCAAAAACGCCCGCAGCCTGTCGGTGGACGACAGTCTGGACCGCATCACTGCGGCGCTGCTCAAGCTGGTAAAAACCCCGTGATGCAGACCCGGAATAAACAAGAAGGAAGGTGCGAATGATGCAGCAGAACCGTGACCGCAACGGCAGACCCCGGAACACCAGACCCTATGACCTGAACCGGGATGTGGCGCGCACCTCTGCGCCTTCGCAGGATCATACGCCCCGGAGCACCGGCAGCAGCCGCTACGGCTACAACGGCGAGCCGCTCAGCCGCCCGCCCTCCCGCAGCGCCAACGGCAGCGTGCGCTCCTCCCGGGCGGATAACAGCATCCAGTTCCCAACCCAGCCCCAGTCCCAGACCCGCCGTCCGGCGCAAGGGCAGGGGAGCAATACCACCCAGTACCCCGCCGGCAGCCACCCGGCGGGCAACAGACCAAAAAACGCGAAGTCCGGCGGCAAACAGCGCCGCCCGGCAAACAATGCCCGCAGCGGGCAGAACAACCGGAACAACCAGAACCACCCGAACGCGCAAAACCACCCGAACCGGCAGCAACCGGCAGGCAGCCAGAACCAGCGCCTGCGCCCGGCGCAGACAGCCCCGCAGCAAAGCCCTGCCCGGCGGGAAAAGCGCAAAAAGCGCAAGGTGACCCGCGCCACCCTGCGCCGCCGCCGGATACTGCGCCGCCTGACCGCCTTTGCCATGCTGCTGTGCGTCATTGGCGCGGGCATCTACCTGACCATGACCATGCTGTTCCGCATCAGCTCCATTCAGGTGCAGACCCCGGACGGCAAGCAGGTGACCGAGATCGCGGGCTATTCCGCAGACAGCATTTTGCAGCGGATGGGCGTGCAGCTGGAGGAGAACATTTTCAGCTTTGAGCCCGGCGAAAAGGCCGCTGTGCTGGAGCAGAATTTCCCGCTGCTGGGCTCCATCAAGGTGATCCGGGATTACCCCAACACCGTGGTGGTGCAGGTGACCGAAGCCGTGCCCGCCTACGCGGTGCAAAACGGCAGCAAGTGGCTTGTGATCTCGGACAAATGGAAGATCCTGTCCGAGGAAAGCACCCAGCCCGAGGGGCTTTGCACCCTGTACGGCGGTAAGCTGCAGGATACCGCCCCGGGACAGGCGTTCTGCCTTGTGGAGGATGCGGACGCAGCAAGCGCCTCCGGGTCGGAAGCAGCCGGGAGCGAAAGCACGGCGGACACAGGGGATGCCCGCATGGAAGCTCTGAGCACCTTGGTGAGCAAGCTGGAAGAATACGGCCTGTCGCAGGATGTGACACGGCTGGAAGTGGCGGACACCGAGCAGATCGCATTTTTGTATCAGGACCGTATCAGCGTGCTGCTGGGTACGCTGAACGATCTGGATTATAAGCTGGACCGCGCCCGCTATGTGCTGACCAACGCCGATGGCAAGGGCTGCGGCCCCACCGATACCGGGCGGCTGGATTTCAGCCATACCAGCGCCAGCAGCACCCGCAAGATCTATTTTGCACAGGGCGAGCCTGCTTTGCCTTCCGGCTATGTGGTGCCGCCCAAGGCCGAGGAACCCGCCCCGGCAGAGGACGCCGCCGACAGCACCGACAGTGCAGAAAGCACGGAAAGCGCGGATGCTGCCGACACCACCGAACCGGCAGCTGACGCAGACACCGAGCAGCTGCCCCTGACCCACCCTGACCGCATGACGGCCAACGAAGAAGAAAACCCCATGTAAAGAAGCTTTTTGGAGGAGACTGTATGAAGCTGGAACAACTGATGGAAGGCGTGCCCTTTACCCTTGTGCAGGGCAGTCTGGATACTGAGATCGCAGATATCATCTACGACAGCCGCAAGGCTGCCCCGGGGCTTTTGTTCGTGTGCATCGTGGGCACCCAGCGGGACAGCCACGCGTTTGCCGCCGACTGCGCCGCCAAGGGGGTCAGCGCGCTGGTCATCCAGCACGACATCGACCTTTCTGCCATGCCCGGGGTGACCGTGGTCAAGGTGGAGAACAGCCGCTATGCCATGGCACTGATGAGCGCAAACCTCTTCGGCAACCCTGCCCGTCAGATGACCATGATCGGCGTCACCGGCACCAAGGGCAAGACCACCACCACCCACATGATCAA
>ERZ1031211.186-NODE-186-length-7626-cov-21.552239_pt1 | contig 7626 bp, 5 predicted proteins | sample MGYA00518739_ERZ1031211 | MGnify/ENA primary metagenome ERZ1031211 (study PRJEB33719, sample SAMN04261181) | wastewater metagenome | biome: rural village; feature: human; material: feces | host: Homo sapiens | place: El Salvador | collected 2013-01-07 ...
GGTGTAGCCCGGAGCGATGATGATCTGCGTGCTGGAGTGAAGGGCTTCCAATCCGTTGCGGTCGAGGTAATCGATAATCGCCTGGATGGCCTGCATCGGGGTGATGCCATCCACCAGGTTGCCATCTGCCGACAGCTCGTATGGGTCCCACTGCTTAACATGCAAATCTTCCTCGCTTGCCTCCGGGTGCTTGATAAGATGCACACCCATGTAGTAAAGGCTCTCGATGGTGCGCACGCTGGTTGTACCCACGGCGATGACCTGGCAATCGTGCTTGATCAGCTTTTCCAAGCTGCGGCGGTGAACCACGATATACTCGGTGTGCATCTGATGGCCCTCAATCTCCAGACTCTTCACTGGCTTGAAGGTGCCGGCACCCACGTGCAGGGTTACTTCCTCACGGTCGATGCCATGGGCATCCAAATCCTTGAGCACGGCATCGGTGAAATGCAGACCGGCTGTTGGAGCTGCCACACTACCCTTTATCTTCGAATAAACAGTCTGATAGGTAGTCTTATCGCTCTCCTCGGTCTTGCGGTTCAGGTATGGAGGGATAGGCAACTCGCCCACTGCCTCGAGGATTTCGGCAAAGGAAACGTGCTCGTTGTCCCAGTCGAAATCCACCCAATAGTTGGTGCCGCCGCCCTTGGCTACCATTTCTGATGCTTCTGCGCTGAGGGCATCGCCACGGCGCATGGTGGCAGAAAGGGTAAGCTGATGACCCTTGATTTCGAAGTCACGCTTCAGGCTGCCCTCCTTCCACTTCTTCAGGTTTCCAATCATGCAGAGCCAAGAGCAGTGACCCGAAGTCTGGAACATCAACTCATAGTCGGTTGGTGCGGCAGGCTCCATGAGGAACACCTCGATAAGTGCGCCCGTCTCCTTGCGGAAGTGCATGCGTGCCTGGATCACCTTGGTGTTGTTGAACACCATCATGGCACCCTTAGGCAGATATTCAGGAAGATGATAGAACACATCGTCGCTCACCTCGCCGTGCTTATAGACCAGCAGTTTGCTGTGGTCGCGCTGGGCGATAGGGAATTTGGCAATGCGTTCATCAGGTAACTCGTAATTATAATCGCTAATCTTTATATGTTTTGTTTCCATTGTTCTACTTTGTAAATTTTATTAAACTGCCGTCATCATGCAGAGGGCACGGATGACTACATAGACCAATACCACCATCAATACGGTCATGATCATGTCGATGTCGTCGTGGTCGTAGCCCGTGCAGGTATACTGGTTGGAGATATACTTGATTTCCGGAGAGATGCGGCGATACATGCGATGGTAGAAGAGATAGACCAGGAAGCCTACCACGCCACCGAGAACGATGCCTGTCAGCACATCCAGCGGATAGTGGACGCCCAGATAGAGGCGCGTCCAGCAGTTGACCAATGACCAGGTGACCATGGTGATGGTTATCATCCTGCTCCTGATGAGGAGCGAGAAGAACACGGCTAACGACATGGTGTTGGCGGCATGGGCTGAGCAGAAGCTGTAGTCCTTCATGCGCAGGTTGTCTACCACCTGCACGGAGTATTTCACCAGCGGGTCGTTGGATGGTCGCCATCTTTCAGCCAGTGGCTTGATGATGCCATCGGCGAATCCGTCGGCAAAAAGGATGCAGAGGAAGGCGGAGCCCACCACGAGTGCTATCTGCGACATGGTTTCGTTGTTGCGCATCACGACGATAAACAATACCACATAGAGTGGTATCCATGTAACGCCCGATGTCAGCACCACCGCCAACTGGTCGAGAATCACATTGTTGCTGCCGTTGAACCACTGCAGCACCTGAAAATCTATGTTTTGTATCGTACTAAAATCCATTACTATCTACTTTGAACTTCATTAAATCTCCTCTATTGCCTTGGTCTCTATCCAGCCTTCGCGGCCATCTCCTACACGGATGCAGCGCCAGTCGGTCATGCCCTTGTCGATGATATCCACGCGGGTTCCCTCGTGGAGCACAAACTGGTCGGCGCTGTTCTTGGCTGGAGTCTTCTTGATGTTCACCGATGGAGAAATGATGATGGCACCGGTTCTGTTGTCGAGCGCCTGCTTCTGCTGGAAGGCAAAGAGATTGCTCAACAGGAATATCACGAAGAAGGCAAGTCCGCCGAAGAAACCTATCTTGCGGAGCATGAGCTGCGGACCGAAGAGATAGAGCAATACCAGCAGCAGAGCCATCACAATGCAGAGGATGCCGGTCTTCGCCCAGTTGTCAACGCTCGTGAAATTCACCAGCGACTTATACCAGGTTACGAAGAACATCTCGCTTTCGGGGGTAATCTTGTCGATGGTCTTGCTGCGGGCAAACTGCAGGTTGAAATTGATATCGTCATCGCCCGGCGACAGCAGACGGGCACGCTCGTAGTTGAGCACCGCCTTGGTGATATTGTCCGTGCGATAGTAGGCGTTGCCGAGATTGAAATAGATCTCGGCAGATTCACCGTTCTTCAGAATCTCTTCGTAGTCGCGGATGGCCTGCTGATAGTTTCCCTTCTGGTACTCCGTGTCGGCATTGTTCTTGGTCACCGCCTTGGCAGAGGTGCTGCCGAAGCAGATCATCGCCAGGAGCAGCCAAACGAAGGAGTAGCCTGCCGGATGCTTCTTCTGGTTCTTGCGAGCCTCATTGATTGCATTTTCTATATCCATAATCGCTGTCATAGCCGACTCGAAGGTGCGGTTCATGTTGCCGGCGGCATCGCCTGGCGCATAACGCTCGAACTCGCACTCATCCAGAGCCGTGGTAAACTTCTCTATTGTTGCATCATCCACGAAGTGGCGACCCAGGGTTTCACGGATGTTGTCGCGGTTGAGCTTCTCGGCTGGCATATTGAGCTTGTAGCTCATGTAGCCCCAGAGTGCTCTCATCACCTCATCGTAGAACTCGCCCTGCTTGCCCTGGAGCATCAGCTTGTTGGCAAGGCGCAGACGCTTGGTGGCTATCTTGCCCGCCCTGTTGGAACGCTTCTTCACGATGTCGGCATTCTCGATGGCACGGCGGCGGAACACGATGAGCAATACCACGAAGGCGATGAGCGGCATGAGCAGACTGATCCAGTAGCCGAAGCTGCCGAAGAACATCTCGTTTGCCTTGTGCTGTTCTGCCTTGCCCAACTTGATGGTGTGGATATCCTTGTCCTGGCTGGCGAAATCTTCAGACTCGCCCGATGTGCCATCGCCCTTCTCCACCTCTACCTTGAACGGCTGGGTCTTGATAGTCTTGTAGGCATTCTTGCTCGTATCATAATAGGTGAGCTCCACCGATGGGATGGTATAGCTGCCCTGGTTGCGAGGCACGGCAAGGAAATCGTAGACCATGTTGCCCTCTACGCCGTTGGCGGTGAGGCGGGTCTTGTCGGTTACCTTGGCATCATACTTGTCGAAATCCTTAGGGAAGTTGACCACCGGCTGCTTCAGCAGTTTCAGGTTGCCGATGCCGCCCACCACTACTCTCAGGGTGATAGGTTCGCCTGCCTTCACTTCCTTTTTATCGAGCGAGGCAGAGATATTGAACTTGCCCACACCGCCCGAGAAGTTGGCTGGGCGCTGTGGCAGCGGATCCACCTGCAGGGTGATGCCAGGTGCCTTGATATCCTTCTTTACTTCTACGTAGCCTGAACCGCCGTTGAAGAACGCCTCCATCGGGTCTACGTTGCGGTTCTGCTGAACCACGATGCCCTTGAAGGTGATGGATGGAATCTCCAGCCTACCTGTCATCTGAGGGTACATGACGTACTGGCTCCAGGTGACGCACTTGTATGGTCGGCCATTCACGGTTTCTGTGTGGAAGGTTTTCTGCTGTGGCAGCGGAACCTCCTGGGTGTGGAATCCCTTCAGGTCTGGCATCTTGCCTTCCAGCTGTGTGAGGTCCACCTGTGTATATACCTTATAGGTAAGAAGGATAGGCTCCTGCTCGTGAACTCTCTTCTTGCTGGCTGAGACCTTGATGAAGAGGTCGCTGCCCGAGATGGCAGATCCGGCAGAGCGCATACGAGGTTGGTCGTAGCTGTCCTGTCCGTGCATGTTGGGAGCGCCGTTGGTGCGCTGTGCATGTCCCGACACCTGAATCTTCACGGGGCGTGAAGACAGTCGTTTTCCTCCCACCACGGCATGCGAAGCCCCGATGGTGAAGCTGCCGTTCTTGGCGGCATAGAGGGTGTAAGTGATGGTTACGGATGATGAGGACGAGGTATGCCCGTTGATCATCTGGTAACTGGACTGCGAGGAAGTATACGGTCCTGCAATCACTTCCAGTCCATCCTGCACCCCACCCATTCGGAATTCCTCCACATCACTGGTGTTGATGGTATAGGCAACACGGAAGTTCTCTCCTGCCGCGACGTGCGACGGAGCCGACACTGAGATATGCTGGGCATCTACATGCACATGGTAGCCCAACATCATCAGCAGCAATATGATATACCAACCTATTTTTTTCATATCAACTTTCTTTTATCTTATATTTGTTCCAATTTAAAACGTAAGTACACCTTATTATATATATAGGCAAGAATCCCTGTTTGGTGAAGGGAAGCAGTTACGCTTTCTACCAATTCTTGTCGTAGGCCTTTCGGCGAGGCTGGCTCATCGCCTTCTGCAGCTTTCGCTTGGTGGCCTGTTCCTGCTGAATCGCGGCATTGAGGAGCTGTTCGGCGTTGTCGCGGCTCATCTTGTCCTGATTCTGCTGGTTCGGATTCGAATTCTTGTTTTTATTCTTATCTTTATTATTCTTATTCTTGTTCTGATCGTTCTTGTTCTGATCGTCTTTGTTCTTATCCTTGTTCTTGTCTTTATCCTTGTTCTTTTCGTTCTTGTTCTTGTCTTTATTGTTCTTGTCCTTGTTCTTATCCTTGTTATTCTTGTCCTTGTTGTTCTGATTCTGCGGGTTGTTCTTGAGCAGTTTCTTGCAGAGGGCAAGATTATAACGGGTTTCATTGTCCTGCGGATTGCATCTCAGCGCCATCTTGTAGTATTCGATGGCCTGTGCGTACTCGCGGTGGTTCTGCATCACCACTCCCATGTTGTGATAGCTCTTGGAGCGGCGGAAGTGATTAGGCTCCAGCTGCGCGGCATTGCCAAACTGCACCATCGCCAGCGAGTCTTTCTGCTGCATCAGCAAGGCACAGCCCAGGTTGTATATCGCCTGCGGATTCTTCTGGTTCTTGGAGATAGCCTTGCGATATTGGGTCTCGGCAGCTGCCCATTTCTGGGTCTTGAACGCCCTGTTTCCCTGGCGAATCAAGTTGCGGTCGGTCTGTGCGGCAGCATTTGTCGCACCGGCCAACAGGAAAGCCACAGTTACTATGATATAATGTATCGTGTTCATTTTAAAACATTTTTATGCTTTTGCCCTTTTAAGGCATTTTCTTGAATGGCGTTTTCTTGAAGAACTTAACGTTCCTGAGCAACGGATTCCTTACTTCCATCATGCAGACCTCGATGATGAGGAGGAGGATAACCAGGATGCCTACAGCCTGGAACTGCTCATCGTAGGCACTGTAGATTACGCTGGTCATTTCGCCCTTCTGCAACTTGGTGAGTTCGTTGTTCAGCGCCTTCTCTGCATCGCTGGTATTATCCACGTGGATATACTGACCCTTGCCTGCCTGTGCCAGCTGGCGGCACATCTGCTCGTTCAGGGCAGTCATCACCGTGTTGCCGGCATTATCTTTCAGATAAGAGCCGTCGCCCATCGGGATGGGTGCTCCCTTGGCATTACCGATACCCAGGATAAACACGTTGATGCCTTTCTTGTTGGCCATCTGCGCAGCCTCCTGCGCACCCTCTTCGTGGTTTTCGCCATCGGTAATCACGATGATGGCCCTGCCCACGTTGTCTTGCTGGGTGAAGCTCTTGGTGGCGAGGCTGATGGCCTGTCCGATGTTGGTGCCCTGAGTCTGGATGAGACCAGGAGAAATGTTCTGCAGGAACATCTTGGCAGAAACGTAGTCGCTGGTGATAGGCAACTGCACGAAGGCATCGCCTGCGAAGACGATGAGACCAATCTTGTCGTTGGTGAAGTTATCAACCAGATTCTCTATCAGCATCTTGCTTTTGTCGAGACGTGACGGAGCCACATCTTCGGCAAGCATGGAATTGGAGATATCGAGACAGATCATGGTTTCGATGCCATTTCGCTTCTCGTTAGAAATCTTGCTGCCCATCTGCGGGCGTGCCACCATCACGATGAGCAATGCCAAGGCTGCGAGCATCAGCACGAACTTCACCGTGGGGCGGTATTTAGATATGTGGGGCATCAGCTGCTTGAGCAACTCGGGGTCACCCAACTTTCTGAGCTTTGCCCTTCTCCTTCTCCAACCTATCAGGCGAACCAGCACCAATGCCGGTATCACCCACAACAGCCAGAGAAATGCGGGATCTTCAAATCTTAACATGGTTATATTTATATTATTTCTTTAATTCCATCAAGTCAACCCACTGAATATCAAGGGATGCGGCGGAGCCAGGTGATGCGGAGCAGAATCTCTACCAGCAATATCAGCAGGGAGGCAAGGGCGAATGGCTGATACGCCTCATACCGCTTGGCGAAATGCTTCACATTGAACTTCGATTTCTCCAGTTTATCAATATCCCGATAAATCTTCTTCAGTTCGGCATTGTTGGTAGCACGGTAGAAGTTACCATCGGTGGTCTGCGCAATGTCGCTAAGCGTCTGCGTATCAATCTCCACAGGGATGTTGACATACTGCACGCCTCCTGCCACCGGCATCGGATAAGGTGCCACCTTGTTGGTGCCCACGCCGATGGTGTAGACGCGGATACCATAGCTCTTGGCTATTTCGGCTGCAGTCATCGGCGAGATGTCGCCCATGTTGTTACTTCCATCCGTGAGCAGGATTACCACCTTGCTCTTCGACTTGGAGTCCTTCAGTCGGCTCACGGCATTCGCCAGACCCATGCCCACTGCGGTACCGTCGTCGATGAGTCCACGGGCAGCAATATCGGTTCTTGTATCCTGCAACAGGCGCAGCAGACTGGCGTGGTCGGTGGTCATCGGGCACTGGGTGAACGCCTCGCCCGCAAAGATAGTCAATCCGATGTTGTCGGTAGGACGGCCCGAGATAAACTCGTTGGCCACATCCTTCGCCGCCTCCATGCGGTTAGGCTTCAGATCCTCGGCAAGCATGGAGGTAGAAACGTCCATGGCAAGCATGATATCGATGCCCTCCACCGTCTTGTTGTCCCAAGAATAATGCGTCTGCGGACGGGCCATGGCACAAACGATGAGCACGAAGGCGATGCATCTCAGCACCATCGGCAGATGGATGAGTCGCACACGCAGGCTCTTGGGCGCAAACTGATACATTCTTGTATCGCTCATGCGCATCGTTGGCTCGCTCTTCTTCCTGCTCAGGAAATACCATAATATATAAGGTATCAGCAACAGGAGCAGCAGAAAATATGCTTTACTTGCAAATTCCATTTTTCTTTTTATTTAATAAAGTTACAGAACTTTCGCAAGTATCTCACCAACACGCCCTGAAAGGGCAGAAGCCCCTAGCCCAGGGCAACGCCCTGGGTAATGATGGATGCAAGCCTGTCGCCCTGTAAGGGCAAAAGCCTTCAAGTACCAGGCAATATACAAAGCTTTTG
>ERZ1031211.192-NODE-192-length-7468-cov-58.897343_pt1 | contig 7468 bp, 5 predicted proteins | sample MGYA00518739_ERZ1031211 | MGnify/ENA primary metagenome ERZ1031211 (study PRJEB33719, sample SAMN04261181) | wastewater metagenome | biome: rural village; feature: human; material: feces | host: Homo sapiens | place: El Salvador | collected 2013-01-07 ...
AGCCGGAAGAGCCGAAACTGCCTGTAAGATGCTTGACACTGAACAATACGGTGGCGAATCTGGCTGAACGACTGGCTAACACGGAAGGCAAGCATGCCTTCTCGTTTACACCGGAAGCTGACACCGTAGCGCAGAAGTGGAAATCGGCAATGAGCGACTTTTCAGTTATGTTAAGACAGGCTTACGACGGAACAAGCTATGAGCGTGAAGCAAGAAGTGCAGATGCAGTGAATGTTCATATAGACAGACTGTTATGGAACGTGGTGATGTGTGGAACGCCTGATGCGCTCTATCGAGTGGTAAGCAATTATACGGATGGTTTCCAAAGCCGTATCATCGTGGCAAAAACGCCCGATAATACCTTCACTCCACTTTCTGACAACATGTATGTAATGAACGAACGTCAGCGCGACCGCATTATTCAGATTGCTCATCTTCTGCCGCTGATGTCGGGTGAGGTAGTGCTGCCGAAGCTGGAGGAAAAGGGTAGAAAATGGCTGGAACAGATAAGACTGGAAACGATGAAAAATGACGACAAGGTGAAAGCCCGCCAGCGTTTCCGTATCTGTCCAACCACGATGAGAATGATGACCTGCATCATGCTCTGCAAGGTTCTGGAAACGCTGATTCAGAAGCATGGATTCAATGGAGCCGAGAAACAGCTGAAGGAGTCACCTGATTTGTGGAAGGGAATGCTCGTAAAGACGCAGACACCAACCATGCTCGAAACCTTCAATATCCTGGCAGATTATCAGTTGGATAATGCACTCTACTTCTTCCGTAGTCGCATAGAGGATGCGTTCTCATCCAAGAATTATTGCAGTCAGTCGCCCTACGATCGTACACATAGAGGTAAGAATGATTCCATCTTCGAACGTCTTGACGTAACTTTCACCTTTGAGCAGGCAGAGCAGCAGAGTGTTGCCGTAAAGGGCGCAACTGCTACCCATGAGACGGTAAGGCAGATGCTGAAGAATTGGAAGCGTCAAGGTTTGATCAGTATTTTACCAGACAAGCGTTATCAGAAAGTTACTTCTATCATATAAAATCCGGTCATTTCCGGTCATGGTCATTTCCGGTCATTTTGGTTTTCGGTTCTTAAATCAGCCTTAATGGCCGGCCTTGATCCAATTATTCATTATCAATTATTAATTGTAAATTATCATGAACATCAATATATTCCGCCGTCGCTTCACTCCATGGAGTGTGGATGGCACAATGGTTATAGGTGGCAAGATTTTCTGCGACACCTTAGAACGTCCTAACCGACATTTGCCAGCAGGACGTTATAAGATTTCTCTCATTCCTACCAAGCAAAAGAAGGTGTCGGAGACAAAGAAGAAAAATAAGTATGAAAGAGGAAAATATGAAATTGTTATCAAGCCTGTTATTCTGTTAAGATCCAATTACGTGCCTCGTACTGTTAGGCGCAGAGCTCGCTTCGTGCCTGGCAACGGTCCGCTACGTCTGAGAAACAAGAGTATCATTCTGGGCAAGTCTCATTATACCGGAATCGTTACGCAATCAGAAAAATGCTATAATGAATTTTGCCAGTTGTTGGATGAAGAATTCAAGAGGATGAAGAAAAAGCATCTACCGTGCAGAATCAATCTGTTTATCAGGGATTTGGGTGTTGACGAAATCCCCTTCAATTATCTGCTTATTTTTCAATAATTAATATTCAATATCATGCGTAAGATAAAGGAAATCATCATTCATTGCAGTGCGACCAAGGAAGGTCGCAACTTCACCGTAGCGGATATTGACCGCTGGCACCGCGAGCGCGGAATGCGCTGCATAGGTTATCATTTCGTGATTTATCGTGACGGCAGCATTCATGTAGGCCGTGCGATAGAGGAGGTTGGCGCCCATTGCAAGGGCCATAATTCCATCAGTATAGGCATTTGCTACATCGGCGGCTTATCAAAGAAAGGTAAGCCGAAGGATACAAGAACCCGAGAACAGAAAGCGGCAATGCGCTCGCTCATCGAGCAGCTGAAGGAGGAATATCCATTAGCCACGATTCATGGCCATAATGAATTTGCCAACAAAGCCTGTCCCTGCTTTGATGTAAAGAAGGAGTGGGGGAAGGAGTAGACACAAAAAATAGCGGATCTTTCACAGACCCGCTATTTGATATTTAATAAATACTCTGGAATGAATTTTAATCATCACCAAAAATAAAAGATGCCTTATACAATGCCCTGAGCCATCATAGCCTTAGCTACCTTCAGGAAGCCGGCTACGTTTGCACCCTTTACGTAATTTACGTAACCGTCTGGCTCTGTACCATACTTCACGCAGTTAGCGTGAATATCGTTCATGATGTCGTGGAGCTTAGCATCAACCTCCTCACGAGACCACTTCAGACGCTCTGAGTTCTGGCTCATCTCAAGACCTGATACTGCAACACCACCTGCGTTGGCTGCCTTACCTGGAGAGTAGAGAATCTTAGCATCCTGGAATACCTTGATAGCCTCTGGAGTAGATGGCATGTTGGCACCCTCGCTCACTGCGATAACGCCGTTGGCGATGAGAGCCTTGGCTGCCTCCTCGTTGATTTCGTTCTGAGTAGCTGATGGGAGAGCGATGTCTGCCTTCTCAAACCAAGGCTTAGCACCCGCAACATATTTTACACCATACTTCTCTGCATACTCCTTGATACGGCCACGCTCTACGTTCTTGAGCTCCATGATGTAATCGAGCTTCTCGCGGTCGATTCCGTCTGGGTCGTAGATGTAACCGTCTGAATCTGAACATGTAACTGGCTTAGCACCCAACTGGAGCAACTTCTCCATAGTGTACTGCGCTACATTACCTGAACCTGAAACCAAAACAGTCTTGCCCTTGATGTCAATACCCTTGGTAGCGAGCATGTTGCAGAGGAAGTATACGTTACCGTAACCTGTAGCCTCAGGACGGATCAATGAACCGCCGAACTCCTGACCCTTACCGGTCAAGACGCCCTGGAACTGGTGTGTCAACTTCTTGTACATTCCGAAGAGGTAACCTACCTCACGGCCACCTACACCGATGTCACCAGCTGGAACATCCTCGTCTGGACCCATGTGACGATAAAGCTCTGTCATGAAAGCCTGGCAGAAACGCATTACCTCGTTGTTGCTCTTGCCACGTGGAGAGAAGTCAGAACCACCCTTAGCACCACCCATTGGGAGAGTAGTAAGAGAGTTCTTGAATGTCTGCTCGAAAGCCAAGAACTTCAAAATACCCAAGTTTACTGACTTGTGGTAGCGAAGACCTCCCTTGTAAGGGCCAATCGCGTTGTTGTGCTGTACGCGGTAACCCATGTTAGTCTGTACGTTGCCCTTATCATCTACCCAAGATACGCGGAACTGGATGATGCGGTCTGGAATGCAGAGACGCTCGATGAGGTTTGCCTTCTCAAACTCTGGGTGCTTGTTGTACTCTTCCTCGATAGTACCGAGAACCTGACTAACTGCCTGAATGTACTCAGGCTCGTTTGGGAATCTTCTTTGGAGATTCGCGATTACTTCTGATGCTTTCATAATCTTTTAATCTTTTATTGAGTTTAAATTCTTATTTCTTATTTCTGCTTGCAAAGATACATGTTTTTCTTGAAAACACCAACAAAAAGAAAGAAAAAATGAAGAAAAAGTAGAAAAAAGATATTTTTTAACATTCTTAATCACGATTTGTAGCGCTTTTGTGTACGCACACCTTATTATATAAGAGACGTTTTTCGGGGTTTTAGCCTTTATCTCTGTTTTAGGAAATCTTGCATTCTGACGACTTCTGTTTATCTATCCTGCGCCATAGGGCATAAATGAGCAGGATGATAGCGTAGAGACCGATTACCAGGGGCAGACTGATTCTTACGTTTTCGATGCTTGCTCCAGGCAGCATGCTGATCAGTTTTATGGCTGTATTCAAAAACTGGGTGATGCTGGTCATGGCGCCTGATGTAAGGCTGATGAGTGGGGCGACAACCGGCGCTATGGGCGCCCATAACGTGAGTGGGGAGAACAGGATTAATGCTGCTCCAAGATATAGGATGAGGGTTGCTGCGGGAATGGCGATGTAATTGGTGAGAAGTGAATAGCACGATATTCTGCCGAAGGTGTAGACGATGACCGGAAGGGTTCCTATCTGGGCTGCCAGTGAAACGCAAAGGAGTCCCCATGCCCAACGGATGAAACGGCTGCGGATGGGGAGGAGGGTGTAAAGGGGTGTGAAGAACAGCAGAATGGAGGCTACGGCCAGGAACGAAAGCTGGAAACTCAACTCGAAAAGATAGAGCGGACTGATGAAAAGCATCAATATATAAGCTGAGGATAAAGTGTTGAGCGGCAGACCGGTACGATGGAAAGCTAAACTTAAGCTGTAGGCTGAAAGCATGATGGCTGCACGGACAGCACTTGCCGGCAATCCTATGAGAAAAACGTAGGTCCAGATGGAGATGAGGGACAGGATGATGGTGTAAACTGAGTACTTTCTGCCGCCTAGCAGAAAGATGAAAAGCTGGAAGATAATGCCTATATGAAGTCCGCTTACTGCCAGAATGTGACTGGCTCCGGAAATGGAGAAACTGTTTCGGGTGTTCGAGTCGAGTGCGCTCTTGTCGCCCAGCGCCATGGCTGCGATGACTGCATAGTCTTGCTGTTTTACGTGAAGGGAAACCAGTTTGCTTTCAATATTGCTTTTATAGCGTTCGGTATTGATTTTTGCCCGTGTGAGGTAAGACAGTTCCTGCCAGTTTTTCAGTTGTGTAGAGGTTTGGGAATCAGCTATTTGCTTACAGGTAAGAAAAGCCCCAAGGCTCAGGATGCATAAATGAATCATCACGCATTGGGAGAAGATGAGAAACTGGTGGCTCCTGCTGAAGTAGGCTTTTTTGCTTAAGAACTCAGTAAGGAAAAAGATGATGCTGCCAAGGGCGCATGAAATGATGGAGATGATGAGCCAGAAGCGCATGTTGAAATCATCATAGCCCCATTTGGCTATGATGATTCCGATCGTCAGTGTGAGGCTGATGGTCATGAGCGGGGGGAGGGGTAGCTCTTTCATCATTCCTCTTTCCTTTTAAAAGATAATTTATTTCCTATTTCTTGAATCCGAAGATGCGCTTGATGAATTTCTTCACAGCGTTTTCTTGCTTCTGTGGATTTACGATAGGAGTGTGCTTGCGTGCAGCCGGCTTGTCGCCCTTTTTCTGGGCTACGCCTCTGCCACGGCCGTTGCTGCCTGGGCGAACATTGTTCTCGGTGCCCGGGCGCTGCTGGTTGCTGTTATTGCTGTTATTGCGGCGCTTCTGGCTGTTGCTGTTCTTTGGCTGCTCGCCTGGCTGGGCTGGCTTTCTGTTCTGCTGCTTTGCGTTCTGCTGCCTGTTGCCCTGCTGTGGCTGCTGCTTTGGGTTCTGCTGCCTGTTGCCCTGCTGTGGCTGCTGCTTTGCGTTCTGCTGCCTGTTGCCCTGCTGTGGCTGCTGCTTTGCGTTCTGCTGCTTATTGCCCTGCTGTGGCTGCTGCTCGTTGTTGCGTGGCGCTTTTTCCTGACGCTCGTTTGGCTTGTTTGGCTTGCGCTTGTGAGAAGTCTGGTCGCGGTCTTTCTGTCGGCGGTTCTTGGCGCTGTTCTTTCCGCCCTCGCCGTTTCCGCCGTTACCGCGTCTGTTGTTTCTTCCGTTTGCGCCTTTCTTCTTCGGCTTGTTGAGCTTGATGTATTCAGGACCTTCGCCGCATCCCTCAGGGAGAGGCATTTTGTCTACCACCTTCTCCAGGAACTTCTCTATCTGCTGGAACCAGTACTGGTCTTCTTCGCTTACGAAGGTGATGGCTCTACCATCGCGGTTGGCACGGGCTGTACGGCCGATGCGGTGAACGTAATCTTCTGTATCGTGAGGAACATCGTAATTGATGACCATCTCAATATCATCGATGTCGATTCCGCGCGCCACAATGTCGGTAGCTACGAGCACATCATACTGTCCGCTTTTGAACTTGAACATCACATCGTCGCGTTCAGCCTGTTCCAGGTCGCTGTGCATGGCTCCGCAGTTTACTCCAATCTGCTGGAGGGAAGCTGCGAGTTGCTTCACCTTGAATTTGCTGCCGCTGAAGACGATGACACGTTTCAGGTCGCCTGCCTTGAAGATGTCCTTGATGATGGTCATCTTCTGGGTTTCGTAGCATACGTATGCTTCCTGCTTGATTTTCTCGGCTGGCTTGCTGACTGCAAGTTTGATTTCTACCGGATTCTTGAGCAGGGTCTTAGCCAGTTCTTCTATCTTCTCAGGCATGGTTGCCGAGAACATGATGGTCTGGCAGGTCTTTGGCAGTTTTGCCGCGATGGTCTTGATGTCTTCTGAGAAACCCATGTCGAGCATGCGGTCGGCCTCGTCGAGGATGAAGAAGCTTACCTTGCTGAGGTCTACATTGCCCAGAGAGATATGGGAGATGAGGCGGCCCGGGGTGGCGATGACTACATCGGCTCCCATGCGGAGGCTGCGCAACTCCTGATCGTAGCGGTTGCCGTCGTTGCCGCCGTATACGGCTACGCTGCTCACGCCCTGCAGGTAATAGCCGAAGCCTTGCATCGCCTGGTCAATCTGCTGGGCGAGCTCGCGGGTTGGTGACATGATGACGCAGTTGATGGCGTCTTTCGGATAACCGCCGTCATCGAGCTTGCTCAATACTGGCAGCAGATAGGCTGCGGTTTTGCCGGTTCCGGTCTGGGCTACGCCCAATACATCGTGACCTTCTAATATCTCTGGAATGCACTTTTCCTGTACAGGAGTGCATGTGTCGAAGCGCATGTCATATAATGCGTCGAGCACGTTGTCGTTTAAATCTAATTCGTCGAAATACATTTTTTTTTAATGTTGAATGTTGAATGTTGAATGTTGAATGTTGACTTTTTACCTCGGTGCCTTGCGGTAGCAGAAGTAGGCTACGATGGCGAAGAGGAAGTTTGGAAGCCACGCTGCCAGAACAGGCGGGAAGTTGGCCTGGATGGCGAAGGTGGCAGAAACCGTCTGCAGCATGATGTAGCCGAAACTCAGCGCAAGACCCACGCCCAATGCTGCTCCCATGCCGCCCTTGCGCTTGCGGGCTGAGAGGGAGACACCGATGATGGTGAGGATGAACGAGGCGAAGGAAGAGGCGATGCGCTTGTGGTATTCTACCTCGTACTGCACTACGTTGCCCGAACCGCGGTTGATCTGCTTGGAGATGTAATCGCGGAGCTCAGGACTGGTGAAGGTTTCCTGCTGACCCTTGGAATAGACCAGGTCGGTAGGTTCCATCATGATGATGGTGTCTTTCTGCGCTCCGCTCGTAATATGCTCCTTCATGCCCTGGAGCTTGCGGATTTTCCAGTTGCTCAGTTGCCAGTGATACTTGCTGTCGGAAATGGTGTCGTACTGGATGTCCATCGCTGTAAGGTGGCTTACGAGTTTCTTGTCCTGGAACTTGTCGAGACAGAATCCGTAGCCGCG
>ERZ1031211.194-NODE-194-length-7420-cov-42.547862_pt1 | contig 7420 bp, 4 predicted proteins | sample MGYA00518739_ERZ1031211 | MGnify/ENA primary metagenome ERZ1031211 (study PRJEB33719, sample SAMN04261181) | wastewater metagenome | biome: rural village; feature: human; material: feces | host: Homo sapiens | place: El Salvador | collected 2013-01-07 ...
ACAGTTGTACCGTTGTGCTCCATGACCACCTTGATTTTCTTGGCATCATCCAGTTTCTCAAGTTTGTCAAGGGCAGTAGCACGGGTAGCTCTTGAAGAAACCTTCTTGCTGAGCTTGAACTGCACATATCCGTATGTGCCGTCCCAGCCTCCGGTTTCATCATCCGAGCAACTTGTTGCTGCAAAGGTCAGGAGAGAGACCAAGAGCAACAAGAGTGCCTTTGAAAATATTTTCATTCTGTTCATTACTTTCTCTTGCTTCTAAATCCCATATTATTGATAATGACTACTCGCTGGCATACTCTCTGCATGTCGTTGAAACCAGCAAGGATAGGATAAGTGAGCTTATCGGCATTCAAGCCAACATAGATACCCTTATCGTCCTGTCCTACCTCGTAGTTTTCATCAGGAACAGGGTTTCCTGTACCGTCGTAAATGACTACGTTTGCTCCAGCTGAAGGATCCCATCCGTCAATCTGAGGATAAATGGCTACATAACCACCATAAACTGTTGATTCAAATACATCTTTACCAGTATAACTGAAGATGCCCTCAGCATATGACTTAAAGTCCTCATTGGTTGTCAAGGCACAATCTACATTCATACCCATGCTGGTAACAATAGGAGCAGTAACCTCAGAATCGCCCTTCTTTTCTTCCTTCTGTACAACATCCATCAGGAAGTAACGGTCGTAATCGCTCTTCACTGTCATGAAGTCTTCCTCCAGCATTCCGTCGAGTCCATTCTCCAGACTCTCGAATACGCTCTGTGGCAATGCATAGACCAGGAACTCACGGCTTCCGCTGCCTAATGGAGCGACTGTGAGCTTCACATCACCCTTTTCACCCTGCAGTTTCACAGCACCAGATGTATCCTCGAACAGACCAGCTTCCTTTTTCTCGAAGACTACCAGCTGGTAAGCATCACCCAAGGTCTTGAGGGTGAAAGGAACGAAGTTGTAGAAGGTGAAATCGTTGGTATCACCGCCATTCAGGCTAGAACCATTCTGAGTGAACACCTTACCATCGAGAGATACATTCCATACTGCCCACTGTGAAGAGGTTGGATAAGTAACATCCATGGTACTGGTGGTCATACCATTATAGATAACAGGTATGGTTACAGCAGCCTTGCCATCCTCAGAAGTGAAGGTGATGGTGTAGTTGCCGTCCTTAGCGATGGCATACTTAGCACTTACGCCCTGATTCTCCTTGAAGGCAACACCGCCTACAGCATCCTTGTTAGGTGTACCTACCAGGAAGCCGCCTTCCAAGTCTACCCAAGCAGGAGTATTGGTAACAGCAAAACGGAAGTTTGACTTTACAGTAAACTTGTTGTATACATTGTAACCTACAGTGATACCTGTCTCGGTGATATCATTGCCATCCGCATCGTAAACCGTCAGTATATGGTCGGCAGCCGAACGCTTAACCTCAGCGATGGCAACCTTCTGACCACCCATATTCAGGAAGAGCTGAGCCACGCTCATATCATCGCTGGCATCATCAGCAGTAATCTTAACCTTGATGGTCTGCTTGCCTGCAGTACCATTGAGTACGAAGGCGTCTGCTTTCTCGCCCTGCACCAGTTTACACCAGATTTTGTCTGAAGAAAGGCTCCAGCTCTCGTTGGCATCGAAGGTGAAGTCCAACTCAGCGCCAGCTGCACCGCCGATAGTCTGTACCTGTGGGAACACAGGAGTTACGGCATCGTCATCGCTGGAACAAGCTGTGAACAGAGTCACTGATACCAGCGCCATCAATACGAGCCAATATTTTGAAATCAATGTTTTCATTTTCTTTTTATTCTACGATTAATATCCTTGTTCTTTCAATTTCTCTGCCTCTGCATCGCTGATCCATTCATACATGGTGATGAAGGTTCCTACGTTGCCGAAGGTTGAACCATCCTTGTTGTCAACACTCATGTTGACATACTGCAATACATAGTTCTGGCAGGTGTTATAATAAGAGGTATAGAGAGAAGGCTGGCTGATGCGCAACTTGCCGTCTCCATAGATGGTACCGAACGCCTCGCCGGTTTCACCAGCTATCTGGTCGTCCATCTCAACCTTTGGCTCAAGCATGTTCTTGGTATTGAACTTCAACTTCAGGTTGTAGCCCTTATAGTAAACATCCTTCAGCAGAACGGTATTCTCCTCGCCTTCCACCACCTCGGTCTTGATCAGACGGTTGGTTACGTTGTTCAGATACTTGCTGTAGAAGGTAGATGTTACCATGCACCAGCCAGAGAAGTTGTGGATATCGAAAGGACAAGACTTCTGCATTACCACGTGGGCATAGTCCTTATAGAGTTCTGTCCAGTTATACTTCTCCGGAATCACCAGTTTCAGGGTGAAGCCGAGCGAATCGGTCTTGCCGATGTTATCATAGATACCCTGAACCTTCACATTTCCTACCATCTCGCCCGCCTTGATTGTAACGGTGTTGTTGAGGATGCGGTAATGCTTACCCTCGATGGCATTGCTCTGCTTGTCTACTACCTCCACGCCGAAGGTGCGGTCGTAGTCAGCTTTTTCGGTTGCAGATACAGGCACATTGAAAACCTCGTTGCTTTCCTGTACTGCATACTGATAGAGCGTATCAGAGAACATGATATGACTTGGACCAGCATAAGTGGTATAATCCTGTGAACAACTCACAAGAGCGATGAGTGCAGCTACGGCTGCCAAACATCCCATCATTATTTTCTTCATGATCGTCTCCTTATTTTATTTGTTACTTTCATTAGGCTGAATCTCAGAACCTGGTGCCTCAAGCTCATGCTGAGGAATTGGCCAGACAAAGAGAGGGTCATCCTTTTCAACCTTCAGACTGCTCTGCACGAAGTTGGCAGCAGGCTGGTCGGCAGCCTTACGCTCAAATCCCTTGTGCCAGCGCTTGAGGTCGTTCAGACGGAAGCCTTCCATATAGAGTTCCTTCACGCGCTCTGCCTCGATTATCTTCATGGCGTTGCTCTCGCTCATCGAGGTGTTACCACCATAAGATGAGTAGCGGGCTGTACGCAAGGTAGAGATGTCCTTACCTGCCTTACCATAGTCCCCCTTCATGGCGTAAGCCTCAGCACGTATCAGATACTGCTCTGAGAGACGGAATACCATTGGCTGGTGAACATGCAGGATATTGTTGTTCAGAAATTCTGCATCGCCGAAATACTTGCTCAGCAAAGGCCACTGCAAACCGTGCTCATAACCTGTTACACGGGTTGTGAAGATGGCTGCAGCACGGAGGTCATTGCTGTCGAATGAGTTGATGACCCATGTCTCAGGCACATAGTCTGGACGATAAGTTACATAGTTGTAGTTATCGAAGATGGTACCCAGTGCACCGCCATAGCTGTTCACGGTAAAGCCTACCTTCCAGATAGCCTCACGCGAATCACCATAGGTCCAGATATACTTGTAATCGTTCACCTTGTTTAAATAGGTGTTGGAAGAAGCCTTCTCCAATGTATAATACTTACTGCCGATTACCTTAGATGCATACTTGATGGCATCATCATACTTGTGCATATATAAGGATACGCGCGCACGCAAGGCATGACAGGTATACTCGTTGAAGTAAATCTCATTGTAGAGACTTCCAGTGAAGTCTTCATCTACCTTCAGATATTCAGCAGCCTTGTCAAGGTCTCTCAATACGAATTCGTATGATTCCTTCAGACTGGCTCTCTTCTGTGGCTCATTGCCGTAATAGTGCTCTGTGAGTACCACGCCGAGTTCCTTCTCTGCCTGCTCATCGCTGTCATAAGCCTTGCAGAAGCACTTGATCAGTTCTGAGTAAGCCAGGGCACGGGCAAAATAAGCCTCGCCCTCACACTGCTCCAGCTTGTCGAGCTCCTTATCACTGTTGGTGTTTGCCTTTACCTTATCTACATTATCGAGCAGGAAGTTGGCATTGTTGATAACACCATAAAGGTCGGCATATACCGCCTCGATGTCGGTGTTGGTAGCCTTGATATCTTTCCAACGGTAGATATCGCCATAGGCATTAGAGTAGCCCTTCACGCAGTACACGAAGTCTGCCTGCAGATCTGGCAGGATTGTCAGATTGCCCGAATAGAGGGCGCTGCTCTTGAAACTGTCGTAGATACCGTACACCAGCTTGTCCATGTCGCCCACCGTGTTGATAGCCTGGTCCATGCGGATAGAATCCTCTGGATACTTATCAAGACAGGAAGACATCGAGAGGGCTAGGATTCCCGACAGGATGTATGTCTTTATATTTTTGATATTCATTTTTTTCTCCTTTCTTGGTTAGAATTGCAATTCAACACCCAGAGTAAACTGGCGTGATGCCGGATACTGTGCCTGGTAAATATTGGATGAAACCTCAGGATCCAGACCGTTGAAACCGGTTACGGTGAAGAGGTTCTGTGCCTGACCATAGATTCTGACCATAGAGAAGAAGTTGGTCTTGCGCAACAGACTCTGTGGCAATGAATAGGACAGACTGAGATTCTTCAGACTGAGGAACGATGCATTCTCCAAGAAGCGGTCATCGAGCTGGGTTACCTCGCCCCAACGTGGGATGTCGGTAATATCGCCCGGCTGCTTCCAACGGTCGTACAACAGACGGTTTGACTGGTTGTAAGCAGTACCGAAGGTTACACCGCTCTCCTCGAAGTAACGGTCGTTGTTGATCACGTAGCGTGTACCTATCCAGCTGAACTGGGCAGAAAGCTGCAAGCCCTTCCAACGGAAGCTTGTACCGAAACCGCCCATCCAAGGTGCATCATAGGTCTTGCCTGTCATCACCTTGTCGCTCTCGCGGAACTCGTTGGTTACGTTGCCGTCCTTATCATACCAGAGCTGCTCACCATTTGCTGGGTTCACACCGGCATAACGGTTCAGGAAGAACTCGCTTACAGAGTGACCTACTACATACTTCAAACCGGTGGTTGAGTTTACATACTCGGTTACACCGTTATAGAGTTCCTTCAATCGGTTCTGGTTGTAAGATACGTTGGCACTTACATTCCAGGTGAAGTCGCGTGTGCGGATTACATCACCGTCAGCACTCAGCTCGATACCCTTGTTAGCCATCACACCTACGTTCTTCCAGCGATAGCCCTCGCCGGTAACGGTGTAAGACTCAGGAACGCGCATCAGCATATTAGAGGTACGCTTGTAGTAAGCCTCGAAGCTGAAGTTGATTCTGTCGAGGAAGCCCAAACGGAGGGCGAAGTTGTTTGCCCATGTTGACTCCCAACCCAATTCCTCGTTACCACTCTGTGATGGAGAGAAACCGGCAGTATTATCGTAGTTGGCACCACCCGATACCAGAGCCAGGTGATAATAGTTAGGAATCTCAGAGTTACCCGATGTACCGGTACTTACGGCAATCTGGGCTGTGCTGAGCCACTTCATATCCTTCAGCCAGTCGGTTGACTTCACGTTGTACATGAAACCGAGCGACCAGAATGTACCCCAGCGATGATCCTTACCGAAACGTGAAGAAGCATCAGTACGCAGAGAGAAGTCGGCATAGTAGAGCTCCTTATAGTTATACTCGCCACGCATGAAGAATGACAGGTAGGAATAATCAGAAGATGAATCTGCCCAGCGGCTGGCACGTGTACCTGATGATACGTTGGTCAGGAGATCGCTGGTCTGACCCTTGGAATATACCTGGAAACCCTCTGAGTGGAAATTGACAGCCTCCTGACCCAGCATCACGTTGAACGAATGGATATCGTTCAGGGTGAAACGGTAGTTAGCCGTAGTGGTCTCTGTCAGGTTGATGGCATCGCTGCTCTGGCGTGCCGCAGTACCCTGTCCGTTGTTTGAAGAGAGACTTGGGAACGACTGGAGGAACGCTGTAGAATGGGTGAAATCGGCACCAAACTGAGTACGGATAGTCAGATTCTCTATCGGATAGATTTCAGCATACATGGTAGAGAGCACCTTATATTTCTTGTTCTTGATAGGATTCAAGCCCATGTAAACGATCGGGTTCTCGCTGGTTCCAGCCCAGTTGCCTGCTGAAAGTGAAGCTAGACTGCCATCCTTTGCGTATGGATTCCAGTAAGGCAGCATGAATCGGCATGCTGAGATAGGAGTAACGGTATTATAGCTACCGTCGTCAGCCTGCTGAGCCTCCTCATAGGCAGCCATGGTGTTGGTACCTACCTTCAACCACTTGCCTGCCTTTACATCAGCATTGGTGCGGATGTTGTAACGGCGGAAGGTTGAATTCTGTGCGATACCATCCTGATCGTAGAAACCACCAGAAACATAGTAGTTCAAACGGTCGGTAGCACGGTTGATAGAGAGTTCGTAGCTCTGCAGCGGAGCGCGGTCGTTGAACACCTCGTCCAGCCAGTTTACGTTTACTCTTGAAAGGAGATTGTAATCCTTACCTGTATCCAGACCTACTTCTTTCTCAAACTGTATACGCTCGTCGGTATTCATCATCTTCCAGTTGGTCTGTGCCAACTCTGAGAAACCATACTGTGCACGGAGCGTAATCTTCGCCTTGTCCATTGCCAATCCTCGCTTGGAAGTGATTACAACCACACCATTGGCAGCACGTGCACCATAGATAGAGGTAGAAGAGGCATCTTTCAATACAGAGATACTTTCGATGTCGTTAGGACTCAAGGTATTGAAATCAGAACTTGAGATTGGCACGCCGTCGAGGATAAAGAGTGGCGACTTGCCGGAGTTGATAGAGTTGGTACCACGGATCTGGAAGGTAGCCGCCTTGCTAGGTTCACCCGAAGAAGAGATGACCTGCAAACCAGTACTCTGTCCCTGCAAAGCTTGGTCGAAGCTTGCCGCTGGCACATTTTCTATCTTTTCAGACTTTACGGCAGACACGGAACCCGCAATGGTTCCCTTCTTTCTCACGCCATACGCCACCACAACCACTTCATCCATCATCTTGGAATCCGAAGCAAGGGTGATGTTGAGCGTATTTGTCTGCGCTTTCACAACGTGCTTCTGCGTAACGCAACCCACATACGAGTAGGCAAGCGTAGCCTTCGAAGCACCCTTAATTTCGATGGTATAGTTACCGTCAATATCGGTCACCACACCATTTGATGTTCCCTCTTGCATAATGGTCACACCAATCATCGGTTCGTTGTCTTCAGCAGACACGACTGTACCCTTGACGCTGAAACTCTGCGCCAAGACCGATTGGATAGACAACAATACAAGTGAGACAAGTAAAAGAGTTAATCTTCTCATCCTTGTTTGTTTCAAGTTTACTAATTAATAATTATTATTTTTTTCTCATTTTTTTCTCGTTTGGTAAAAGCCGAAAGCACTCAGGGCGACACTTCGCCCCCTCCATTTATACATTCTTTCACTAAAATGCACGCATGGAAATACCTATTTAACTTAAATCGGTGCAAAATTACGAATATTTTCTTATTTGCCCAAGATAATCGCTTA
>ERZ1031211.203-NODE-203-length-7325-cov-27.727235_pt1 | contig 7325 bp, 3 predicted proteins | sample MGYA00518739_ERZ1031211 | MGnify/ENA primary metagenome ERZ1031211 (study PRJEB33719, sample SAMN04261181) | wastewater metagenome | biome: rural village; feature: human; material: feces | host: Homo sapiens | place: El Salvador | collected 2013-01-07 ...
TATTTGATAGCAAAAAACCTAATTATCCTAACCCATAATATAATAAGGTGTATCCTTCTTGCCCCATACATCGGGCAAGCGAGGATACACCTTTTTTATTTTGATAGTATTTTGTTTTTGCTGATGATATTTCCAGCTTCCGATTTTATCGGATATCCATCTTCGAAAAGGTCTGGAAGTATTTCAGACAGGTATCGCGCCATTCCTTCGCATTCTCAAGCTGCACGTTGAGAAGCGAGTCGGTATGCAGCCATTCCTGCTCATGACCTTTCATGTACTGCTTGGCAGAAGTGTGCCAGTAATCACGGTAAACTTCTACCATTGCCACGCCCATGTTGTATTTCATGCAGAGTTCCTGCCAGAGGGTGCTGCCCGACTTCATCCTGTAATTCCATGGCACATGATGGAACCAGAGGAGATATTCCTCAGGACAGGTCTGGATGTTGTCGTACTGGCTGCGATAAGGCTCAGGATACTGACCTACGGCATCTGTTCCCTTGGATGAACGGTCGAAACCGATACCCTTGGCATCAGCCTTGTGATAATACACAGGGCACCACTCCAACGGATAGCTGGCGATGAAACCATCCGGCTCCGGACCATAGTGGTGGTCGAACTTGAAGATGTGGTGCAAGCCCAATGGCATCATATAGTTGACGCAGGCTTCGCGGGAAGTCATCATCATCATCTCTACAGGTTTGGTGAACTTCTCATCCTGATTCTCGTAAGTCTGAACGAGCCATTCGTGGGCAATCTCTTCTGCGCTGAGCGAAGGATTCCATGCCAGGCGACCGAAGGCATACCAGTTTGCCTGTGAGAAAGGATGACCGCACCAGTTGGCATCATCACCGATATTGGCTACGCCAGAGATACCCACCAGTTTGCTTGGATTGACGAATCCAAAGAATTCCTTCCACATAGGTGCAAGATAGGTGAGGTGCTTGCTCTGTCCCAGATATTCCTGTGTAATCTGCAGTTCTGCTATCTGAGGAGTTTTCTTGATGTTGTCGAAGATAGGAGCGTATGGTTCACGAGGCTGGAAGTCGAGCGGACCATTCTTGGATTGCAGGATGACGTTGTCTCTGAACTTGCCATCCATATCCTTGAATTCGCTTACGGCTTGTTTCACTCGGTCTTCGCCCTTGTGGTTGGCACCATATACAAAGCTTCTCCACATGATGATGCCTCCGTATGACTTCACGGCATCGGCAAGCATGTTGGCTCCATCGGCATGGGTGCGGTGGTAATCGCCCGGACCAGGCTGTCCCTCGGAGTTTGCCTTTACCAGGAATCCGCCAAAGTCGGGGATGGTTGCATAAATCTCCTTGGCTTTCTTCTGCCACCATTGCTGCACCTTCTTGTCCAACGGGTCTGCGGTCTTGGTATAACCCAGAGCCATCGGCGAAGCGAAATTGATGCTGAGATAGACTCGGATGCCGTAAGGGCGCAGGATGTTGGCGATGACCTTCACCTTATTAATATATTCTGCCGTCATCATCTTTGGCGATGCATTCACGTTGTTGAGCACACTGCCGTTGATGCCGAGCGATGCGTTGGCACGGGCGTAGGTGATGAGACGGTCGTGCAGGCTCTTGCTGATGCTGCCGCCCTTGCCTTTCTTTCCGAGTTTGATTTCTTCCCACTTGAAGATGCTCTTGCCGGCATAGCCACGTTCGATGCTGCCATCCAGATTATCCCAATGGTTGAGGATGCGTAGCCCCACCTGCGGTTTCTCTGTTTCATCGATGGTCTTGCCGAAGTTCTGCTGCTTGCCGCTATCCGCATTGTAGGCACCGGTGTTTTGCTGACGAATCAGCTCGTAGGCACCATAAAGCAAACCGATGGGGTTGCTGGCGGTGATGGTGGCTTCATACTGGAGTTGATTACCCTGATGGATAGGGCGTACATAGAGGTTGAAGCCTTCGCCAAGGTTCAGTGCCTTGTCTATCTTCAACTCCACGTTCTTGCCTCGCCAGCTGTTTTCCAGTTCCTGGCGTGCAATCTTCACGGTAGCGTTTTCTTCTGCCGATGTAGTTACCTGGCAGGCGTTAGCAGATGCTTTGCCAAGCCACAATGAGGACCCATCATTCTGTGCTGAGGCTTGCAGGGAAGCGAGCACCATGAATAACGAAATAAGGTATTTCTTCATATCTTTTCAGTTTGTTAGTTGTGAAAGCTGGTGTTGCCAGCTTCGATTGTTTCTAATTCTGCTGCAAAGATACGAAAAAATACCTTATTATCCAATTATGCGTGTTTATTTCTCTTTCCTCTTTGTTTCAGCATATTCACTTGGGGACATGCCGTAGTGCTTCTTGAACACGGTAGAGAAGTGGGTCTGGTTGCTAAACCCCACGGAGTAAGCCACCTGCGTGATGTTGATCTGTCCTTCTTCTATCAGGCGTGCTGCCTGTTCCAGTCGCAGGTTGCGGATGAATTCTCCGGCAGATACACCCGCTATCTCCTTGAGCTTGCGATGCAGTTGGGCACGGCTGATACCCACATCTGCCGTAAGTTTCTCCACGTTCAGATCCTGATCGGCTAGATGTTCATTCATATAGTTCATCACTCGCTCCATCAGGGCATCGTTGTTGCCTTTCACCTGAATCTGCTCTATCTTCGCCTTCTGTCCTTGTGCCCCGCTATACTTGCCACGGATGCGTCGCACATTATCCACCAGGTTGTCGATGAGGATATGCAGTTCTTCCATGTTGAATGGCTTTGCCAGGAAAGCATCGGCTCCCTTGCGTAAACCTTCCAGGCGGTTCTCTACTTCGCTCTTCGAGGTGAGCAGGATGACAGGAACATCGCTGATGTTGCTGTTGCTCTTGATGTTCTTCAGCATGGTGATGCCATCCATCTCCGGCATCATCACATCGCTTATCACGAGGTCGTACTTGCCCGTGAGCAGCATCTTCAATCCTTCCTTGCCGTTGCTGGCATGATCAAATCGGTACCAGTCGCACAGCTCGGTCTTGATGTAGTGGGCTATCTCAGCATCGTCATCTACTATCAGGATGTTGAAGTTGCGGTTGGCCTGCACTTTCTTGCCGATGGATTCGATGCTTCTGTCCTCTTCCTCGTTGAGAATCTCTTCTGGCTTCAGATGTTCCTTGCCCAGCGGAATGGTTACCTCGAAGCAGGAACCCTTGATACCATCGGTGCGGTTGTATGCCTTGATCTTGCCTCCGTGCATCTCTACGAATGCCTTGCAGAGGTTCAGTCCGATGCCGGTGCCTTCGATGTGAAGGTCGCTGCTGTTGCTGCCTTGGTAGAATCGGTCAAAGAGTCGGTCGGTCTTCTCTTCCTTCAATCCGATGCCGGTATCCTGTACCTTGATGATGGCATTCTTCTCGTCCTTGCCCATGATGAGGGTGATGGCACCGCCATTGAAGGTATACTTCATGGCGTTGGAGAGCAGGTTGGAAATCACCTTGTCGAAGTTGATGCGGTCTATCCATACAGGCAACTTGCCATTGGCATCGCTGAGGCTCGCATCTTCCTGGAGCGAGAGTGTGATGTTGCGCTCTTCTGCATTGAAACGGTAGAGCGATATGATGCCGTTCAGGAATTCCTTGAGCTGGGTTTCCTGACAGTGCAGATGCATCTGGTTCTTGTCTATCTTTCGCTCGTCGAGTATCTGGTTCACCAGAAGCAGCAGGCGCTGGGCGTTGCGGTCGATGGTGTCGATATCCTGTTTGCTTTCGGCATCCGTGATTCTTGTCTTCAACTTGTTGAGCGGTCCCATAATCAATGTCAGCGGCGAACGGATATCGTGGGTGGCATTGATGAGGAACTGCATCTTGGTTTCTTCCAGGTCTTCCTTGCGATGGCGCTCATATCGGTAGATGATGTACAGGATGATGCCTGCTGCTGTCAGGAAATAGAGGAGAAATGCCCAGGTGGAAGCATACCAAGGGTCGCACACCTTGATGTGGATGATGGTTGACTTCTTGGAGAAGTTGCCATTGCTCATGGCTCTTACCTCCAGGGTGTAGCTGCCAGGCTTCAACTTGTTGAATGATACTGCGTTGGAACCTTCGTTGGTGCTATTCCATTTTCCCTCGTTGATACGATATTGAAAGCTGATGTTGTCGGTGTTCCTGTAGTTGAGCAGCGAGAACTCCAGCGTGAACGAATTCTCCTCGTATGGTATCGTGAACTCATCAGTCAGACAGTTGATAGGTTTGCCGTCGATGATGAAGTTGGTGAGGTGTACATCTCCCAGTTCCATCTTCTTGGCTCTCACTCTTTCCGGGTAGAAGGTGGTGATGCCGTCGCTTGTACCGAAGGCGATGAGGTCGTTGGCGGTATGCATGGAAGAGCCCAGCACGTACTCACGGGTAGTAAGTCCGTTGCCATTGATGTGCCCGATAAGCTGTCTGTTCTTCTGGTCATACTGCCAGATGCCCATGGTGGTGCTTATCCACAAGTCGCCCTGATGGTCTTTGATGATGCTGCACACCTGCTTTCCCTTCAGAACTTCGGCGTGAGGGAAAGCAAGGGGCTTGTTGGTCTTTCGGTCGAAAAGATAGAGTCCTTCTTCCGTTCCGATAATCATATTGCCGTTCTTTCCTTCGCAGATGCCATTCGCCTGTCTGTCTTTCAGAACGTTATTCCATCCGAAGTCCTTGAAGCTGAGTGTCTTCGTGTTGAGGCAGGAAACGCCATTTGAAGTACCTATCCACAGATGACCGGTATGGTCGAATGCCATGCTGCGCACCCAGTCGTTGCAGAGGAATCCCTTGTTTCCTCTCTGTCGCATATTGAGCACGGTAACCTTTCCGCTTTCCACATTATATATATATAGGCCCTTGCTATATACAGAGATATAGAGATTGCCCTGGTTGTCATCTGTCATGCAGTAGATACCTGCGCTGGTAAAGGTGAGCTTTTCCTGATAGGCTCCCGTATGCGGATTGTAGCTGTAGAGCGCACTTCCGTTGCTGATCCAGTATGCACCCCGGCGGTCTTTGTAGATGATGCAGGTGCCTGCTGGCGAGGTAGGGTGGGCGATAATCTTTCCTGAAGCATCAAAACAGAATACGCCACTGTTTTGCACCGTACACCATGTTTCTCCATTCTCACCAGGGGCGATGGAAGAAACGCTGCTGCCGATGATGTAGTTCTGTGCCGAGAAACTCCAGCTGCTGAAGGCTTGCTGGCGCTGGTTGAGCAGATAGAGACCTTTATTGTAACAGCCTATCCAGAGGTTGTTGTCCTTGTCTTCGATGATGTCGTTGACGAAGGCGGTGGAAAGATTGAAATTGCTGTTGCTGTTTTCCAGCTGTTCCACCTTGTTGCTTCCCTTCTTGATGATCAGGGCTCCATGTTCAGAGGTGCTGATATAGAGGTTGCCTTCGTGGTCGAATGTGGCATTGTTGATGGTTACATGATTCTTGAATGCTCCCAGGTCGTAACCGGCATCGGCTATACGTCCCGTGCGATAGTCATAATAGATGATGCCATACATGCAGACGATGAGCATGGCTTGCGGGCGATGCTGGATGAATGCCACAGGGGCTCCGTATGGCGATTTGAAGTCTTTGCGCTGCACCTTGCCTTGCTTCTCGATGAATCGGGTGAAGGTTGACAGGTGACTGCTCTGCCAGAGATAGTGGTGCTTGTCTTCGTAGATATGGGTGAAGAATACATCCGAGTCGCGCTCGGTGTATGCTCTCTCCCATTTGATGGTGAATCTGTTGTTTGCCGTTTTCTCTATGCCGTTGTTCTTCACGGAGTAGAGACCGTAACCTGCCGTGCCCAGCAGGATATCGCCGCGATGGCTTTCTACCATCGAATAGATGCGTGGCTTTCTGCCATCAGGAAACTGGAGACGGGAGAAATTGTTCGTCTCATAATTATAGCGCATCAGTCCCTTGGCGCAACCAATCCAGAGGTTACCTTTCTTATCTACCAGAAGGTCGGAGATAATATTGTCGGTGATGGAGGTTGTGTCTTCTTCGTTGTGCAGATAGTTGGTAAAGCGGTAGCCGTCGAACTTGCTGAGTCCGTATTCCGTGCCCACCCAGATATAGCCATACTTGTCTTGCACAATACAGTTGATGAGCGAACTCGATAGCTTGCCCGAAGTGAAGAGTTCACCACTGTCGGCCCATACCATAAGCGATAAGGCGATAGCGAAGAGTGCCGTGAGGCAATGTCTGATATGCTTCATATTTTTGTCCGTTTCTTATTTAAATAGGTTATTATGGCTGCAAAAGTAACAAAAAACAATGGAAGAAACAAATTCTAATGTAACAATATGTTTCGTTTCTTTTTGTTTCTTTATCTTTTTGCGTCTTTTTTGTGAGTATGAAACAAATAGAAAAGTAATGGTAACTATAAAATACCTGTTATTTCATAACTTATTAGTAAATTTGCATCGTCAACAACAATAGAAACATTAAAAGCATCATAATAACAATGAATAAACAAGCAATAAAAATCTTATCTTTGGCGCTCGTATTGGCTGCGTCAAGTTCTGTAGCTTTCGCTCAGAAGGTGTGGAAAGGCTCTTGGGCTACTGCAGTGGAATGGACTGGCAAAGGAGATATGCCTAAGGAAAGCTTGAGCAACCGCTCTTGCCGACAGGTGGTTCATGTATCCTTTGGCGGAAATGAACTCAGAGTGAAGCTCAGCAATGAACAGAGCAAGGAACCGGTGGAAATCAAATCGGTGTATATTGCAGATACCGATAAGGACAGCAACTGGTTTGTGAATGGTAAGACCGTGAAGTATCTCAAGTTTAATGGCAAGAAGAATGTAACCATTGCTCCTGGCAAGGCTATCTTCTCAGATGATTTGAAATATGCCTTGAAGAGTGGACAGCGCCTCACGATTACCATCGACTATGGCAAGCAGACTCCAGTGAATGCAACATCCCATCGTGGTTCACGTACCACATCTTATATAGTAAACGGTTTGCATCGTACTCCTAAACCGATGGATAAGAGTTTTGATGATGGCGAGGAGGTGGATCACTGGTATAATCTTTCAGCCATTGATGTGAAGACCGATAAGGCTACCCCTGTGGTGGCTATCCTCGGAAACTCTATTACCGATGGCCGTGGAAGTACTACCAACCATCAGAACCGATGGACCGATTTCCTCTCGGATGCCCTGAATGCAGAGAAGCCATACGGTGTATTGAATCTCGGTATCGGTGGCAACTGCGTGGTGCAAGGCGGATTGAGCGAACCAGCTATGAAGCGTTTCGACCGTGACATCCTGGGACAGACAGGTGTGGATAAGCTCATTATCTTTGAGGGAACCAACGACATCGGCTGCTGTGGCGGAAATTATGAGCACATGACAGATACCCTGAT
>ERZ1031211.207-NODE-207-length-7262-cov-28.529346_pt1 | contig 7262 bp, 5 predicted proteins | sample MGYA00518739_ERZ1031211 | MGnify/ENA primary metagenome ERZ1031211 (study PRJEB33719, sample SAMN04261181) | wastewater metagenome | biome: rural village; feature: human; material: feces | host: Homo sapiens | place: El Salvador | collected 2013-01-07 ...
TGAGGATTGGGCAGAGGGCGAGCACCTTGGTGTGGAACGCCGAGTTGCGGTCGTCGTAGTAGGTAGCCTCCTTCACGTAGTAGGCCGTCACTTCGCGTGATGGTATGTCGCTATCGTCGATGCGTATGCCACGGTCGGTGCGCTCGTAGAAGATGTGATAGTTGTCGAGCAGCGATTTAAGGTTCACCTTTGCTGCGTCGTCGAACACCTCATTGCCGTCCAATCGGTACTCGTAGGCGGTGATGGAACGCTTCATCACGAGCTTGAAGATATACGTGAAGAGGTTCATCTGCGAACCTACCGGCTCCACCGGATAGTAGAGTCCGGCGTTGGCATCCTCCGTGAGGTCTATCTCGCGGTATATGTCGCGTCGCCATGTCACGTCCTCGTCCATCGCTTTCTGCGTAGGGAACGATATTTGGGCGCGCACGCTCAGTCCCTGGTCTTTCTGCTGTTGCTGCTGAGCCTGCTCGCGGCGACGTGCCGCAGGCTGTGCCGAAGCTATATCGGCACAGAAGAGGGCGGCGAGGAGTATTGCTAAGAATTTATTCATTGTTTTGTTTTTTGTTTTCTGAGAGTGGGCTATGGATTTTTTAGCTTTATTTCACTATAACCTCCATTGATCCGTTCAACTTGCGTGTGATGCCGTCGGGGCCTACCGCTGTGATGCGCGAGATGTAGAAGCGCTTGCCTCTTGAGAGCTTGCGGAAGGTGTCGCGCTGTCGCTCAGAGAAGTTGCCGCCAGCCGAAGCCATCGGCACAGCGTTGCCCATGTTGTCGAAGAACACGGTCTCGAAGCTCACCACCTTGAACTGTATGTCGAGGATGCCGTCGTCGATGGCTGCCTTGATGCCCGGAGCACTCATGATAGAAGCCTTGGCGAGTCCGCCGCCACGGAAGCGATCGGTGCCAATCTGCATGTATGCAGCCGGGTCGGGGAGCTTGCGCACATGGAATGTGAACTTGCCCATCTGGCGCGACTTGCCGTTGGCGTTGGATGCGACGGAGATAGTAACGTCACTGCCCACTGCCGACGGACGCGCTATGTACTTGCCCATGCCGATAGAGCGGAACGAACCGCCGGACATTGATGCCGATACGGCGTTGAGCGGTACGCCCGGTATGCTGACGCTTATCGGGTTGTCGTAGCCGGCGTAGAGCACGTTCATAAGGTCAGCCGACACGGTGGCACTTGGTGCGACGACGGTGTATTTCTGCGTGAAGTCGCGGCGTATCACGTTGCCAGCACCATCGCGCATGGTGATGTATCCGCCGAACTGATGCTCGCCCACGGCACCTGCCGTGAAGCGGTAGAGTCCGCTATTGATGCGCTGTCCGCCTACGTATATCTCTGGCTGTTGTGTGGTGTCTACGGCTGCCATGACGATTTGTGCCGAGAATTGGTCGCCACTGATGACGGTCTTCGACTCGGGTATTACGAACGCCGAGAGCTTGTTCACACGGATGTCCTTCATGTCGATGTTTGCCACGAGTGTGTGCAACACTTCGCCTTCGGCGTAGCGCACGTCGCTCTGCAGCTTCGAGAGCAGCGTCACGGCACCTGCTACGGGCATGTCCTCGAACATGTACTCCTGCCAGTTCTTACCGAGCGTGTTTGCGTTCTTCGGCACCTTTGTCGTGAGGTTGCTTTCTATTATCTTGCGCTGATGTGGGTCGGTAACCATCTTGAGGATACGCTCGCGGAACGTGTTGATGGCATCGTAGAGCTTCTTGCCCTGTCCGGTGCCCGGTGCGAGCATCACATGACTTGCTGCTTCGAGGTTGTCCTTGCTCTTTATGTCATAGATATTACCGTCCTTGCCGTCAGCCTCGCGCACAATCTGCACTTTCAGTGCCTGTGCGAAGTTGTATAGCGAGTCGCTCATGCGCTTCACAGCCGTAGCTTTCTCGAACCACTCCTTCACTTTCTGTGGGTTCTTATTCATCTGTTCGGCGAAGTTGTTGTAGAGCACCTCGTTCTCCTTTGAGGAGTTGGCAGTGGTACGGTTCATACTCTCCTCCACGATAGAGAAGCCGTTGAGCACTTCCGAGGAAATGTTCAGGGCAAGCATCGCCATCAGCACCACATACATGAGGTTGATCATCTTCTGGCGGGGGGAGATATGTTTTTTCTTTATTGCCATTCTTTGGTTTTTTATCTTATAAGCCTTTCTAAGCCTTCTTATGCCTTTCTAAGCCTTTGATTGAAACTAAGCCCAAACTTTTTACTCTTTTACTTTTTTACTCTTTTACCTTTAAGTTCATGTTGACAGTCATCGCCTCAATCATGCGAGCATAGATGCCGTTGAGCTGCTCAATCTGCTCAGCCATGCGCTTGCTCTGCTCGTTGATCTGGTCAATAGTGCCAATCTGTTGGCTTGCGCCCTTAAGCTGCATCTCGTATATCTTGCAGATGCCGGTGAGTGTGCGGTTGAGATTCTCCATCTCCTCGCTGTCGCGTGTGAGTCGTGCGCTCTGGTCGGACACCTTCTGCAGGGTCTCGGTGAGTCGCTTGAGCTCGTCGAGATAGTTTGCCTGTGCGTCAGCAAGCTGCATAGCCACCTCGTGGTTGGCTGCCAGCTCGGCTGCTGCAGCGGCTGTCTGTGCAGCTTCGGGCGATACAACGGTCTGTGTGCCACCGGCAACGGTCTGTGTACCGCCGGCAACAGTCTGTGCTGCGCCTTCAGAAGCCGATGCTGTTGCTGAAGCGGCTGCGCTTGCTGCACCGCCACCTATTATAATAGTGCCACCGCCGCTTACACCAGCGCCAGATCCTGCAACTCCTGCGCCAGTGCCTGCTGCGCCGCCGCCAATGATTACGCTGCCTTGCACGCCGGCGTTGTATGCAGCCTCTGCTTCAGCCTCCTCGCGGTCTATCTCCTCTTCGTCGATGTGCGTAGGGAGGTCTCTGCCTTCCTGCGTCTTGTCGAACGGACGGTCGAAGGCTGAGATGAAGAACACGAATACCTCGGTGCCCATACCTGCGAAAAGCATGATGTTGGCACCCGGCAAGTGGGTGAGCTTGAAGAGCGTACCAAGGATTACGACTGAAGCACCCCAGCTATATGCGTAGTTGAGGAATGTCTGTCCGGGGACACTGTCCATCCACTTCTGCAAGTGGTAGACTATGTTGAATTTGCTATAGATTGTCATATTTTCTTTGTTTACTTCTTTTTTCCTTTTGCTTTAGCACTTGATGTGTTTGCTAAGCTGCGTACACAGCGGAAGCCGATGTAGCAGCGTGGCTGGTTCTGGTATTCCCATGTGCGCCATGCTGAGCGTATGAACGACTCGGGATCTTTCCACGAACCACCGCGTACGCTCTTCTTCTTGAGTCGGTAGGGGTCTTCTTTTGCTGCGTTGTACTGTAGGGAAGGGTTAAAGTCGTTCATCGCCTCTACGCCTGCCTCGGTGTACACGGTGCTTGTCCATTCGGCTACGTTGCCTGCCATGTCGAAGAGTCCGTTGCTGTTAGCTCCGTATATGCCCACCTTCGATGTGATGAGGTTGCCGTCCTTGGTGTAGTTGCCACGGTCGGGTTTGAAGTTGGCGAAGAAGCATCCGTCGCCGCTCTTCACGCTTTGGTCTTCCCATGGGAATTCGGTGCCTTCCTTTCCGCGTGCTGCATACTCCCATTCTGCCTCTGTCGGCAGGCGGTAGCGTTGTACGTAGCGTGCCTCCGGACCGAGACCTTTCAGCAGATAATCGGTGCGCCATGCGCAGAAAGCGTTAGCCTGCTCCCATGTTACGCCCACTACGGGATAGTCGTTGTAGGCAGGGTTAGAGAAGTAGTTGCGCAGATATGTCTCGTTCTCGGCGTTTCGGAAGTCGTTCACCCAACAGGTGGTGTCTGGATATACATTTACTATATATGTGTTGAGGAAGTCCCACGGACCGCTCAACGGGCGGTTGATAGTTTCGCGGACGATGCGTCCCTCGTCGTCAATGTATGCTGTGTCCTTTGATATCATCACCACCTCGTCGGGGTTCACCTCGATGTCGGTGTTGAGGTTGCGCTCCTCGGGATTGAGTCGGTTGCGACGCAGAGCAGCTGCAGTGTAGTCGTACACCTCATAGCGGTAGTTCATCTGACGGTAGTCGAGCATCTTCTCGCCGGTGATAGGGTTACGAGTATATACGCTCTCGATGGCGCGTAGCTCGTCCTCGTTGGGTTTGCGCGGCAGTTGCTTCTTCCAGTTGAGGTGTGGTGTGACGGGGTCGCCGTTCTTGTCCTCGGTGATCATGTATGTCTCGTCGCCACCGTACTGTGGATCGGCGAGGCGTGTGCGGATGATACTGTCGCGCACCCATACCACGAACTGCTTGTACTTGGAGTTGGTTACTTCGGTTTCGTCCATCCAGAAACCGTCGACGGAGATGTCCTTCACGGGTGTCTGCTTACCCCACAGGCTGTCTTGCTTCTCAAGACCCATGCGCAGGTAGCCGCGTCCTACGCGCACCATGCCGTAGGGTGCGGGCTCGGCGAACGAGCGTCCGCTCACGCCCACCACTTCGCCACCGCGTCCTGCCGACGAGGCTGCCTTGCTGCCGAAGCAGCCGGTGAGAATCATGGTGAGTGCCATGATGCTTAATAGTAATATGCTTTTTGTTGCTTTCATCTATGGTTGTTTTTTGTTTTCATTTTTGGGAGGGGCTACAGCACTCTCACGCTCTTGTGCATGTTCTTGCCCTTCTTCTGTAGGTTGAGATCCATCTGGTAACCTACGAATATCTCGTGGCTTCCGTTGCCGGGGTTGATAGCCGATGTGTATATCTCGTATGAGTAGCCGAGTACGATGCCATGGAACTTGCCGCCGATGAGCACCGTTGTGGATATTGTCGGGGCGTAGCTGAGTCCGGCGTAGAACATCTTCTTCTCGTTGGTGTAGGTGAAGCGACCTGTGATGTCGCCACGATAGCCCGAGAGGTCGGTGCGAAAGATGAACGATGGTTGGATGCTCAGGAACGGGTTGCGCAGGCGTATCGTTGCGCCGCCGGTGAGGTAGTAGGTGGCGTCCACCTGTAGCTCGTTTGTCTCGCCGAGCTGTACACAGGGCGAGTTGAGGTGCTGTGCCGAGATGCCTACGTACCAGTTGCGGTGCGAGTAGTAGAGTCCGGCTGCGAGGTCGAGCGAGTTGCCCTCTATCTTTGACGACGAGAAGGCAGGGTCGTTCGACTCCTCAAGGTCTACCTTTGTACCGTCGAATGTCTCGCTGAGCAGTCCGGCGGAGATGCCGGTCGACAGCTGTCCGCCGAACAGTTTGAACTTGAAGGCGTATTGCAGAGCGAGGCGTTTGTGGCTGAACAGACCAATCTGGTCGTTCATCAACTGTATGCCTGCACCATGAAACTGCTTCAAGAGCAGAAACTGTGCGTCGGCACCAGCGTACATCGTGTTAGGGTTACGCTTAAATCCAGCCAACTCCATGGCGTAGGCAGCCGCGATGTTGAGCTTCGGCGACTTGCCCACGGCTGCGGCATTGAACGAAGGTTCCATGTCGAAGTAGTGGCTGAACGATACGTCGTACTGGGCTTGGCTCTCCACCGAGACAAGCAATAGTATCGTCGTTATTATTATGTATCCGCGTTTAAACACGTAAGTATAACGTCTGTTTATTAATATTATTGTGAAATGGCGAAGTTTTTTGCTTCGCGAGGCTTACCAATGGCTGTCTTTGCCGAATATCTTGCGTATGCGGTTGACGATTGAACGCCCGATGTGTGCGAAGTTGCCGTAGCGCAGATTGAGTACCAACTCCTCCATAGAGCGTCCGAACTTTATCCATCTATGTCCGTAGGCGTATGTGCGGTACACCTGCTCCTTGAAGTCGACATCCTCTATCACATATGGCGGATGCTTCAGTTCGCCCTCCAGCTCGAAGCGTTGCATTGTGAACAGTCGGCGCAAGCGGCGTGGCATGGTCTGCAGCGAGCCGGTGTAATGCGTGGAGCCGTCGGTGGCTCCGAGGTTGTTGATGAGGTTGTGCGAGGGCATAATGGCGAGTCCGGAGTTCATCACCATCGATGCCCAGAATATCGTTTCGTAGTATTCCTTGCCCGATGCGCGATGGTCGTAGCAGGCGCGTAGCGTGTCCTCGCAGTAGCGACGTTGGCGCATTATCTTTCTGAGTTGTCGCATCGCTGTACGGTCGTCGAGGAACGGATATCCAGGCTCCCACTTGTCGATGACGCGGCGCCACGATGCCCATCCCCAGATTGAGAATACGGAGGTGAAGAGGTAGTCGTAGGGATAGTCCTTAAGCTGCTCTTCGGGGTTGAAGCCTGCAATCATCCAAATGCGCTCATCGTTCTCGTAGCGGTCGAGCATCTCCTTGCAGAACGTGAAGAACGACTGCGACGGCACGTCGTCGTCCTCGAGCACTATGCACTTGTCGACGAACGAGAACGCCCACTTCTGTGATATGTACTCCGAGGGGTCGCAGCCGTAGTTGCGCTCCTGGTAGAGGCGTTGCACGTCGCACTCCCAGTCGATATTCTCTACTACGCGGCGGCAGGCTTCAATGCCAGCCATATCGCGCTCACCGCGCGGTCCGTCCTGATAGAGGAACAGCTTCGAGGGACGCGCCTTGCGCACTTCCGCAAACACCTTGCTGAGGTGGTCGGGGCGGTTGAAGAAGAGGATGAGTACTGCTACATCAGTCTTGTATGGTTGCATAAGCGTTGCGATTTGGTCTATTCAATTCTACAAAATTACAGAAATTTGACTATAGAACGGCAAAGCTATGATGTTTTTTTCGCATAACCCAAACTTTTTCAGTAACTTTGTGCAAACATATCAGTATAAATATGAAACTTATCATCACGATAGACAATACGGCGATTGTGTTGCAGACCGACTCTGCGGATGGTGCTGCCGAGCGCGAGGTGTACAACCTCAACTCTGGTATCTCCATAGCAGCCAACCTGCGACAGGCTCTCTCTGTGTGCGCTTTGTTGCGCAACCCGCGTCTGTACGATCGTGTCACGGTGGTTGTCGACACACCGACGATGCTCATCCCTGAGGACGAGTACACCTCGGGCAGTGCTACGCTGCTCTATCGCAACGCGTTCAGTATGTTGCCAGCCGACGAGGTGCAAACATCGCCACTCGATACATTGGGCGTGGTGCTCGCATTCGCCGTGAACAAAGACCTGCATTTCGTGCTCAACGAGAACTTTCGCTACGTGTGCTTCGCGCCTCGTCTTGCCTCCACACTCACTGCGCTGAGTCAGCGTGCGTATGGTGGTTTCCAGGAGAAGCT
>ERZ1031211.208-NODE-208-length-7260-cov-22.775017_pt1 | contig 7260 bp, 7 predicted proteins | sample MGYA00518739_ERZ1031211 | MGnify/ENA primary metagenome ERZ1031211 (study PRJEB33719, sample SAMN04261181) | wastewater metagenome | biome: rural village; feature: human; material: feces | host: Homo sapiens | place: El Salvador | collected 2013-01-07 ...
AGATGTCCTGATGCTCATCATGCCTATGCTCCTTAACGACTAAGGAGCCATAGGCTCTTTTACGTTCTGCCAGCCAAAAGGCAGAAAAATAATCAAGAACCAAAAATAAAAGAAATGAAATTAAATTTAACGAAGCCCCTCATCGTCTTCGACCTGGAGACCACGGGACTTGACATGGTAAAGGATAGAATCATTCAGATTTCATATATTAAGGTGAACCCGGATGGAACAGAGATTCGCAAGAATCAGTTTGTAAACCCGGAAAAGCAGATTCCTGAAGAGGTGATTGCACTCACCGGAATCACCAACGAGGACGTGAAGGATGCGCCAACCTTCAAGCAGTTGGCTGCCACCCTGAGCCAGGAGTTCTCCGGCTGTGATTTCGCCGGCTACAACTCCAACCACTTCGACGTTCCGATGCTCGCCGAGGAATTCCTGCGTGCCGGAATCGACTTCGATTTCTCCAAGTGCCGTCTCATCGACGCCCAGACCATCTTCATGAAGATGGAGCGCCGCAACCTTGCCGCAGCCTACAAGTTCTACTGCGGCAGAAAGATGGAGGAGGATTTCGAGGCCCACCGTGCCGACCAGGATACCGAGGCCACCTATCGCGTGCTGATGGGCGAGCTCGACCGCTATGCGCCTGGTGTTCAGGAGGAAGCAGACCGCGTGCTCAACAACAACATGGACGAACTTGCCGAGTTCTCAAAGCACAATGACAATGTTGACTTTGCAGGCCGCATCGTATGGCAGGAGCTGAAGGATGCCCAGGGCAACGTGCTTCTCAATGAGAAGGGCGAACCGAAGAAGCACGAAGTGTTCAACTTCGGCAAGTACAAAGGCTGGGATGTTGCAGAGGTTCTCACCAAGGACCCGGGCTACTTCACCTGGATTCTGGGCAGCGAGTTCACCAACAATACCAAGCAGGTACTCACCCGCATCCGTCTGCGCGAGTATAACAAGAGAATGGGAAAATAATTATGCTGAAAGGAAAGAAAATCGTATTAGGCATTACGGGCTCCATTGCAGCCTATAAATCATGCCTCACCATACGCGGACTGATTAAGCGAGGTGCCGAGGTACAGGTGGTCATCACCCCTGCGGGCAAGGAGTTCATCACCCCTATCACCCTCTCGGCACTCACCCACAAGCCCGTGGTGAGCGAGTTCTTCTCGCAGCGCGACGGCACCTGGAATTCGCACGTTGACCTCGGTCTCTGGGCGGACGCCATGCTCATCGCTCCCTGCACCGCCTCTACCATGGGCAAGATGGCTCACGGCATTGCCGACAACATGCTCATCACCACCTATCTCTCCATGAAGGCTCCCGTCTTCATCGCTCCAGCCATGGATCTCGACATGTACAAGCATCCGTCTACCCAGGCAAACATGAAGACCCTCATCAGCTACGGCAACCATATCATCGAGCCGGAGGTGGGATTCCTCGCCAGCGGACTCGAAGGCAAGGGACGCATGGAGGAACCCGATGTCATCGTGGATTATCTCGACAGATATTTCAAGATGGAAGCAGATTCTGAGAAAGAAGCTGAAGGCAATGCTGAGGCTGAAGTGAAGGCTGATGCTTCGCTCGATTTATCCGGCAAGAAAGTGATGATTACGGCAGGACCTACCTACGAGAAGATAGACCCCGTGCGCTTCATCGGCAACTATTCGTCGGGAAAGATGGGATTCGCACTCGCCGAAGAATGTCTGCGCCGTGGTGCTGACGTCACCCTCATCGCCGGTCCGGTAGCCCTCAGCTGCAGTCCCGCCATCCACCGCATCAACGTGGAGAGCTGCGAGGAAATGTATCAGGCTTCAACCCAGGCGTTCGGGCAAAGCGATGCAGCCATCCTCTGTGCCGCCGTTGCCGACTTTAAGCCGAGCACCGTGGCCAACAAGAAAATCAAGCGCGAGAAGGATGACCTGGAACTCACCCTGGTGCCTACCCACGACATTGCAGCAGCTCTGGGAGGGATGAAACAAAAACATCAGCGAATCGTAGCTTTCGCCCTGGAAACCAACGACGAAGAGAGCAATGCACAGAAGAAGAGAGTAAAGAAAAACGCCGACTTCATCGTGCTCAACTCTACCCGCAACCCGGGCACTACCTTCCGCACCGACGACAACCAGATTACCATCATCTCGGAAAAAGGAAAGAAAGAATATGAAAAGAAACCGAAGACTGAAGTGGCTCGCGACATCATTGATGAGCTGGCTCTTCTGCTGTAATCCTGCAACCCTCGTGGCACAGGAACTGCAGGCAAAGATTACCATCAACCATGCCCAGATCTCGGGCACGGAGAAAAGCGTGTTTGACAATCTGCAACAAACCCTGGAGCAGTTTGTCAACGACCGTCAATGGACACATCTTCAGTTTCAGAAGAACGAGCGCATCGTGTGCAACTTCAACCTGCAGGTAACCAAGTATGATAAAGACCAAGGCATCTTTACCTGCAAGGCTACCATCCAGGCCAACCGCCCGGTGTATAATTCGGCCTACACCTCCACCTTATATAATAATGTGGATGAAAACTTCACGTTCAAGTTTGCCGAGTTCGACCAGCTGGAGTTCAACGAGGAGCAGATAGACAACCAGCTTACTGCCCTCTTCGCCTACTATGCGTATCTTCTCATCGGTTTAGACCTCGACAGTTTTTCACCCAAGGGCGGCGAGGACGTGCTGCAGCGTTGCATGAATCTCACCAACAATGCGCAGAACCTCGACTACCCGGGCTGGAAGGCTTTCGACAACGACCGCAACCGCTTCGCCATCATCAACGACTATCTTGACGGCTCGATGGAGCCCTTCCGCCAGTTGCAGTACGACTACTACCGCAAGGGACTCGACGAGATGGCGAACAATGCGGAACGAGGCAGAACCGAGATAACCACAGCCCTGGAAACAGGACTGAAGAAAGCCAAGGAGAATCGCCCGCTCAGTATGTTGCCACAAATCTGGACGGATTACAAGAAGGATGAACTTGCCAACATCTACAAGGGCAAGGGCACCCAGAAGGAGAAGGAAACCGTGTTCGAAATCCTCACCTCCATCAATCCGTCGCAAAACAAATATTGGGACCAGATAAAGGAATAATATAACCAATTATGCTCAAGCAATTATATATCAAGAACTTCACACTCATCGACGAGCTGAATATCTCCCTCTATCCGGGCTTCTCCGTCATCACCGGAGAAACGGGAGCCGGAAAGAGCATCATCCTCGGCGCCATCGGTCTGCTCCTGGGTAACAGAGCCGACACCAAGGCCATCAAGGCAGGCAGAGACCGCTGCGTGATAGAAGCCCATTTCGACCTTTCCAGATACGGAATGCAGGCTTTCTTCGATGACAACGACATCGACTACGATGGCAACGACACCATCATCAGAAGAGAGTTGACGGCGGCAGGCAAAAGCCGTGCCTTCATCAACGATACTCCCGTGCCCCTCACCCGGATGAGAGAGTTGGGCGAACAGCTTGTAGACATCCATTCGCAGCACCAGAACCTGCTGCTGCAGAAGGAAGACTTCCAGCTCAACGTGGTGGACATCATCGCCCAGGACAACAAGCAACTCGCTGCCTATCAGAAGGATTACAAAGCCTACCATCAAGCAAAGGTTCAACTGGAAAACCTGAAGGAAGAGATTCTGAAAAACCGCGAGAACGAGGAGTTCATGCGATTCCAGCTGAAGGAACTGGAAGACGCACAGCTGAAGGAAGGAGAACTTGAGCAGCTGGAACAGGAAGCCGAAACCCTCAGCCACAGCGAGGACATCAAGACCGCCCTCTACGAGGCAGACAACGCCCTGAGCGGCGACGACAACAGCATACTCGACAAACTGAAAACCGCTACTGACCAACTGGAAAATATTCGTGAGGTGTATCCGAGCATGGCCGAGATTTCCGACCGCATGCAGAGCAGTTATATCGAACTGAAAGACATCGCCCAGGAAATCAGCCACAGCGTGGATAGTGTTGACTTCGACCCCAACCGTCTGGAAACCATCAACACCCGCCTCGACCAGCTCTACACCCTGCAGCAGAAATTCCGTGTAGATTCGGTGGCAGACCTCATTGCCACCCGCGACCATATTGCCGGTCAGCTCTCGAGCATCGATGGTGGCGACGAGCAGGTGGAAGCCCTGGAGAAGCAGGTAGCCATCCTGCTCGAAAAAGCCCGGAAGCAAGCAGCCCTGCTCACCGCCGTGCGCCAGAAATCGGCAAAGACGATAGAGGCAGAGATGAAGCAGCGCCTGGTTCCGCTAGGCATTCCGAACGTAAGATTCGAGATTGCCTTCGCCGACAAGGGATTGAGCAGCAACGGCACCGACAAGGTAAGCTTCCTCTTCAGTGCCAACAAGAGCACGCCGCTGCAGCCTGTAACCCAGGTAGCGTCAGGTGGAGAAATCGCCCGCGTCATGCTCTCGCTCAAGGCAATGATCAGCGGTGCCGTGAAGTTGCCAACCATCATCTTCGACGAAATCGATACCGGCGTGAGCGGCAAGATAGCCGAAAAGATGGCAGACATCATGGCAGAGATGGGCCACCTGGAACGACAGGTCATCTCCATCACCCACCTGCCGCAGATAGCAGCCAAGGGAAGCCATCACTACAAGGTGCTGAAGGAGGAAACCGAACAGGGCACCATCTCGCAGATGAAGGAACTCAACAGCGAGCAGCGCGTGGAGGAAATTGCCCAGATGCTCAGCGGCAGCGACATTACGCAGGCGGCACTCGCCAATGCCAGGGAACTGCTGAGGTCCAACCGCCCATAAAAACGACTGTTTTTGAAATATGAAGAAAATATATATGATTATGTTGGGACTGATGCTGGGTGCATCGTCCCTCTTCGCTCAACCGGGAGCTGTGCAGAAATCAGCCAAGAGCGTATTTACTCTCACCACCTTCAACAAGGATGGAAACATCATTTCATCCACGCAGGGTGTATTTATTGACAACAAGGGAACTGCCATCAGTACCTTCAAGCCATTCATCGGAGCCGTCAAGGCGAGCATCGTGGATGCTTCGGGCAAGTCGATGGAGGTAGACGCCCTCCTCGGAGCCGACGAGCTTTACGATGTGGCGAAGTTCAGAGTGGTGGGCAACACCCCGGCGGCTCGCATCGCAGCCAAGGAATCGGAGGCAGGCAGCAAGGTGTGGCTCGTTCCCTATTCCATCAAGAAGTCACCATTCCAGCAGGAGGAGATTTCAAGCGTAGAGAAGTTCAAGACCACCTACAATTACTACATCTTCTCCATCACCGTGCCCGATAATGCCGTGGGCTGTCCTTTCGTCAACAAAGACGGTCAGGTAATCGGAATCATGCATAGCAACGGTCAGGTTACGGCCATCGATGCCAACTATGCCAAGGAGCTGAAGGTAACGGGACTTTCCACCCTCGATGCAGCACTTCGCCAGACGGGCATCCGCACCGCCCTGCCTGATGTGGAGCAGGACGCCATCACCATGATGACGCTGAACAAGGCGCAGCTGAGCCGTGAAGCCTACACCAAGTATGCAGACGAGTTCCTCACCAGTTTCCCAACCTCCGCCTTCGGATACAAGGAGAAGGGTACGATTCTGGTAGAGCAGAACGAGTTTGAGGAGGCAGCCAAACTGATGGAAGAAGGCATTAAGAAGGCGAACGCCAAGGATGAGGCTCACTCCAACTATTCAGATCTGATTTATCAGAAACTGGTTTATAAGGGTGATTCAGCTTTCAAGGCGTGGACTTACGACAAGGCGATTGAGGAGGCGCAGAAGGCTTATGCCATCAAGGCGAACCCGGTGTATAAGCACCAGGAAGCCCGCGTCTGGTTTACCAAGGGTGATTACCAGAAGGCATACGACATGTTCATGGATTTAACCAAGACGGACATCCGCAGCGGCGAACTCTATCTGGAGGCTGCTCAGTCGAAGACCCGTCTGAAGGCACCTGCATCAGAAATCAAGGTGCTTCTGGACAGTGCCATTGTAGCATCAAAGAATGCGGGAGTATTGGCAGGAAACTACTATCTGGCTCGTGGCCAGTTCCTGGACGAGCAGGGCGAGTATCGCAGTGCTTTGGCTGATTACAACCAGTATGATTCCATAGCCCGCCCCGTGAATCCGGAGTTTTTCTACACCCGCTACAAGTGTGAGACCCGATTGCGCATGTGGCAGCCGGCGCTCATCGACATAGCCCGTGCCTGCTATCTTTCTCCAAAGGAGCCTACGTATTTTGCCGAGTGGGCAAGTCTGGATTTGCGTGTCAAGAGATTTGAGGAGGGTGTCAGTGCTGCCAAGCAGTGCATAGCCCTGGCTCCGGAATACGCCGATGGCTATCTTCTCCTCGGTTTGCTGCAGATAGAATTGAAGCAGAAGGACGAGGCACTGAAGAACCTGGCAAAGGCAAAGGAGCTGGGTGATGCTCGTGCAGAGGGATATATTAAGAAGTATAGCCGATAATTTACTGAAGTTTCACAAGTGGTTCAAGTACGGGCTGAAGGCCCAACAGCTCCTAGGAGGGTGTGTCATAAGTCAAATCCAATACGCCCTGAAAGGGCAGAAGCTCCTAGCCCAGGGCAGCGCCCTGGGTTTTAGAACAAATACAAAAAAGTCGCCCTGAAAGGGCAAAAGCTTTGATATTGAAAGCTTTTGCCCTTTCAGGGCGACTTTTTTGTATTTGTTTTAAAACCCAGGGCGATGCCCTGGGCTAGGAGCTTCTGCCCTTTCAGGGCGTATTGGATGTGACTTATGACACACCCTCTTTTTATTTTGCACCAGGCATCAGATGTGCTGCCTGGGGGTACGATAGAGAATCTGGGGCTAGTCGGCCCAAATTCCCTTATTGGTTGGATTATCCCATAAATCCTTCACTTTTTCGTCGCTGTAATCATCTTCTGCCGCCTTCTGGATAACAGAGCCGGCGAGGATGGCTGTGGTTTCCATTTCCATGACGCTAACCACTGGCTTGATATATCTTTTCTTTTTCATATCTATTTTTATTACTATTTTTTATTACTTGATGATAACCTTCATGGTCTTGCCGCCACGCTTTACGATGTTCACACCCTTCTGCAAATTCTGTAGGCGACGGCCCTGGAGATCGTAGTATTCAGCCTTGCTATCTGCTGTAGTCTCCAACTGCTCGATGGCTGTGGTGCTGCCGCCGACGCTGATGCTGAACATTCTGGCACCTGCGGCAGGAGCAGAAGAGTTATCTACCATGTAAGCACGGAAAGGCTTGCTGCCCACAGACTCTGTTGTTGTTTTATCCAA